>ERZ795053.4556-NODE-4556-length-14934-cov-7.209423_pt1 | contig 14934 bp, 11 predicted proteins | sample MGYA00375137_ERZ795053 | MGnify/ENA primary metagenome ERZ795053 (study PRJEB30182, sample SAMN05720284) | activated sludge metagenome | isolation source: Anaerobic digester | place: Hong Kong | collected 2014-12-17 ... | reverse complement strand
AGGTGGGTCTCGATGGTCTGGGCGAAGGCCGGGAAGATCGGGTTGGTCAGCTCGGGGATGATCAGCCCGACGAGGCCGGCGCTCTTGGCCCGCAGGTGCCGGGGCCGCTCGAAGCCGAGGACGTCGAGGGCGGTGAGCACGGTGAGACGGGTCGACTCGGAGACTCCGGGGTGGTCGTTGAGCACGCGACTCACCGTCGCCTCGCTGACGCCCGCGTGCCGGGCGATGTCGCTCTGCCGAGCCCGCACCATGCGCTACACCCCCTCGGCCGTGCTCCAGATCCGCACCCCGACGGTCGGGCCGTCGGCCATGAGATCGAGGGTGGACGTGGACACCGTTGCCGTCGTGCCGAATTCACGGGTCGGGCGGTCTGCGCCGGGCAGCTGGCGCAGGTCGATGCGCACCGGGTCGTGGGCCGACCGCGCGACGTGCACGAGCGCGGTCTCGCCCGGCGCCTCCCGGAGATAGACGAGGACGTCGCGCGCGGCATACACCCAGCGCAGTCCGCCGCGCCGCAGCGCCACCGAGTCACGCCGCAGCGCAACGAGATCGCGGTATGCCGCGTGCAACCGCGCGTCCCACAGCGCGTCGTCGTCCACGTGGCCCCACGGCATCGGCCGGCGACCGTCCTCGCCGTAGCTGCCGCGCATCCCGACCTCGTCGCCGTAGGTGACCATCGGGATGCCGGGCATCGTGAACAGCAGGCCGGCACCGACCTCGACGAGCCGGGCGTCAGCCCCGACGAGGGTGCGGATGCGCGAGGTGTCGTGCGAGCCGAGGAGGTTGAAGGACCGGGTGCGCAGCGACCAGGCGATCCGCGAGCCGAAGTCGCGCATCGCCTCGGCGACGAGGTCACCACCGACGTGCGGCACCGGCACCGGCTGGCCGAGGAACTCCGGGGCGTCGTCGGGGTCGGCGAGCCAGGTCCACACCGGCCGGGTGAAGCCCATGTAGTTCATCACGCCGTGCCAGCCGTCGCCGACGAGGTCGGTCGACACGTCGTGGCAGTGCTCGGCGACGACGATGCCGTCCGGCCGGGCGGCGAGGGTCGCGGTCCGCATGTCGCGCGCGACCTGGTGGTAGTGGTCGGCGCCCTTGAACCGGCCGGACATGTTGGCGACATCGACCCGCCACCCATCGAGCCCGCCCGCGGGTCCCAGCCACTTGCGCACCACGCCGTCCGGGTCATCGAAGATCCGTTGCCGCAGAACGGGACTCGCGTGGTTGAGCTTGGGCAGCGTCGGCACGCCCAGCCACGCGGCATACCCGTCGCCGTCGAAGTAGTAGAAGTCCCGCTCCGGCGCGGCCGGGTCACGCTGGGCCGCGACGAACCACTCGTGCGTCACGCCGGTGTGGTTGCTCGTGAAGTCACCGAGCACCCGGATGCCGCGCGCGTGCGCCGCGTCGGTGAGCCGGCGCAGCGCCTCGTCGCCACCCAGCACCGGGTCGACCTGGGCGAACGTGTGCGCGTCGTAGCGGTGGGCCGAGCGGGCCGGGAAGAACGGCGTGAGGTAGACGACGTCGAAGCCGAGGTCGGCGATGTGGTCGAGGTGCTCGACGATGCCGTCGAGGTCACCGCCGTAGAGCTGTCGGCTGCAGGCGTCGCCGCTGCTGAGGTCGACCGGCTCGTCCCAGGCGGCGGCCGTCGCCCACGCGGGTGTCGGCCGGCTGTCGGCCGCGCCCGACCGGGCGAAGCGGTCGGGGAAGATCTGGTAGACCGTCGCGTCGAGCGCCCAGTCCGGCGCCGGGTGACCGGCGACGATCCGGAAGTCGGCGGCATCCGGGACATCGCGCAGGTGGACGCCGGTGCCGTTGACCCAGGCCCACCCCGCCGGACCGCCGGAGAGCAGCCACCGATAGGACGTCACCGGGTTGTGCGCGACGATCCGGGCCCGCCACCAGGTGTCGACCTCGGTGCTGCGGCCGCGGTCGACGGTGGCCTTGGTGAAGAAGGGCTCGCCGTCGAGCACCTGCCGGACCGCGACCGCCTGGACGTCGAGCGTCGCGGGCACGCGCAGCCAGAGGCTGACCGTCGCGCCGAGCTCCGGGCTCTCGTCGGAGACGTAGAGCCCGGAGCCGTCGTGGTGCGGCTGAGCCAGCCAGGTGGCGGTGGGCGCCAGAGAGAGGGCCTCGGCCGTCATCGCGTGGGGCTCTTCGCGCTCACTTCACCGAGCCGGAGGTCAGCCCGCCGACGAGCTGCTTCTGGAAGGTGAGGTAGAGGAGCACGACCGGGATGGAGGCGAGCAGCGCGCCCACGCAGAAGGCACCGAAGTAGCGGTTGCGGTCGGCCTCGAGCAGCCCCCACAGGCCGACGCCGAGGGTCTGCGCGTCGACGTCCTTGAGGAAGATGCTCGCCAGCAGGAACTCGTTGACCAGCCCGATGAACTGGATCATCCCGACGGTGACGAGGATCGGGGTGATGAGCGGCAGGGTGATGGTGAAGAAGATCCGGGCGTGGCTGGCCCCGTCGACCTTGGCCGCCTCGTCGAGCTCCTTGGGCACCGTGTCGAAGTAGCCCTTGAGCAGCCAGACGTTCGCGCCCATTGCGCCGCCGAGGTATGCCGCGATCAGCCCGAGCGCGGTGTTGAAGCCCAGGGCCGGGATGACGTCGCCGAGGTAGACGAAGATCCGGTAGAGGGCGACGAAGGTGAGCAGCGACGGGAACATCTGGATGAGCAGCAGCGCCATCAGGCCGGGCCGGCGGCCGGCGAAGCGCAGCCGCGAGAAGGCGTAGGCCGCGAGCACGCCGAGGAAGACCGCGGCAAGCGAGCCGAAGCCGGCGATGATGAGGGTGTTCTTGTACCAGGACCAGTAGGGCCGGGCCGCGGTGAGGTCCTCGTAGTTGGCGCCGGACACCCCCGCCGGGACGAGCTCGGTGGTGCTGATCGTGCCGGCCGGGTTGACGGCGGCGGCGACGATGAACCAGATCGGGAAGAGCGCGAAGATCAGCGCGGCGGCGATGCCGAGATACCGCAGCACCGCGCCGAGGGCGTGCCCGTCGGAGCTGCTGCGGCGTGGCGCCCGCGTGGTGGGGGCGGTCGTGGTGGCGGTGGCGGGAACGGTCGTCATGTCAGTTCACGTCCTCGAGCTTGGCGGTGCTGCGGAAGCCCTGGGCAGAGATGAGGGCGACGATGATGAAGATGAACACCGAGATCGCGGCCGCGAAGCCGTAGTTCGGTGTCGTGCCGCCGATGGCGAGGCGATAGGCGTAGGTGATGAGCAGGTCGGTCGAGCCGATCTGGGTCTGACCGCCCTCGAAGGGGCCGCCCTTGGTGAGCAGGTAGATGAGCGTGAAGTTGTTGAAGTTGAAGGCGTAGGACGCGACGAGCAGCGGGCCGACGGCGACCAGGACGAGCGGCATGACGATCGAGCGGATGGTCCGGAAGCCGGACGCGCCGTCGATCTTGGCCGCCTCGCGAACGTCCGACGGGATCGCCTGCAGGGCTCCGGTGCAGATGAGGAACATGTAGGGGAAGCCCAGCCACAGGTTCGTGATGAGGATGGCGATCTTGGCCCAGGTCGGGTCGCCGAGCCAGTCGATGCTGAGGTTGAAGGTCTTGTTGATGAGACCGAAGCTCTTGTCCTGGTTGAACATCTGCCGCCACACGAGCGCGGTGATGAAGCCGGGGAGGGCATAGGGGAGGATGAGCAGCGAGCGCCACAGCCCCTTGAACTTCACCCGGTCGTCGTTGAACAGCAGCGCAAGACCCATGCCGAGAAGGAACGTCCCGGCGACGGTGATGAGCGGGAAGATGAGGTTCCACACGAGGACCTTGAGAAAGCCCTCCCGCAGCGTCGGGTTGGTCAGCGCCTCCGTGTAGTTGCGCATCCCGACGTTCTCCTGCCAGCCGGACGGCAAGGCGGCACCCTGTCCGCTCTCCGGCACCCAGGCGGCGTTCTGCGGCATGTAGCGGGTGTTCGTCTTGGTGTCGACGAGCCGGTCGGCCGCCTTGTCGTAGACGAGCGTCGGCTTGCCGACGAAGGCCTCGGACAGCCCGATCGCCTTGATGCCGCCGCCGTCGTCGGTCGGGACGGCGAAGGCGCGCAGGTCCTGGCGGGCGTTGATCTCGCGGGCGTTGAGGATCGTGTAGCCCTTGGCCGCGGTGATCTTGCCGGTGTCGGTCTTGGTGATCTCGTCGTCCTTGAGCTCGGTGAGCCCGTCCTTGTCACCGACGAAGCTCTTCTTGCTCGTCGGGTCGGTGAGCAGGAACACCGGCGCGGCGGTCGTCACGTCGGCGCCCTCCTTGACACCGACCGAGAGCGCGTAGCGAGGGGCCCCCTCGACCTCTTGAACGGTCTGGGCGACGAGGTACTTGATCGACTCGTCCTTGGTGCCGGTGTGCCCGTCGCCGTAGTTGGTGAAGGACGTCATCACGGTGAGCACGATCGGGAAGATCTGCAGGAAGACGAGGAAGACCAGACCGGGGAAGAGGTACTTCATCGGGATCATCCGGCGGCTGCCGTAGATGAGCAGCACGCACATCGCGAGGAAGGCGATGCCGATGACCGCGATCCCCTCGCCTGCGGCGGCGAACTTGGCCGCACCGCCGGCGAGCAGCACGAGGGTCAGGGCGACGAGGACCCATTTGAGGATGAGCCAGGGACTGCGGGACACGACTGCCTCCAGCGGGCTAGGAGCTCGATGTCTTGGGAGAGAAGCAGATTCACTCGATCAGGATGCCGGTGGCGGCGGAGAGAGCTCCGCCGCCACCGGTCGCGCCAGGCTGGATCAGCCCTTGGCGATGTTGGCCACGATCTCCTGCTGCGCCTGCTGGAGGCGGGTGGCAGCCGGGGCCTTCTGCGCGATGATGTCGGCGGTCGCCTGACCCATCGGGCCCCAGACCGAGTTCATCGCGGGGATGTTCGGCATCGGGGCAGCGCCCTTGGCCGCCTCGCCCCAGGCCTTGACGTCGGCGTCGGTCGCCGCGACCTGGGTGTACGCCTCGGTCAGCGCCGGCGGGCGCTTGCCGATGTTGTACATGTCGATCTGCAGGTCCTTCTTCATGACGTACTTGGTCACGAACTCCTGCGCGAAGGCGGCGTTCTTGGCCTTGGCCGAGACGTAGAACATCTGGACGCCGAGGAAGGGGTACATCTGCTTGCCGGCGATGGTCGGCAGCGGCGAGATGGCGTACTTGATGCCGGCCTTCTTGGCCTTGTCGATGGCCCACGGGCCGGTCATGGCGTAGGGAGCCTTGCCGGCGTCGAAGACCTGGTCGACGATCGCGCCGTCGACGTTGGTCGACAGGATGCCGTCCTTGCCGAGCTTGGCGAGCTGCTCGCCGCCGAGGATCGACTCGGGCGAGCCGACGATGACCTTGCTCGCGTCGTAGTCGCCGTTCTCCTTCTGGGCGAAGACGCCGCCACCGAAGGCGTTGAGGAAGGGGTAGGCGTGGTAGGCGTCACCGGTCTTGCTCACGGTGAGCAGGACGGCGTTCGTCGCCTTGCCGTCCTTGACCAGCGCCTGGCCCTTGGTGACCATCTCCTCGAAGGTCTTCGGGGCATCCGGCGCGAGGTCGGTGTTGCGGACGATGCCGATCGACTCCATGGCGTAGGGCACGCCGTAGATCTGGCCGTTGAACTTCGCCGCGGCCATCGCCTCGGCCGGGAACTTGGCCTGGTCGGCCGCCGCGAGGTTGATCGGGGAGACGGCCTGGTTCTGGACGAGCTCACCGAGCCAGTCGTGAGCGCCGACGATGACGTCCGGGCCCTTGCCGGCGTTGGTCGCGTCCTTGAAGTCCTTGCGGACGTCGGTGGAGACCTGGACCGCGACCTTGATGCCCTGCTCGGTGCCGAACTGCGCGGCATACTTGTCGAGGATCGGCTTGCGGTCCTGGTCGCACCAGATGACGAGGTCGACCGCGGCGTCACGGACCGGAGCGCCCGTCGTCGTCGGGGCGGCCGCCGCCGAGGTGGTCGCCTTGGACGTCGCCGAGCCCGCGGCGGAGGTGGTCGCGGACGGGGAGGGGGTCCCCCCGCCGCAGGCGCTGAGAGCCAACGCGGAGACACCCGCGAGGGCCACCGCACCATAGGCACGCTTGAGCATGGATTCTCCTTCGAAGCCGGACGACCCGGCGGTCGCCCTCACAGCGGCGACACTACCTCGGAGCTGAAAGCACTTCCAGAGCTGGCTGAAAGAAATTTCAGAGTTGTGACCTAGCGGTGACCCGCGCCGGTGCGCAAGGATGGTCACGGCGCGTGACAGCGCTTGCACACCCGTCACTCCCGGCGGGGCACCCTTTACAACGGATCGTCCGGCACGTTCCTGCCGGTGAAGGAGACAACTCGACATGGCTACCGTGACCTTCAAGGACGCGACCCGGCACTACCCGGGCAACCCCAAGCCCACGATCGACAAGCTCAACATCGACATCGCGGACGGGGAGTTCCTCGTCTTCGTCGGCCCCTCCGGCTGCGGTAAGTCGACCTCGCTGCGCATGCTCGCCGGCCTCGAGGAGGTCAACGGCGGCCAGATCTTCATCGGCGACCGCGACGTGACCAACCTGTCCCCCAAGGACCGCGACGTCGCGATGGTCTTCCAGAACTACGCGCTCTACCCGCACATGACGGTCGCCGACAACATGGGCTTCGCCCTCAAGATCGCCGGGGTCAACAAGTCCGAGATCGACACCCGCGTCAAGGAAGCGGCCAAGATCCTCGACCTGACCCCCTACCTCGAGCGCAAGCCGAAGGCCCTCTCCGGTGGCCAGCGCCAGCGTGTCGCCATGGGCCGCGCGATCGTGCGTTCCCCGCAGGTCTTCCTCATGGACGAGCCGCTGTCCAACCTCGACGCCAAGCTGCGCGTGCAGACCCGCACCCAGATCGCCTCGCTGCAGCGCCGCCTCGGCGTCACCACGGTCTACGTCACCCACGACCAGACCGAGGCCATGACGATGGGCGACCGGGTGGCCGTGCTCAAGGACGGCTACCTGCAGCAGTGCGACGCCCCGCGCTACATGTACGACCACCCGAACAACGTCTTCGTCGCGGGCTTCATCGGCTCGCCGGCGATGAACCTGCTCGACGTGCCGGTCGTCGACGGCGGCGTCAAGCTCGGCGGGCACACCGTGGCCGTCGACCGCGAGACCCTGCAGGGCGCCGGCAAGCACGTCACCCTCGGGATCCGTCCCGAGGACATGGAGGTCTCGACCACCGGCGAGGGCCTGGAGCTCGTCGTCGAGGTCGTCGAGGAGCTCGGCGCCGACGCCTACATCTACGGCCTGCCCAAGGACGTCACCCAGGTGACCACGGAGGGTGAGGACCACTCGGTGCAGAAGCCATTCCTGGCCCGCGTCGACGGTCGCCGTCCTCCGCAGCGCGGCGAGACCGTCCACCTGGTCCCCAAGGCCGGTCACATCCACCTGTTCAACGCCGAGTCCGGCGAGCGCCTGGGCAAGTAGCCGATCGACGCGCGGTGGCCGGCCCGAGGGCCGGCCACCGCCGTCTTTCCCCGGGCCGCCCATCCAGGCGCCTGCCTCGCGCCGCGGCTCGCCGCGGTCGCCACGCCGTCTCCCCGCTCGAACGGAGGTGCCCCCGTGCCCCTGGAGATCACCTCGGCCAGCCCAGATCCCGCGCTCTTCGACCTGCCCTGGCAGGTGCCGCTCGAGGAGTGGCCGGAGCACACCCTCGCCGCGCTTCCCCGCGGCATCTCGCGGCACGTCGTCCGCTTCGTCAAGCACTCCGGCCGGGTGCTCGCGGTCAAGGAGATCAAGGCCGAGCTCGCGGCCCGCGAGTACCAGATGCTCCGCCGCCTCGGTCGGCTCGACCTGCCCTGCGTCGAGCCCTATGCCGTGGTCTCCGGCCGGGTCGCCTTTGACGGCACACCCCTGGACGCTTGCCTGGTCACCCGCCATCTGCAGTTCTCGCTCCCCTATCGGGCGCTCTACAGCCAGACCCTGCGCCCGGACACGGCGGCCCGACTCATTGACGCGCTCGCGGTCCTGCTCGTCAAGCTGCACCTCGACGGCTTCTGGTGGGGTGACGTCTCGCTGTCCAACACGCTGTTCCGACGCGACGCCGGCGCGTTCGCGGCATACCTCGTCGACGCCGAGACCGGCGAGCTGCACGCCCGGCTCTCCGACGGACAGCGCGAGCACGACCTCGACATCGCGCGGGTCAACATCGCCGGCGAGCTGATGGACCTGTTTGCCGGTGGCCTCCTCGAGGAGCACACCGACCCGGTCGACACGGCGACCGAGATCGTCCGGCGCTATCACTCGCTGTGGGGCGAGCTCACCGACGTCGAGCGCTTCGAGACCGGCGACCGGTGGCGCGTCGACGAGCGGATCCGACGGCTCAACGCCCTCGGCTTCGACGTCGACGAGCTCACCATGTCGACCGACGTCGACGGCACCCATGTCCAGGTGCAGCCCAAGGTCGTCGACTCCGGCCATCACAGCCGCCGACTGCTGCGGCTCACCGGTCTCGACGTCGAGGAGAACCAGGCCCGCCGACTGCTCAACGACCTGGACTCCTATCGCGCCGCTACCGACCGGCTCGGCGACGACGAGTCGCTGGTCGCGCACGACTGGCTGCTCGGGGTCTACGAGCCGACGATTCGGGCCGTGCCCCGCGAGCTCACCGGCAAGCTCGAGGCCGCCGAGATCTTCCACGAGATCCTCGAGCACCGGTGGTATCTCTCGGAGCGCCGAGGCTGGGACGTGCCCTTGCCCGAGGTGATCGGCGACTATGTCGCGCACGTGCTGCCGGCCAAGCCCGACGAGCGGGCGGTGCTCGGCGTCGACACCGTCGAGATGCCGGTGGTCGCGGACATCTCCGACCGCGCACCCTCTGACGGCCGGGACTGACGTCGGCCGTGCGGCGGCCGGGCTGCCCGGATGGACCCGTCCCGCCAGCGACCGACCGGTACGATCGTCGGGTTTGTATCGTCGTCCAGCAGGGAGTCCGCCGTGAGTGGCCACCAACCGAACCCGTTCGAGCAGCCGGGCAAGCCCGCAGGGGCCGGGCCATCCGACCAGCCCAGCTCGCCCTACGGCCAGCCGAGCCAGGGCTCTCCCTACGGCCAGCCGGCCCAGCCGAGCCAGGCATCCCCCTACGGGCAGCCCGCCCAGCCGAGCCAGGCATCCCCCTACGGGCAGCCAGCCCAGCCGAGCCAGGCATCCCCCTACGGGCAGCCGAGCGCTCAGCCTCCGGTCTACGGCCAGCCGGCTCCCGCCCCGCAGTACGGCGCTCCGCCGCAGTACGGCTACGGGTCGCCCGCGCCGGGCTTGGGCGGCGGCGCCTACGGCGCCCCCCAGCCCTGGGGCCCGGCGCCGCTGGCCGCGTGGGGCGACCGGGTGGTCGCCTATCTCTGGGACCTGCTGCTCCAGCTGCCCGGCCTGATCCTGTACTTCGTCTCCTTCTTCCTCCTCGCGGCGGGCACCCCGACGAAGAGCGCGAGCGGCCGAGTGATCTCGGAGGGGAACTCCGGTCTGGCGATCTTCGGTGGTCTGCTGCTCGTGCTGGCCTGGCTCTACATCCTCGGGGTAGGCATCTGGAACACCGTCCTGCGGCAGGGCCGCACGGGTGAGTCGTGGGGCAAGTCCAAGGTCGGCATCCGGGTCGTGAGCATGCGCGACGGTCAGCTCATCGGTGTGGGCAACAACTTCCTGCGCCAGCTGTGCCACATCGCCGACGGGGTCGCCTACGTCGGCTACCTCTGGCCGCTCTGGGACCAGCTCAAGCAGACCTTCGCCGACAAGATCATGAGCACTGTGGTGATCAAGACCCGCTGACGGCAAGCGGATTGCCCGCGAGCGCGGCATACCGATGCGGTATGCCGCGCTCGCGCGTCTGAGCCGGCTGGCCCCCGACGGCGGGCTGTGCGGTCCGGCAGTTTGGCCGCCATGGCGGTGAATCTGCTGGACGGCGGCGAGATTTCGGCGCCTCCGGTCAGAGTGGGCGCCATGGCGGCCAAGCTGCGGCCGGCCACCACCGTCGACGGCCGCCCACGAGTGCCCGGACGCAGCCGAGGTTCGGGCATCACCCGACAAACCAGCACTGGACCCGAGGAATGTTCTCAGGTCCAGTGCAGCTTTATCGGGTCACCCGATGAACGAGCAGGCCCGCAAGACGGGCGCCGGGGAGGTTACCTCGGGCGGTCCTTGTAGCGGATGCGCTCGGGTGCCGGCTCGATGAGGATCTGGCCGAAGAGCAGGACGACGAAGAGCGCGAAGACGGCCACGTGGACGACGGTGCACCACAGGCAGATGGCGCCGATCTGGAACAGCTCGGCCCACACGAGGTAGGCGACGAAGGCCAGACCGAGACCGACCCAGGCGAGCCGGAGCCGGTCATAGGTCGTGCCCGGTGCAAGGAACAGCGGGCGGCGGCACAGCCAGGTCATCACGACGAAGAAGAGCAGGCCGAGCGGCGCGACCGGAATCCCGAAGACCTTCGACCACGGGCTCTGGGTGACCTTGGCGCAGTTGAGCGTCTCGCCCTCGGGGCAGGCCAGGTTGCCGCCGCCGCTGAACGTGTCGTAGGTGAGGTAGGCCGAGACAAGCAGCCCGACGACGCACAGGGCGAGGGCGGTCGGAACGAGCCAACCAGGCACGCCGCGCTGGCGCAGGCGAGGCCGCGGCGACTGCTTGGCCGCCTGGGTGTTCTTGGCCGCCGGCTTCGCCGACTCGCTCGTCGTGGCCGTCGGGCTCGGCTTGCCCGGCGCGGGCCGGCGCTGGCTCACGGCTTGGCCCCGGTGGTCGTCGCCACGGGCGTGGTGGCCGGCGGGGTGCCGGGCGCGCTCGGGGTGGGCGTGCTCGGCGCCGGCGGCGGCAGCTCGATCTGGAAGGCCTCGGCCGCCGCCTTGACCCCGGCCGAGGAGCACACCTCACCCGGCTTGCCACCGGTCGCCACACACAGCTGGGCGGTCAGCATGTTCGCGGTGCCGAGCACACCTCGGGCGATCGGGGTCGAGGGGTCGTGCAGGGCCGCCGCGATGTCGCCGTGGGTGCGGCCCATGAGCGGCTCACTGGAGTAGGAGGCGCCTCCTTGCACCGCCGTGCCGCCGATGGTGAGCCACGGGATGGCGCCCTTCTGCTCGGCATACGGCGGAGCGTTGTACTTCTCGAAGAGCGCCTTGTCCTCGCCCTCGAGCTTGTCGAGCTCGGTGAACCGGCCGTTGACCATCTTGTTGGTCTGGGTCTCGATGCCGGTGAAGGAGACGTAGGGGCTGGTGTAGGTGGCCCCGTGGAAGGAGACGGTGGGGGTGTCCGGGAAGACCTCGGGCGCGGGGGCCGAGTAGGTCGCGTTGAGGTTGTTCCACGTGCCGAATCGGCTCAGCGCGACGACGAGCGGCCAGCGCTGGCTCGCGCAGAACGGGCAGTACTCGGCGCCGATGTAGAGCACCCGCGGCTTGCCGTCCTTGGTCAGCGCGGGCGCGTCGATCTTCTTCACCGGGTTCTGGGCAGTGCCCTTGCCGACGGTGTCGAGGGCGGCCGCCGGCACAGTGGTGAGCTTGCTGAAGGCAGCCTGGTCGAGCGGCGTCCCGTCCTTGCCGGCGACGTTCTTGGCCCCGCCGCCCTGCAGCGCGGCGAACACGATGCCACCGATGATGAGCGCGACGACGGCGACCGTGCCGGCGGCGATCATCAGCCGGTTGCGGCGCTCGGCGGCCGCCTGCTGGGCCCGCAATTCGGCCAGTCGCGCATTCTGGGCGCGAGCACTCTTACCCACCGATGACACTCCTCGTCGCTCCGGCCCAGGAGTCCGGGCCCGGATGGTTCCCCGACATGGTAGCCAGCCGCGCTGAGGGGCGCGTCAGCGTCGCTCGGCGCGCAGCCGAGCGACCTCATAGAGCGCGACGCCCGTCGCCACTCCGGCGTTGAGCGACTCGACCGGCCCGGCCATCGGGATCGACACGATCCGGTCGCAGGTCTCGCGGACCAGCCGCGACAGTCCCTTGCCCTCGGAGCCGACGACGATGACGAGCGGGTCGGTGGCCAGCTCGAGACCCGGCAGCTCGACGTCGCCGTCCATGTCGAGGCCGACGACGAAGAAGCCGGCGCGCTGCAGCTCCTGCAGGGCGCGGGTGAGGTTGCCGGCCATGGCCACCGGGATCCGGGCGGCGGCGCCGGCGGAGGTCTTCCAGGCGCTGGCCGACATGCCGACCGAGCGCCGCTCGGGCACGAGCACCCCGTGCCCGCCGAAGGCCGCCACTGAGCGCACGATCGCGCCGAGGTTGCGCGGGTCGGTGACGCCGTCGAGGGCCACCACGAGCGGCACGCCAGGGGACTCGGGGTCGATGAGGTCGGCCAGCCCGGCGTAGTCGTAGGGCGGCACCTGCAGCGCCAGGCCCTGGTGGACCGCGCCGTCGGTGAGCCGGTCGAGCTCGGCCCTCGGGCACTCGAGCATCGGTATGCCGCGTCCGCTCGCCACCGTGATCGCCTCGCGCACCCGGTCGTCGGCGTCGATCCGGCTCGCGACATAGAGGGTCGTCGCAGGGACCGCGGCGCGCAGCGCCTCGACGACCGAGTTGCGGCCCGCGACAATCTCGTGGCTCGCCTTGGCCGCCTTGACACCTGCCCTGCCGCGGCCGGCCGAGCCGCCACCCGGGCCACGGGGGGCGCCGGCGGCGCCGGCGCGCGGTGCGCCCGCGGCATACCCACCGGTGCGCTTGGCGGCAGAGGCGGCCTTCCGAGCAGCGGGGTGGCCGGTGCGCTCGCTGGCCTTGGGCGTGGGACCGCGCCCCTCGAGAGCCTGCCGGCCCTGGCCGCCGGAGCCGACCGTGCGCGCCTTCCCGCCCTTGCGGACCGCGCCGCGTCGCCGCGAGTTGCCGGCCATGTCAGGCCTCACCCTCACGTCGGGCGAGCGACCAGCGGGGGCCCGACGGCGTGTCCTCGATCGCGACGCCCGCCTCGGTGAGTTGGTTGCGGATCGCGTCAGCAGCGGCGAAATCCCTTGCCACACGCGCCTGTTCGCGAGCCTCGAGCTGCAGCCGGACGAGAGTGTCGAGAGCGGTCATCGCGTCGCCCTGGCCCGGGCTGGTGGCCCCGCGCCAATTGGGGGCCAGCGGGTTGACGCCGAGGATGTCGGTCATCGCGACGACACTGGTGGCCAGCCGGTGCGCCTCGTCCAGGTCGCCGTCGTCGAGCGCGGTGTTGGCCGCCCGGACCGTGTCATGGACGTCCGCGAGGGCGCCGGAGACGTTGAGGTCGTCGTCCATCGCCGCGCGGAAGCCTGCCGGCAGCTCAGTGACCGCGGCCGGGACTGCCTCGAGCGCCCGGACCTGGTCGACCCGGGTGAGCAGGCCCTCGATCCGGTCCACGGCGGCGCCGGCCTCGGCGAGCGAGCCCTCGTGGTACTCGATCATCGAGCGGTAGTGCGCGGCGGTGAGGTAGTAGCGGACGGCGAGCGGCCGGGCGACCTTGGTGACCTCGTGGATCTCCAGGGCGTTGCCGAGGGACTTGCCCATCTTCTGGTTCCGGACGGTGACCCAGGCGTTGTGCAGCCAATAGCGGGCGAAGCCGAGGCCGGCGGCGCGGGACTGGGCCTGCTCGTTCTCGTGGTGCGGGAAGCGCAGGTCGATGCCGCCGCCGTGGATGTCGAACTCGTCGCCGAGATAGCGCCGGGCCATCGCCGAGCACTCGAGGTGCCAGCCGGGACGTCCGCTGCCGAAATGCGTTGCCCACTGGGCGGATTCGGGCTCGTCGAGCTTGTGGCCCTTCCAGAGCGCGAAGTCGCGGGGGTCGCGCTTGCCGCGGGGGTCGGCGTCTTCGGCGGCAGCCATGTCGTCGATCGACTGACCGGTGAGGCTGCCGTACTCGGGCCAGGACCGGACGTCGAAGTAGACGTCGCCGGTGGCATCCGGCGCGGCATACGCGTGGCCCTTGGCGACCAGCGTGTCCATGAGCTCGACCATCTCGGTGACGTGGCCGGTGGCGCGCGGCTCGTAGGTGGCGGGGAGCACGCCGAGCAGCTCGAGCGCCTCGGTGGTGAGCCGCTCGTTGCGGTAGGAGAGGACGTACCAGGGCAGGCCGGCCTCGGTGGACTTGCGCAGGATCTTGTCGTCGATGTCGGTGACGTTGCGGACCAGGGTGACGTCGTAGCCGTGGCCGACGGTGAGCCAGCGGCGCAGCACGTCGAAGGCCACGGCGAAGCGGACGTGGCCGATGTGCGGGGCGCCCTGCGTGGTGAGGCCGCAGATGTACATGCCGACCTTGCCGTCCTCGAGGGGGACGAACTCGCGCAGCTCGCGGGTGGCGGTGTCGAACAGGTGCAGGCTCACCCGGGTGAGTCTATTGGGGGTCGCGAGCAACCGCCGGCCGCGATCACCCGGTTGACTGGGGTATGCCACCCGCTCGCCCGCTGCTCGCCGCTCGCGTCGGGCTGGCCGTGCTCGCGCTGCTCGCGGGCGTGGTCGGCCTGGCGGGCTGTGGCCACAGTGGGTCGGTAGGAGCGGTCGGGTCGACGGCCGGACCCGTGTCGACGGTGGGGCTACCGCCGACGGCGGCCGGGCCGCCAGCACAGGCGCCGATCTCGCCGACTCCACGGGCTCGGGCCAGCGGCCCGGCCGGGGACTGCCCGGCGCTCGTGGCGGCCGGCCCGAACGCCACCTTCGCCGCCGTGGACTACGTCGACATCGTCGTGTGGGGCGGGGTGACCTATGTCGGCCGGGGGGCCGTGAGCTGGACCTCGGCCGCGCCGACTCGGGTGCGTGACGCCGACGTGGGACCGATGGTCTTCACGGTCCGCTGCGCGTTCTCCACGCTCAACGACCTGACCCACCTGCAGCCCCCACCGCTGGGGGACGGGGACGCGGCCTTCCTCGCCGCGGGCACACCCGTGAACGAGCTGCGTGGGTGGCCTCGGTCCTGTCGTCTGGTGGCTCGCGATCGCGCCGGCGAGCTCGTCGTCTATCGAGCCCTCGACCCGGCGGTCACGACGACTGCGACCCTGCTGCCCTGCGCCGGCCCCCCCGGCCGAGCCGTGACCGTC
>ERZ795053.4555-NODE-4555-length-14935-cov-9.097782_pt1 | contig 14935 bp, 14 predicted proteins | sample MGYA00375137_ERZ795053 | MGnify/ENA primary metagenome ERZ795053 (study PRJEB30182, sample SAMN05720284) | activated sludge metagenome | isolation source: Anaerobic digester | place: Hong Kong | collected 2014-12-17 ... | reverse complement strand
TTACTTCTTGAACTTGATCGAGAAGTACTTCTCGGGCACCGTCTGCTTGGTGGTGGGCAGGTAGCCCTTGCCCATGATGTAGGTGTCCATGTAGACGAGCAGGTGGTTCTTCGCGCGGACGCCGGTGTTGGCGTCGATGTAGTAGCCGCCGTTCCACTGGGCGCCCGGCGTGTAGACGGCGAAGGCCTCGAACAGGCCGTCCAGGCTGTCCTTGGTGGTCTTGCCCTCGATCACGTTCTTGGCGAACTCGCCGAGGCCGGCGGTGACGGTGAAGCCGTAGCTATAGGCCCAGGTGCCGAAGCGGCCGGCGCCGCCCTTGTCGACCACGGCCTGCTCGACCTTCTTGAGGATGGCGGGGAAGTTCCCGGCCTCGGCGGTCAGGTCGACGCCGAGCGCTCCCGGGTAGCCCATGAGCGGCGACGGCAGGTCGGCCTCGACGAAGTATCCGCCGTACTGGAGCAGCTGCTTGAGGAGCGGCTCGGTGTGGGCGTCGTTGGTGCAGAAGAACGCGGTCTCCTTGCCGTACTTCTCGATCCAGGCCGGGACCTTCTCGAGGATGAACTGCTGGGCGCCGGCGACGCCGACGTCGGAGGTCGGGTCGGGGGCGGTCTCGAACGCGAAGGTCAGGCCGAGGTCCTTGCAAGCCTGCTCCATGATCTGCCTGCGCAGGCCGAGGGTCTCGTACGACATATGGCGCGGGAAGGAGATGTGGACGAAGGTCTTGGCGCCGAGCTCCTTGGCGGCCCAGATGATCGTGTAGCCGCGGCTGATGAAGTCGCTGTTGAGGGCGAGGTCGGCGGCGGCCTCGATCACGAGCGGATCCTCGTGGGGCTCTCCGGCGAACAGCAGGATGTCGGAGCGCTTCTCGCGGACGCGCTTGAAGCCTTCGGCGGCGCCGGGCACGGCCTGGTTCATCACGATGGCCTTCATCAGCGGATCGTCGGCGAGGGCTACGATCTGGGAGATCGTGGTCTCCTGCTGGTCCATGAAGTTGTCGGGATAGGTGATGTGCTGGATCATGCCGCCGTCGGACACCTTGCCGTAGCGCTTGATCAGCTCCTCGGCGCCGCGGAGGTCATCCTCGGACTGCGATACCGTACCGGTCACGACGCCGATATGGAAGGCGGCCTTGGCCGGCTCGGCGGCGGCCGCGGGCTTCTCGGCCTTCTGGCAACCCGCGAATACGATGACTGCCGCGAACAGGATCGCGGCGGAGATTCGGGACAGTTTCATGAATCCTCCTTGTTCGTCGGCGGACCGACGATCAGCCTATTGTAAACCATTGAAGGCATACGTCAAGTGTATGCTATACTCCGTCCATGCTGTACAGACGATTCCCCAAGATACCCGACCTGGACATATCGGCGCTCGGCCTCGGCTGCATGCGCCTTCCTACCCTCTCGGGCGACCAGGCCGCCATCGACGAGCCCGCGGCAGACGCCCTGCTGTCCGACGCGCTCGACGCCGGCGTCAACTACCTCGATACGGCCTGGCCCTATCACAAGGAGCGGAGCGAGCGATGGCTCGGCGGCGCCGTCGAGCGCCTCGGCTGCCGCGACAGGGTGCTCATCGCGACGAAGGCCCCGACCTGGCTGATCAAGGAGCCCGGCGACTGGGAGCGCTTCCTCGCCGAGCAGCTCCGGAGGCTGCGCGTCGAGCGGATCGACTTCTACCTGGCCCACGCGCTCAACCGCAAGCGCTGGCAGACGATGCTCGAGACCGGGGCGCTGGAGTTCCTGTCCGAGGCCAAGGCCGACGGCAGGATAGGCCACGTCGGCTTCTCGTTCCACGACGACCTCGGCTCGTTCAAGGAGATCGTCGACGGCTGGCCTGACTGGGAATTCTGCCAGGTCCAGTACAATTACATGGACGAGGAATACCAAGCCGGCGACGCGGGCATCCGCTACGCCGCCGAGCGGGGCCTCGGCGTCATCGTGATGGAGCCTCTGCGCGGCGGCGTGCTGGCGAACGTTCCCGACGGGGTCCGCGAGGCCTTCGCCTCGTACCCGACCCCGAGGATGGCGGCAGAGTGGGCGCTGCGCCACGTGCTCGACAGGCAGGAAGTCGTGACGGCGCTCTCCGGCATGGGCGCCTCGTCCCAGCTCTGGGAGAACGCCGCGGTCGCCTCGTCGGCGCGCGCCAACTCGATCACGAAGCCCGAGCGCGCAACTATCGACGCCGCGCGGGACTGGTTCCTCTCGCGCATGGCGGTGCCGTGCACCGCGTGCGGCTACTGCCGCCCCTGCCCCAGCGGCGTCTCGATCCAGGGCGTGTTCGGCCTCTGGAACGAAGCCTCGATGTTCGACGACCGCGAAGGCGCCCGCGGGCAGTACGCGACCGACCTGGCCGGGCACGGCGCCGACGCCTGCGTCGAGTGCGGCGAGTGCGTCCCGAAATGCCCCCAGGGCATAGACATCCCGGCCATGCTCAAGCGGGCGGCCGGGGCGCTGGGCTGAGCCGCGGGCGGGAGCCGTCCGGATGAGACGGGCCAATCGGATCATCACGCGCTTCTTCTCGATCCTGGTGGCGGCGATGCTGCCGGCGATACTGGTCTTCTGGGTCGTCATCGGCGGGCTGTTCGCCGAGGCGGCCGCTACCGGCGCGAACAGGACGCGGGCGGCGCTGATGAACCAGGCCGACCGCCTGGCCTTCGACCTCGACCTGGAGCTGACCCTGCTCGACTCGTGCTTCGCCGCGGCTACGGCCCATATTTCGCCGTCGGACGGCGCGGCCGCCCTCGAATCGTCTATAGCCCGCGGCCTCGAGGCCTACAGGGTCGCTTCCCGCTGGCCGCTCCTCGTGGCCGCCGTCCGCCCGATCGGCGAGGACGTCGGACCGTCCTTCGACGGCGAGGCGACCCACGCGATCCGCCTGGCGCCGGGCAACGGAGTCGAGAGCGGACGGAACATGCTCGTCGCCGTCCTCGACCAGGACGTTCTCGCCGGTACCGTCATCCCTACCTTGGCCGAATCGTATTTCGGGGCCGACGCCGGCTTCGGCGACTACGCGATAACGCTGCGCGACCCCGCCGGCGCGCGGCGCTTCTCGAGCGGCGCCGACGACGCGATCGAGGCCGACTTCGAGCGACCGCTCTTCAGGGATTCGGCTGGATTCGACGTTTCCGGCTTCTACGAGGCGTTCTTCACGGACGGCGATCGCTGGCCGATGGGATATAGGGCTTGGAGCGCGCTCGACCCGCTGCCGTACCCGCTCGAGCCGCCCGCGTCCAGGGCGCTGCCGCGGAACGACGGCCGGACCGAGGAACAGTTCCCGATCGACAGGTACAGGTTCCAGGAGGGCGGCGAGCGAGGCCGCTGGACCATATCGGTATCCGGCAAGAAACGCTCGCTCGTACGGGAAGCCAGGCTCCAGGCTATCGGATGGTCTATCGCCTCGGCCGCCTTCCTCGCCCTGCTCTACGGCTGCGTGATCACGCTGTACTACGCCGTCAGGAAGTCGGCGCGGCTGACCGAGCGGGAACGTGACTTCGTGGCCAGCGTCACGCACGAGCTCAAGACGCCCGTTACCGTCATCCTGTCCGCCGGCGAGAACCTCGTCGAGGGGATCGTCGAGCAGCGGCGCGTCGCGGAATACGGTTCCGTCGTCGCGAAGGAAGCCAGGCGGCTGGCCGAGACCGTCGAGCGGCTCCTGATCATGGCCGGGCTCCAATCGGCCGAATCCGTCGCCCGCAGCGAGCCGGTCCGGGCGGCCGGCCTCGTCGAGGCGGCGCTCGCCAAGCTGCGCGCGACGGCGCTGGCCCGCGGGGCGACGTTCTCGGTGGAGATCGAGGGCGAGCCGATGATAGAAGGCTCCGCCCTGCTGCTCGAGTCGGCCCTCGAGGGCGTGGTACGCAACGCGATCGAGTACGCCGGCGGGGCCGTGAGGATACGGTCCTACGAGAAGAACGTCGGCAAGCGAGGCATAGTCGTGATAGAATGCCGCGACGACGGCCCCGGCGTGCCGAAGCCGGAGCGGGGGCAGCTCTTCGAGCCGTTCTACCGCGGCGACGCCGCCATCGCGGCGGGCACCAAGGGCACGGGCATCGGCCTTTACCTCGTACGGCGCGTCGCGCGTATGCACGGCGGAGACGCGAGGCTGCGCTTCCCGCCCGACGGCGGGACCGTGGCCGAGCTTAGCTTCAGGAGCTGGCGATGAACGATACCTCGATCCTGCTGATCGAGGACGAGCCGGGCCTCGTCCTGACCCTGACGGACCTGCTCGCGTCCAAGGGCTACGCGGTCACGAACGCGGTCGACTTCGCCTCGGCGGAGGCCGCCGTCGCCTCGGGCGGCCATGACGTCGTCATCCTCGACCTGATGCTGCCCGGAGGTTCGGGCCTCGACCTGCTCGAGGCCATGCGCTCCGGGGGCGACACGACGCCTATCCTCGTGCTGACCGCCAAGGCGGACGTGACCGACCGCGTCGCCGGCCTCAAGATGGGCGCCGACGACTACCTCGGGAAGCCGTTCGACTCGGCCGAGCTCCTGGCCCGCATCGAAGCGCTCGTGCGCAGGACCAAGTACGGCCCCGCCCGGCGCGAGCGGCCGAAGGCGATCGTGCGCTTCGGGGACGTGGAGCTGGATCGGGCGCGAGCCGAGGTCCGCAAGGCCGGCGTCCCGGTCACGCTGACCGTCCAGGAATTCAGGCTGCTGGAGTTCCTATCGGAGAACGACGGCCGCACGCTGTCGCGCGCGCGCCTGCTCCAGGAGGTATGGGGCTACGACGGGACCACGGCGTCGAGGACGGTAGACGTCCACGTATCGTCGCTCAGGCAGAAGCTCGGCGACGATCCGTCCGACCCGCGCTGGATCGTCACCGTTCGGGGCTTCGGCTACCGCTTCGAGTCGTCGCCGGAGCGCGAACTCCGCTAGAGCGCCCCGCCCGCCAGGAACGGCAGCGCGATGAAGTTCCCGAGCGCGCCGCCGAGGCTCGACAGGAAGAAGACCAGCAGGATGTGCGTGACCTTGTTGCGATAGAAGCCCTTGAGGCTCGACACGTCGGTCGACAGGGTCTGGAAATCGGATACCTGGGGCTTGCGCAGCCAGGCCTCGACGATTCCCGCGAAGAAACCGACCGCGACCAGGGGGTTCAGGGTGGCTATAGGCGCCGCGGCGAACGACACCAGCACGGTCAGCGGATGGGACAGGCAGAGGACGGAGCCGACGGCCGCGAGCGTGCCGTTGAGCGCCACCCAGCGCAGGAGGAGCCGCAGGCTGGCCTCGGCCCCCGAGGTGAAGAACCCGAGGACTATGAAGCCTACGATCAGCGCCGGCACGAGCCAGCCGGCGCTCCTGGCCAGGATACCGGGCGGGGGCACGCGCTCGAGGTCGGACACGTCAGTCGAGGGCGCGTCGCCGCCCGCCGCGCCGTTACCAAGCGCGCCTTCGGCGAAGCGGGCGAGCCACGCCTCGACGCCGGGCGCGTGCCCGGCCCCGATCACCGCGACCAGCTTCTCGCCCGGCATCGTCCAGATCTTCGCGGCGATATAGCGGTCGCGCTCGTCGATCAGCACTTCCTTGACGCTCGGCAGGTAGTCGGCCAGCTCTCCCATCATCTCGTCGAGCTCGGAACGCACCTTGAGCCGCTCTATCTCCGCGGCGTCGGGCTTCTCGTTCGAGAAGGCGGCCGCTATCAGCTGGGCCAGCAGCTTCGACTTGTTCCAGAGGTTCGACTTGCCCCAGGCCCTGCGCAGCGTCGTCTGGACGTCGCGGTCGCAGAAGGAGAACGGGATGCCGGCCGCCTCCGCGGCGCGTATCGCCGCGACCATCTCCTCGCCCGGCTTGACGCCGGAGTCCATGCCCATCCTGCGCTGGAAGGACGACAGCGCCAGGTTCGCGAGCAGCAGGAAGGCCCTGCCCTCCTTGATCACCTTGACGATATCGGTCTTCTCCCAGGCGTCCGGCGCGCTCATCGAGCGCCAGCGCGCCTCATCGAGCTCGACGCACACGCCGTCGGGCGCTTCGTCGCGTATCGTCGCGGCCACCTCGTCGACGCTCTCCCGGGAGACGTGGGCGGTCCCCACCAGCACTATCCTGCGCCCCGACAGCTCGAGCGCCTTGATCGTATCAGACATCGTTACTCCGTTCGTTCGGGTTCAATCGCCGGCAGCCAGCCGCGCCAGGTCCGCCTCGGCCATGCGGCGCTCTATCGTGCCGACGCGCTCGGCGTCGTACGACAGGCGCAGGTACTTGAGGCCGAGCTCCTGCCTGCCCTTGGCAATCCAGTAGGAGCCCAGGTAGAACAGCGCTCCGGCCTTGGCGTCGAGGCTCTTCTCGGCGCCGATGGCCAGCTCCGCCTCGGCGGTCATCTCGCCCTGGTCGTAGACGAGGCGCAGCGCCAGCCATTGGAGCTGATGCTTGGAGCGGTCGATGAGCGGCAGCTTCTTGCCGGCGTACTCCTTGGCGGCCCTCGCGTCGCCGCCCCTGTACAGCGACAGGGCCGCGGCCACGTAGTACTCGGGATGCGCCTTGGTATAGCCGGCCGCCCCGTCGAACGACTCGAAGGCCGTCTTCCAGTCGCCGAGCCGGTACGCGAGCACGCCCATCGACTCGAACGAGTACCAGTACTCGGGGTACATCCCGGCCGCCGCCCTGTAGTCGGCTAGGGCCGCCGCGTCGTCGCCGGCGTTCTCGCGTATCGACGCCCGGTAGACGTAGGGCAGGAAGTAATCGGGGTTCAGCCGGATGGACTCGGTGAAGTCGGCCTCGGCCAGCTCGAGGCGGCCGGTGTCCATATAGAGGCGGCCGCGCTCGAGGTAGTTCCAGGACGAGCCGGGGGCGAGCTCGATGGCCTTGTCCATGTCCGCCTCGCACTCGGCGTAGCGGCCGAGCTCGTAGAGCGCGCGGCTGCGGTCCAGGTAGGCGAGCGCGTCGTCCGGGGCGGCCGCGACGGCCTCGTCGAGCAGCGCGAGCGCGCCCTTCGCGTCGTCCCTGCGGAACCTGACCCTCGCCAGCCCCTTGAGGGCCTCGACGTTGCCCGGTTCGGCGGCGAGCGCCGCGTTATACGACTCCTCGGCCTTGCGGTAGTTCTTTCCTTCATAGTGGATATCGCCGAGCGAGGTCAGGGCGCTCGAGTCCCCGGGATGCTTCGCGACGATCGCCTCGATCGCGGCGCGGTGGGCGTCGGCGTTACCCGCGAAGCGCTCGAGCTCGGCCAGCGCGTACATGGCCTCGACGTTATCCGGGTAGGCGGCCAGCTCGGCGTCGAGCAGGGCCCGCGCCTCGTCGGCGCGCCCGAGCGATAGGCACAGCGCCGAGCGCAGCGCCGGGTAGGATCGGTTGCCTGGGTCAAGCTCTATCAGGTCGACCAGTCGCCCCAGGGCGGACTCGTAGTCGCCCGACTCCATCGAGCGGCCGAGCGCGTCGAGCGCCATCCGCTCCTTCTCCTCGGCGCTCAGCTCGGCTGGGACGTTCGTATCCGCGGCCGCGCCGGGTAGCGACGGAGGTTCCGCCGGCCCGGGGCGGCTCCCTAGGCCCGCGCAGGAAGCGAGGAGTATAACGGCTAGGGCGGCGGCAGGGCGCGTCGCCGTTGGAATTCTCATGCGTCTCTCCGGTCGAAGGGTCGGATTCCGGCCATGGTAGCCGGTTTATAGCGCTTTAGCAAGCGACGGAGCGATGGAGCGGCCGCCGGGACGGGCTCCCGCGGTTGCGCAATAGAACTGGCAACGTGTATAGTCCCATCGGTATGAGAATAAGCGCGTTCGGAAGGGCCGCGGCGATGGCCTTCGTCTATATCGCCGTCTTCGTGGTGCTCGTGATGGTCCAGTTCCCGTCGGGAGGGCCGATCACCGAGGTATCGGGCGGCGTATCGTTCAAGGGCCTTCCCGACGGCGACGGCGTCCGGTCCGCGGAGCTCGTCGCGAACGGCCTCAGGCTCGTCTTCTCGGAGCGCCACCCGCTGACGCTGAGCGGGGGCGTCGGCCCGGACGGCGTCCTGTACCCGGTAGCCTACGAGGCGGTCGAGGACGGCTTCATCGTCCGTTTCGACGACGGCACGAGGCTGGCCGTCAACGCCGACGACGAGGGACGCGCCTCGTGGCGGCTCGACGCCAAGCGATCCAAGAAGGCCGTCGCCACGATGTACTACGAACTGGCCTACGGGGCGTCGCTACTCGCGCCCGGCGACGACGGCTCGATCAGGCTGAGCTTCGGGGACGCCACCTACCGGGTATCCGGCGTATCGACCGGCTCGGAGCCGCGGACGCTGTCGCTCAAGGCGAGCGGCGGGGCGTTCAAGGCCTTCGCGTCGATCCGCGAGAACAAGGACGCGCCGGAGGCCCCGGCCCAGTTCCTGGCCCAGGCCCCGATGGACCCGGCCGTCTGGTCCAGGGAGATAGGCGCGTGGCGCGACAAGGCCTGGGACTCCGTATCGGGCGCCGGTTTCGACGCGGCGAGCGCTACCTGGTCCGGCGCGTTCGACGAGCAGGCCTTCATCCTCTATATGGCGGAGGCCATGCGCCGCGACCAGCGCGACGCGGCCGCGGCCCTGGTCGCCGCGACGCGATCGTCGCACGCCGACGGCCTGAGCTGGAAGAGCGCGCCGTTCGCCGGCAAGACGGCCACCTCGATGGCGGCCTTCGAGGCGGCCAACCTGGCCGAGGTCAAGGCGACCGAGCGGCTCGTGCAGGCCCGCGCGGGGACGATGTTCTATCGCCGCGGCATCGTGCCGCTCCTCTTCGACCGCTCCCCCTACTCTCTCGCCCAGGAGGCGATGTCGCTGGCTAGGTCCACCGACTTCTCCAAGGCCGACGCCACCCAGGCGGTAGCGCTGCTCGAGGCCTACCTCGACGCGTCCGGCTACCTCGACGAGGCCGACAATCCGTTCGCCAAGGCGGTGGACCTCGTCGACAGGACCATAGCGCCGGCGATAAAGAAGGCCGAGGGCGGATTCTTCATGCAGACCGACGCGGACGGCCGCTGCGACCTCCTTACCGGCCTCTACGCCGGCAAGGCCCTGATCCGCCTGTCCGAGTCGTCCGGCAAGGCCATCTACGAGGGCATAGGCCAGAGCCTCGTGACGAGCGCCGTCAAGCTCGCCGCGGCCGACGGGTCGATACCCGCCTCGGTCACGGTCACCGGCGGCATGCTCACGAAATCGCCCGAGCGGCTCGCGGCGGCCGCCGTCTATCCTGTCGTCGTCGACTCGCCGTACTACCCGCGGGCCGTCAGCCTGTACAGGCAGCTCGGCCCGGGCGCCTGGGCCTGGACCTGCTCGCCGTCCGTCAAGGCGCAGGCGAGTCCCGAGCGCACCGTGATCACCGTCGACTACCCGGTCGGCTCGTCGCATTATATAGCCCTCTACGGCGTGAAGCCGTACGTGAAGATCCAGCTATACGGCCTCGACTACAACATGGACGCGAGCTTCGAGAACTACAACGCCTCCGGCTACTTCTACAAGAAGGCGGCGGGGGCCATGTACCTGAAGATGCGGCATAAGGTCCAGGGAGAAGAGATACGGCTATACTACTAGGAGGGCGTCCCCTCCCCTCGACCTTCCGGACCGCCGGCGAGCTCGTCTACCTCGTCGAGGGCGATAGCATCGACGCCGTAGAGGCGGCAGTGGCCCGGGCGGCCGCCGGCCGCGTGGCCCGCGCCGCGATAGCCTGGGCCGGCTCCCCCGACGCGGCCCTCTCGTCCGCCGCGGGCGAGCTCTGCGTCGAGGTCCGCTCCGACGCGCTCGAACGTGCCGGGGCAGCCGGCGACGCCGCCGAACGGCTCGGCTATCTCGTCGCCGTAAGGCGCGAGGACCGCGAGCGATTCGAGGAGACCGCGCGCGGCCTCCGGGCGCGCTGGATAGGCGAGACAATCCGATGGCGCTAATCGAGATGCCGACGTATACTACGGGAAACGTCCATATTCAGAATGCGAGAGATCATATGGCTAGCGACGATGCCGAGCGTATACGAGAAGAATACGAAAAGCAGGTATTCGACCTGAAGCAGCTCCTCGAGGTATCGAAAAGCCTCAACTCGACCCTCGACTACGGCATCCTGATAGAGTCCATCCTCTATACGATCATGGGCCAGATGAAGGTGCTCAAGGCCGCCCTGTACGCTAAGAAGGGAATAGACTCGACCCGCTTCAACCTCCACCGCAATTACAAGGGCTTCGAGATCGAGCACGGACACGATTACAGCATCCCGGAGGACGCTCCGGCTATGCGCGCCTTCGCTCGGGAGACGAGGTGCTGGACCATGGCCGAGCTGCGGGAGCGCTTCGGCGACCTCGGCGGGCTGGAACCGCTCGAGTCGATGTCGCCGACCCTGATCGTGCCGCTCAAGGCCAAGGGCGTCGTCAACGGCCTGATCCTGGTCGGCGAGCAGATCGTCAGCGAGGACTTCTCGGACTACGAGAAGGAGCACCTCCTCAACATAGCCATCCTGGCGTCGATCGCCATAAACAACGCGTTCCTGTTCGAGATGACGACGACCGACATGATGACAAAGCTGCGGATGAAGCACTATTTCTACACGGTGCTGCTCGAGAAGATGGAGGAGAGCGCATTCTGCGAGAAGCCGCTGTCGGTGATCATGGCCGACATCGACTCGTTCAAGCGCTTCAACGACACCTACGGCCACAGCTGCGGCGACGAGGTGCTCAAGGGCGTCGCCAAGCTGATCCAGAGCCAGACGCGCTCGGTCGACGTGGCCGCGCGCTACGGCGGCGAGGAATTCTGCATGCTCCTGCCCGATACCGACGCGGCCACCGCGCGGCTGATCGCCGATCGCATACGCCGCAGCGTCGAGGGCATGGGCTTCGACTACGAGGGCCAGAGGATAGTCGTCACGCTGTCGCTCGGCGTAGCCCAGTACGACCAGGACCGCGACCTGACCGGCAAGTCGGTCATCGACCGGGCCGATAAGGCGATGTACGCGTCGAAGCAGGCGGGCAAGAACCGGGTGTCCGTATCGCCCTGACGCCCGGACGGAGGGAAGAGCGATGATAGACAGGAACCGCCGCGACTGGTGGCGCGAGGCCGTCTTCTACCAGATCTATCCGCGCAGCTTCATGGACTCGAACGGGGACGGCGTAGGCGACCTGCGCGGCATCGAGTCCAGGCTCGACTACCTGGCCTGGCTCGGCGTCGACGCGCTGTGGATCAGCCCGTTCTTCAAGAGCCCGATGCGGGACTTCGGCTACGATATCTCCGACTACGAGGACGTCGACCCGATCTTCGGCTCGCTGGACGACTTCAGGTCGCTGCTCGACGCGGCCCACCGCCTGGGCGTCAGGATAGTCGTCGACCTGGTCGTCAACCACTCGTCCGACGAGCACCCCTGGTTCAAGGCGGCGCGCTCGTCCAAGGACGACCCGAAGCACGACTGGTATATCTGGAAGCCGATCGAGGGCAGGAAGCCGCCGAACAACTGGATCAGCCTGTTCGAGCAGCGCTCGGCATGGTACCCGAACGAGGCGACCGGCGAGTGGTACCTGGCCACCTTCACGCGCAACCAGCCCGAGTTCGACTGGCGCAACCCCGAGCTGCGCGAGGCGATCTACCGGGTAGCCCGCTTCTGGCTCGACCTCGGCGCCGACGGCTTCAGGATGGACGTGGCGACGGCCTACTTCAAGGACGCCGAATTCCGCTCGAACCCGCCGAGCCACGTCCTCGTGCCGGACCTGCTCCAGCGCCACCTCTACGACCGCAACCGGCCCGAGGTGCACGGCGTCTTCAGGGAATTTAGGGCGATCGCCGACTCGTACGGCGACCGCATGCTGATAGGCGAGACCCACGGGCAGGACCCGGCGCTCGCCGCCTCGTGCCACGGCGAGCGGAACGACGAGCTGCATATGGCCTTCAACTTCGACTTCCTGTTCCGCCCCTGGGGCGCCGAGTCGTTCCGCCGCTCGGCCGAGCGATGGTACGAGCTATTGCCCGACGGCGCGTGGCCGAACTTCACGCTGTCGAACCACGACCAGAAGCGCCACTACCACCGCTACCGCTCCGGCGCCGACTCCGACGCCCGGGCCCGCGTCGCCGCGGCTATGCTCCTCTGCCTCCGCGGCACCCCCTTCCTCTACTACGGCGAGGAAATAGGCATGAGCTGCGAGCGCATCCCGAGGAAGGCCCTGCGCGATCCGCTCGGCCTGTCCACCTGGCCGCTACCGCTCGGCCGCGACGCCGAGAGGACCCCGATGCAGTGGGATGCGTCGCCGAACGCCGGTTTCAGCGGCGCGGAGCCGTGGCTTCCGGTTAATAGCGACTATAGGGCCAAGAACGTAGCGGCCCAGCGCGACGATCCCGGCTCGCTCCTCAATTGGTACAGGCGCCTGATACGGCTCCGCGCCTCGGAGCCCGCCCTGCGTACGGGCGAGCTGCGCTGGCTGGACGCGCCGGCCGGCGTGATGGCCTTCAGCCGCTCGTTCGGGAGCCGCGAGATCGACGTATGGCTTAATTTCGAGCCGAGGCCCAAGGCGGCGTCTATCCGGGGCTGCTCAGTCCTGGCCGCCTCGGGCGGACCGACGGCGGCCGGAGAGGCGATAGCGGCGGGCGTCCGCGAGCTCGGCCCCTACGGGATACTGATCACGGCGACGGAGGCATAGATGGACGAGCTACGCGTAGGTCTCACCGGACGGAAGGAGCTCACGGTCGAGGAGCGGCATACCGCCAGCCATCTCGGCTCAGGCGGCGTACCGGTCTACGCCACGCCGATGATGGTGCTCGCGATGGAGGAGGCCGCGCTGTCCGCGGTCGATCCCCTGCTCGGCGACGGCCGGGCCACCGTCGGGGTCAGCCTCGACGTGCGGCACCTGGCGGCCACCCCTCTCGGCATGCGCGTCACGGCGAGCGCCGAGCTCATGAGGATCGACGGCCGCATGCTGACGTTCCGCGTCGAGGCGCGCGACGAGGCCGAACTGATAGGCGAAGGCACCCACGTACGGGCCGTCGTCGACCTGGAGCGCTTCAAGGACAAGCTCGCCAAGAAGGCCTCTCGTCCCTAATCGCTAGCCGCGATTTGCCGACCGGCCGCGGGCTCCGTATACTGAGGATAGCGGTAACGCGTCATCTTCAACCATCCAGGAGCGATCATGGCCGATCTGAGCGTATCATTCATCGGGCTGAAACTGCGGAACCCTATAATAGTCGCCTCGTCCGGGCTGACCTCGACCAAGGAAGGCGTCCGCAAGGCGGCCGAGGCCGGCGCCGGCGCCATCGTGCTCAAGTCGCTGTTCGAGGAGCAGCTGCGGGCCGAGATAGCGCCGATAACCGGCGAGACCGAGTCCCACCCGGAGGCCGAGGCCTTCCTGGCCGGCATGGGCTTCAGCGAGGGCGAGGACGAGTACGTCGCCCTCGTCAAGGCGGCCAAGGCGACGACGGACGTCCCGATAATAGCCAGCCTGAACTGCTCCGGCGACTCGCTCTGGCCCGAGCTGGCCTCCCGCGTCGCCGCCGCCGGCGCGGACGCTATCGAGCTCAACCTCGGCGTCGTGCCTATGGATCCGGCGACGCCGGCCGCCGCCATCGAGGATAGGCTCGTCGCCCTCGTCGAGTCCGTCGCCTCGCAATCGAGCGTGCCGGTATGCGCCAAGATAGGCGCCTCGTACACCAACGTCGGCAACCTGGCGTCGCGCCTGGCCAAGGCCGGCTCGCGCGGCCTGACCCTGTTCAACCGCTTCTACCGCATGGACGTCGACCTCGAGTCGATGAGCCTCGCGGCCGGCCCGACGAGGAGCAGCCCCGAGGCCTACCACGAGAGCCTGCGCTGGATAGCGGCCCTCGAGGGCCGCGTCGGAGCCGAGCTATGCGCCTCGGGCGGCGTCTACGACGGAGCGACGGCGCTGCGCCTCGTCGCCGCGGGAGCCCAAGCGGTGCAGATGTGCTCGGCGATCTACGCCCGCGGCTACTCGGCCGTCACGGGAGCCGTCGACGAGATGGGCGCCTGGCTCGACGCGCACGGCGTCGCGAGGCTATCGGACCTGAGGGGAAGGCTGGCGCGTAGGAATTCAAACGCGCCCGAGCTATACGGACGCCTGCATTACGTCAAGGCGCTGACCGGGCAGGCCTAGGCCCTCAGTCGAAGCTCAGGAAGACCCTGTCGACGAGGTCGCCGGGCCTATAGCTGACGCTCGAGGCGATATTCCGGCACATGGTCAGGCCGAGGCCGTGCCAGCGGCCCTCCCGCTGGTCGAAGCGCGGCCTCGCGCCGGCATGGTCTCCGACGCTCCTGGCGAATTCCTCGAACTCGCGGTGGCTGTCCACGAAGAAGGCGAGGGTCAGCCCGCTCCGGCGCCGCCTGACCAGCACGCAGACGCCGGCGGCGCTGATCTCGCCGTGCGTGATCAGGTTGTCGAGCACCTCGTCTCCGGCGACGATCAGCATCGCCGACTCGCGGCCGCGCAGGAAGCCCAGCGAGCGGATGAAGCCGTCGTACTCGTCGAAGATGGCCGCGCAGGGGTACAGCCTGACCCTGGACCTGGCGGTCCGCTCGGCCGCGGTCGGTTCGTGAGGCGTCTTTCGTCGGCTCGGAGGCGCGATCAGCGGCATAGGGGGCGCTCCGGCTAGACCGGCAGCTCCTTGATCGAAGGCAGGGTCGGGAAACGCTCCGCGAAGCCGGTGGACTCGATCGCCAGCCTCGCGACCTCGGACGGCGCGATCACGTAGAAGCGCCTGCCGGCCGTCTCGGCGTCCTCGATGGCAGCCAGCAGCACGCCGATGCCGGCGCTGGTCATCGAGCTGACGCCCGACAGGTCGACGGCCATGTCGACGCGGCCCGCGTGCAGCGTCGTCTTCTCCTGCAGCTCGTTGAACGTATAGCTATTAATGGGCCCGTGCACCGAAAGTACCGTCCACGCCCCTCGCTCCGCCGCCTCGACGCTGATTCCTGTCATCGTTTCTTCTCCTTGGGGATGCCGACGTAGTCGATGGCCACCACCGTGATATCGTCGTCCAGCCGCCCGCCCGCGAAAGCGCTCGCCGACTTGACGACCGCTTCCAC
>ERZ795053.4554-NODE-4554-length-14939-cov-22.677573_pt1 | contig 14939 bp, 11 predicted proteins | sample MGYA00375137_ERZ795053 | MGnify/ENA primary metagenome ERZ795053 (study PRJEB30182, sample SAMN05720284) | activated sludge metagenome | isolation source: Anaerobic digester | place: Hong Kong | collected 2014-12-17 ... | reverse complement strand
GTGCGCAGCTGGATGGTGCCGCCGCCGAATTCGGCGGGCATGTCGGCGGAATAGGTTTTCTGCACGACGATGCCGCTGAGGATTTCGGTGGGGAACAGGTCCAGCGGGACGACGCGGCGGGTCGGGTCGGGTGACGGGATCTGTGCGCCGTTGAGCAGCGTCGAGGAATAGCGTTCGCCGAGGCCGCGAACGTAGATGAACTTGCCATCGACCAAGGTCAGGCCGGTGACGCGCTTCAGCGCGCCTGCGGCATCGGAATCGCCGTTTCGGGAGATCTGCTCGGCGCCGAGAATGTCGGTGACGGCCGATGAGGTGCGTTTCTCTTCGACGAAGGCGGCAAGCGAGCCTTCGACGAAGGGCTCCAGCACAACGAACTCCGGCAGCTCCAGTCCAGCCGGCGTCAGTTCGACGTCACGACTGACTTCGGCTTCGGCGGCCACGGCAATGCCGTCAATGGTCTGGCTGCTGAACTGCGGCGCGATGACGGAGATCGAATAGTCACCCGGCGGCAACGTGGCTTCGTAACGGCCTTCGGCATCGGTGACGATGTCCAGTGGCGTGCCGCTGACATAGACGCGCGCGCCGGCGACCGGCTTGCCGTCTTCGACGCTGAGCACGCGACCGGCGATCCGGCCCGGCGGACCGTCAGCCGCCACGGTATCCGTGGCTGCCGCGGCGTTGTCCGCATGCGAACTCTCGATGAACACGCTGGGTGCGGACAGCGGATCATCCGGATACAGCGTGGCGATGACCTGCGCGTTCTCGTCGGCGACAAGGTCGAGCTGCACGCGCAGCACTTCCTTGCCGTCGCGCAGCACCGTCAGCAGGTGGCTGCCCGGCGCCACGTCGAGCAGGGCGGCGCCGTCCTCGTTGCTTTCGCCGGCAGCACGATCGTCGATGCGGATCGCCAGGCCGCTCGCTGGCAACTGGTCGTCGAACAGCTGCAGGTTCAGCTGCGCCGGCGCAGTCGACGCCGCTACGGCGGTAGGCGCTTCGGCAGCACTGACCAGCGCACTGCGGATGGCGAGGGACAGGGCCAGCGTGGCGATGCCGAGCGTTTTTTTCATGCCGGAGGAAGTCATGGGTCGTGGTCGCTCAGCTGCAGGTCCAGCGATTGTCGGCGCAATCCTGCATCAGGCGGCGCAGTTCGGTGGCCTTGCGGAACAACTCCGGCTGCTTCAGCGCCTTGAGGTTGCGCTCGGCGTCATCGAACTTGCCGCCCTGGTAGTAGGCGTAGGCCAGCGCGTAACGCAGGGATTCGTCGTCCAGCAGGCGCGCCCGAGCCAACGCCGGTTCCAATGAGGCAACTTCCTCGTAGCGGCGCATGGCCAGCAGCAGGCCGACGCGCTGTTTCATCTTCTTGGCCGAATCGGCGATACGCGCGTTGAGCGTCAGCGCACGGCTGAGATGCCCAGCGCGGCGCATCAGTTCGGCGGCTTCCGGGAACAGCTCCGGCTCCAGCTCGGCCTGTTGCGCAAGGATCTCGGCCGCGGCCAGCGGATTGCCCTTCTCGGCCCAGGTCTGCGCCAGCGCGCGCGCGACCATGCCGTTGCCGGGGAACATCAGTCGTGCCTTTTCGAGAAAGCCGAGTGCGCCATCGTAGGCGCGGGTACGACGAAGCGCCGTACCGATGGCGACGTAGTCCTCGACCTTGCCTTCGCTGCGACCAAGGTAGTGGCGACCCACTTCGGCGGCCTCGGCGTTGAGTCCCAGCTCGATCAGGTAGAACACCTGGCGACGCTCGAACTGGCTGTTCTCCGGAAAGCGGCGACCCGCTTCCGCCAGCGTGTCGAGCGCATCCTGGTGGTGCTTCAGCATCCACTGCGCCTGCGCACGCATGATCCAGGTGGACGTCAGCGCCTCAACGCTGTCGCCGGCGGCGCTCAACGCAGACAGCACGTCCTCGAAACGCTCCAGCCCATAGAAAGCCTGGGCACGGTAGAGGTGGATCAGTGGGTCGGCCTGCCCGGCGGCGATGGCCGCATCAAAGGACTCGATCGCCAGCGGCAGCTGCTCCTGGTTGAGCGCCACGATGCCGCGCACGGTGTGGTACTTGATCCAGTCGACGTTGTCGTCTTCGGCCTCTGTGCCCGGATCGATATGCGCCAGTGCGGCTTCGGCGCGCGCGTATTCGCCATCGCCCGCGAGCACGGAAGCGAGGTCGACGTAGTTGACCTCGCTCGACTTGTCCTCGGCGGCACGCAACGGCGTGACGATGACGAACAGAAGCAGCAAGGTGGAGAGAATTCGTTTCACGGCGACGGCGCTCATGACGAGAGGTCAAAGCGGACTTTCTGCCGCGCCCAGACGCGCACCTGCTCGCCCTTGTACATGGCGGGCTCGAACTTCCAGGTCTTCACGCCCGCAGCAGCGACGTCGTCGAACACGCCAGCCGGCTGCGCTTCCAGCACCTTGACCTGCTCGACCTGGCCGGTCGGGCTGATCAGCAGGCTCAACAGCACGTAGCCGGTGACACCCTGCGCCTTGGCGCGCGGTGGGTACTGCATCGGGCTCTGCTGGATCGGGCGCGGTGGCTGGTCGACGCTGTCGTCGGTCATCACCACATCACCGCTGTCACCGAGCAGCGATTTGCCGAGATCCATGCCGCTATCGTCGAAGGACGGCAATCCGAAATCCAGACCGGAAAGCCCGCTATCCAGGCCCACCAGCGGCGCCGGCGCCTGACGCGGCGGCTGCTTGCGCGGCTTCGGCTTGGGCTGCACGACGTCCTTCGTCTTGGGCTTTTCTTTCTTGACGACGGCAATCTTGCTGACGCCCTCGTCACCATCGTCCGCCGGCTTCTTGAACTGACGATTCATGCTGACCAGCAGCGTCAGCACCATGACGGTGCCGAGCACGGCGGCCAGCAGGCCGGCCAGGCGCATGCGTCGCGTTGGCGTCGCCGAACTCATGATCAGCCTTCGCCCGCTTCCAGCACGGTGGCGACGCCGACGTCCTCGGCACCGGCGCGACGTGCCTCGTCAACCACCTGCACCAGACGGCCCGACGGCACCTGGTCATCGGTCACCACCAGCACCGACTTCTGCGTCATGCCCTTCAGCTGGTCCCGCAGGCGCGACTGGATCACCCAGATGCGGATCGGCTCACCGTCAAGGTAAACCTCGCCCTGGCGGTCGATGTACAGGCGCGGCGCCTTGGTGGAAGCCACCGTCGCACTGCTGGCCGAGGGACGATTGATGTCCACCTTCATATCTTTCACGAAGGTGGTCGACACCATGAAGAAGATCAGCAGGATGAAGGTCATGTCGATCATCGGCGTCAGGTCGACGGCGGCTTCTGATCGGGCAGCGGCGGCATTGCGACGACGGAACATGGCTTATGACTCCTGCGGTTCGACGCCGCTGACGAGGATGTCCTTGATCTGCTCGAGATCGTGGGCAATCTGGGTTTCGCGACGGTCGAGGAAGGCCTTGGCGATGACGCCGGGGACGGCGACCACCAGGCCCATCTGGGTGGTGAACAGCGCGGTGGCGATACCCGAGGCGATGCCGCCGGACTGCGAGAACATGGTCATGTCGCCGAGCGAGCGGAAGGTCTCGATCATGCCGGCGACGGTGCCGAGCAGCCCCAGCAGCGGTGCGATGGCGACCATCGCCGTAACCGTCGTGGCGTATCGGCGCAGGTCGGCGTCAAATTCGCCGAAGGCATCATCCAGACGACGGCGCAGCGCCTCGGGCTGCTGCCGCGCCAGCGTCACGCCGCGCGCGACCGCCATGTCGACAATGCCCTTCAGCGACTTGCTGCGGCCATCTTCACGGCGCTTGATCATCACGCGCACGTTCTTGCGGCTGCCACGATTGAGCAGCGCCCAGCGACAGCCGATGGCGTACCACAGCACGATGGTCACCAGCACCAGCACCGGCATCACCAGACCACCTGATCCCAGGTAGCCCTGCAGTGCCTCGATCCAGCCCTGTTGCGCGCCGCTGATCATGTCGGTCTACCGGACAATGACGTGGTCGACGGAATCAGGCCGCGGCCCGGGTGACCGGGTTGCGCACGTCCTGGGCGAGGTTGATGACCTTGAGCGCGGCCTTTTCCATGTCGTCCTTGAGGCGATCCGCCCAGCCATTGAGCAGGCTGCCAAACAGCAGGCAGGGAATCGCCACGATCAGGCCCAGCTCGGTGGTGACCAGCGCGGTGGCGATACCGCCGGACAGCAGCTTGGCGTCAGAGGTGCCGAATTCGGTGATCACGTCGAAGGTCTGGATCATGCCGGTCACGGTGCCGAGCAGGCCGAGCAGCGGCGCGACGGCAGCGATGACGGTGATCACCGCGCCGAAGCGGCTCAGGCGCGTGGATTCGTGCAGGATCGACTCCGACACGATGTCCTCCATGTGCTCGCGCTCGCGATCCAGGTTGCGCAGCGCGGCGGTCACCACGCGGGCAGCGGAACCCTTGAAGCGCTTGCAGGCGGCGATGGCGTCATCGATCTGGCCGGCGCGCACCTTCGGCGTCACCGCGTCGATGATGTTCTGGATGCTGGCGCCGGCGCGCTTCAGGAAGATCGCTCGCAGCACCACCAGCACCAGCGCCAGGATACCCAGCGACACGATGACCCAGCCGATCAGGCCGCCCTTCTGCACTTCGCCCATCGCGGTCTTGGCTTCCGGCTCGCTGACCGCCGCATTGGCGTTCTCGTAGAGGTAGGCATGCAGCTGCGCGGGCAACTTGCCGCTGGCCAGCGTCTTCGCGCTGTCCTCCGCCGGCGCGTTCCACAGGCGGAAGCGGCCACCACCAGCTGGCGCCAGCGCGCCGCTGCCCTGGTCGCTGACACCGAAGCGCGCGATATTGCCGAAGCGCACCACGGTGCCCTTCACTTCGCTGCCATCGCCGAGATAGAAGGTGCCTTCCTCGCGACGGATCTGGCCCAGCTGCTGCAGCAGGCTGGTCGCGCTGCCAAACATGGCGTTGAGCTTGCCGAGGTCGTCAGCATTCTTGAATTCGGCGGCATCAAGACTGTTGTCGCCGAAGCCGTCCAGCGTGGCGCGCGCCTGCTCGATGGTCGCCGCCAGCAGGTCGCTGTTCTCGGCATTGGCGGCGGTGCGCTCATCGGCACGGGCCAGCTCGCCGGCCAGGTTCTCGGCTTCCGCCTTGGCGGTGATGGCGCGGGTTTCCAGGCTGCTGATCTGGCCTTCCAGGCGGCCGCGATCGGCGTCGAACTGCTTCTTCACCTCGGCGATACGAGCGGACAGCTCACGCTTCTGCGCCTGCAGCAGGGCGAATTCCTTCTTGTACGCCTGTTCCAGCGAAACCGCCGGATCAGCCGCCTTCGCGGCAACCGGCGTGGCCGGCGTCGATTCGGCCGGTGTGGCGTCCTGTGCGGTGGCCGCGAACGGCAGCAGAAGGGCGAAGGCAATCGAAAGGGTGCGGGCGGCGCGCATCAGCGTGCTCCTCCGTTGGCAGCCAGCGGCAGTTCGAACCAGCCCTGGCGGATCTGCTTGCGAAGCGCGTCGAACAGCGCGTTGATGCGCTCCTGATCGGCGGCGTCATCCACGGTGACGAAGCGCCAGCCGTTGCCAGCGCGCTGCGCCAGGCCAACGCGACCATCCTGCGTCTTGAAGTACAGCGCCATGCTGCCCAGACGGACGACGTCGGCGAGCACGCGCTCACGGCCGAGGTCGATGGTCTGGCTGAACAGGCCGTTCTCGCGGGTGAGGCGGAACTCGTCCTCGTACAGCGCCCACAGCCGGTTGGCCGCGCGTGCCGGCGGAATGGCGCCGGTGATCACGTCGTTCTTGAAGGCGTCCACGTCAGCCGCGCGCTCGGCCTGCTTGAACGGCAGACCGGCCTCGATATGCGCCTTCAGTGCGTCGGCCGCGGCCAGCACGCCAGGCTGCAGGGCATCACTCTCGGCTCCGGCTTCGCTGGCCTCGGCATCCTTTGCCGCCAGCTTCTCGCGCAGCTCGCGCGCCGCCAGCTGCTGGCGGTCGACGCTGGCTTCCAGCTCCGCCTTCTGGGCGGTGAGGCCATTAAGGGTGGTGCGCTGCTCCTGGCGCAGCTGCTCCAGCTCGCCATTGAGCTGCTCGACTTCACCGCGCAGGCGAACCAGCGACTCGGCCAGCGACTCGTCCGCGGCGCGTGCAGGGGCGGCGCCTGCCACGAGGGCCAGCGCCAAAACGGCCAGCCGGCCAGATGCGAAGGGGATTGCCATGTCGACTCCGGACGATTGCGGGCAGCGGTTCGGAAGGCGCGCCCGGGACAGCCGGGCGACGCCGCGCAGACTAGGCAGGCGCGATTGCGTCGAGGTTTCGGAAATGTTTCAGCTGGATGACAGCCGCGGGAAGCGTGGCCCGGCAGGCATTCTGGCTCCGGAAAAGCCCGTTTGACCGCCCAGATGGCGTAAACTATCGGGTTCTGCCCACCCCAGAGACATTGACCCGTGAAGGAACATCTGCGCGAACTGGTGGTGCAGGCGCTGCTCGATCTCAAGCGCGCCGGCACCCTGAGCTACGACGGCGAGCCGGACTTCGTCATCGAGCGGACCCGCTCGCGCGAGCACGGCGACTACGCCTGCAACGTGGCACTGCTGCTGGCCAAGCAGGTCGGCATGAAGCCGCGCGACCTGGCCGAGGCGATCGTCGCCAACCTGACCGAGTCGCACAACCTGCAGAAGATCGAGATCGCCGGGCCGGGTTTCATCAACTTCCACCTGAACCAGAGCTGCCGCCTGGGCGTGCTGCGCCGCATTGGCGAACTGGGCGAGGACTATGGTCGCGCCGAGCACGGACGATCAGGGCAGGAGCTGGGCCAGCGGGTCACCGTGGAATTCGTCTCCGCCAATCCGACCGGCCCGCTGCACGTCGGCCATGGGCGCGGCGCGGCTTACGGCGCCAGCCTCGCCAGCGTGCTGGAAGCCAGCGGCCTCGAGGTGCAGCGCGAGTACTACGTCAACGACGCCGGCCGGCAGATGGACATCCTCGCCACCAGCGTGTGGCTGCGCTATCTCGAACTCTGCGGCGAGCAGCTGCGCTTCCCCGACAACGGCTACCGCGGCGATTACGTCTACGACATCGCCCGCGCGCTGCGCCAGAAGCAGGGCGACGGCCTGCGCCACGGTGCCAATGAAGTCATGGCCGACCTGCCCGCCGATGCCAGCGAGGGCGGCGACAAGGAAACCCACATCGATGCACTGATCGGCCGCGCCAAGTCGCTGTTGGGCGACGGTTACCAGCGCGCCTTCGATGCCGGCCTCGACGCCATCCTCGCCGACATCCGTGATGACCTCGGCGAATTCGGCGTGCATTTCGACAGCTGGTTCTCCGAGCGTTCGCTGGAAACCGACGGCTACGTGCAGCGCGCGCTGGACACGCTGGAAGCCGGCGGCCACCTCTACGAGAACGACGGCGCCCGCTGGTTCCGCGCCACCAGCTTTGGCGACGAGAAGGACCGCGTGGTGGTCCGCGAGAACGGCCAGCGCACCTACTTCGCCTCCGACCTCGGTTACCTGCTGTCGAAGTTCGAGCGCGGCTTTGATCGTGCCATTTACGTGTTCGGCGCCGACCACCATGGCTACATTGCCCGCCTGAAGGCAGCAGCCCAAGGGCTTGGCCTCGATCCGGCCAGGATCGAAATCCTGCTGGTGCAGTTCGCCATCCTCTACCGCGGCGGCGAGAAGGTGCAGATGTCCACCCGCTCCGGCCAGTTCGTCACCCTGCGGGAACTGCGAGAGGAAGTCGGCTCGGATGCCGCGCGCTTCTTCTACGTCATGCGCAGCAACGACCAGCACCTGGACTTCGATCTCGACCTGGCCAAGAGCCAGTCCAACGACAACCCGGTCTACTACGTGCAGTACGCGCATGCCCGCGTTTCCAGCGTGATGCGCCAGCTGGCCGAACGGCAGCTGTCGTTCAACCGCAGCGCCGCGGATGCCGCGCGCGCGCGCCTGGTCGAGCCGCAGGAAGAGGCGGTGCTGGACCAGCTGATGCGCTATCCGGAAATGGTGGAAGCCGCGGCCACGCACCGCGCGCCGCAGCTGGTCGCCAACTACCTGCGCGAACTAGCCGCCGCTTTCCACAGTTTCTACAACGCGCATCAGGTGCTGGTCGACGACGAAGCCCTGCGTAATGCGCGTCTGGGGCTCTGCCTCGCCACCCAGCAGGTACTGGCAAACGGCCTGGGCCTGCTGGGCGTCAGCGCCCCGGACAAGATGTAAGGAACCCTCATGGCAGCACGTCGCGGAAAATCGCAGGCCCGGCGCAGCGGGAAATCCTCGCGCAAGGGCATTCCCGGCTGGGCCTGGCTGCTGGCTGGCCTGCTGATCGGCCTCGCCATCGCCGGCTTCGTGGTGCTGCGTGGCGGACTGGGTGACACGCGCCTGCTGCCGCGCCCCAACCCGGACGCCACCGCCCCGGCGCCGTCCACCGACGAACCGGTGGCACAGCAGCCCAAACCGGCCAGCAAGCCGAAGTACGACTTCTACACCCTGCTGCCCGAGAAGGAAGTCGTCATCCCGGATGCCGAAATCGACGAACAGGCACGCGCACCGAAGCCGGCAGCGCCGGCGGACGACCAGCGCTACCTGCTGCAGGCCGCCGCCTTCCGCGACAAGGCCGACGCCGAAGCACTGAAGGCCAAGCTGGCATTCAGTGGCCTGGTGGCGCGCATCGAGAGCGAAACCATCAACGGCACCACCTGGCACCGCGTGCGCCTCGGCCCCTACGCTGATCTGCGCCAGCTCGACGACGCCCGTCGCCAGCTCAAGGGCCAGGGCGTGGACGCCATCGCCATCAAGGCTCCGAAGGGCTAAGCCAGCCGCGTCATCCCACCCGCGATATTGTCGCGATTGCGTCGCCTGCTCCGTATAGACTTCCGACTTGTTCGGGGACGATTAGGGGCAATGCATGCGGATGGGCAGATTCCTTTTTGCGGTGCTCACGGCATCAGCGTTCGGCACGGCCCTTGCCGGCGACATCTCCTGTCCGGACAACCTTCCCGCCGCACCCGCCGGCGAAGTATGCAGCGTGACGCCTGGAACCTCCGGTCTTTTACTACGCGGCGAGATACTGACGCCGTCCGGAATTCTGCATGGTGGCCACGTACTGGTCGGTGACAACGGCCTGATCAGCTGCGTCGGCTGCGACTGCTCGGCAACACCAGGCTTCGCCGACGCTTCCCGCATCGACTGCCCTGAGGGCGTGATCTCACCCGGCCTGATCGACGCGCAGCAGCACAGCACCTACAACCACCTTGCACCGGTCACCGACACCGGCGAGCGCTATGAGCATCGGCATCAATGGCGCCTGGGCCAGGACGGCCACACCCAGATCAGCACGCCCGGAGGCGGCAGTACCGACCAGCGCCGCTGGAACGAACTGCGCGCCCTGCTGGCGGGCACCACCTCGATCAACGGCAGCGGCAACGCATCAGGCTTCGTGCGCAACCTCGATCTGGCCGCCGACGCCGATGCCCTCGGCGTCACCCGCATCCGCCCAAGCACCTTCCCACTGGGAGACAGCAACGGACTTCGCCTGACCGCAAGCTGCGCCTATGCCAACCTGCCTTCGCCGACAGCCGAAGTGGACTCCTGGGTGATCGCGGAAGGCATCGACGCCTCCGCCCGCAACGAGTTCGTCTGCCTCAGCGGACAGGCGATGGATGGCGTGGACAGCATCGAGGCGGCGCCACAGGTGGCGATGCTCGCGCTCGGCGCGGAGGACGCCGCCAACCTGCAGCAGCGCGGTGCGTCGGTGGTTTGGTCGCCGCGCTATGACATCCGCCTTTACGCCGATCCCGCACCAGCCGTGCTGTATGCAAACAGTCGCGTGCCGCTGATGCTGGGAACGCGCTGGACGCTGACCGGCTCCATGAACATCCTGCGCGAATTGCGCTGCGCCGACGAGGCCAACCAGACGTGGCTGGATCAGCGCTTCGATGACCGCGAACTGTGGCGGATGAGCACCATCAACGCCGCCCGCGGCTTCCACATGGAGTCGGCGATTGGTGCGTTGGCGCCGGGAATGCAGGCCGACATCAGTGTGTTCGACGGCGCCGCGCACGGCGGTTATCGCGCGGTGATCGACGCCGATCCGCAGGACGTGGCGCTGGTACTGCGTGGCGGCCTGCCGATGACCGGCAGAGCCAGCCTGCTCGACGCGCTCGGTGCCGCCAGCTGCGAGAGCCTCACTATCTGTGGCGCTGCACAGAAGGCCTGTGTCAGCCGCGAAACCGCTGCCGCCATCGACCTCGCCACGCTGACCGCCAACAATAGCGGGAGCTACCCGCTGTTCTTCTGCGGAGCACCTCCTGACGAGCCGACCTGCACACCGCAGCGCAGCAGCCTCGAGGTTCCTCCCGTACTGATCTACGACGGCCAACCGACCGTGGATGACAGCGATGGCGATGGCATCGCCAATGCGCTGGACAACTGTCCGCTGGTGTTCAACCCACTGCGCCCCATGGACGATGGCGCACAGCCGGACACCGATGGCGATGACATCGGTGATGCCTGCGACGCCTGCCCCCTCGAAACCGGAGAGACGAGCTGCTGGCAGATGTTCGGTAATGGCTTTGAAGCGAACTGATGCCCCGGCTACCGGAATGGATCAGGCATGATGCATGCCGGCTTCCACGGAGCGTCGCGCATTGACGGCCATACACATCGAGAACTGGTGGCAACAGGTCGGCGATGAGCGTTCCGTCGAACTGCAGGCCATGTGGCAGCGTGCTCGCGCGGGGATTCCACCCGAACAGGCGGTGACCCGGGCACAGGAAGCGGTCTGTGCCGCGCGTGACGCGGACGGCAAGCTGGTCGGTATCTCCACCGCGCAGCCGCGACTGGTTCCGTTCCTCGGCGAGAACATGTTCTATTTCCGCGCCTTCGTCGTGCCGGAGCTGCGCCGCGGCACGCTGGGGCCACGACTGGCCTTTGCCAGCCGGCAGCTGCTCAACGCCGAGTACCAGCAAAGTACCGATCCCGCCTACCCGATCGGCCTGTTTCTGGAAATCGAAAATGCCGGCCTCAGCCGCGACAACGAGCGCGCGGTGTGGGATCGCCCGGCACTCAAGTCGCGACCGGAACACACCTCATGGCCGCATGGCGCGCTGGTTTATGCCGGCCGGTCACCGCGCGGACTGGACCGGCGCATCTGGTACTTCGACGACGCCCGCCTGCAGCGTCCCGGACTGCCTCGACAGAACGCCTGACCAGCTCAGTTGCCGTCGTCGGCGCGCGCGCCGTGACGGCGCCCTTCCCCCGGACGACCCTCGCGCATCTGCCCGCCGCCGCGCATTTGCCCACCACGCATCTGCCCGCCGCGCATCTGGGCGGGCATCTGCTCGCGCTGTTCCGGCGTCAGCAGTGCGGACATCTCGATCAGCTCCTCCAACCGCAGGCGCTCGCTCTGTGCGGCGAAGTCAGCCAGCTGATTGCTGGCCGCCAGCGCGGCCTCGCGATCACCCGCGACCAGGGCCTCATGGAAGGCCTGTTGCTGCTGGCGCTGTTCGCCACGCATCGCGCCAGTGCGCTCCGCGGTCCGCTCACGCAAGGCCTTGATGCTGTCGCGCTGCGCGTCGCTGAGGCTTTCCATCCATTCCCGCCGCGGGGCGCGTCGCGGAGCTTCCGCAGCCGTCTTGGCGTCGGCATCCGCATCCGCTGCGACAGGACGTGGTGGCTGAGGCTGCTGTGCCGACGGCGCAGGCGCCTTGACGGTCTGCGCGGGTTCCGCCGGCGGCGCAGCAGGAGCGTTCACCGGGGCGGCGGCGACTTTCTGTGCCGCCTGCTCGTCGGTTCCGCCACAGGCGGCCAGTGACAGCACGAAGCTTGCCAGCAGCAGGGTTTGGATCATTGCCCTCATGGGGTCGTTCCTTCTGGGTTGATGTCAGGCTGCGGACGTCCGCAAGGCCTTCGGTATCGATGCGAGCGCGGCATCCGGCAGGACAAAGGCGTCCGCCAGCAGCGGCTCACCGGGCACGTGCAGGTCGGGATGACGCAGCCCCGGCAGGACGTTCACCGAGAAGATTTCCTGCACTGCCTCCTCGAAACGCAGGAAGCCCACCAGCTCGCGCTTGTTGAGGTTGACCACCCAGACACCGCAATGACGCTCGTCCAGACGCTCGGTCAGCGGCAGCTTGGCGAACACGGCGGATTCGCGGACCTGCGAAAGGCCGATGAAGGCCAGCGGTCCGAGGAAGTCCATGCCGCGGGTGAAGCCGGGCAGCTCGATCAGCGTGTCCTTCTCGCCGGTTTCCGGATCAATCTCGCACAAGCCGCCATTGCCCGACTCCAGCACGTACAGCTTGCCGTTGTACCAGCGCGGCGAATGCGGCATGGACAGCCCTCGACAGATCACCCGCTCCTCGACGATGTCGTAGAGCAGGCCGCCGCTGGCCTTGTTCTCGCGCCAGCCACCCTGGGTGTCGGTTTCGCCGAGCATGGTGACGTAACGCACGCGACCATCGCGCACCGCCAGGCCGTTCAGATGACAACGGTCTTCCGGCGCCAGCGCGGTGAGAAACGGCGGCTTCCAGCGCGGTACGAAGCTGGCGTCCGGCGCCAGCGTGGCCAGGCAGCAGAAGCGGGTGTTGACGATCCACAGCTCATCGCCCACCCAGGCCATCTCGTGGATGTCGATGTTGCCGGTGACGTGGCTGCCGCGCGGCAGGAAGCGCGCGTCGGACGGCGTCCGACCCGGCGCCGGCGGCGGTGACTGCGACTGCTGCAGGAACAGCACATCCTGCGCGGTACCGACCGCCATACGTCCCTGGTCCACGGCAATGCCCATCGGCTTGGGCAGTGACTTGAAGGCGGTATTGACGCTGTCGTTCTCCATCCGCGCCAGCACCAGCTTGCCGGCCTGGTAGGTGGAGATCGCCAGCGAGCAGCCGCCGCGACGCAGCACTTCGGCGAAGCTGGCGCTGTGGTTGCTGGACAGCTGCTTCAACACGTCCGGAGGAAGCTGCTGCTGGGCAGGCGCCGCAGCCGCCTGCCGCATATCGGCATTCGCCACCTGGCCGGCATTGCCTGCGTCAGCGTCTTCGGATGCCGGCGGCGCGGCTTCGCGCTCGTCCGGCATGCCCTGCTTCGCCATTTCGGAAAGATCCGCCAACTCGATGCCGGTAGCCTCGGCAATCCGCTTGCGCACGGCCGTCAGACGATCGGCGAACGGCGACAGCAACCCGGCATTGGCTCGCCACTTGCCACTTTCCGGCGCGGTCAAGGTGGTGGCCGACTGCGGCAGTGTCAGCGGTGGCGGACGGTCCCAGTGGATGCCAAGAACCTCGCCCAGCCGGTCCATGGTCTCGAACGGTTCGGCCACGACATCCGCATAGTTGACCGCGGTCCAGCGCTCGGACGGCAGTTCGCCCAAGGCCTCCATGATCGCCGCATTGGCCGCCTCGTACTGCGCCACCGCCACTTCGGCCAGGGACTTCCCGGCGAGTTCCCGCCAGCCCGGCGTCAGCAGCAGCGACCAGGGACCACCCTTCCAGTCCGGCAGCTTGGGATAGGTGATGAAGCCACCCGAACGCCAGGCTTCGAGGATGCTGGAGGTGTTGGCGAAGGGCTCGCGCACCAGATAGATGAAGCGCGCCTCCGGAAAGGCCTTGGCCAGGAACGGAATGCGCAGCGCGTTCTTGGGCGTCTTCTCCAGCATCACCACCGGGCCATCGGCGCTGGTCCACGCCGCGCCATCGCGATCGCGCAGCTGCGCGGCGAAGCGCCGGCGCAGATCTTCGACCACCGCATCGGCGGCATCGCCAGCGTCCAGCGCATTGGAGTCGAAGCCATGCGCCGCCGGCGACAGTGCCTCGATGCCCTCGAAGATGGCGTGGCTTTCGCCACCCACCGTCCACAGGTCCGGACTGCGTGCCAGCGTCTCGAACAGCAGACTGGAACCCGAGCGCGGCGCGGCGACGATGAAGACCGGTCGCTGGAACTCGACGCGACCCACGGCCTTGCGCGGACCCAGTGAAGCCAGATGCCCCGGCTGTGCGAAACCCGGATTCAGCACCGGCTCGACCAGCCAGCGCTCGATCAGCTCGGCCGCTGGCGTGCCATCGCTCGCCTGCAGCACGCCGGGACTGCGCGCCAGATGCTGCCGCACCTGGCTGATCAGCGCCCGGTAGTGCGGCCAGCCATCCTGGGTGGCGCCGAATTGCCGCCAAAGGCCCTGCCACTGAGCGCGCAGCGTGGAAAGCGCCTGCGCCAGCATCGGCAGTGCCGCGGCCGTCTGCCCGGAAGCGGACGCGCGCAGGTCCCGCAGCAGGAAATCGATGTGATCGCCGAACTCGGTCGGCGACATCACCACCGGCGCGGACGGCCCTTCCACCATCGGCTCGGCATCGCGCGTCGCGTCGAACGCGATGTGGCGAATGGCCGGGCTTCCATCCAGTGCCCGCCGGATCGTGCGCCACAGCTCCCAGCTGCCGCGCGTATCCAGCACCAGGTGGATGCGCTGGCGACTGGATGGGTTCTCCACCCGGTGCCGGCGCCAGGTGTCGAAAATCCAGCATTCGCCCTCGCCCATGTGCAGCGATTCGTCGCCGCAGGTGAAGGTCACCGATGGATCGGTCTGGATCGGCACGTGGATGCGCAGGTGGTCGCGCCAGTAGTAGTGGACGTCGCTGTGCGACTTCACTTCCTCGTGGTCGGAGATGCGCATCAGCCGCGAGCGACCAATGGCCGAGCCGAAATGCGCCATCACCTGCCGCAGGTAGGGCATCTGCTGCAGCACCGGCGTCGCCTGCATGTCGCCGATCAGGGCGTCGTTGTCCTGTTCACCGTCGGCGGCCACCAGCAGCAGCGCATCGTTGCCGGCAAAGCCCTGCGGATGCGGCTTCCAGGCTGATTCCGGCACGGCCGCCACCTCGTCGCGCAGGCGTCCGGCATCGAAGGTGAAAGGCAGTCGGATGAATTCGCGGGAAAGTTTCATGGCCGGACACGCTATCGGCAGGCGCTGGTCAGGCGCAAGCACCTCCCC
>ERZ795053.4553-NODE-4553-length-14940-cov-5.401612_pt1 | contig 14940 bp, 14 predicted proteins | sample MGYA00375137_ERZ795053 | MGnify/ENA primary metagenome ERZ795053 (study PRJEB30182, sample SAMN05720284) | activated sludge metagenome | isolation source: Anaerobic digester | place: Hong Kong | collected 2014-12-17 ... | reverse complement strand
CCCTGACCTCTACAATGCCATTGTAGCGCTCTCCCAACTGAGCTACGGCCCCGGAAAAAGGCATAGCCTCGTGGTGCCAAGCGGTTACGCCGGCACCCCGAAGCCTCAAGGTCAGCGACAGCTTAATGAACCCGCCCCCGCCAGGGCAACAGAATTCTCCTCAGCTGCGCAGATGGCGCCATCCTCCCTCTCGCGGCTGCCCTTCCCGCTTAAGGCTTCTCCTCGATGTCGTCGTCAACGTGCTCCATTACCTCGCCGATGTCGTCATCATCCTCGCCCAGGTCCGAGGTGTCCTCGATCAGCGCTTCGTCTTCGTTGCTGATCTCCTCGATCTCGCCCTCGCCGTCCGCCGCCTCATCGAGCGAATCGGCATCGGCGGCCTCATCTTCGGTCAGATCCTCCTCGTTCGCACCGGCAACCACGGCCAGCTTGTCCTTACCCCGACCGCCGCCCGCGGTCGCCTCATCGCGAGCGACGCTGCTGCCGCGCCGCACCCGCGGCTGCCGCTCCGGGTCGAACACCTTGCTGCAGCTCGGACAAATGATCGGATCGCGCCGCAGATCGTAGAACTTAGCACCGCACTCGAAGCAGGTTCGTTTCGTACCCCATTCCGGCTTCGCCACTCGCCAACCCTCCATGTCGTTCCGTCCGTGCCGCGTTCTGCCCTTGCCAGATTTGCGGGCGAGGAGTCAAAAGCTATTGTCGGCGTTCGGCTGGAGCGGGCGCCGCACGGTCGTGGCGAAGGGTTTGAATGAGCAATGACGGCGATCCTGTCCCGCCCCGTCCGCCGTCTGGCGGGCACCGCGCGTGTCCCCGGCGATAAGTCGATCTCGCATCGGGCGCTGATGCTGGGCGGCCTCGCGGTCGGCGAGACCCGGATCAGCGGTCTCTTGGAGGCAGACGACGTCCTGGCAACAGCAGCAGCGATGCGGCAGTTCGGCGTCAGCGTCACCCGACCTGCCGACGGCTGGTGCGTCATCGGCCGCGGTGTCGGCGGCCTGATTGAGCCCTCGCGCGTGCTCGACATGGGCAATGCCGGCACCGGCACCCGGCTGTTGATGGGTATCGCCGCGGCGCACCCGTTCCTCACGTTTTTTGCCGGCGATGAATCGTTGCAGGCACGGCCGATGGGACGCGTGATCGCCCCGCTGGCGGCGATGGGCGCCACCATCCACGCCCGTTCCGGCGGCCGGCTGCCATTGGCCGTGGAAGGCACTGCCGACCTCCTGCCGATCGAGTACCGGCTGCCGGTCGCCTCGGCCCAGGTCAAGTCGGCGATCCTGCTCGCCGGCCTGCATGCGCCCGGGGCAACAACGGTGATTGAGCCGGCGCCCAGCCGCGACCACACCGAACGGCTGCTCGCAGGCTTCGGCGCCAGCGTCGAGGTGACAGCAACGGCTGACGGCGGCCGGCGCATCACGCTTCAAGGCCAGCCCGAACTCGTGGGCCGCACCCTTGTCGTTCCGGCCGATCCGTCATCGGCCGCCTTTCCACTGGTCGCTGCACTGATCGTGCCGGACTCGCGCGTCGTTCTGCCCGGCATCGGCATCAACCCGCTGCGAGTCGGCCTGATCGAGACCCTGGTGGCGATGGGCGCTCGTATCGCGATCGAGAACCGACGCGTCGAGAGCGGCGAGCCGGTCGCCGATCTGATCGTCGAGACCTCGCCACTCAACGCGATCGATGTGCCGGCCGCGCGGGTGCCGGCGATGATCGATGAATTCCCGATCCTGGCTGCGGCTGCCGCATGCGCCCGCGGCACGACGCGCATGCAGGGCCTGGCCGAACTCCGGGTCAAGGAGAGCGACCGCCTGGATGCCATCGCGCGCGGGCTTGGCGCCGCCGGCGTCAGGGTGCGCACAGGCCCCGATTGGCTCGAAATCGACGGCTGCGCTGGGCCACCGCCCGGCGGCGGGGGGGTCGATGTCCACTTCGATCATCGCATCGCGATGGCGTTTCTCGTCCTCGGCATGGCCTGCCGGCAACCGCTCACCATCGACGATGACCGGGCGATCGCCACCAGCTTCCCCACCTTCATCAGCCTGATGACCGGCCTCGGTGCCCAACTGGAGACGGTCGGCACGGCCGCATGTTGAGAGGCGCGTTGCGACATCGTTAGCATTAACGCGCCATAATTCGCGCGTTAATGCGAGGGACGCCCGTACAGCGTCACGCGGGTGCGACCGCTTGCATACTGGACAAGGATGCCCGCTCGTGGCCGAGAGTGTGCCCAACGCGCTGGCCGTTTCGCTTCGCAAAGAAGCGCGACTGCTCGATTCACTGCTCGCCGCGGCCGGGTTCGCCGTCGCGCTCGCGCTGGGCACAATAGCCGCTTGCCGCCTCCTCGGCGTCGACCGCTGGCCGATCGAGCTCAGCTACCATTTCATTCCCTACTTCGCGGCGGCCGCACTGGCCCAAGCAGCCGTCTGTGGCCTGCGCCGGCACTTCCTGCCAGCCGTACTGTGCGCCGCGGTCGGAACACACTTCGCCTTCGTCACCCTTGATCCGCTCGACTCGCCCTGCCAAGCCGTTCCCCGCCTGGGCGATACCGGCACCGCCACCGCCGCGACCGGCACCCACGGTTCCGCCATCAGCCTCATCACCTACAACGTTCATTTCAGCCTGAAGCCGAGTGCCTGGACGCGCAAATGGCTCGATGCGCGTCCCGCCGACATCATTGCCCTGCAGGAAGTCTCGCGCCCGCTGGCAGAGGAATTGCGAAAGCCGACCGCGGCCTATCCTTACCGTGTTGTGCTCGACAGCGGCGGCGATGGCATCGCGGGTGTTGCCTTGCTCTCGAGCGTCCCCATCCTCGAACACCGGCAGTTCCGCCCGGCCGAGGACGCTTGGCCGACGATCATTGCCCGGCTGGCCTACGGCAACGGGCGCGAAGGCTGGATCGTCGTCCTGCATGCGCGCAACCCGATCACGCCCTTCGGCAACGCGCTGCGCAGCGTGCTGTTCGAGACGCTGGCCGGCCCGGTCGCAGGACTTGACGGCTCGGTCGTCGTCGTCGGCGACTTCAACGCTACCCCGTATACGCCGGCACTCCGCACCTTCGTCCGCTCCGCGGGACTGACCAGCGCGTGCCGATTCCAGGGCAGCTATCCCGCACGGGCACGTGGGCTGGGGCTGCCGATCGACCATGTCCTGGTCCGCAACGCGAGGATCACCGGCCTCGGCACCGGCCGCTGGTTCGGCTCCGATCACCGCGCATTGAAGGCCGAACTGGTCCTGCAATAGGCAACCGCGCACCGGCCAGGGCGGGATGCCCCGCACCGGTCAAGTCGCATTAGGTTCCAAGCCATTATCCTGCCATTATAGTAGCGATAAGGAGGCCGCTGGGATTGCTCCGGATTTGCCGCGCTTGCGGCAGCGGAGCGGGCGTGCTTTCAAGGACCGCGTGCAGTGACCCAGACCATCGCCCTCGTCGACGACGATCGCAACATCCTCACCTCGGTTTCGATGGCCCTTGAGGCCGAAGGTTTTGTTGTGCGTCCCTATTCCGACGGCGTCGAGGCGCTCGCGTCCATCCTGCGCGATCCGGTCGATCTTGCGGTGCTCGACATCAAGATGCCGCGCATGGACGGCTTGGAGCTCTTGAACCGCCTGCGCCAGCAGAGCGATGTTCCTGTCATCTTCCTCACATCGAAGGATGCCGAGGCGGACGAAGTCCAGGGCCTGCGCCTAGGCGCCGACGACTACATCACCAAGCCGTTCTCACAGCGACTGCTGCTGGAGCGGATCCGTGCCGTCCTCCGCCGGCGCGGGACGGACAGTCCGGAGGGCGGCGAGATCCTGCGCCGCGGCGAGCTCAGCTTGAACCCGACGCGGCACCTGTGCACGTGGAAGGACGCGGAGGTCGCCCTTACGGTGACGGAGTTCCTGATCCTTGAGGCACTCGCGCGGCGGCCCGGGCACGTCAAGAGCCGCGACCAGCTCATCGATGCCGCTTACGGCGAGAACATTTACGTCGACGACCGGACCATCGACAGCCACATCAAGCGGCTGCGCAAGAAGTTCAAGGAAGTCGACGGCGAGTTTGCCGAGATCGAGACCCTCTACGGCGTCGGTTACCGCTACCGCAGCACATGAGTGCGCAAACAATCAACACCAAGCCGTCAACGCGAGTCCGCCGGCGCCTGATTTCGCCGATCACCCTGCGCATTCTGGCGATCAATCTGCTGGCGCTCGCCGTCCTGCTGTTCGGCATGATCTACCTTGAGGAGTACAGGCGCGGCCTCATCGCTGCCGAGCTCGGAACGCTGGAGAACAAGGCCAAGCTGTTTGCCGCTGCCATCACCGAGAGTGCCACCTCGCCGGATCCGACCACGACGCAAGGCCTGATCCCGCCGCTGGCGCAGCAGATGGTGCGCCGGCTGGTTGAGGCCTCCAATGTGCGCGCGATCTTGTTCTTCGATGACGGCACGCTCTTGGCGGACAGCCTGTTGCTGATCGGGCCGGGCGGCAGTGTCGAAGTCGAGGCGTTGCCGCCGCCGAAAAGCAAAGACACCATGCGCGATCTGCTGGAGGCCTATGACCGCATGGTCGCGCGGCTCTGGCAGCCGGCACCGGCGCCGGCGCAGCCGTCCGGCGGCAAGCCATTGGTCGCCGACTTCCCCGAGATCGAACAGGCGCTGGCCGGCAGCCCCGGCCAGGCGGTCCGGCCGACCGCGAACGGCTCGATGGACTTGAGCGTCGCCGTTCCGGTGCTGCGCTACAAACACGTGGTCGGCGCGCAAGTCCTGGGCGCGCTGGTGTTGACGAAAAGCTCATCCGAGATCGACGCTGCCGTCTTCAAGGTACGCCTCGACATCTTGCGCTGGTTTGCGGTTGCGCTTGGCGTCACCGTGCTGTTGTCGTTGTATCTGGCCGGAACGATTGCTCGGCCGATCCGCATTCTCGCCGCCGCCGCCGAGCGGGTTCGGCGCGACCGCCATCGCAAGCGCAAGATTCCCGACTTCGCCAACCGCCACGACGAGATCGGTCAGTTGGCGTCAGCGCTGAGCGAGATGACCGATGCGCTATGGCTGCGCATGGACGCGATCGAGCAGTTCGCGGCCGACGTCTCGCACGAGCTCAAGAACCCGCTGACTTCCCTGCGCAGTGCCGTCGAGACAGTCGCCCACATCAGCGACCCCAAGAGCCGGGAGCGCCTGATGGAGATCATTCTCGAAGATGTCGCCAGGCTCGATCGCCTGATCAGCGACATCTCCGATGCGTCGCGGCTCGATGCGGAACTCTCGCGCGCCGATGCCCAGCCGGTCGACATCGGTCGCATGCTGGAAACCCTCGCCAACGTCGCGGAAGCTTCTGCCGGCGAGCGTCAGGCGACGATCCATGCCGAAATCAAGAAGCGCGCGCCGTTGGTCGTGAACGGCATCGAGAGCCGCCTGGTGCAGGTTTTTCAGAACCTGATCGCCAATGCCGTCTCGTTCAGCCCCACCGGCGGCACGATCACACTGAAGGCGGAACGCGTGAACGGCATGGTGGTGGCGGAGGTGCTGGACGAGGGACCGGGGATCCCCGATGGTCTCGAGAAGCAGATTTTCGCCCGCTTCTACTCCCATCGCCCGAACCACGAAGCGTTCGGCCTCCATTCCGGGCTCGGTCTCAGCATTTCCCAGCAGATCGTCAGCGCCCACGGCGGAACGGTGCGAGCCGAGAACCGCCAGGACAGCGCGGGCGGACCACAAGGTGCCCGATTCGTTGTCGAACTGCCGGCGCAGTAGGGTCGTATCTGGTTGCGGCCCTTTGATTTTTGCACTTGCCTCCAACGCTTCGGGCGCGTTGAACGAGGGATGAGAGCGATGGAGCGTGTGCACGCGACCTGTATCAGCATCGATGGACGGGGTGTTCTGTTGCGCGGACCGTCGGGTGCGGGCAAGTCCGATCTCGCGCTTCGCCTGCTGGACAGCGGTGCCCTGTTGGTCGCCGACGATTACACCGAACTGAGGCGCGAGGGCGACCAGCTGTGCGCGCAGGCGCCTTCGATCCTGCACGGCCTGTTCGAAGTCCGCGGCCTGGGCGTGCTGCAGCTCGCCGCAAAGGACTCGGTCTTGGTCGCGGCCATCGTCGATCTGGTGCCGGAGAACGAGGTCGAGCGGATGCCGGCTGATGACTACTTTGCCATCCTCGGCGTCTCGGTGCCGCTGTTCCGCCTGACTGCGTTCGAGGCCTCGGCGCCGGCAAAGGTTCGGCTTGCTGTCCGCATTGCGGGTGGCAGTATAATACGAGCAGAGTAGTGGTCTCGCTGGCCTCCGAAGGAGAATGTCATCAGGGATCCGCATAGCCTTGCGTCCGGACCGGGCCAGCCGGTCTTGATCGTCACCGGTCTCTCCGGTGCCGGCAAGACGACGGCGCTGGGTGCCCTTGCAGATGGCGGCTACGAGATCGTCGACGGTGTTCCCTTGTCCTTGCTCGGGCGCCTGCTGCGACCCGACCAAGGCGAGGCGGCCGTCGCTCCGCACCCGCTCGCGATCGGCGTCGATGTCCGTACCCGCGATTTCTCGGTCGAGGATCTGCTGCGCTTCATCGATGAGCGCAACGCCGAGGCAAGCGTCAATCTCCGCTTGGTTTTCCTGTTTTGCGACGAGGAGGACCTGCGCCGCCGCTATACTGTCACGCGCAGGCGCCACCCGCTTGCGGCCACAGCCCCGGTCAGCGAGGGCATAGCGCTCGAACGGCAGATCCTGGCGCCCTTACGGGAGCGCGCTGATGTCGCCATTGACACCACGGGCCTGAGCCCGAGCGAGCTCAAGGCGATCCTCGACGGTCAGTTCGGTCTGTCGGTCCAGGGCGGACTCGTGATCCAGGTGGTCTCGTTCTCCTACCGCTCCGGACTGCCTCGCGAAGCCGACCTTGTGTTCGATGTCCGTTTCCTTGCCAACCCTCATTACGACCCCGAGCTCAAGCCGTTGACGGGCCTCGACGAGGCGGTCGGCCGTCACATTGCCGGCGATCGCATGTTCAAACCCTTTTTCGATTCTTTAACACGCTTGCTGGATCCTCTGCTTCCGCGCTATTCCGCTGAGGGAAAGTGTTACCTCACGATCGCGGTCGGCTGCACAGGGGGCCGGCACCGCTCGGTGTTTGTTGCTGAAGAGCTGGCACAGCACCTGCGGGCGTTCGGAGGAAGCGTCGAAGTCTATCACCGTGACCTGACGCGATCGGGGGCCCTGGTGCCGGTCGCAGAGGCAGGAGCCAGCTGACGAACGATGATCGGACTTGTGATCGTCACCCATGGACGGCTGGCAAGCGAACTGATCAACGCGCTCGAGCACGTCTGCGGACCGCAAGCGAATATTTCTCCGATCTGCATTGGCCCGGAGGATGACATGGAGCAGCGTCGTGCCCAGATCCTCGAAGAGGTCGCGAATGCGGAGGAGGGCAACGGAGTCATCTTACTGACCGACATGTTCGGCGGCACGCCATCCAACCTGGCCATTTCGATTATGGACAAGGCCAATGTCGAGGTGATTGCCGGCGTCAATCTGCCGATGCTGATCAAGCTGGCGAGCGTACGCCAGACGGAGTCGCTCGAAGAAGCGGCGCAGAGTGCTCAGGAAGCCGGCCGCAAGTACATCAATATTGCCTCGCGCCTGCTCACTCAGGAGGAGCCGTGAGAGCGACGATGGCCCAGTTGAACCGCGACGGTGACGTCCTCCGGCGGATTGCAGTGATCGCCAATCGGCGTGGCCTGCATGCGCGCGCGGCGGCCAAGTTCGTCAAGCTGGCAGCCGGGTTTGACGCCGAAGTTACCGTCACCAAACGTGGCACGACGGTTTCCGGACGTTCCATCCTCGGTTTGATGATGCTGGGGGCCGGTCCGGGCACCGAAATCGAGATTACTGCGACAGGAAAGGAAGCACAGGAGGCGATCGAGGTTCTAACCAATATCATTGCCGCTGGTTTTGACGAAGAGGACTGAAGCGGAATCGCGCCGCAGCCTGCGAATGGCGGTTGCGTGAATCCGTCTTCAAAAAAACAAAAACGAGTATTATTCGGGTTGGAGATGGTCCAGCAAACGATCAGCGAACGCGTCGTTGAGGGGTTCGGTGTATCGCCGGGCGTCAGCATGGGTGTGGCCTATGTCTTTGAGGCCGGCCAGATGCGGGTGCCCGAGTACCGGCTGCCGAACTCGCAGATTGAGGCGGAACAGGAGCGCCTGCGCTCCGCCGTCGTCCGCTCGCGGCGCCAACTGGCGCGGCTCAGGCATCGGCTTGAGGAACGTGCCCGCGCGCTCCCCACAGGAGCAACCGGGGATCTCGGCTATCTGCTCGAGGCTTATCTCGAGATGCTGCGCGATTCGCGGCTGGTCCGCGGTGCCGAGGACCGGATCGCCAAGGATGCGCTCAACGCCGAAGCCGCCGTTCATCACGAGATCGTCGCCATCTGCGAGGCCTTTAAGGCCATGCACGACCCCTATCTCGCGGCCCGGGTCGAGGATATCCGTGATGTCGGCAACCGGTTGCTCAAACAGCTGACGAAACAGTCCAGTCCGCAGCTGCCGCCGATGCCGAAGGGCAGCATCCTGATCGCCGAGGAGCTGACGCCGGCCGACGCGGCGCAACTCGATCCGGAAACCGTTGCCGGGTTCGCCGCCCAGAGCGGCGGACCGCAGGGGCATACCGCGATCATGGCGCGCGCGCTTGGTCTGCCGGCCGTTCTGGGCGCGAGCGGCCTCCTCGATCGCGTCAAGACCGGCGATCCGGTCATGATCGACGGCGATCTCGGCCAGATTATCATCCACCCCTCGCCCAACTCGGTCCTGTTATTCCAGCGCCGCGAGGCGGAACGGCGGCGCGAGGAGCGCGAACTCAGCCGGCTGAAGCGGCAACCGGCCGTGACTCGCGACGGTACCGCGATCAACCTCCTCGCCAATGTCGAGCTGCCGACCGAAATGGACAGCGTCATCGAGGTCGGAGCAGCCGGCATTGGTCTCTTGCGCACGGAGTTCCTGTTCCTCAATCACGTGTCGATGCCGACCGAGGAGGAACAATACGCTCTGATCCGCCAGCTCATTGAACGCGCCGGCGGCTACCCGGTGACGGTCCGGACCCTCGATCTCGGCGGTGACAAAGGCGCGGTTTCCTTCGTCGAGCAATTCGGCTCGAGCGTATCCTCGCCGCTCGGCCTGCGCGGGATCCGATTGTCGCTCGCCCGCTCCGAGATCCTTGATGTGCAGTTCCGCGCCATCCTGCGCGCCGCGGTGCATGGACCGGTGCGAATCCTGCTGCCGATGGTCACAACGCTAACGGAAGTGCGCGCAGCCCGTGACATCCTGGCACGCGCTGCCCGCCGCCTGCTCCGGCGCGGCGAGGCTTTGCCGTCGGCGCTGCCGCCGCTGGGTGTCATGATCGAGACGCCGGCAGCAGCACTCACAGCCGACGCCCTGGCGCAGGGAAGTGACTTCTTCGCCGTCGGCTCCAACGACCTCACCATGTACACGCTCGCAATCGATCGTGCCGACGAGCGGGTCGCACATCTCTACAACACGCTCCATCCAGGCGTGCTGCGGATGATCCAGTTCTCGGCCGCAGCGGCGCTCCGGGCGCGCATTCCGTTGAGCGTCTGTGGCGAAATCGCGGGCGACCCCCGCTACACCGCCCTCCTGCTGGGGCTCGGCTTCCGCGAATTGTCGATGGCACCGCCCAGCATTCCGCGCGTCAAGCGGCGCATTCTGGGGATCGACCTCGCCAAGGCTGAGCGGCGGGCACGGATGATCATGGACGAGACGGATACGATGCGCATCCAGATCCTCGTCGATGACTTCAACGCTCCTGAGATCGAACGCGACGCCGGCTGAGACGGGACTGCCGCGGCTTAAGCAGGGTGAGGCACGCCGCGCGTCGTCGAATACTCGAAGTGCAGCGCTTCGCCGGGATGCACGATCGCATAAGCCGCATGGGCGGCGGCCGCGGCCTCGGCAAAGCCGGTGAGGATCAGCTTCAGCTTGCCGGGGTAGCTCGCGATGTCGCCGGCGGCGAAGATCCCATCCGGGCCGGCCGAGAAGCTCGCTGGATCGACGGCAATGTGGTTGCGGTCCAGGTTGAGCCCCCACGCGGCGATCGGCCCGAGGTCCTGCGTCAAACCATAGAACGGCAACAGCACATCCGCTGCGAGCCGGCGTTCGCCGCCATCAAGATCACGCACGATCACGCCCTTGAGCCCGGTCCCATCCCCCTCGATCGCATGCAGCTGGTAGGGAACCACGAGTTCGATGCGGCCTGCCTGCGCCAGCGCGCGCAGCTGCTGGACCGACTGCGGCGCGGCGCGGAACTTGTCACGGCGATGGACGACGGCAATGCTGGCCGCGACATCGGCCAACGACAGCGCCCAATCGACGGCGGAGTCGCCGCCACCCGCGATCACGACCTGCCGGCCGCGGTAGTCTTCCCGCCGCCGCACCAGGTATTGCACGCCGGATCCGGCCGGCAGCCCCTCGTAGTCGCGAATCCCAGCAAGCGGTGGCCGGTTCGGGCCGAACGCGCCGACGCCGGCAGCAATGATGATCGCGGCGGTGCTGATGGAAGTTCCGGCCGAAGTCGTCAGCAGCCAGCCGCCTGCGGTCTGGCGATCGAGCCGAATCACCTGTTGCCCGAGATGGTAAACCGGAGCGAAGGGTGCCGCCTGTTCCTGCAACCGCTCGACGAGATCACTCGCCAGAATGCGCGGGAAACCGGGAATGTCGTAGATCGGTTTCTCCGGATAGAGCGCTGCGCATTGACCGCCGGGCGCATCCAAGGCATCGATAACGTGACAGTGCATGTCGAGCATGCCGCACTCGAAAATCGCGAACAGCCCGACCGGGCCGGCGCCGATAATGGCGACATCCGTCTTGACAGGCGCATCGGTCATGCAAGCGTCTCCGCGCATCGTTATGATGCGAGCTTTTGTTGTACTGAAACCAACATGATCGGACCGGTCAGAAGGATCAAGAGTGGCGCCGCCGTGCGCGCCGTGGTTGGGCAGGATTACCGGCGAGCGATGGCAGCAGTGGATCCGTATCTCCTTGACCTTGCGGATGAGGCCGCGACCACGGCCCTGGCGCGAAGGATCGCCGCTCTGTGTCGCGCCGGCGATGTCCTGGCACTGGACGGTGACTTCGGCACCGGCAAGACCACCTTTGCCCGCGCCTTCATCCGGGCGCGCTGCACGGCTGCCGAGGAGGTGCCAAGCCCGACCTTCACGCTGGTCCAGGCCTACCCAGCGGCTGAAGAAGGAGACGCAGCGGTCTATCACTTCGACCTGTTCCGCCTGCGCACCGCCGACGAGGCGATCGATCTCGGCATCGAGGATGCGTTGGCAGAAGGAATCTCCCTGATCGAGTGGCCGCAGCGCCTGGGCCCCCTCCTCCCGCCTTATCGACTCGATCTCGCCTTCCGATTCGGCATTACCCCAGGCTCACGGACCCTCACCTTGAGCGCACCCGGCGGCGACTTCCTCGCTCGCCTAAAGGAGGCTGGCGTTGTCTGATCGCAGCGCAGCCATAAGCACATTCCTCGCCAGCGCCGGCTGGAGCGGGGCCGCGATCGCGCCACTCGCCGGCGATGCGTCCTTCCGCCACTATCATCGGCTGCGCGACAATGGCGCGCGGGCGGTGCTGATGGATGCGCCGCCGGAGCGGGAGGACGTGCGCCCGTTCGTCCGCATCGCCCGCCACCTGGGCGGCCTCGGCTTCAGCGCGCCTGCCATCCTCGCCGCCGACGAGGCGCAAGGGCTCCTGCTGCTCGAGGACTTCGGCGACGATACTTTCAGCCGGTTGTTGCGGCAGCAGGACGCCGAGGATGAGCTCTACGCGCTTGCCGTCGATGTGCTGATCCGCCTGCACACCCTCGATCCCGCTGCCGCCATTCCGCAAGCGCTGCCGGCCTATGACGAGCGCCGCCTCCTCGACGAGGCGCTGCTGCTCCCAGACTGGTACCTGCCGGCCGCCTGCGGCCGAACAACGGAGGAAGCCGCCCGGCAAAGCTACATCGCCTGCTGGCAGCGCGCGCTCGAACCGGTGCTGGCGGAGCGGCAAACGCTGGTGCTGCGCGATTTCCATGTCGACAACCTGATGCGGCTCGCCGGGCGCAACGGCCTCGCCGCCTGCGGCCTGCTCGATTTCCAGGATGCGGTCGCCGGCCCCGCAGCGTACGACTTGATGTCACTGTTGGAGGACGCGCGCCGGGATATCGCTCCGGCGCTGAAAGCGCGCATGCTGGCCCGCTACCACGCGGGCGTTGCCGCGGCGGCAACGAACACGTTCGCGACGACCTTCGCGACCCTGGCCGCGCAGCGGCACGCCAAGGTGATCGGCATCTTTACCCGCCTCTGGCGCCGCGACGGCAAACCGGTCTACCTCGCCCACATCCCGCGCGTGTGGCGGCTGCTTGAGGCCGCACTGAACCATCCGGCACTGGCCGAACTCAACAGCTGGTTCAGCCGCCACGTGCCGCCGGAAGCGCGCCAATTGCCGGAATGAGCACACCTCGCAGCAGCAGCGGACCGGTGCGGCCGCGCCGGGCGATGGTGCTGGCGGCGGGGCTTGGCGTACGCATGCGGCCGATCACCGAGCGCATCCCGAAGCCCCTGATCACGATCGGCGGCTATACCCTGCTCGACCGCATCCTCGATCGCTTGGGCGCGGCAGGGGTGGCCGACGTGGTGGTGAATGCCTATCACTTGGCGCCCTTGATCACCCGTCACGTCGGCCAGCGGCTCAGCCCGCGGATCCACCTTTCGGTCGAGAGCACGCTTCTGGAGACCGGCGGCGGCATCGTCAACGCCCTGCCGCTGTTGGGCGCGGCCCCGTTCTATGCCGTCAACGGCGATGTCTTGTGGCAGGACGGACCGGTCCCGGCGCTGGCGGCACTGGCGGACGCGTGGGATCCGCGCACCATGGACGCGCTCCTCCTGCTGCATCCGGTCGCAACCGCACTCGGCTACCGGGGCCGCGGCGACTTTCATCTGCACGACGATGGCCGGCTGGCACGGCGCGACGGTGACGGCGACGCGGCCTATCTGTTTGCCGGCCTGCAGATCCTGCACCCGCGGCTGTTCGCAAATCCGCCCGCACCGCCGTTTTCGCTCAACGTCCTGTTCGACCGGGCACTGGCCGAAGGGCGCCTGCACGGCGTCGTCAACTCAGGCGGCTGGTGCCATGTCAGCACGCCAGAGGACATCGCGCCGGCCGAGGCCTTCGTCCAGCGCTGGGTTGCCTGCCGGACCGGAGGGCCCGCGGGTGAAGTGGGCGCCGGAGAGTGCGTGTGAGCGCAGCACGCGTCTACAGCGTGCATCCCGGCAACACCTTCGTCGATGCGTTTGCGCGCGGCCTGCTTGCCAGCGCCGGCCCGGAGCCGGAGGCGCTGACGCGGATCCAGATCCTGCTGCCGACACGCCGCGCCAGCCGTGCGCTCGCAGCGGCCTTCCTGCGCCTGCGCGGCGGGCAGCCGCTGCTGCTGCCGTGGATGCGGCCACTGGGCGATCTGGAGGACGACCTCTTTTCGCCCGACGAGGAAACGACAGCGGATGAGATGGCCTTCGGCGAAGCGCTGGCCGTGCCGCCCGCGATCTCGTCCCTTAAGCGGCAGCTGTTGCTGACCCGAACGGTGCTGGCGCTCAAGGGACAAGCAACAACGCTCGATCAGGCAGCCCGGCTGGCGCGCGAACTCGGCCGCCTGCTTGATCAGGCGCAGACGGAACGGCGCGATCTGGCGGGACTTGCCGAGCTGATCACGGGCGAACTCGCCCAGCACTGGCAGATCACCGTCGATTTCCTCGCCATCCTCACCCAGAGCTGGCCCGAGATTCTCGCCGAGGAAGGGTGCGTCGATCCGGCCGAGCGGCGCAATCGGCTCCTGGAGGCACAAGCGCACGCTTGGCGCACCGCGCCACCGCCGGGGCCGGTCTATGCCGCAGGGACGACCGGCAGCGTGCCTGCAACCGCCGATCTGCTGGCGGTCGTCGCAAGGCTGCCGCAAGGGGCGGTGATTCTGCCCGGCCTCGATGCGGAAGTCGACGACGCCACCTGGCAGGCCATCCTCGATGATCCTGGCCACCCGCAGTTCGGCATGGCGCATCTGCTCGAGCGCATCGAGGTCGACCGCCGGGCCGTCCGCGACTGGCCGGCGCCCGACCAGGACCGTTGCGATCCGGAGCGCACCCGGCTGGTCAATCGCGCCCTTCGGCCGGCCGCGTGTAGCGAGATCGCTCCCGCCGAGCGAACCGCTCTCGCCGCCACGCTGCCGACCGCGCTTGCGGGCCTCACCCGCATCGATTGCCCAAGCGCGGAGGAGGAAGCACGTGTCGTAGCGCTGATCCTGCGCCAGGTTCTGGAAACGCCGGGCAAGACCGCAGCGCTGGTCACCTCCAGCCGCACGCTCGCGCGCCGGGTGGCGGGGGAGCTGCAGCGCTGGGGCATCGCGATCGATGACTCCGCCGGCCGGCCGCTCGGCGCCACCCCCGTCGGCACCTTCCTCCGCCTGGTGGTCGCGACGGTGGCCACCGCGTTTGCGCCGATCCCGTTGCTGGCAATGCTCAAACATCCGATCGCGGCACTCGGCTTTCCCGCCGCGGCGGCTCGGGCGAAGGCCCGGGCGCTTGAAAGCCGCGCCCTGCGCGGGCCGCGGCCGGCACCGGGGATCGAGGGCCTGCGTGCCGCACTCGGCGCCGATGCCGCAAGCGCGCACGAACTCCTTGCCGCGATCGAGCGCGCCACGGCCCCCTTGCGGCGCGAGATGGAAAAGCAGCGCGCGCCCCTCATCGATCTCCTGCGTGCCCATGTCGAGACGGCTGAGGCGCTCGCCGCAAGCACGACCGAGACCGGCGCCGAACGCCTGTGGACCGGCGACGACGGTGAGGCTGCGGCACAGTTCCTGAGCCAGCTGGCAGACGCAGCAGCCGCCCTGGGGCCGATCCCGCCCGCTGACTACCCCGAGCTCTATGACGTCCTGC
>ERZ795053.4551-NODE-4551-length-14942-cov-4.782092_pt1 | contig 14942 bp, 12 predicted proteins | sample MGYA00375137_ERZ795053 | MGnify/ENA primary metagenome ERZ795053 (study PRJEB30182, sample SAMN05720284) | activated sludge metagenome | isolation source: Anaerobic digester | place: Hong Kong | collected 2014-12-17 ... | reverse complement strand
CAATGTCGTCACTGCTGAGAAAGAGCAGGATTTTAGCGATAGTAGCCGGTTTGAGCCACTTGTTAGGGTCAGTATTGGGCATGGCTTTGCGATTGGCTTCGGTGTCGATAGCGGTGAGAATCAGGGCATTGACGATGACGTTATAGGGCTTGACCTCGGCAGCCATCGACTCGGTGAGCCTAAGGACTGCGGCTTTACTGATCCCGTAGGCGCTGTACTTAGCTCGGCCCTGCAGGGCATCGCGAGAGCCGATGTTGACTATGCGTCCCCACTGCTGCTCGATCATGGGTTTTACGGCGGCTCGGCTCATGTTGTAGGCGGTGCGCAGGTTGAGCGCTAGCATTTTATCGAGGTCGCTGCCGTCACTCTCGTGAACGGGTGTCCCGCCGGCGAAGCCGCCGGCCAGGTTGAGCAGAATATCGACCCGGCCAAATTTATTGAGTGTGGCCCCGACGACGGCCTCGGCGCCGTCGGCAGCGATCAAATCGGCAGCTAGGGGAAGGGCGCGGCTTGGCTCTAGAGCATCGGCCATTTCTTGGACTTTGTCAAGGGTACTTCCCACAAGAACCACCTTGGCTCCGGCTTGGTAAAACATCTCACTGACGGTTTGGCCCAAGCCGCCGCTCGCGCCGCTAATAATGGTTATTTTGTCCTCTACGCTCACCATGTTCTCTCCGCAAATTAAGTTGATTTAAGTAAGGGCATCTTAGTATACCATAGCCGGGCTAACTGGAACAGTCTTTAAGGGATTTTGGTTAAGTCCTCCTTTTAGGCCACCAACCCCACAAAATAGGCGGTTATTGGAACATCTGTCCAACATTGCACCCCTATTCTAGACAAAACACGAACGTTTGTACTATAATAATAGGGTCAATTTGCAGCTTGGTTTTTGTGGCCTACTGTTAGGATATTAAACGAAAGCTCTTTGTAACTGTTAGAATCCTGTAGCGAGAGGCGCTTTAACAGGTGAGGTTCGGCAGGGAGTGATTCGTTTGAGGAGACATCGAGGAATGACAATTCAACCACAACCCTTGTTATCCAAAGAAGAAATAGAGAGTCTAGCTGTCGCTTTGAGTGAAGGACAAGGTGATTTTACCGAAGATGATTTTTTCGTTCTGGTTAAATGGGCTGAAGGAATCAAGCTGGACATCGGTCTACTTCAAAATGTTATTGACGGTAATCTATCGGTTAAGGTTGAAAACGGCCGGGTTCATTTTGCACTGACGCCTCAAGGCTTACAAACCTTTGCCCACCTCCGGGAAAACCGTAATAATTCGACCAACAACCACACCCCGTGAAAAACCCAATTTGCTATCATTAGGCCGAACAACCTATTTGAACCGCAAGGATGCAAAACCCCTTATTATCCGAAGGAGAAACTAAATGCCGGAAATATCTACCTTAGCGATATTTGTGGTAACGGCGGTGGTGTTAATTGTCACGCCGGGACCGGCGGTACTCTACGTTGTGGCGCGGAGTATCGATCAGGGGCGGATGGCAGGTATCGTGTCAACGCTGGGCATCGGGACGGGCACGCTCGTTCACGTGGCTGCTGCTGCTTTGGGGATTTCGGCATTGCTGGTGTCGTCAGCGTTGGCGTTCAATCTGGTCAAATATCTGGGCGCGGCCTATCTGATCTATCTGGGCATGCGCAAGCTAATGGTCCGTGAAGAGATATACCGGCCTGAGTCTCTTGAACAAACTCGCCTGGCGCGGGTGTATTACCAGGGCGCTGTGGTCAATATCCTCAACCCCAAAACCGCCATATTTTTCTTTGCATTTTTCCCCCAGTTTGTCGATACAGCGCATGGTAGTGTGGCTTTTCAGATCTTTTTCCTGGGCGTTGTCTTTACCCTGATTGGTATTGTCAGCGACGGGTTGTGGGCGCTGTTGGCCGGCGCACTGGGGCGATGGCTCAAGGGTAATCTAAAATTCTTATTGGCCCAACGTTACTTCGCCGGAACGGTGTTTATTGCGCTCGGTATTACCACCGCGTTGTCAGGAGCCCATAAGAAGTAACGGCGGGTTTATTCAGCCGGCTGAATAAACCCGTAAGAACTTACCAGGCTGACCGATCTTCAGGCCGGATCACCCGGTGGGGCACACCTTCGCGGGGTTTAGCCATCCAATCCGCTACGGTTTCACGCCACTTTAAGTAGTGCTCAGTTTGTTTATGAGCCGCCGCGGCCTCTTCGGACTCGTAGGCTTCGTAAAGAAGAAAGCGAGTCAAGTCGGCGGTACATTGTAAAACATCAAAGCGCATATTGCCCGGCTCCTCGATGGACTGGTTATGGTTGGCAATGGTGGCTTCGATAAAGTCATCTACGTGTTCTGGTTTGACATATACGGTAACTGTGGTGACTAACATAAGTTTTCCCCCTCTTTTCTAAAAGTTCCCAATTCCAACATAATATAAATATAAGCTCAACTTAATTTAAACACAATTATAACATCATTCTAACGCTATTTTCATCGACGTGAATTCCACTTATGATATAATGAAGACAATTATTCATATTATTTATCCGACATATTATTCCACAAAGGCCGGGTCAGTCCCGGCCTTTTCTCTGCCTGAAAATTCTCATGGAATTCATATGCGTTGTTTATGAATTTTTCATGAATAGAGGCTATACTTTGGATTGTGTAAGGATTAACCTTCACTTAATCAAAAACCACCTCTCTCATGAAAGCCAGGCCGGTCAGGTCTGGCTTTTTCATCTTTAACTACCAACCAACCAAACCACCCAACCAACCAACCAACTATTTATTGTTTGATTTAAGGTACTTTTGGCCGCTTTTTTAAGTACCTTTGCCCCTATATTTTTCCTGCTCAATCCCATATAATTTTAATTATTCAAATTTTATTATAAGAGAACTACAATGGACCGCACTTCTCAACAGATTGCCGAATTAGAAAAATTAATTTACAAAGCGTTGGTTCCTGTGGCTAGAGCAACCCCCGGATTAAATTTGTCGTTTCGTGATGACGTTATTCTGATCAGTAATGAAAATCTACCCGATATCGATACCACCCACGCTTGCTTGGTACAAACGTTGCCGGAACAGGCGGATGCGCTGATCGCCGAAGTGGTTGATTACTTCAAAATGAGGAATCTGCCGTCCACTATTTTTATCTCCCCAGCCTGTACTCCGGTGGATATCGACCGACGATTACTCGCATCCGGATTTGTACGGGAGCAAGCCGAAGAAGCATGGTTGATTCTTGAAGGATTACAGCTGATTGATCGTTCCATAACCGATCTGTGCATGGCAAAGATCGATGAAGGGCGGGTGTTAACGTTTGCCGAAGTCATGTTGACGGCTTGGGGACTGTCCACCAACCTCGCCCCGTTGATGGCCCAAACGCTGCTGCCATCGATGGCCGTGCCGGAAGTCAATCACTTTCTGGGGTTTCTGGATGATGCGCCGGTCGCCGCATGTACTGTTGTTTGTTATGGTAAGTTCGGGATTATGCGTGAAACAGGCGTTATGCCGGCTTATCAGGATAGTCAAGTGGGAACCGATTTGGAAGCAATGGTCATAGATGATGTTAGGCAGCAAGGCGTCGAGACGCTCTTGTTACAAACAATGGCTGGCACTTCATCAGAAAGATATTTGGCGATACACGGCTTTAAAAGCGCTTTTACTAGAGCAATATATACGCTCTCGTAAGTTTTGAAATACGATTGACTTCTCCTCCATCCTCCAATATACTTGATTCTATCACGTTGCGCGTTTTGTTTGAGATTAAGTGGCTCTACGTCAGATCGCAATGTGGGATCAGACCACTCAAAAAATCATTGACCTCTTGTAACTATAGTCAGTAGACGGCGGCATCCTGCGTAGATGGAACGGTGTTAAAGGGTGTGTTGTGGTCTGCTGATCGTTCATTCCACACCCTTTTTACATTTGGTGGGCAATGCTCACCGTTGAAAAATAGTTTATATTCGTTGGTTGGATCATTGAGACCTGGCATCAATTATTGTGATATAACGGTTATACCTTTTAGTCACCTCGTTAGTTAGGACAATTCGCCGAATGAGCATTTTTCGGCTGGTTATGATAACGCTTCAATACTCACAGAAAGGATTAGGCTATGGCATTAAAGACGTTGCGTAAAGCAGTTGATGTGGCTTCGGAAGTACTGGAGGAAAATGAATTTAAAATCGATCCGAAGGATTTCTTTTCGGCCCAAGAACGAACCGGTTCGATGGGTACGCAGATTGCTCAATTTACAACATCCCTATCGGAAGCGGCCCAGATCTTAAACAGTAGTCGAGCGCAAGAGAATGAGTTGGGAGGGTATACGAATGTTATTTCACCGGTGGTAATGCCGAAAGAGACCCGATCTTATCTTTGGATTGGCGTGGCTTTTATCACAGCCATTATCGGAGTGGTTGGCCTTACCTTTACAGCCATTCTACCCGGTCCCGCTTTCTTGGGGCCATTTGGTGTGCCTTTCTGGATTGTCTGGTTAGGGTATATCGGGTTGAATATCTGGAAAAATAGCTTCGTGATGATCCCGGACGGCTGTCAGGCGCTGATTACCAAGTATCAAAAAGTTGAAGAAATTGTGGGGCCGGGCCGCAAAATATTGCTGCACCCAATGAAACGGGTTAGTTACATTGTTAATACCACCAAAGAGTACCCCTACAATGCCCCCATCCGCCAAGCACCGACGCAAGAGCGGGTTGAAGCCTCGGTCGATCTATTTTTACAATTCCGAATTGAGAACCCCAGTGATTTTATCTTTACGCTGGGAGGGGCCAAAGGGTTTTCCGAAAAATTGCACAATGCCATCAGTGAAGTGACACGCGCTCTCATTTATGAGCAAAAGGCCGAAGATATCTATGATTTGGTCGGCGAAAGTACCCATGATCTTTTGGAAAATCTAAATCGTCAATTCCTACCGGCGGTGCGTTTTGTTAACGCCAATATCACTCACGCTGAACCATCGAGTCAGGAGTATCGTATGGACTTAGCCGCCGCTGAGGTGATTAAGGTCGCTAAGGAAGCCTACACCTATCAGTACGAACTCCAACTCCGCAAGGAACAAGATGAAGGCGAGTTGAACAAAGAACTGGCCTCGCTGCGTGAACAACTGTCCGAGATTCGGGCGGAAATTGCCACGTACCAGGCTCAAATCGATACAGCTAAAGAGAAAGCCATCAACCGCTCTAACGCCTACGCCCAACAGCTTCTCATCGAAGCCGAAAGTGAGGCCAAAGCCAATGCCGCGCTGTTAGAGGCTCAGGCTTTAGATATCAAACTATTGAATAGCGCCCGCTACCCGGAAATTCTGGAGTATCGCTTCCGTAAGGAAACACTCAATAAGCTGGAAGAGGTGGCCGATAAGTTGCCGCAAGTGATCAACGTCGGACCATCTGAGGGTAACGATATTAATTTTATGACCATCGCTCGCAAAATGTTGGGGGTGAAAGACACTCCGCTTTATTCAACCGATGAAATTGAAGCGATTCGTCGCAAAGTGAATGAAGTCAAAACTCGGATCGAAAAGCGGGCTGTTCAAATCGAGACTCTCAGAAACGAGACGACCGGTGAGCCAAAAGGCTTTAAAGAAAAAGTGGCCGAATTAGTTCCGGATGAGCAAGAATTGATCCCAGGAGGAATGAACTAATGGCAGTGCAACAGCAAGGATTTTCAAAAGTTAAAGAAGTTGTCGCGACCTGGAACAACGTCCGGCAGCTACTCCGATCCGGTGAGGGGGGAAACCTGGTGCCGGTGGTTATTCCCAAGAGCCGGCAAGGCTACGGCTGGCTGTTTTGGTTTGGCCTGGCGTTCTGGATTGGTTTTTCCCTGTTTCTCATTGGATTTTCGACGACGTTCTTCTTCTCTTTCTTGGGGTTGGTCGCTGCCATCGTTTTCATAGCTCTGGCCGGCTTCTCACTATGGCAGAATGCTAAGATAGAAATTGAGGAAGGGACGACCGGTATTTACTCTAGTTATGGCAAAATTGAAGGGATTCTTAATCCCGGTCGCAATTTCTTGTGGAAGCCGTGGGAGAAGGTCGAGTATATTGTCGATACCTCAACCGAGATACCCTACACCGCGCCGGTCTTGGCCTCGCCTACTCAAGAAAATGTGCCGCTCAAGTCGATCGAGTTCTTTTTGAAATTTAGGATCATCGATCCGGTTAAATTTGTACGAACCATCGGCGCCACCAACTTTGATGCGGTTTTGAGCAGCGCCGTGCAAGATGCCATTCGACGTCGCAGCCGAAAAATCGAAACGGCCAAAGCCTATGACTTGCGTGGCAGTAATGTTGAGGACATGCAGGAGTACCTTAACCGGCAGATGGAACGGTACGGCGTACGCATTTTAGGCGCTAACATCCCCGATGTTCAACTGCCGGATCAATATCGTGAAAACTTAGCGACCCGTGAGCGCGTGGCCAAGGAGTTGGCGGCGTATGAAAAAGAGTGGGAATTGATCCGCAAGCGTCGAAATGATACCATTTTGATGGAAATTGAGCGGGCTAAGAAAGAACGGGATGAAAAGGTCATTGCCGTCAAAGAGGCGCTCAACCGGGCGCGACAGGAAGTGGCCCAGATGCTGCAAGAGAAAGAGACTGAGGCCGAAAAAATTCGGTTGGAAATTGAAGCCAAGGGCAAAGCTGAACTCAAGGCTGCCGAAAATGAAGCCCGCGCCCTGATGAGTTTGGGCCAATCCTACCAGGACAACCAGGCCGTGCTCAAGTACCAGCTTGAAATGCAGGCGCTGGATGTGTCCGAGCGCCTTATGGGAAGCGCGCCGCGCCCGCTCGTGGTCAACAGTCAAGGCGAGGCCGGTTCATCGCCGCTGTCTACGCTGCTGCTGGCCCAAATATTGCCTACTATGCTGAAACAGCCTCAGGAAAATGGGCATCGTGTTGACATGTCCAATTGGCTCGATAAACCTGAGGAATAACCGGTTTTCAACCATTTAACCGTTGGCTCAGCAGGGTTTCGTGGGGTTGACGCCAAAAAACGTAAAATGTGATGCGTAAAAATGCATTGCGTTTTACGTTTTTCATTTTACAACGCTGGTCACCCTTTGAGTTTCAAAAGAGTTATATTCATCTATCCTTCAACCCAAAAGTTACTAGACTCCACAAACTCTATAAACTCCATAAACTCTACGAACTCTATAAGCTCCACGAACTTAACAACTCAAATTTGTGTTGTCAAAACGTTGCTTGTATTATTTTAAGTCCAATGAACCGGCCAACGCTTGCTAGTAGACTTAAACTTAGAGAACGACCTGCCGGTCGAAGTCCGGTCATGTTTCAAACGTGGCAAGACTTGCTCTTTTTACATTGGGAATACGACGTCGATGAGATACAGCAAACGCTTCCGCCGGGATTGTATGTCGATACATTTGAGGAGCGAGCCTATCTGGGGATCGTGCCTTTCTTTATGAAGAACGTGCGTCCGCGCTTCTGCCCCAACGTGCCAGGTATTTCAAATTTTATGGAAACTAACCTGCGCACCTATGTTTATGATGAGCGCGGTATAGCCGGAGTATGGTTTTATTCGTTGGACGCCAATCAATGGCTGGCCGTCAAGTTGGCCCGAACCTTTTTTAAGCTACCGTATTTTTATGCGGCTATGCATGAACAGCGCGATCAATCCGGCCAGGTGATAACCTACGATGTTGGCCGGCGTGGGGTGGATCAGGGGCTTCACTCACGATTCTGCTACCAAAGCGCCGGATCGATCCGGCATGCGCAACCGGGTACGCTGGAATTTTTCCTGGTCGAGCGGTATATTTTGTTCGCTTACTCCGCTCAAACCCGCTCTTTATCAACAGGTCAGGTTTATCATACCCCTTACCCCATAATCGAAGCCGAGGTTTCGGAGTGGGATAGCTATTTGTTAGAAATTGATGGATTCAGCCAACCCCTTCGCGCCCCTGATCATATCTTGATGTCACCCGGCGTAACCGTAGATATTTTTGCGCTGGCCCAGGCATCGTCATAAATGCTTTGAATTCTAACTTTCTTTTAACCATCTTCACACAGAGTTCCCATTGTTATGTATTAGGATATAGGACGTATTTGCTAATCAGCAGTCACCTGTTCAGAAATAATTTAATTATCTCATAAGTTGTATTTACCCGAACAACCTAACTGTTTGTAAATTTTTTAAGGAGAGATTTTTCCTATGGCAAACATTCTTTGTATTGGGGCAGGTTATGTCGGTGGCCCGACGATGTCGGTTATCGCCAAAAATTGCCCCGAACACCGTGTCACCGTTGTTGATATCAATGAAGACCGTATTAATGCTTGGCAGTCTGATAACCTGCCCATCTATGAACCTGGCTTGGATGAAGTAGTCAAAGCGGCTCGCGGCCGTAACCTCTTCTTCTCAACTGACGTCAATCGTCATATCGCCGAAGCGGATATCATCTTCGTCAGCGTCAACACCCCCACCAAAACCTTTGGTCAGGGCGCCGGCAAAGCAGCCGACTTACAATATTGGGAAAAAACCGCCCGACAAATTCTGGAGCATTCCGATCGGGCCAAAATAGTGGTCGAAAAAAGCACCCTGCCGGTGCGTACCGCCGCCGCTATGGAGCGAATTCTCAATTCCAACGGCATCAAATTCGATGTGCTGTCGAACCCGGAATTTCTGGCCGAAGGCACCGCTATCGAAGATATGAACAGCCCCGATCGGGTCTTGATTGGCGGGCGCGAAACGTCGTCCGGTCAAAAAGCGGTGCAAGCTCTGGTTGATATTTACGCCCATTGGGTTCCGCGTGAGCGCATTATCACCACCAACCTCTGGTCCAGCGAATTGTCTAAACTGGTGGCTAACGCCTTCCTGGCCCAACGCGTGTCCTCGATCAACGCGATTGCCAACCTGTGCGAAAAAACTGAGGCCGATGTCAACGAAGTGGCCTATGCCATCGGTCTCGATAGCCGGATCGGCTCGCGCTTTTTACGGGCCAGCGTTGGTTTTGGCGGCTCCTGTTTCAAGAAAGATATCTTGAATCTGGTCTACTTATGCGAATATTACAATTTGCCTGAAGTAGCGGCCTATTGGGAGCAAGTGGTGACGATGAACGAGTACCAGCAGGTGCGCTTTGTCTCGCGAATGGTGTCCTCGATGTTCAACACCGTGGCCGGCAAGCGGATTGCTCTGCTTGGGGTGGCCTTCAAAGCCAACACCGGCGATACCCGGGAGTCGCCCGCGCTGAATGTTTGCCGCAGTCTACTGGAAGAACACGCCAACGTGGTGCTGACCGATCCGTACGCCCTGGACAACGCTCGCCAATATGATCTGGCCGATGTAGCCGACCGTATTGAATTTGAGCCGGATGTTTACGAAGCCGCCAAAGGGGCGCACGCCCTTGCTATCATGACCGAGTGGGATCAATACGCCAAACTGGATTACGAACGGATCTTTAACTCCATGGTTAAACCTGCCTTCATTTTTGATGGGCGTAATATCTTAAACCATCGAGAATTACATCAGATGGGCTTTAATGTGTATGCCATCGGCAAACCGCCGTTGACAAATTTCCCCGCTGATACGTTTGAGTTCGACGAATAGTCCCCTCTGACGCACTCTAGCCTGCAAATTATAAAAACTCTCGTCAACCCCCGACGAGAGTTTTTACTTTAAACGTTAAAATTAGTAGCCCTTTACCGATTTTAAAGTTATACTGTTTAAAGTCTAAAAGCATGAAACCCCATAACATCAGAGGAGGATATCATTATGGCCCAAAATGGTGATGAGTCTAGAACATTTGATGTTCTGCCAGACCCGGCAGATTTTCGGGATAGACTGTATGAACCAACGCTCATTGAAGTCCCCCCCAGAATAGATTTAGAGGCGTACAAGTTGGCCAAAGTGCCGATTCTAAACCAAGGTTCTGAAGGCGCTTGCACCGGATTTGCTCTGTCCACGGTGGCTAATTATCTACTTCGGCGTCGAAAAATCGATCCCGATGACAATCCGGTTAGTCCCAGAATGTTATATGAAATGGCGAAACGATACGATGAGTGGCCCGGCGAGCGGTACGAAGGTTCAAGTGCGCGAGGGGCGATGAAAGGCTGGCATAAACACGGTGTTTGCTCTAACGAAATTTGGCCCTATAAACCTAAAAAAATTGACCGAATCTTAACTTCGGAACGGATTGAAGATGCCGTACGCCGCCCTTTAGGCGCTTATTATCGGGTCAATCATAAAGATCTGGTATCGATGCACAGCGCCATTAACGAAGTAGGCATTTTGTACGTTACGGCCGTAGTTCACGATGGCTGGTATCATCCTACGGCTGAAGGGGTCATCGAGCCGAACGAAAAAAAATTAGGCGGTCATGCTTTCACCATTGTGGCTTATAATGAAGATGGCTTTTGGGTGCAAAACTCTTGGGGGGATCGCTGGGCTAAAGACGGCTTTGGCTTGCTGACTTACGATGATTGGCTTGAAAACGCAATGGATGTTTGGGTGGCCCGCCTGGGCGCGCCGATCCGGCTGAGAAGCGCCAGAGCCACGGCCACCAGCCTGTCCGACAACGCCGGTAAAGCGCAGGTTTATACCTTTAGCAATGTTCGTCCTCATATCGTCTGCATTGGTAACGACGGCCGTTTAAATCGAGAAGGTACGTTTGGAAACACCGAAGAGGATGTCGCGCAAATTTTCAGCAATGATTTTCCGCGAATTACCAAAGGTTGGACAAAGCGCCGCATCCTACTCTATGCCCATGGCGGCCTGGTCAATGACCGAAACGCGGTGCAGCGCATTGCCGATTACCGGCCGCTTTTATTACAGAACGAAATCTACCCGATCGCGTTCATCTGGAAGACGGATTTCTGGACAACCCTCACCAATATCCTTGAAGATGCCCTTCGCCGCCGCCGGCCGGAAGGTCCGCTGGATGCGGCTAAAAACTTCCTGCTCGACCGGCTCGATGACGCTATCGAACCGCTGGCCCGGACTCTGGGTGGAAAATATCAGTGGGATGAAATCAAGGAAAACGGTATTCTAGCTACAAAAAACGCCGAGGGCGGTAGCCGTGTTTTACTGAAGTATCTGGATGAGCTGTTGGTTTCTAATTCAGATATTGAAATTCATCTGGCGGCCCATAGCGCCGGTAGTATTTTCTTAGCGCCGCTGGCCCAACTTTTGGCCACATCCGGCAAGGTAGCAACTGGACCCATGAAAGGCAAACCGGGCTATGGTCGTGTCATTAGTTCGTGTCATTTCTGGGCGCCGGCCGTTACCATAGAATTGTTTAAGGAAACCTATCTTCCAATTATTAAAAACGACGGGCTTAAGCAATTTGACCTCTACACCCTCACCGATAAGGCCGAACAAGATGATCATTGCGCCAACATTTACCACAAATCTATTTTATACTTGGTATCTTATGCGTTTGAAGAGGTAATGCGTATTCCTTTAATCCGTGATATCGGAGAACCTATTTTGGGCATGGCTAAGTATGTGGCGAATGATGCGGCGCTAACGGATCTCTTTAAACACAGTAAGGTTAATTGGTACCAGTCGCCCAATAATATACCTGAGGGTGAGGTTGGCGCCTCACGCTGCCTCGGACACGGTGATTTTGACGATGATCGGTCGACTTTAATTTCCACAGTAACCAGAATCTTACGTAAAGAACCCCCCAACCCGGAGCTGGAGTTTCAACGCTCGGCAGATAGTATGAAAGATGAGCGCGCGCAATTAAATTCTCTGACCAAACTTTAATCGCAAAACGGTCGATTTCTTCCTGACCATCTTTTTCACAGTGATCACATACAAATTGGAGTAGATTTAGTGAGCGAACATGATAGTACTAATGGAAATAGTTCAAACGGCGCCCCACCCCTCAAAAATGAGTCAGAAAAAAAACGACGTCGTCCAAAAATTGTGGAAACAACTACTGACTTCTTTGAACTAATGGAATTGGGGACGAAAGCGTTGGAGCAGGGTCAAATCTCGACGGCAACCCAACTCTTGGAGCAAGCTCGAAAACTTGAACCTGAACACCCGGATCTCCTGTTGAATTTAGGGGGAGCCTATATCTTATCAAAGAAATTCAAACAGGCCGTTGAGATTTTAGAACCCCTCAGCGAGCGACAACCAAGCAACCCGATGGTTTGGACTAATCTGGGCGCAGCCTATTTGGGCAATCCCATTTTGGCCACCGATGAGAAACAGCAGCGGGCCATTGGCGCTTTTAAGATTGCCGTTGCGCTTGATCCGAAAGCCCCTAACGTTGCCTATAATCTTGGCCTTATTTTCCGAGATCGTAAAGAAAATGACGAGGCAATTCATTGGTTTAATCGCGCCTTAGAGGCTAATCCCAATGATAAAGATGCCCGAAACTACATCGAGCAGCTCTCTAACCTGGATGGTAACGAGCCGACTTAAGATCGAGAATTAAGGAGTGTGAATTAAATAACTTTCACGTTTGAGATAGGTAATTGGTAATTGGTTGTTCGATCTCCAATTACCAATTACTTAAGATCGCAGCCGTGTTAACCAGCGATTGAATTTGGCCCGCAGCCCGTTTTGACCATCGGTTTGCTCGCGGATTTGCTGGTTTAAATCCAGAAGTTCTTTAGCCATCGTCCGACCATCGGGGAAGCGGTTGGCCGGCTTTTTTGCCATGGCGCGTAAAATGATGGCTTCCATTTCCGGCGATACATTGGCAATAGAAGAGGGGGGCGCCGGTTTTTCATAAACATGGGCGTGGAGGATTTCAGGGGTAGTGCCGCTAAAGGGCAGCCGTCCGGTAACCATCCGATACAAAATAACCCCCAAACTATACAAATCAGATTGGCGGTCCATTTTCTTATCTTGGATAGCCTGTTCGGGTGACATGTAGGCGGGTGTCCCTACAATATGTCCGGCCTGCGTCAAGGCAGGGTCGTCCATAGCATACGCCACACCGAAATCAGCTAAAAGGGCGTGCCCATCTTGGGTCATGAGAATGTTAGAAGGCTTGACATCTCGATGAATGACGCCGTTCTCATAAGCATAATGGAGCGCATCGGCAATTTGCCAGCCAATTTCGGTGGCCTCAACCTCATTAAATCGGCCTTTCTTCTTCAAAACCTCATCCAAAGCTTGACCCTTGATGAGCGGCATGGCCATGTAGGCGCAGCCGTCAATGTGCCCGGTATCCATTACCGGCAGAATATTGGGATGTTGCAGGCGCATCATGGTGTTGGCTTCTCGCTCAAAGCGGGTTAGCAGTAGATCCTGATCGACCCCCGGAGGCGGTACGAAAACTTTGAGGGCCAAGGTTTCGCCTTGCTTATTCAGCGTTCGATAAACAATTCCAACGCTTCCTTTTCCCACAACACCTTCAATGTAATAAGGGCCAATGTTTCGCCCTGTTTGATCGCCTGACGGCATCGATTTTCTCCCACTGGTTGAATGCCTACGCAGGTCGCAGGTCATTATGAAAACATCGGGCTAATAGTACGGAGGTGGTGCGTCCTTGTCAAATATTTAACTTAGACTCTACGCCAGATTCCGCTGGACCAGTCGAAATGCTCTCTCGGCTCAAATCGGTCTTTGTAATTCATCCGCCGACAATCCCGGATGTAGTAGCCCAAGTAGTAGTAGGGCAGACCCATTGATTTGGCGTACTCAATTTCCTTTAAAATGCTGAACGTCCCCAAGCCCAGGTGTGCGTAATCGGTATCATACACAAAGTACACGCTGCTCAGGCAGTCGAGGCCGTGATCGAGAAAGCCGAGAGCAATTAACCGGTCGTCAAGATAGTATTCCGACTGCAAGGCCGGGCAAGAGGGGGTGTAAAAGTTGAATAAAAAGCTGTCAAGACTACTTTCTTGATCAAAGCGGCTTCGGGAATGTTCAACGTATATGTCATAGGCCCGTTTGCTATAGGTTAAGGGGCCAAATTTAACTTGAATGGCCTCATTTTTTCTTAAATTTTTGCGTTGGCTTTTGGTCGGTTGAAATTCGTACGTCAGGACCCGGAGGGGCGTACAGTCTCGGCATGCGGGGCAGGCCGGCCGAAAGTAGTAAGCTCCGAATTTGCGCCACCCTTTTGATAAGATGAATCCAATCTCAGTCTCGTTCAAATTTTGGGCAAAGAAATATTGAAACTGCTTCTGCCGATCAGGCAGATAAGGACAAAGATTAAGTTCATCGAGTTGTAATTCTTGCAGTATCTGCATGGTTCGGCGTTGTCTAAAGCCGTATTAGGCTTTTTAACAAGTAATTTGATTTAAAGTGTTAGGGATTGCCGTATTAAAATACGGGTATCATTATAGAAGGTACGTCAGAAAAATAAAAATGAGGGATTTTGACATACCTTTTTGTTAAAATATCGTGAATTGGCACCATAAAACAGTTAATTGGCGATAATTTAAAGAAAATGGACAATTAACCAAATAAAACGCTGAAATCAATCAAGATACTTCTTGACAAGCATTTAAATGGTGTGATATAATTCACAATATAAGTAATTTAAGCGTAGGTCCGGTTAGATCAGGTAGAAATTGATTTGATGGGCGTTTAGGACCGGACATCTGAATAGATGAGAATAGTTGATCCACCCTCTACTGCTGGGATGAAACCACTTTTGAAGTAAATTTGAGCGAAACGCAGTGAGGTTAAGAGTTCCCGGGTAGCCATTTTACTCTCAGCTTTTCTATGGTCGCTCAAAAAGGCAGTGAACCGTAGCTCTTATATTTCAAGAGTTGGTGGTCAGTCCTCAAATAGTGACATAGGTCAAACTTTACTCACAAGACTACGAGGTGGATCATGAATACGAACATATTCTCACAAATTGCATCAGAACGAGAGATCAAAAGAGTTTCTATTTACCGGCTATTGGCTTGGGGGTTGGCGTATCCGACCGCGGAGCGCGTAGCTATGATACCAACCTGGCTGGAAACGGTAGAGCAAGTTTTTGCCCACTCAAGCGTATCCACGCAATCAATTGCGACAGCC
>ERZ795053.4549-NODE-4549-length-14954-cov-5.005168_pt1 | contig 14954 bp, 13 predicted proteins | sample MGYA00375137_ERZ795053 | MGnify/ENA primary metagenome ERZ795053 (study PRJEB30182, sample SAMN05720284) | activated sludge metagenome | isolation source: Anaerobic digester | place: Hong Kong | collected 2014-12-17 ... | reverse complement strand
ACGACGCTGGCCGCTCTCATCGCCGCCTCGGCCTCCGACATCGCGCCGACCACCGATGACCGCCCGTTCTTCTACCAGTTCGAGCGGGGCGTACCGCAGCGGCTGCGACCGCTGTTGTGGGGGCTGGGGGGATTGTTGGTTTGTTTGGTGGTTGGTTTGTTGGTTGGTTTGGTGGTTGGGTGGTTGGATGGGGAGGATGGCGGTGAAGGGGTGAAGCGAAGTTCGGGGAAGACCGCGCGATGGATGCCGCTCTATTTTGCGGCGTTGGGGGTGGGCTTTATCATGATAGAGGCAGCGCTGATTCAGCAGACGCGCCTCTTTTTGGGCCACCCGACGCCGGCCATAACCACAATACTGGGGGTGTTGCTCATCGGCGGCGGGATCGGCAGCGGCTGGGCCGGGCGCTGGCCCGACGCGGCGAAACCGGGCCGGCTCATCGGCGTACTGCTGATAATCGTGGCGCTGGTGGTGATCTGGCTGATGGTCTGGCCGTGGATGAGCGGCGGATTTCGGGCTGCGCCAACCGGAGGGCGAATGGTGGTCGCTACCGCCGGAGTCCTGCCGTTGGCCTTGCTGCTGGGTATTCCGTTTCCGCTGGGCTTGTGGTTCGCCGGGCGCTTTGACCATGGCGATCGCCATGTGGCGCTGGCCTGGGCCGTCAACGGGGTGATGACCGTGGCCGGCTCGGCGGCGGCGGTGACGCTGGCTATGCTGGCCGGCTTCAGTTGGGTGCTGCTGGCCGGCGCGGGGATGTATGGCGTGGCGGCGGCGGTGGCGTATGGGTTGAGAGGCAATCCCTTAGTTGAAAGGGATTGATATCGCCCCTTCGAGACTAACGCCGGTCGTCCACCGGCATGAGCGGACTGTTATCCTTAAAGGAGACGTAGGCGGACATTCGGCGAAGCCTGCTAGGCGCGATTGATGGAGAGATTAAATAAATTCGGGCAGGTCGGCTCAAACAACCAATCGGACCTCAACGGCCATCCCATAGCCAGGTTCGAGGTAGGCGGGATCAAGTTGTTCGTCTCGAATGGTTAGCCTTCGTGATATTTAAGCGATGAGACGCCAACTAAAACCACGTCTCCATTCTTTAAATAGTGCGGGCTGGTGATCTGTTCATCATTAACAAATGTTCCGTTGAGGCTGTTCTGGTCTTGCACTACAAATCGACCTGACTCTTGAATAAATATGGCGTGGTGTCGTGAAATTTCTTTATCTTTTGACAACACAACACCGTTATCGCTGGAGCGCCCGACCGTGGTGATACCCGATTTTAGGGTAAATTCATCGCCGGTGTGGGGGCCGCTAACGCAAGTAAGTTTGGCGGTCACTTCCAGCGTATTTTTCGTCAAAGGCATAACAATTGTCGTGTCTGAGTCATCATCTGGAGTTTCCGGCAGCGGAGGCATAATATCCGTTCGATCCGGGTCGTCGGCATCGGCATCGAATGGCGGCAGCAAGAACGTGCCATCCTCATCAACAGCTTCCTGCGAAAGGTCATCAAGCGAAAGAACGAGCGTTCCGTCCTCATCTTCATCTTCGTCTTCATCTTCATCTTCATCAACTTCGTATTCTAGGTCGTCAACCGGAATCGGCGTCGGCTCAGGTATGGACGAGGCACGTACCACCGTCCCATCTTCAAGGCTTTCCTCCGGCCGACCGGGAGCGAGGACGATCGTGCCATCTTCTTCAGCTTCGGCCGAAGCCGGCTCAGATTTGACCGAGGAGGATACGGACTCGGATGTAATCTGTCGATCTCGAGAGGGGGACGTATCAACCTCAATTTGATCGACATGAGACCCTTTAATGAATCTAATCTGAGTTCGCGGGATCATGATCGGCTCACCCGAAACAACTAAAAAAATATTAAAAGCATCTTGGGCTTTGAATTCACCGTCTAGGATCTGTCCATCGACAAAATTAACGGTCACCTGTCCTTTAATGGCCAGCAGAGGGGGCGCTGCTGAAGAGACCATATTAGAAATCGCCATAATTCCTCCTGAGTATTGTTGACCGATTTGGCACTTATAAACTTACCCGTTCCGATGTCTGGCCCAAAATTTGAGGATTAACCAAAACTGTGTTTCAGGTTTGATGATTCGATCTCAAAATGAAAAATCGGTTATGTATTTTAATTTTATTATGGGTTAACATCAAGGTCAAGCATTACTATTTAGCTGTTCGAAAATGCTGTCAGCGGTCAACATCGCATCTTTGACACAGTCCGGGATACCAATGCCTAGATAAGCGCTGCCGGTTAAATAGAGACCGGTCGCCTGCTGAGCTATCTCTTTCATTTGCTCAACACGAGCTAGATGATCGACATCATACTGCGGGTTGCCCTTAACCCAACGAAAGATTTGACAAATAATAGGTTTAGCTGTTACCCCCATTAAATCAGCAATTTCCGCTCTTACCAGGGATAGTAACTCATTATCAGGCAATTTTACCACTTTTTCTTGACCATCTCCCCCCACAAAAGCTCTTAACAAGATATCGTTATTAGGGGCTCGTCCGTCAAACTTGGTTGAGGTCCAAGTACAAGCCGCTAACTTACGCTTTTCGCTTTTTGGAATGAGAAACCCGAACCCTCCAAAATTATGCTGATCAATGACATCGGCCCGACGATAGCCTAACGAGATAGTCGCTGTGGACACATAGCGTATCTTGGCCAATAATTGAGCCAGAGGTGGCAAAAATGATTCAACCAATTGAGCCGCTGTGTAGGCCGGCACCGCTAAGACTACAGCATCGGCGGTGATAGGTGGCTGCGAAACGTCGTCAAACCGAATTTCAAAGCCGGGATTGGTCGATCGAATCGCTGCGACGCGCTGTCCCAGACAAAGTCGCCCCTCCAAACGGCTCACCAGCGCCTTAACAAGATCATTGAGGCCGCCTTTGAGACTTAAAAACATTGGCTGTGGCTTGCCATTGGCAGCGCCATTAACGGGGCGATTTTTTTTAGCCCGCTGCATAGCCTTGATTAGACTGCCATGTTGTCGTTCCATTTCCAGAAATTGGGGAAATGTACTTTGAATGCTCATTCGTTCCGGGTCAGCCATATAAATTCCGGCCATCATCGGGCCGGCAATCTTATCAAGCGCCTCTTGTCCTAATCGACGACGGACAAAACTGGCCAAGCTTTCATCACCGGTTTCCTGGCGGGGATGAATGAATAGGTCCAGTCCCATTCTGAGTTTCCCTAAAGGGGAAATAAGTGGCGAAACTGCAAAGGGAACAAACTCGGTGGGGATAGTCAATCGAAATCCACCTGGAAATTCAACCAATTTCCCTTTATTTAAGACAAAAATCCCTCTTTTGTAGTCATTAGTGGGGATCAGATCATTGTCAAGTCCCAACTCCCGGCACAAAGCTACACCCCAAGGCTTGGTGGTTACCAGGGAATCAGGACCGCCTTCTATCACAAAATCATCGATTGTCCTGGTAATAATTTTACCGCCAAAGCGTGTGTCGCTTTCGATCAAGGTGTAATCAAGCGACGCACCGGTAACCTCTCTTTTCTTCTGTAGATAGTAGGCAGTGGCTAACCCGGCAATGCCACCCCCAATAATTGCAATGTGTGCCATAATTAATGTTGGGAACCTGGTTTCCAGTAAGTGACGGCTTAGGCCTCAAACTTCTCTTGAACGGCGTCGGCCACGGCTTGAATAAACAGGGGCGTGCTGTTCATCGACTCAATCCGCTGTAAATTGATGCCGTGCTCGTTGGCGATTTGAGTAGCCTCGATGTCGATATCGTATAGAATTTCGACATGATCGCACACAAACCCAATGGGCGCGACTAACATATGTTTGTACCCTTGAGCGGCCAAGTCAACCACGACATCTTCAATTTGTGGGCCAAGCCAGGGTTCGCCTGTTTCAGCAGCGCTTTGGTATGAGAACATCCAGTCGATATCGCCCAATCGATTCGCCACAATTTTAGCATTATCTTGAAGCTCGTCATCATAAGGATCGCCCATTTTCTTGAGACGTTCAGGCAAACTGTGGGCCGTAAACACAACCTTCACCTGATCGCGGGCCTCGGCCGGGAACTTTTGCAGACCGGCTCGAATATGGGCTTCCACTGCTTCAATAAATTTCGGCTGGTGGTACCAAGAATCGACAACCGAAAACTTTATATTGGTACCGTGCATCTGCTGCGCCTCATCAATCTTGGCCCAATATTTACCAATACTCATTTTTGAGTAGTGGGGCGCCATGACAATTGCAACTGCCTGTTCAACATCATGCAGATACATTTGACCAACCGCATCCTTAATCCAGGGCGACCAGTGACGCATCCCCACATAGACCGCCACATCAAGGCCTCGGCGCTGGAGTTCTTCCCCGGTGTGCTTGGCCTGCTCATACGTCAGCCCGGTGAGGGGGGAGCCGCCAATCAAATCGTACCGATGCTTAAATTCATCAACAAACTCGTCTGACATGGGCCGTCCACCCCGGATATCGGACAAGTAGCATCTCATTCGCTCAGTAGAACCGGGCGTGCCATAAGCCAAAACCAGTAATGCTTTTTTTGTCATAGCACCCTCAATAACCTATTCCGAATTAATAATCGCCCATTTTTGCCATTTTTTCGGGTAATTCTCACTAAATACACCCCACTTAGCCATAATAATAGTTGATTTATAGGGATACATCACTTGTAGCCGTATATTCGTGTACAAAATCAATTAAAGCAGCCACATGATCCACAGGTGTATTTTTATGAATCCCATGTCCCAAATTAAAAATATGTCCCGGCCGGTTTTTAACCTCATCGAGAACGTTGGCCGCCTGCTTTTTGATTTCCGGAATGGGGGCAAATAAGACTATTGGATCAAGATTGCCTTGCAGAGCCACGTCATCACCCAACTGCCGGCCGGCGGTAGCCAGATCGATCCGCCAATCCACTCCAATGACATCTCCCCCGGCCTGTTTAAGCAAGGATAACAGGCCGGCTGTGCCGGTGCCAAAATGAATTAGGGGAACGTTAGGACCACTTTTAGCAATCTGAATAGCCTGCTGCGAGTAGGGCAACACATACGCTTGATAATCGGCCGGACTGAGAGCGCCGACCCAACTATCAAATATCTGAAGGGCATCGGCGCCTGCCTCGGCTTGAGCCTTAAGATAATGACCCACAGCGGTGGCCAGTTTAACCATAAGCTTGTGCCAGGCGCTGGGGTGTTCATACATCAACGTTTTGGTAGTTACGTAATTACGAGAGGAACCGCCTTCGATAGCATAGCTGGCCAGCGTAAACGGCGCGCCCGAGAACCCGATCAACGGCACCCGACCGGCCAGTTCGGTTTTGACTTGTCGGATAGCTTGCAGGGTAAAAGCTAAGGTTTCCTCGGGCGGAGGTGCAGCTAGCTGTTCTACATCGGCAGCAGTACGCAGGGGATTACCGATAACGGGTCCATCCCCCTTAACAAACTTTAAATCCAATCCCATGCCGGCCAAAATTGGGAGAATATCGGCAAAGATAATAGCCGCATCCAGGTTAAACGCCCGAATGGGTTGAAGGGTGACTTCAGTAGCCAGATCGGGGGTTTTAATCAACTCCAAAATCGAATAGCGCTCTCGCAAGGCCCGATACTCAGCCATGTATCGACCGGCCTGGCGCATCAACCAGATAGGAGTAGCATCAACAGATTCCCGTCGGCAGGCGCGGAGAAAGCGGTCGGCTTGGGGCATTGAGTCCTCTCAAAGAAGGTAGGCAGAATATTAACAAGGAATTATTATAATCGGATTTCTTTATTGGAGCAATTGCTGCGATTTTTCGAACTTTTATTGAGGAGCCAGCCGGTAAACAATCAATGCTAAAAACAAGAAAAGCATTTCCTTAAAGAGCTGAGAACGATCCCAGGTGAGACGGCCCTGGGTAAAGTTATATGCCTGAAGCGGAAAAAGCCAGGGAACCAAACTGTTCCTGTCAACAATTAAATGCCCCGAATATCCGGCAAACCAGGCATAACCGGTTTTCTTGCCCCAGACAGCAGTTACAAAAGCGGTACTTCCCACCAGGCTGAAGATGTTGTGCGCGTAATGCCGGCCGTTAGGCATAATTCGAAAGCCGTAGCCTAACGATTTATCGACCAAGTCGGGAAACAAGCTGGCTATAAGTAGCGGTTTTAGCGTGTTCTTGTCCTTCGATAGGATCGGAAATCGATGTTGAACAAGGGCAATGGCGAGATGTCCTGGAATATGCATACATTTATGATACTCTGTCCGGCTAATTGATCAAACTCAAGAAAGATTTTAAATGCACCAGATAAACATTTTATGTTGACATAATCTTAAAAACGCAGTATCATTTTATGAGTTAAATCCCCAGGTCAAACTTTTAAATAATTTGCTCTCGACCACCCTTTATGCTATGATGACCTTTGATATTTTTATTCTGACAATGATGAGGTTTTCCCCGTGAAGGTTACAACTGAAGAATTAGAACGTTGCCAGGTTATGGTGACGGTTGAAATAGATTCCAAAAAAGAAAAGGATTTACTGCAAAAAGCAGCTAAGAGAATTGCCCGAGAAATAAAAATTCCCGGTTTCCGGCCCGGTAAAGCGCCTTATAATGTTGTTGTACGCCGTTTTGGCTTAGAAGCAATCCAACAAGAAGCGCTTGAAAAATCGGCCGATGATATGATTCAAAAGGCTTTGGAAGAAGCTGATGTTACGCCGTTTGCGCGTATGGATTTGGAAAGCGTCGAGTGGGACCCACTTGTTATCAAAATAAAGGTCCCAACCGAACCAAAAGTTGAGCTAGAGGATTACCGTGCGATCCGGTTAGATTTTGATGAGATCGAGGTTGCGGATGAGGATGTCGATGAACGGCTTAAGCAGTTACAAGAAAATAATGCCACTTGGACACCGGTCGAACGCCCGGCTCAACTAAACGACTCCATTACCTTAGCGGTAGTCGAAAAAATTGACGATGAAATCGTGGCCGAACATGACTCGCTGGACTATGAGCTGAAGCCCGTTGAAGACGAAGAGCCGACGGATAATCTTGAAGCCGAGGTTGAGGTAGAGGCCGATGCGGTCGAAGAAGAGGCCGGTGAAGCTGAAGAAGAGACCAGCGAAGCCGATGAGGCATACAAACCGCCGTTTCGCCCCGATTTGACCACGCCGCTGTTAGGCTTGAGCGCCGGGGAGGAGAAGGTTTTCTCCATCACTTACCCAGAAGATTTTAATGATCAAGATTATGCCGGTAAAGAAGTTGTCTTTGACGTTAAAATTGCCGCGGTTAAAGAGAAAACGCTGGCCCCCATTGATGATGATCTTGCCAAAACCGTAAGCGATTTTGAGACTCTTGATGACCTGAAGGCAGACATCAGGGCCAATATCAAAAGCCAGCGAGAACAAGAGCAGAACAATGAGTTAGGTAATCAAGCTTTAGAGCAGATTATCGAAGAGGCAGACCTTGAATGGCCGCTGGCCTATGAAGACGAAAGCATTGAACGCGAACTGGACAATTACGAGCGGCAAGTTTCAAGATACGGCTTGAGCCTTGATAGTTATTTAAGTTTGGAAAACAAAACTCGTGATGATTTTATTGAAGAAAGCCGCGAGCGGATTATCAGCCGATTGAAACGCAGCTTTGTAATCAGAAAAATTGCGGAACAGGAAAATTTGAAAGTTGGCGAAAGTGAAATTCTTCAACACGCCAAGTTTCTATCCGATCTTTCCGGCCAAGGCGACCGGCTCTGGCGCGATATCTTAAGCTCACCCGTACAGCAGGAATTGATAGCCAATGACCTGCTGGTCGGTAAGGTGATCGATTGGTTGGCCGCCGTGGCTAAAGGTGAAACACCCGAACCAGAAGCCCCCATTTTGGCCGATCAACCCGAAGACGCCTCAACTCCTCCTGCCTCCGATGGTCAAGTTACCCCGGAGCAGGTCGAGGCCAATATAAATGAAGAAGCAGTAGAAGCTGAAAGCTCTGAAGCTACCACGTCTAATGATGAAGCCGCTGCACCAGAGAGGGAGAGTAGCACACCTGAGAGGGATCAAGATGTAGATCAAACGGAAGAACCAACCCCTGCTGGAGTAAAAAGTTAAATTCTTATTACTAAGGAGCTTTAGACATTATGTTTCCAAAACTTCCTGAAGCGATGGTCCCTATGGTCATCGAATCTACAGGGCGCACTGAAAGAGCGTATGACATCTTCTCTTTGCTTCTAAGAGAACGCATTATCTTTTTAGGCACGCCGATTAACGATCAGATCGCTAACCTGATTGTAGCCCAACTGCTATATCTGAATCGGGAAGATCCGGAGCGTGAGATCCAGATGTATATCAACTCGCCGGGTGGCGTCATTTACGCCGGCTTGGCCATTTATGACACAATGCAGCAGATTCAGGCCCCTATCCATACATTTGCCGTAGGGGTTACCGCCAGTATGGGCACCGTGTTATTGGCAGCAGGGGCATCCGGATATCGCTATGCGCTGCCTCACGCCACCATACACATGCACCAGGCCGGCGGCGGCGCTCAGGGTTACACCACCGATGTTGAAATCCAATATCGTGAAATGAAACGCCAACAAGATTTACTATTCGGCATTCTGAGTAAACATACGGGACAAACAATCTCCCAAATTGCCGATGATTTTGAACGAGATCGCTGGATGGATGCGATCACGGCTAAAGAATACGGCTTAGTGGATGATATTTTGGGTGAAGCACCCGCATCTGGTGATTCCTCCAAAGACGACTAATAGGAATAGCTGGGTATTTGATCAAATACCCAGCTAACTCTAATGGCTCAATATGGGTTTCAAGGAGATCCATTGTCTTGCTCGATTTGAATTACCCAATCCATCGTAAATAGTCTGGATCAGGTAATCTGCCACGAGTGCCTCCTTGGAATCCATCAAGAGTCTTAAATTCATGTTGTATAAAGGATTTTATACCACGAGATAAAGCGAAATGGCTTATTCTGTTCTTTTTTCGCCCACTTTTTAACCTTTAGTGGAGTACTTGTTGTACAAATCCTGATAATACAACAAATCCAATTATAAAATGAGAAAGTCTAGATGGCCGGTAGATTTCGCTCCAATACTCAAGTATGCTCATTTTGTAAACGGTCACAGGAAGAGGTAAACCGGCTGATCGCCGGCCCGGACCAGGTCTTCATCTGCGACGAATGTGTCGATCTTTGCCGTGATATCCTGGAAGAAGATACCTCGACCACAAGTGCCACAGAGTTCAAACCCAATCGCATCCCTTCTCCCAAAGAAATTTATGATCAGTTGAATGAATGGGTAGTGGGTCAGGATCAGGCCAAAAAAGTTCTTTCAGTAGCGGTCTATAACCACTATAAGAGAATTAACCGCCGAACTATTGCTACTCGCGAGAACGAAGTTGAGTTGCAAAAAAGTAACATTATGTTGATTGGCCCCACTGGGTGCGGCAAAACTCTCTTGGCTCAAACGTTAGCCCGTATTTTGGATGTACCCTTCTGCATCGCCGATGCCACTACGCTGACCGAGGCCGGTTACGTGGGTGAGGACGTTGAGAATATCATTCTACGGCTAATTCAAGCCGCCGATTACGATGTCGAACGAGCCGAACAAGGCATTATCTATATTGATGAAATTGATAAAGTGGCCCGTAAATCGGGGGATAACCCCTCGATTACCAGAGATGTTTCCGGGGAAGGGGTACAGCAAGCGCTTTTAAAGATAATTGAGGGCATGCAGGCTAATGTCCCTCCCCAAGGCGGTCGTAAACACCCTCATCAAGACTTCATTCAAATCAACACCAAAAATGTGCTCTTTATTTGTGGGGGAGCCTTTGATAATCTGGATAAGATCGTTGAAGAACGATTAGGCGTTAAAGGAAAATTAGGGTTCAGTGCGGGTTGGGGCACGAAATTGGGGTCCAGAACGCGCGCTCCGCTAGTACCGCCGAAGCCCTCGGTCAGCCATCTTCAGGAAGTTACCACGCCTCATCCTGTTCAAGACCTTGACATAGCCAAGGAAGAAGCAGCTATTACCCACACGTCGGCTATTTTGTCTCAAATTATGCCCGATGATTTACTCAGTTACGGGCTGATCCCTGAATTTATCGGCCGGCTGCCGGTTATGGTCACTGTCTCCCCATTAGGGCATACGGCTCTCATGAGGATTTTGACAACGCCACGTAACGCCATTGTCAAACAGTTTCAACACTTATTTGCGCTTGATGGCGTTGAATTGATCTTTACCCAGGATGCCTTGTATACGGCTGCGGCTCTAGCCCTTAAACATAAAACCGGCGCTCGTGGCCTGCGATCAATTATCGAAGAAGCCTTGCTTGACCTTATGTATGAAATCCCCTCGAATAAAGAGATTAGTAAATGTATTATCAATGCTAATGTTATTTATGGAGAGGCAGATCCTGAACTATATGATGAGAATGGCCGCCCGGTGGGATTGAGCTTGCATAAAGCAGCGTAGACCATCGCTCTGATTGCAGATCGCTCTAATGATTGATGGTTGATTGTTCAAGATAACGAGTCAAAAGACCCAAGCCAGGCAACTGCCTGGCTTTTTTAGTCAAATTTATCCATAATACTTATGAGTGGGGTGTACTAAATGGATATATCGCTTTTTTAGGCTATTAATGGGGCATTTATAATAGTTTTATATGTTAATTTTTGCTAGCAACCCTGACAATATTTAACGTCTGGAGTATTTATAATGAAATTAATATCCTATCTGGACGACCACCGTGTCAATCGTATAGCTTATGTAGAGGGTGATAAGGTTTTTTCGCTTGATTTTACGGGAGATATGGTCACGCTAATTCAAGACGGGGCCGAGTCCTTAAACATGTATGTAGAGCAAGCACTTAAAAGACCGGCCCTTTCTTTGCAGCAAGTTGATCTAGCCGCCCCCCTCCTGGCGCCAGCCAAAATTGTGGCTATCGGCAAAAATTATGCCGAGCATGCTATTGAGACCAAAAGCGCTGTGCCTGAAGAGCCAATCGTATTTGCCAAATTTGCCACATCGATCATTGGACCAGGGGCAGACATAACGTGGAACGCGAGTCTGACCAACCAAGTTGATTTTGAGGCCGAATTAGCGGTGATTATTGGTCAGCGAGCGCGAAATGTGGCCGAAGAGAACGCCCTGGATTATGTCTTTGGCTATACTTGCGCCAATGACGTCAGCGCTAGAGATTTGCAGTACCGGGGCAAACAATGGGTACGAGGTAAATCGCTCGATACCTTTTGCCCCTTAGGCCCCTGGATCGTCACGGCCGATGAAATCCCGGATCCGCAAAACTTAGGGATTCGCTGCCGGGTCAACGGGCGTACCATGCAAAATAGCCATACCAGCAAAATGATCTTTAGCGTACCCTTTTTGATTTCATTTTTATCACACCACTTCACCTTACTGCCCGGTGATATTATTTTAACCGGCACCCCCGACGGCGTCGGTGCATTTCGAGAACCTCCTGAATTTTTACGTGATGGCGACAGCGTTATGGTCGAGATTGAGGCCATTGGCCAAATTGTGAACCAATGCCGAGTCACTGCCGCATAAGTTAGGTCATTCCTCCCATTGACGATTTAACCGGGCGCAAGGTATACTTGCTCAAGTAATGGAAGTTCAGTTGATAACTGGGACTCGGCTCGAATACCAGATTTGAGCTAATTAGGGCTTTGTCAAAGCTCTTATAAGCACATTATAGTTACCTGATCCGTAAGATCAGCAAAAATTTGGACCTTAACAACCAGAGCCGGTAAGAATTTGGTAGTTTCTGAGACTAAAAATCGAACGGTTTGGAGTTTTTATGCGCACGACAAGATCCGCCTCGGAAATATTTTTGGCTTCTTCTCAATCCGATCCGCGTCTCTATCAACTGCTAAAATATATACTGGTTCTGGTTGCCTTGGTTTTTGCCGGGTCACTTTCACTAGTTGTGTTGTGGTCCTCCTCCGCTGCGACCGATACAGGCAGCAATCCATCTTCAGCAATTTCTCTAATAAACTATGTAAATACAGGGAATTTAGGCCCAAAACAGGTGCGTTGGTTTAGAGTTTTCCCCACTAGCCCCAATTTTCAGGTTCATTCTACACAATCGTTTGTCCTGATTTCTACTGTAGATAATTTGGCCCAAAATATTTTTTTGCAAGTTTTTAAGAAAGAGCAAGCGGTGCAATTCGAGGAAGATAGCAACCCGTTGATACCATTTGGGATAGGCCAGTGGGCCAGTAGTTACGGCGACCTTCCCGCCGGGGTCAGATGGACAGGGCGCACCATGAGCAACGAAACCTATTATATCCAAATCGTCAATGATAATGATGTTGCTGTCGATTACTGGCTGCTACGTGAAGAACCGTCCCCGCCAGATTCCGACTCGACTCAGCCGGCCGCAGCCGTGCCGGCGCTCACGCCCGATCCCGAAATGGGTCGCCAGCCTTATTCGGCTGTTGATTTGCCCACCGGCAGAAACCACAAACGGCTTGTAGCAGGCGAAACCTATTGGTACACCTTTTCGCGCAATGATCCCAACCAGTCGAGTAGTTTTCAAGATCTGAGCTTTAGCTTGTTCTACACGCCCGACGACGGTAACCGCCATAACGTTAATTTCCAGCTTTTTACTACAGCGGAAGTCAACGCCTGGTTGAGCGGCAGCGGTCGATTAAATAACTTTGGAGCCGGAATGCTCGTTTCACGAGACGGCGACCCCTTGACCGGCGAACGTATCTGGCGAGGGAATATCCTTCGAGGCGATAATTACTTTCTAGCTATTGAGAATGGATCAGACGTGGAGATTGATTTCTGGTTGTATGACCAGGACATCATCCATCCTCTACTGGGGCCGGTAGGAGAGCCGGCGGCAAACTTAGCTCACGAGTCAACATCACCACCAGCTCTCCCCTAAATCTCAATCAATTATTATGTTTAGGCTGTCGAACACATCCGATACCATTCGCCACCTAACGTACGACAAAACTAGAGTAGCTTCTAACCGGTTCATCGTAACGATACAGCACGCTCTTGATCAGACTGCTATGCGGCTCTTCTTGGCACCAGGCCAACATTTGTTCAACTTCAGGCTCATCTCCCTGAGCTTCTATTTCAATACGACCATCAGTCAAAAGGCGTACAAATCCAACTAACCCCAACTGCTGGGCCTTTTGCTGAGTCTGAAGTCGAAAATTCTTTCCTTGTAACCGCCCTTCGAGAAGAATGCGGGCTCTCATTTGGCTCATAGTTTTCACGATCGCTCCTTAAAAGAAGTAATATCGCCATATTTCATCGCCCCAAACCAGCATAATCCAACCCGTTATTGTTAAGAACGGACCATACGGGATAAACGTTTTCATCGTTACCCGTCCCGAAACCAGGAGCAAAAATGCCACTATCCCACCCAGGAAAACACCAAATATCAAACTTAAAATGATATTTGGAAAGCCCATCATGAAACCCAAAAATGTCGAGAGCGTCACATCCCCTTCACCTAAACCGCCTCTGGACAGCAACGCCGCGATGTAAACCACAATAAAAGCCGTTATACCGCCCACCAATGCCGCCCGCCAGGTTAACCCAGGGGTAATAAAGGAGGCGAAAATCGCCAGCAGAATGGACGGTAGAATGATCACGTTAAAGATAAGCCGGTGTTCTAAATCGGTCACAGTCACCAGGATGAGGATGATGGTATATAAAGTAACAATGCCCAAATAGAGCGACCAACCGTAAAACCACCATAAGAAGGCGAACAAGATCGGTGTGACCAATTCCACCAGCACCGAACGTTTCATTCTCGGCACAGGCGTACCACAGTGTACACATTCGCGCCGACTACCCAACCAGGTGAGTAAGCCGCTCCACTGTTTTACAGGCCTTTTTGCGCCACATTGGGCGCATTTAGGCCATTGCAACAGTGTCTGCCTTGTTGGGAGAATATCGGCTGCATGGTTTATCGCGATGCCGGCTAACCAGCCACATAAGATGAAGAGGGACGCTAATACAATCACAGGTTTTTCCAGTTATTAATAATAGATTTCGAGTTCGAGTGAGACGTATGGTTATTAGAATGTCTGGCCAGACGAATCATGGCAACTCCAATTATGAAACAGGCCACGATACTTGTCCATAGGCCAAAGGTAAAGGTTAGAGGATGATAATCCATATCTATGGTATGAAAACCCGCTTGCACGGCCACCGCTCGAAAGGCCAGATTAGCCGGCCAGATTGGAACCGGCTGACCATCAACCGTAGCGCGCCAACCCGGATAAAATGTGTCAGTCAAGACGACAAACCCTTCTGCCGGTGCATCGATCTCGATCCGAATGCGGCCGGCTGACTCGGCTACAATCCGGGCCGGAACCATTTGTTCCGGGGCGCTCTCGCTGCCGGGAACGGTAATGTCTTCTAACTTAATGATAACAACTTCTCGACCGGGATCAAATCCGGGGGAAGTTATTTCGGCGACAGCGCCGCGATCATCATCGACGTAAACTGCGTGCGACAAAAAATAGGCTCGTGGCAGTGGTTTGGGTACCGCTTGAATGACGGCTACTTCACGTTCGAGGATCGTCGGCCAGGTCGGGACGGGATTATTGTTGATGATGGCCCCGGCATTCATCATCGCCAGCAGCCGCGCTTGCTCTTGAGGCAGACGCTTATCGATCAGATCAATCAAAGTTTGCCAACGGCCGACCACTAGCGGATCGTTATTATTCGCTGAAGGCAGGTGGGCGTACACCCCTAAGTTTGGGACTAAGGTCTCCTTAAATTGCTGCAAGTGGACGAGGTCGGTGGGACCAAAGGTTTTGAACTGAAAATAGTGATCGAACTTAACCTGATAGGAAAACTGCTCATCGACAAAATATCGATACGGTTGATCTTTTAGCGCCTCAGCGCTGGTGATAGGTGTACTATACACTGAGGCTGAGGTCAAGGGGATTAAGGGCCAGGCTACCCACAGTAAATCTAGGGCCACAAA
>ERZ795053.4548-NODE-4548-length-14957-cov-6.261307_pt1 | contig 14957 bp, 16 predicted proteins | sample MGYA00375137_ERZ795053 | MGnify/ENA primary metagenome ERZ795053 (study PRJEB30182, sample SAMN05720284) | activated sludge metagenome | isolation source: Anaerobic digester | place: Hong Kong | collected 2014-12-17 ... | reverse complement strand
CGTCCTCGATGAGGACCGTGCGCGAGGTCGGCGTGCCTTCATCATCGACGGTGAGAGAGCCGCGCCGGCCATTAAGCGTGCCGTCATCGACGACGGTGACGCCTTTCGCCGCGACCCGCTCGCCAAGCCTGCCGGCGAAGGCGGAAGTTTCCTTGCGGTTGAAATCGCCTTCGAGCCCGTGACCGACCGCTTCGTGGAGGAGGACGCCCGTCCAGCCCGGCCCGAGCACGACCTCCATTTCCCCGGCGGGGGCGGGCTCCGCCTCAAGATTGACGAGCGCCTGACGCAGCGCTTCGTCGACCTGGGCCTGCCATGCCTCTGGCGTGATGAAGCGGGCGTAGCCTTCGCGCCCGCCGGCGCCGTGAGAGCCGGATTCCTGCCGGTCGCCGTCGCCCGCCGTCACCGAGACGTTGAGGCGGACGAGGGGGCGGATGTCGCGCACGATTTCGCCGCCCGGCCGCAGGATCTCGATCGCCTGCCATTCGCCCGAGAGCGAGGCGGAGACTTGCCGCACGCGCTTATCCTTGCCGCGGGCGTAGGCGTTGATCTCCTCGAGGAGTTTGGCCTTGGCCGCGAACGGCATCGCTTCGAGCGGGTTGTCGTCCGGATAGAGCTTGAGATTGGTGCGCGCGGGCCCAAGGGCGAGCGAGCCGCCTTGTCCGGTCTTGACCGCCTGAACCGCGCCCGCGGCGCGCTTCAGCGCGTCCTCCGTCAGGTCGGTGGCGTGAGCATAACCCGTCGATTCGCCGACGACGGCGCGAAGGCCAAAGCCTTGCTCGACATTGTAGCTCGCGGTCTTCAGCCGATTATCGTCGAAAACGAAGGCCTCAGACTGGGAATATTCAAGATAGAGCTCGCCATCGTCGGCGCCGGTGAGCGCATCGTCGAGGATGCGCTGGGCGCGTTGCTGGTCGAGGTCCGTGCGGGAGAAGAAGAAAGAATCTGCCATGTTTCAAGAGGTAAGCGGCGCTGCGGCGTCACGCAATGGCGCTGGAGAGGCGGTCTGCGACCTTTTTTCCGGCCCCCGCGCCGTGACGCCGCAGGCGGAGAGCGGTAAAACCCCCGGCGAATCCCGTTGACCTTTTTGGCTTGTCGCGCCACGAGGGGGCGGATTTGCAACGACCAAAGTCAGAGGGCGCGGGTCGGCTGAATGGCGGGTCGACCGGACGGGTGCATTTCACAGCGCGACCAATTCCAGAGGGCTACATGAAGAGAATTCTCGCAGGCGTGACGGCGGCAGGGGCGGCTCTCGGCTTCGGGGCCGCAATGGCGCAGCACCCGGTCGATGGCGGCATCGAAATGATCGAGGCGATCAGCCCGGTCGCCGCGGAAGTGCACTTCTTCCATAATATCGTGCTGCTGCCGGTCATTATCGGCATCAGCCTTCTGGTTCTCGCCCTCCTGGTCTGGGTGATGGTGCGTTACAGCGCCAAGGCGAACCCGGTTCCGCGCAAGTTCAGCCACAACACGCTGGTCGAGATTATCTGGACGGGCGTTCCGATCCTCATCCTCGTCTATATCGCGCTCTTCTCCTTCGACCTTCTCTTTAAGGAAGACACCATTCCGGACGGCAAGCAGGTCGTCGCGCAGGCTGATGGTTCGACGAGCGCCTTCGTTTTCGCCAACGACTTCCCGGACAGCCGCAAGGTTTCGCGTCCGGAGCAGGTGCAAGTATTTCTCGCCTCGGGCGCCGGCGAAAAGCGCCTTTCCTATCGCAGCGATTATAAGCTGAGCGGCCTCGGCAAGCCGGAAGTCACGGTTACGCTGAATACGGCGCCGGCGAGCGGCGAGCGCGTCATCATCCGCGGCGGGCGCAGCCTTGTCGGCGTTGCGCCGTTCTTCGGGGCTGGGGAAGACAATCGCGAAATCGCACTGGCGCCGACGATGACGCTGAAGGTCATCGGCTTCCAGTGGGGATGGACCTACACCTATCCCGATTTCGGCGACTTCGAATTTACGGCGAGCCCGCTCGAGAAAGAGCAGACGACGCCGGAGCAATATCTCTTTGAGACCGACAACCATGTCGTCGTGCCGGTCGGCGAGACCATCCGCGTGACGACGACGGCGCGCGACGTCATCCACTCATGGGCGATGCCGAACTTCGCCATCAAGATCGACGCCGTGCCGGGCCGCATCAACGAGACCTGGTTCAAGGCGGAGCGCGAAGGCACTTATTACGGCCAGTGCTCGGAAATCTGCGGCATCAAGCACGCCTATATGCCGATCACGATCGACGTCGTCTCCCGTCCGGCCTTTGAGGCCTGGGTCGACAGCCAGCGCGCTATGGCTGGCCTTGAGCCGATGTTCGGTCAATCCAACGTCAAATTCGCGCAAGCGTCTGTAGAAACGGAATAGAAGGGCAATCACAAATGGCGAAGGGTCACGCTGAACACGCCGATCACGCTCACGGTCATGGCCATGAGCACGACCATACCCCGCCCTTCTTCGTGCGCTGGTTCTGGTCGACCAACCACAAAGATATCGGCACGCTCTATCTGATCTTCGCGATCTTCGCGGGTCTGTTCGGCGGCGCGCTTTCCGGCCTCATGCGGGCCGAACTCGCCGAGCCGGGCGTCACGGTGCTGACGATGTTCGTCGACAAGAGCCTCGCCGGTCAGGCGCAGCTCGACGCGGCGCGCAACTTCTTCAACGTGCTGATCACCTATCACGGCCTGATCATGATCTTCTTCCTGGTCATGCCCGCGCTGATCGGCGGTTTCGGCAACTGGTTCGTCCCGATCATGATCGGCGCGCCGGACATGGCCTTCCCGCGGATGAACAACATCTCGTTCTGGCTCTATGTCGCGGCCGGCGGCCTTGCGACGCTCTCGCTCTTCGCTGCGGGCGCGCCGGGCCAGCATGGCTTCGCCGGCGGGTGGGTGCTTTATCCCCCGCTTTCATCGCTGACGGGCCATCCCGGACCGGCGATGGACCTGCTCATTCTGTCGCTTCACCTTGCGGGCGCTTCGTCGATCCTCGGCGCGATCAACTTCATCACGACGATCTTCAACATGCGCGCGCCGGGCATGACGCTTCACAAGATGCCGCTCTTCGTGTGGTCGGTTCTCGTGACGGCGTTCCTGCTCGTCCTGTCGCTGCCGGTTCTCGCGGGCGGCATCACCATGCTGCTGACGGACCGCAACTTCGGAACGTCGTTCTTCAATCCTGAAGGCGGCGGCGACCCGATCCTCTTCCAGCATCTCTTCTGGTTCTTCGGCCACCCGGAAGTGTACATCCTCATCCTGCCGGCCTTCGGCGTGATCTCGCACATCGTCGCCACCTTCTCGAAGAAGCCGATCTTCGGCTATCTCGGCATGGCTTACGCGATGGTTGCGATCGGCTTCGTCGGCTTCATCGTGTGGGCGCACCACATGTACACGGTCGGCCTGTCGCTCAACATGAAAGCTTACTTCGTCGCTGCGACGATGGTCATCGCCGTGCCGACGGGCATCAAGATCTTCTCGTGGATCGCGACGATGTGGGGCGGTTCGATCGAGTTCAAGACGCCGATGCTCTGGGCGATCGGCTTCATCTTCCTCTTCACCGTCGGCGGCGTCACGGGCGTCGTTCTCGCCAACGCCGGCATCGACCACTATCTCCACGACACCTATTACGTCGTCGCGCACTTCCACTACACGATGTCGCTCGGCGCGGTGTGGGGCATCTTCGCCGCCTGGTACTACTGGTTCCCGAAAATGTTCGGGAAGATGTATCGGGAATGGCTCGGCAATCTCCACTTCTTCCTGATGTTCATCGGCGTGAACCTCGTGTTCTTCCCGCAGCACTTCCTCGGCCTGCAAGGCATGCCGCGCCGCTACATCGACTATCCGGAAGCATTTGCGTACTGGAACTACATCTCCTCGATCGGTTACGTGATCATGCTCGTCGGCCTCGTTTCCTTTGCGGTCTGCATGTTCGACGCGTTCTTCATCTATCGCCGCAAGGCCCCGGCCAATCCGTGGGGCGAAGGCGCGACGACGCTCGAGTGGACGCTGCCGTCTCCGCCGCCGTTCCACCAGTTCAACGAACTGCCGCGCTTCGATAAAGGCGACGCGAAAGCGTTCCACTAATCGGCGCCGCCGGGAACTCTGGCGAAAAGATTGAAGCCCCGCAGAGAAATTCTGCGGGGCTTTTTCGTGCACGGATCATGCTGCGCCGCAGCATCGCCATGAGCGTCCCGCTGGAAGCAGCGGCTGAAATTGGTTAATAATGGTTAACAGGCCCCCGATCGGGGGTGATGGCTCAGCGTGGAGGGGTGAATGCTGGAGACAATGATCAATCAGGCCGTGGATATCTTTAGGGGCACATTCCTGACGGGGGACTGGATCGCGCTCGTGATCGCCTTCGGCTCGGTGCTGGTGGCTTCACTGTTGATGCGCCGCGGTGGTCAGATAGGGTCGATGACGCTGCTGGCGCTCGTTCTTTTCGCGCTTGGCGGCTATCTGCGCGGCTTTTTCCGCGGGGTGTCTCCGGAAGGCGTGAGCGAAGGCAGCCGGGCGGTCGCCCAGCTTGAGCAGAGCTGGAACTCGTTCATGAGCCTTTCGGCGGGATCGCTTCTGGCGTATTTTATCGCTTTCATGGTGTTCATTCTCGTACTGTTCAGCGTGCGCTCGGTGCTGAGCCGCGGCTAGACAGGCCGGGAAAAGTTAATCGCACTCTGTGCGACGGGGGGCCGCGGCGCGCCGCGGCCTTCGCCTGTTTTCAAGCATTGATAGGTCGGGCATAAGCCCGGCTCATGAACGGCGCAGTGACGAGGCCATTGAAAGAGCTTCCGCAGCAGGCGTCCCATGCAAGCCCGTGGGACTATTTCGCGCTTCTGAAGCCGCGAGTGATGTCGCTTGTCATCTTCACGGCGCTTGTCGGCATGGTTGCCGCGGTCTCGACCGGCGCTGGCATTCATCCGCTTCTCGCCGCCATTTCTCTGCTCGCGATCGCCGTCGGCGCAGGCGCTTCCGGCGCGCTCAACATGTGGTGGGATGCAGACATTGACGCGCTGATGGCGCGCACGATCGGCCGCCCGATTCCGCGCGGTCTGGTGCCGGCGCCGGAAGCGGCGGGGTTCGGCGGCATTCTTTCTGCGCTTTCGGTCGCGCTTCTCGCGCTCGCTTCGAACTACGTCGCAGCAGGCCTCCTTGCGTTCACGATCTTCTTCTATCTCGTCATCTACTCGATGTGGCTGAAGCGCCTGACGCCGCAGAACATCGTCATCGGCGGCGCCGCTGGCGCATTGCCGCCGGTTGTCGGATGGGCCGCGATTTCAGGCTCGGCGCCGATCGAGGCGTGGATTCTCTTCGGCATTATCTTCCTGTGGACGCCGCCGCATTTCTGGGCGCTGGCGCTTTATCGCGAAGGCGACTACGCGCGCGCCGGCGTGCCGATGATGCCGGTCGTCAAAGGCGAGCGTTCGACGAAACGCCAGATCTTCATTTACGCCGTCATCCTGGCCTTTGCGGGGGCCGCGCCCTATTTCGTCGGCATGGCGGGGCCGTTCTATCTCGCCGTCGCAAGCGCGCTTGGCGCATGGTTCGTCTGGCTTTCCTTCGGCGTGCTGCGATCGGAACCGGGCGAGAAGGAACTGCCGAAGCGGCTCTTCGGATTTTCAATTCTTTATCTCTTCGCGGTTTTCGCCGCGATCCTGATCGAAGACCTTTGGGTGATCTATGGATGAGCTGAGCCCTGAAGAGCGTAAGAAACGCGGTCAGCGCAATGTCGCGATCGCGCTTCTCATCGGCGCCTTCGTTGCAATTATCTATCTCGTCACCATGTTGAAAATCGGCGCCAATATCGCCAGCGGCAATCCGTAGGATCATGTCCGAACGCGCGAGCAAGAATACGAAAACAGCAGCGATCATGGCGGGCGTCGCCGTGGGCATGGTCGGCATGTCATTCGCAGCCGTGCCGCTCTATCGCGCCTTTTGTCAGGTGACAGGGTTCGGAGGAACGACGCAGCGCGCTGAGAATGCGACAGGCGAAGTGCTCGAGCGGCAAGTGACGGTTCGCTTCGACGCGAACACTGCGCAGGATATTCCCTGGCGCTTCAAGCCAGAGCAGCCGACCCAGAAGCTCCACATCGGCGAGACCGGCCTTGCGTTCTTCTCGGCCGAGAACCTGTCGAGCAAGCCGGTCTCGGGCCGGGCCGCTTTCAACGTCACCCCCGCCAAGGCCGGGGTCTATTTCAAGAAGATCGAGTGCTTCTGCTTCACCGAGCAGACGCTCGCGCCGGGTGAGAAGGTCGACATGCCGGTCACCTATTTTATCGACCCGAAGATCGCCAAGGACATCAATCTCGATGATGTCGAGACGATCACGCTCGCCTACACGTTTTTCCCCTCCGACTAGGCTTCTCGCAGCGCGGAAGTGCGGCCTAATAGCGCGCCGGACGGGCGCCCGCCCGCTTTGAATTTAGGCGCGCTCCGGTATAGACAAACCCATTCTGCAGAAGCCCGGGGCCGCCGATGCGCTGGCCCGCCTAAATCGAGGGAAGCGCCATGGCTGGAGCCGAGGTCAAGCACGACTACCATCTCGTCAATCCGAGCCCGTGGCCGCTGGTCGGCTCCATGGCGGCGATGGTCATGGCGATCGGTGCGGTGACGTGGATGCGCTCCGGCGAGGGCGAACCCGGCTTGGTCATCGGATCGCTGACCCTCAAAGGCAACTGGCTTTTCCTCGCGGGCTTCGGTGGCGTTCTGCTGACCATGGCCGGCTGGTGGCGCGACGTTATCAAAGAATCGCTCCGTGGCGAGAACACTTCGCTCGTTGTTCGCATCGGCCTTCGTTACGGCATGGTGCTGTTCATCGCTTCGGAAGTGATGTTCTTCGTCGCCTGGTTCTGGGCGTTCTTCGGTGCGGCGCTTTTCCCCGGCGCGGGCGATCCAATCATTCTTTCCGACGGCACGCAGATGCTCAACCCGGCGGGCGATCCCGCCTTCCTCGGCACTGATGCGCGACTGCACGTGCTTGGCGGCGTGTGGCCGCCGCGCGGCGTCGAGCCGTTGTCGCCCTGGGGTCTGCCGCTCCTCAACACGCTCATTCTTCTGCTTTCGGGTACGACCGTCACGTGGGCGCACCACGCGGTTCAAACCGGAAATCAGAAAGGCCTCGTCAACGGCCTCGTCGTCACCATCGTTCTTGGCGCGATCTTCACGAGCCTTCAGGCGATCGAATACACCGAGGCGCTTCGCGAGGGCATGTTCAAGTTCTCCGGCGGCGGCATCTATGGCGCGTCGTTCTTCATGGCGACGGGCTTCCACGGCATGCACGTCATCATCGGGACGATCTTCCTGACGGTCTGCCTTTTCCGGGCGCTCGCCGGCCAGTTTACTGCGGAGCGTCATTTCGGCTTCGAGGCGGCGGCCTGGTACTGGCACTTCGTCGATGTCGTCTGGCTGTTCCTCTTCGCCTTCATTTATGTGCTCGGCAATCAGGGGCTGCTGTCCTAGACTGGCCCTCGGCGGGATGCGCTAGGGAGACGACCCGCTGAACTCAGGGGGTCATCATGAAAACGATAACGATAATCCGGCGAGCTCTTGCGGTTGCGGCGCTCGCCGCGCTCAGCGGCTGCCTCATCAGCGAGAAGCCGCTCCTCGATACGCGCAATGGCCGTGCGGCTCCGCTTGAGCCGGGTCTCTATCGCGCCTGCGAGATCGAGCCTGGCAGCGATCCCGATTGCAAGACCATGAACGTCGCGCGCGATGGAAGCGCGCGTTACGCCTTCACCCTGAAAGAAGAAGGCGAGGACGAAGAAGTCACCTTCGCGCGGTTTCGCCGCATCGCATCAGGCTCCTGGCTCGCCCAGCTTAATGGCGAAGAGGACGAGGACTATTTCTACTTTCTCGCCGAGAAGGATGGAGACGACTTCGTGATGGCGATGGTCGTTTGCGGAGACATTCCTGCGGCCACGCGCAAGAAACTGGTGGCCAGCCGCGAAATGGAAGTGGATGACGATGCGACTGTGTGCACGGCGAAGTCGCTTCGCGCGGTCATGTCGGCGACGAAGGCTTATGGCGCCGCCAACCCGATCGAGAGCCGCTCGCGCATCGTCTATTCAAAGATTGAAGACAAGAAGGACTGACGCTTCTCAATGGCCTATTACCCGCCGATTTCGCCTTACGCCGCCGGCCTAGCCTGCAAATGCCCGCGCTGCGGGCAGGGGGCTCTCTTCAAGACGTTTCTGGGCGTCGGCGATCATTGTGAGGTGTGCGGGCTCGACTATTCGAAGGCTGATCCCGGCGACGGCGCCATCGTGTTCGTGCTTTTCATCGTCGGCTTTGTCGCTGTCGCAATCGCGTTTGTGGCGCGCTTCATGTGGTACGCGTCGATCGGTGTCTCATTCCTCATCTCCGGCGTTACGGCCATCGCGCTGACGCTTGCTATGCTGCGGCCCTTGAAAGCGACGCTCATCGCGTTGCAGTTTCAGCATAAGGCTGAAGAAGGCCGCATCCAGGAATGAGCTTTCGCCCGCGTCCCGTCCAGACGGTTTTCGCCGCGCTCGGCATGGCGCTTCTGGTCGGGCTTGGCGTCTGGCAGCTGCAAAGGCTGCAATGGAAGCTCGGCCTGATCGCAAAAGTCGAAGAGCGCATTCACGAGAGTGCGGCGCCCTTCAGCGGCGTTCTTGCGAGTTGGGAAGGCCATCAGGATACGGAGTATACGCCTGTCGTTGCGACCGGTGTGTTCCGTAACGATCTTGAGGCGCATGTATACGGCACGCTCGAAGGTGAAGCGGGCTATTACATCTTTACGCCGCTCGAACTTTCCGGCGCGGACTGGCCTGAGGGAACTTTTGTCTATGTTAACCGGGGCTTTGCGCCGCTTGCGCTGAAAGATCCCGCAAGCCGGCCTGACAGCGAAATCGATGGCCCCATAACCGTGAAGGGTCTTTTCCGCTCGCCGGAACGAGAAGGCGGCATCGTGAAGATGGTCGCCGCGAAAGACGATCCAGTCTCCAATTTCTGGCATCTGCGTGACCCGGCGCTCTTTTCGAAGTCGGCCGGCATCGCTGCGCTTCCGGCCTATATCGACAGCTTCGGGGAGGAAAATCCGGCTCCCTGGCCTAGGGGTGGAACGACGCGCGTCGACTTCACAAACCGGCACCTCGAATACGCGTTGACCTGGTTTGGCCTGGCGGCGGCCCTGTTCGCGGTGTGGCTTGCCTATTCCCTGAAAAGGCGATAGCTTCCAATTACTTTGTAAAACAAAGTTATTGGAACTGGATACGCCATGTCTTTCGAGCCGCTCCTGACCGCCCCGCCTGTCATCCAGACCCACGCCTATGCTGCTGGCGCAGCGTTTATTCTGGGCCTCGTCCAGCTCTTCGGTCCGAAAGGCACGCGCTTTCACATTGCGGCAGGAACGCTCTGGGTGATCCTGATGGCGGTCATCGCCGGCACGTCGATTTTCATCACGCACCCCGTCAAACCCGGCGACCCGTTCTGGGCGCGCTATTCGCCCATCCACCTCTTCACGGTGGCGACGATATTGAGCCTCGCCTTGGGTCTATGGCTCATCGCGCGTGGCGGGCCCGGTTTCAAGATGCATGCGCGGCCCTTCACCGGGGTCTTCCTCGGCGGGCTCGTCGTCGCCGGCGCGCTCGCTTTCCTGCCCGGGCGGATCATGCACCAGGTGGCGTTCGGGAACTAAAAACGCTGCGAGCGCCTATTCGCCGCGAAGCTTGCGCTCATAAGCGGCGACGAGCGTCATGTACGGGCTCACGCGGTCGATGAAGGCGTCGTCGCCATTCGTCGGCGAATAGGCTTCCTTCATGTCGACATGCATGTGAACTGTCGTCGGCACGGAATCGCCATTGCTGTCGAAGAAGACGTTCGAGATCTTCCCGATGCGCTGGCCGGCGGTGACTTCCTGTCCTTCAGACACGGCGAGATGGTTCATGTCGAGATGGAGGAACTGCCACCACGTTCCGTCTTCGGCCATGAGGCGCACGCTGTAAGAGCCGATATAATAGATCTCGCCCGCTTCTGGCGCGATCGCCCAATAGGTTTCCTTCTGGCAACCGGCCGGTCTGATGTCGACGCCGGTATGCCCGCCGTCCTCGCAGAAATACTGGTCCTTGCCGCGCTTCTCGCAGAAATTATCCCGCCACGGATAATCATAGTTCTCCGAGTTACACTGGTCGGTGGAAAGCCCGTTGAGCGAGGCCTGGCTGCCGCCATGGCCGTAAACCTGCGAGTTCAGGAAGACCGGGTCTTCCGCCGGAAAGGTGATCTGGTCGTCATAGACGACCTCGTCGACGATGATGTTGCTCGGCGCGCTGCCGGGCATCAGGTCGCCCGCGGGACGGTAGGAGAATGTATGCCCTTCTTCGTCCGTAAGCGTATCGCCAGCGTCCGCATCGGTGTCGGCGGGCGGCGGCGTTTCGTCATCTGTTTCTTCGCTCTCGGTCGGCGGTTCAACCGGGTCGGGCGTATCTGGCGCGGGTTGTTCCGGCTCCGGAAGAGGAGAAGTCGGCTTGTCGCATGCTGAAAGGGACGCCAGGAAAGCGGCGGCGATAAGCGCGCGTTTCATTACTGTCCTCCTGCATTTTCATTGAGAATGACGATGCTGTCGGCGAGCGAGACCGCGTAATCGTCCTGTGCGCAGCGCGCATCCGACTCGTCGTCGCAATAGACTGCAATCTGATAGGCGACATTGAACTTCGCAAAGCTGAGTTCGACGCCCTGTTCGTGATGGCTGATCATGTAGGGCGCATCGATGGAGTCGAGGCGCTTGAGGGCGCGCTTGCGCTGGGCGCCGCGCGCTTTCACCAGCTCCGCCGGCCCGCCAACGACGCGCATGCGTGTTCCGATAAGCTCGAAATTGGCGCCGTTCGGCAATTCGCCGAAGGCTGTGAACGCATTCTCGCGCGACGCAATGCGCAGCGCGCCGATCGTTTCCGCTGTCGCGGGGGCGAGCACCGGCAGCATGGCGCGGTTGACCGCTTCAGGCGAGACGCGCTTGAACTGTTCGGGCGGAGCGGCGCGCAAGGCTTTCGGCCGCAGCCGCTCGCGCTCTTCCGGAGAGATGACGCGGCTGAGCGACATCGCTCGCACGCTTCGATCAAACTCGGCGTCTTTTTCTTTCGAGACGCGGAGCGTCGTTTTAACGGCGGTCCAGTCCGGCGCTGCGGGCGCTTTCTTTTCGACGCGAATTCCCGGCGGCGTGCGATCAGAGCGGCGCGGAATGATCGCCGCAGGCGGCGGGGGAGGGGGCGGCGCCGTTTCCTCTTCGCTCGCCGGCTGAGTGCGGTCCTGCGCGTGCGCTAATGTCAGCATGCTGACTGAAATTGCGAGCGGCGCGCACAGGGCGCCAGCTGCGATCAGGAGCGATCGTCCGTTCATTTCCCCATCTCCCCGGCGCGCCTAAAAACCCCATGCGCGCCTCTCAAACCCCGAAATCGTCTTAGCGTTCCGTCAGCTTGAACTCGATACGCCGGTTCTGAGCGAGCGAAGCAGCTGAGTAACCGGAAACAAGCGGCACGTCCGATCCGGACCCGGTCGCCATCATCCGCCGGCCCGGAACGCCTCGCGAATGAAGGTACTGTACCACGGAAATCGCGCGTTGAGCGGAAAGATCGAGGTTGGAATCGAAGAGCGCAAGGCAGGACGGCCCGAGCGGCGTCGCGTCCGCATGCCCATCGACCCGCAACACCCAGTTCACCTCCGGCGGAATGTCGTCCTGAATATCGAGGAGCGCAGCGGCGAGCTTGTTGAGTTCGCCTTTGCCGCCTTCGCCGAGCGTTGCAGAGCAGGAGCCGAAGAGGATGTCGCTCTCGAAGATGAAGCGGTCGCCGACGACCTTCACATCCGTGCGGTCGCCGAGCGCAGCGCGCAGCGCTTCAAAGAAGCGGGAGCGCACTTCTTGCAGCTCCTGCACCTTGCGGGCGAGCGCAGCGTTGAGGCGCTGCGAAAGATTTTCGATCTGCGCCTGCTGCTCCTTGTCTTTCGCTTCAGCTGCGTCGAGCGCTTCCTGAAGGCTCGCGAGCTGTCGGCGCAGGGCCGCGAGTTGCGCATTGAGCGTTGCGATCTGGCTCTTTTGATCTTCGGTCAGCGCTTTTTCCGCTTCAAGTTCTTCAGCGGAAGCGGCGACAGCGCTCTGGCTTGCAGCGAGCGCTGCGCCGAGCGTTGCAAGCTCTTGCTCCTTCTGCGTGAGCGTATCCTGCAAGGCGAGAATGCGCGCTTGCAAATCTTCCTTTTCGGACTGTGCAAGGCCGAGCTGTTTGGCGAGTTCGTTGATGCGATCGGTAAGGCGCGCGAGCTCTGAATCTTTCTCGGCAAGCTCGTCTTTCACCGAAGTGAGCTTTGCGCCAAGATAGAACTGCGCGACTACGAAGATTGACAGGACGAACATCATGACGAGGAGCAGCGTCGACAACGCGTCGACGAAGCCCGGCCAGATATTGGCTTCGCTTCTGCTCCTGCGCCGGGCCATGGGTTAGTCCTTGCCGCCGGAGCGCACGAGCGTCCGGTTGAGCGCGCGGATTTCATCCTTGAGTTCGGCGGTCTGGCCTGCCTGCGCCTTGATTTGCACATCCGTATTCGCGGCGAGGGCGGCTTCAAGGCCCTGAATGGCGGCGATAACGCTTGCATCGTCAGCGATATAGCTAGCGCCATTTTGGCCGCCGCCGCGCGTTGTTTCCGTCATGCCGGAAAGCCAGTCTTCAAGATCCGTGTAGAAACGGCCCTGCGCGGCCGACGCCTGCAATTCGAGAAAGCCCACAATGAGGCTGCCGCCAAGACCGAAGAGGGACGATGAAAATGCTGTGCCCATCCCGCCCAGAGGCTCGCGCAAGTTCTTGATGAGCTGCGCGACGGCGTCTTCAGCGGCGCCGCCCGTATCGGCGAGGCCGCCAATCGTCGCGCCGACAGCATTCACTGTTTGCAGCAACCCCCAGAAGGTGCCGAGCAGTCCGAGAAAGACGAGCAGGTTCGCGATGTACTTGCCCATCTCGCGGCTCTCATCCATTCGCGTCGCGATCGAATCGAGAATGGCGCGCGTCGATTCTGGAGAGAGCCTTCCGCCGCGTTCGTCAGCGTCAAGAAGAAGTTTCGTCATGGCGCTGATCAATCCCGGCGGGCGCGGAAGGCGCGCGCGGCGCGGATCAACCGTTTCGCGGAAGCTTTCGACCCAGCGCACGGCGGGGTCGACGACGCCCGCCTGACGCAGATTGTAGATGATGCCGATCAGCAGAACGCCGATGATGAGGCCGTTCAGCGCTTCATTCGCCATGAAGGCGTCGACCAGCATGTTCGAAGGCTGGGGGCTCCAGGGTGAGAGGTAATAGACTACCGCCCCCACCGCCAACATGAACAAGAGCATGTTCAGGATGTAACGGCCCGGCTTCACGAACCTAACCGACCGTTCCAGCGAACGCGCCATGATCTTCCCCTCGACTACTTATAGTCCCCGCACATAGCCGGACTTTATGTCAAAACGGGGAGGGGGTGAATGCGCGCGGCCCCGCAAAATCTCCGGGCGGAACGGGCGCGTTGCGCCAGGGGATCGCGCCTCCAGCGCTTTCATACTCCTCCTCAGCGCAAAAATTGCACATTTGTCGCGCACGGGTTGCGCATTTCTCTTGACGCGCCCGCGAAACATGACAGTATCGTGACAGTTGGATAACAGATCGATGACACATTTCGCGCCGGGATGGTCACGAATAATAAGAAAGGACTTGGCGATGAAAAGAGTTCTCCTGGGTCTCGCCGCTTCGCTCGCATTCACGGTTAGCGTCGCCGCTTCAAGCTTTGGGCCCGTCCCGGCCAATTACGAAAGCGCCGCGGAAAGCTATATCTCCGAGCGCCTGGCGGATGCGCGTAGCGCAAAATATGAAGTCGTGAGCGAGCCTTACATGGTCTACGCCGACATCGCCGGCTATGAGGGCCTGCCCTGCTGGGCGGTCGATCTGCGGGTCAAATCGCGCCTGCCTTCGGGCGGCTTTGGCTCCTATCAGGCCTATACGGTCATCTTCCTCGAAGGGCAGGCGATCGCGCTCGAAGACGATGCGCGCCGGGTCGCCAAAGCCTGACGGATTAGAGGGCTCCCCTCGGCCGGCGCCCCTGCGCCGGCTGCAATAGCGTGAAAGCGCCCCATGAAGGGGCGTTTTCTTTTTATTTAAGGGGCTTGCGGGCCCTTGCGCGGCTTTGGAAATAGCGTAAAGCCAGCGACCATGACGCAACGCAACATCCCGCTTCGCAATATTGCGATTATCGCCCACGTCGACCACGGCAAGACGACCCTGGTCGACGAAATGCTCCGCCAGTCGGGCGCCGTGCGCGCCGGCTCGGAAATGGCTGAGCGCGCCATGGATTCGAACGACATCGAGCGCGAGCGGGGGATCACCATTCTCGCCAAGTGCACATCCGTTCTCTGGGAGCGCGGAGAAAATCCGGTGCGCGTCAACATCGTCGACACGCCGGGTCACGCCGACTTCGGGGGCGAGGTCGAGCGTATTCTCTCGATGGTCGATGGCTGCGTGCTGCTCGTCGACGCCGCCGAAGGCCCGATGCCGCAAACGAAGTTCGTGCTTTCGAAGGCGCTTGCGCTTGGCCTCAAACCAATCCTCGTTCTCAATAAGGTCGACCGTCCGAACGCCACTCCCGATGAAGCGCTGAACGCCGCATTCGATCTCTTCGTCGCGCTCGGCGCGAATGACGAGCAACTTGAATTTCCGATTCTCTATGCGTCAGGCCGCGACGGTTGGGCCTCGCTTGCGATCGACGGTCCGCGTGAGGATCTCTCCGCGCTCTTCGGGACCATCATCAAGCACGTGCCGCCGCCGCCCGTGAAAGAGGGCGCGAGCGAAGAACCGTTCCGAATGCTCGCGACGACGCTTGAAGCCGATCCCTTCCTTGGCAGAATTCTTACCGGACGGGTCGTTTCCGGCATTGCGCGGCCAGGCATCACCTTGAAGGCGCTGCGCCGCGAAGACGGTGAGATCGAACGTGCGCGCGTGAGCAAAGTGCTCG
>ERZ795053.4547-NODE-4547-length-14959-cov-5.590311_pt1 | contig 14959 bp, 6 predicted proteins | sample MGYA00375137_ERZ795053 | MGnify/ENA primary metagenome ERZ795053 (study PRJEB30182, sample SAMN05720284) | activated sludge metagenome | isolation source: Anaerobic digester | place: Hong Kong | collected 2014-12-17 ... | reverse complement strand
CCGGAGATCGCGGCCTACGCCGATCTGGACGGTGACAATGAGATCACGTTCAACGATGTACGCATCTTCGAGACGGACTACGGCTTCGATCATCGCCTGTCCGACTCGCTGAAGCAGATCGACCTGCGGAAGTCGGAACGTGGCAAGCTGGACTCTCTCGGACGCCGCGGCGCATCTGGAATCGGATTGCAGCCGCGACGTTAACCCTGATGAGTGTCGTAGCGATGGGCCCGGCTTGCGCAAGATCAGGCCGGGTCCCCGCTACGCCTCTACTTCCATCCCGGAATGAGCTGCCACAGGGGTGGCGATAAATCTGAAGCCGGGGTATCGCTCCATACAAGCCGAGAACTGACGCTGACACTGGATTGCCGGATTGACCGGAATCGCTGAGGAGCCTGGTGATGATAAACAGAAGGAACACACAAATGGCACGCCCGAAACTCGCGGGGGCCCACTGGGTCGCTTCGCTGGTGGCACTTACCTGCTCGCTGCAGACGGCGCGAGCGACGAATTTCGTCACGTTCACGTTCGAGGCGGAAATCACCGGTGACAGCGACCTGGCGGGGACGTCGTTGCCCATCAACATCGGTGTCGGTGACGTTGTTTCCGGCTACCTGACGTACGATCTGGATCGTATCGACACCTTCTTAGCGTCACCCAGCTTGGGCGTCTATTCGCATTCGATGTCACCTGCAAGCTTGTATGCAGAGGTCGAAGGCGCAGTGTTTCAGACCGATGCCGGCGACGTCTCGGTCGACGTCTTCGTCTCGAACGGCGGGAACGATTCATACTACCTGCAGAGTGATAACAATGTCGCCAACATGGGGATCGGCGATCCGGACTTCTTCGATTTCCAGCTCCTGGACAGCAGCGGAATGGCGCTCGCCAGCGATGCACAGCCTGCATCCCCGCTGAACGTGGCGGACTTCGATGCTTACAGCATGAATGGAACGCGCCTCGCGATTGAGGCCGTCGGCGATTACATGATCTTCGCCGAGATCACCAGCATCACCTACAACCACATCGTTGACGACGACGGATTTGCCACGGCATTCAGTTGCGATGCACCCGGCGCCGTCTGTTTCGCCTCCATCCAGGATGCCATCGACGCGTTGGGAGCCGGCGAGACGATCACGGTCTGCCCGGGCGTCTATGCCGAGGACATCGTCTTTCCGATTGGCTTCGACGGCATGACGCTGACGCCCAAAGACCCGGACCCGGCGAACACCGTGATCCAGGGCGTGGCAAACGTCAACGCCGGCGACTTTCCGCTGGCCGTACCGAACATCGAGATCCTTGCCGATGACATCGACATCGGCGGCTTCACGATTCGTGGCCCCGCCCCCGTCGCGGGTCGCTATTCCAGCGGCCTGGTGATCGGCGGCGACAACGCGGACATCCACGACAATGCGTTTGAAGTCACCAACGCGGCGTCGCTCGGCGATATCAGCCAGGGCATCCAGACCTATCGCGATGGAAACAATCCGACCGGCGGCAACGTCGACGGTCTGATCATCCGAAACAATACGTTCACCCACCTGGGTGCGGGCGGCGCCGGGTACGAGGCAATCTACGTCAATCACGTGAACTCGGACCCGACGCCCGCCGGCACCGTTTCGATTCGGAACAACGTCATCGCCGGCAAGCTGATCCGGGGCATCACCAGTGAGCGATCGCGCACCGAAATCCTCGTGAACGACATATCCACCGACCTTGCGCCGCTGGACGGATCCCTGGATCCCGGCGAGTCGCTCCAGGCGGTCAACATCGTCGACGCCAACGGCCGCGATCAGCAGGAAGTGTCGATCCGGCGAAACACGATCGGAAACGATGCACCCGGCGGGACCTTGATTCTCACGGGCGTCATCGATGGTCCGCTTTCCATGGGGTTGCCCAAGGCGGTCGAACTCTACGTGCAGGGTGACATCGCGGACCTCAGTGAATTCGGCCTCGGTGCTGCAAACAACGGCGGTGGATCGGATGGTATTGAGTTCACCTTCCCGGCAGGTGCTGCGAGCGACGGCACTTTCATTTATGTCACCACGGATGCAACGGGCTTTACCGACTTCTTCGGGTTCGCGCCTGACCATGTGACCGGGAGCGCAACCAACATCAACGGCGACGACGCGATTGAGCTGTTCCGCAACGGAGACGTCATCGATGTCTTCGGCGAGATCAATGTCGCTGGCTCGGGTCAGCCGTGGGAATACACCGATGGCTGGGCTTATCGAAACGCGATGACCGGGCCGGATGGTTCGACGTTCGTGCTCGGAAACTGGTCGTTCAGCGGCGTGGCCGCCCTGGGCGGGGAAACGAGCAATGCCAGTGCGGCAACGCCGATGCCCATCGGCACCTACGCCGGCGCCGCGGGTGGATTTGCGCAGGGGGTTCGCCTCGGAAACGACGGCGCACCCGCGCAAACGCTGACCAGTATCTTCGTCGAGGAAAACACCATCAACGGAAATGCGGGCGGTGTCCTCGTGCGTTCGTCGGCCGGCGGCGTAACAATCTTCAACAACGACCTCAGCGGAAACGACCTGTACGGCGTCGATAACATCGATGCTGCCATCGCGGACGCCGGTGGCAACTGGTGGGGCGATTTCGATGCACTCATCGTCGGCGGATCCGTCGGGATGTCGGGCAACGTCGACTACACGCCCTGGCTAGCCGTCGGCACGGACACCGGCGCGGCCGCCGGATTCCAGGGAGATTTCTCCACGCTCTATGTGGATGACGACAGCCCGCAAGCGAATCTCGTGGGGCGAATCCAGGAGGGCATCGACCTCGTGACGGCGAGCACGGTTCACGTGCTGGACGGCGAATACGAAGAGCAGGTCACAGTCTACAAGTCCGTCGAGCTGCTGGGAGCCAACGCAGGTGTGAACCCGAACACCGCGGTTCGCGGGCCGGAGTCCATCGTCTATGTTGATGTCTCTGGGCCGGATCCGTATGCGGCGCCTTACCCGTCGCAGTTCTACGTGACAGCGGACAACGTCGTCATCGACGGCTTCACCGTTGACGGCGACAACCCATATATCTCAAGTGGCATTGATCTGAATGGCGCCGACCTCGACGCCGAAGAGGGGATCGTCTCTTACGAGGGCGTCGGCGACATCACGATCCGGAACAACATTGTTCGCAACACCAGCTACACCGGTATCAATTTCTACAACTACACCAACGGTGGAGCAGCGACTTCGAACAACATCATCTCGAACAACCGCATTGAGAACCTGGGGGCCTTCGACTGGGGTATTGGCATCCTCATCTACAACGACTTCTATGCGGATATCACCGACAACGTGATCACCGACGTTCGCGTGGGCGTGCAGACCGGGAACTATGACAACGCCAATCCCGGCGCCACGGGCTCGATTTCGGACAACGACATCTCGGCAAGGCTCCGCGGCATTTTCTACAATCTGCACCGGACGAATGCATCGCCCTTCGCGGTGAACAACAACAGCATCACAGGTGTCGACGATCCCGATCTTCCCGTGGACCGGATCTGGTTCGGCATGCTTATTTCGTCGCAGTCGGATCCGGCTGACGCCGATTTCATGAACAACACGATTGATGGTTCTGCCGTCACCAGCATCACGTCGGCGGGCATCGTTTCCTGGAACAACCCGACCGGCGCCGAGCTGACGATCGATGGCGGCTCGGTGACGGGCGTCAATTACGGCGTCTGGGTCAACAACTTCGAGGGCTACAGCAGCGACGGCAATGACACGTCGCTGTATATCGAAGGCCTCTCGGTCAACGCTTCGGACGTCGGCATCTACGTGTACGACAGTCCGGACAACACCAACGGCTCTTCCGTCTTCGCCCACGTCTCGAACAATACCGACGTGATGGGGGCGTCCGTGGCGGGCGTGCTGGTGTACGGCGCCGATGCGTCGGCCGTGCTGGTTAACAACCTCGCTTCGATCACGGGCAACAGCGTCGGCGTCGAAGTCGACGGCGGTACGGCACTGCTGGAGAGTAACAACCTCTCCGGCAACTCCCTTTACGGCCTGCTGGTGCAGAACGGTGGACTCGTCGATGCCGGTGACGCGGACGACAACAACGTGACGGGACTTGGATCAGGGTCGGGCGCGACCCATGGGTCGAGCATCGGCTGCAACTTCCTTGCCGGATACGATGGTTCAAGTTCGTTCGCCATCGTCGATGAGAATCTCGACGCGATGGGCCATCCTGATGTCCTGGCGGAGATGAACTTCTGGGGAACGCAGGTTCTCTCGGAGATCGAGGACATCGTCGATCACGATGCAGACGACCCGGCGCAGACGTTGGTCTTCTACGACGATCCCAAGTCGGTACCGGAACTCATTATTGCGGCGCCCGAGATGTGCCAGAACAACAATCCGTCGCAGATCGTCGTGACGCTCTCGATGGACAATCTGCCGATCGCGGTCACGGGTTACTTCGCCGTCATCGAGTACGACCCGGGTGTCCTTGAACTCGATACGGGCACCTACGACTACAGTGGTGGGGGCGAATTCCCGATCCACCTGAACGGCACGCTGGAAGATGTCGATCCCATGAATCCGCAAGGTCTCATCCTCGCGGATGCTTCGGCCGCCCCGATGACGGCCGGCACGGCGATGGGGCAGCAGCTTGCAACGCTGACGTTCAATATCATCGGATGCGGCGATACGACAATCGGATTCGGACCGCCGCCGACCCCGTCGATCATGTCGCAGGTCAGTTTTCAGGGCATCGGGCTGACCACGCAGCTCATCGAGGACTCGGTGCTGATCGATACGGGAAATGCGCCCATGCCCGATGGGCAGATCGAGGTGGCGTCCGGCATGCTCAACAGCACTTGCGAAACCGTCGTGACGCTCAGCGCCACGATTGTCGACGACTGCTGCATGGACCTTGCAGGTGGGGCATCCGTCGTCGGAAGCGTCGGCGTCACCGCCGGCGATGCGACGCTCGGCACGCCGAGCTTCAACTACACGCAGGGCGACGGACCGAACGAGGTGATCGTCACCGCGTCTGTTCCCGTCACTCTTAACGACGGGTGCAGCGCGAATATCGAATTCTCGCTCAATGCCGTCGATTGCTGCGGCAACCCGATGATGACTGTGACGGCATCGACATTGGTCGAAGACCTGACGGCCCCGACATTTGTCAGCACACCGGCAGACGTGATCATTGAATGTGATGCTTCGATCGAGCCCGGAATTCTGCTCGGCCAGACCGACGCGTCCAGCGGCATCGGTGTCTACTACAACGACAACGGAATGGGCGAGAACGGCGACACCAACGTCGCCTACCTGCGGGTGCAGGCGGCCTACGCCAACACGAACGCCGCGCCCTTCGACTTCTCGTCCGCCGCCCTGACCGGCAATGGTCTCAACTGGGCCTTCCTGTTCGGCCAGGTGTCGCCGACGCAGCATGGATTCGACATGATCCTGCCTGCGCCGACCTGGGACCTCGTCACGCCGATTCCCGGGCTCAGCGCCTGGGAGAACACGACGAACGCCATCGCGGGCAGCATGAATGTGCGGCCCGTCACCTGGGCGTTCAACGATTACAAGGGTGGCTCGCCGAACGGCCCCGCCAATCCGGCGACCAGCCCGATTCACAGCACGTTCCGAAGCGCGACGGACAATCCGCTCATGGACGTGCAGGACACCTATCTCACCGTCTCGCAGGCTGGAACCGTTTACACGGCGAACTTCGGCGGCAAGCTGGTGTCGGATGACACGATCTACTGGTACACGCAGGGCACGCCCGATACATCCATGTCGGCTTTTTCGCTCGATGGCGAGTTCTACTTCACGGGCGAACTCTCATACGACAGCTCGGGCGACAGCGGCACGGACCTGATCGACTTCTACCAGGGTTCGATTACGGTCACAGCGAATTCGCCCAATCTGGACCTCGGCTACCCGCTGGCGAACGACAACTGTTCGCCGTTCCCGGAGATCTCCTACACGGATGTCGTCACGCCGGGCGCCTGCGCCGGTGAACGCACCATCACACGCACCTGGACGGCTACCGACATCTGCGGAAACCAGGCGTCGCACGTTCAGACCATCACGGTGATCGACATGACGCCGCCGGTGATCGAGCAGCCCGCGCCCATTGAGGTGCCCGCCGATGCCGGGTCGGCCTGCAATGCTGTCGTCAGCGTTCCGCCGATCGTTGCGACCGACAACTGCAGCGGCCCGATGAACCTCATCATCAGCAATGACTACAACAACTCGTCCGACGCATCGGATACCTATCCGGAAGGCACGACGACGATCACGTGGACCGTTGAGGATGATTGCGGAAACATCGAAACGATCACGCAGGACATCACCGTCCTGAGCTTCAGCCTGGTGGAAGTTGTCGTCGAACTCTCTGACCTGGAGCACGATAACGGAACACCGCTGAGCTTCGAACGAAGCCTTCGGTTCATCCTGAACGACGGTATCGGTTGCTCCAGCGACATCTGCGAGGCGAATGTCCTGTTCGCGGGTGCCGCGAACGACACGCCAGCGGCGTCGGTAACGATCATGGTGCCGTGTGATGACTGGACCAGCATCTGCGTCAAGGACGACCAGCTCACGCTCTATGACACCGTGACGCTGACCGATTCGGGCGCCGTGTTCACGGGCGATGCGAATGTCCAGCTCCTCTCAGGTGACACGGACAACGACGGCGATGTCGACATCAATGACGTGACCTTCCTGCTGTTCGCGTACGGCGCCAGCGGCCCGGTCCCGGATGCATGTCCTTACGATGGCAACCGGTCGGCCGACTTCAGTATCGACGGCGCTGTCGGCTCACAGGATTACTCGATCATGCAGGCCAACTGGCTCAAGTTCACTGGCTGCAGTTGTCCGGCCCCGCTGGTCAGCGGCAATGTGGACGATCTCCGAGACACGGCAGCGCCCTTCGCGCTGATCGATCGCGATCAGCCGGTCCATTTCGCAAGTCGTGCGATCGGCAAGCGCGTCGTGCGCATCGACGCGAGCGAGGTGTCGGCGGTCGTGGCTGACGTCGTTGATCGCAATCGTGATGGCGTGATCGACGACAAGGATGTCCGAATCTTCGAGAACGAGTTGGGCCTGCCGAACACACTCTCGCAGAAGATCGGAAACTCTGTGCAGAACGGAGACGATCTCCGCGATACCGTCTCGGATGTTCTGCCTGACAAAGCCACGATGAAGCGGCCATAGGGCGGCATCAACAGGATCCCTACTCCCTACATACCGTGCCGTCTCCTGCTGTCCTGTGGACAGTGGGAGACGCGCGGTAGCTTTGAGGAACATAGACCGGTATGCAGAGGTGCCCGAACCGGGTGCTTGCGGGAGCGACAGTTGTGAAAGCGGACAATCATAGGCGACATACCGGCGTACTGCTGCTCGCCATCCTGCTGGGGTTGAACTTTGTTCGACCGTTGCAGGCGGCGGATCTGGTCATCAGCTGCATCGAGGGCGAACTGGGCCCCGCAGCGCCCCTCTATTACGGCGGGACCGTCACGGATGTGGATACCCGCAGCGCGTACTCGGCCCGCGGCATTCTGTGCAACCAGGATGGCGGCATCACGGACGTGATGATCGCGACATCCGACCATCCGATGCTCGTGCAGAATCTCTATCGATTGAAGGATGGGCGGTTTCAGCAGATCGGGATGTCGCTGGCTCATCATCTCGGCGCGGTCACTAACGAAGACATCTGCGGCGCCTCTGCCTGCGGCGCGCCATTCGGCACCATCAATGCAATCTATCCCGACTGCGCTGCCGACCTCGCGGGTTCTTATCTCGCCGCCCGATTCCGAATGGGGCCCCGGGCCGAGATCGATCCGGTCGATCCCGATGCGCCGTCGCCATTCACGTCGAGCGGAACCAGCGGTCCGACGGTCATCTCCAAGCGACTGCAGGTCCGGCATGACGACCTGGACCCGGCTCTAAATGTGGGTGCCCGCTATTTTCTGGAAATGCAGGTGGTGGAATCCCAAGACCGAATCCTGGGCGCGCAGCACGACAACAGTTCGTCGCGGGAGGTCCGCGTCGAGATTGCCGCACAGGACGAATACGATCTCGTTCCGGTCGGCCCGACCCATGTCGGCGCTCCGGCAATCCTCGTCTGGAAGATGATCGATGACAGCGTGCAGATCAGCATCATCGATATCCCCGACGATGGACGACTCTATCTCGCCTGTCGCGCAGAGCAGGTTTCGCCCCTGCGATGGCAATACAACTGGGCCGTTTACAACCAGGATTCGATGCGTTCAGTGGCTGGCCTCGGGCTGTCCCTCTCGGCGTCCACCCTTGTCGAGGATCTGACCTTCGGTGACGTTGCCTATCATTCGGGCGACGGATTCAGCTTCGGCACGCCTTTTTCTTCAGCCGACTGGCCCGCCACAGTGGCACCGGGGGCAGTCGAATGGCAGACCGATGTATTTGCCACGGATCCCAACGCGAACGCGATTCGCTGGGGGACGATGTATGACTTTCAGCTCATCGCCAATGCGCCCCCTGCGCCGGCAATGCTCGCGATTCAGCCCTATCGCGGCGCCGTCCGTTCCACGATCAATGCGGCAGGCATCGGGCCAGGAATGGCGCCCGACGGCGCATGTTGTCTCTCAAACGGGGCGTGCAGCACGGAAACCGAACTCTCTTGTCAGGAGCTCGGCGGCGTCTTCGCAGGCGCAGGCATCGCCTGCGGCGTGGCGGACTGCCCGCAGCCGGGGGATTCGCAGCTTACGCTCGAGACGGCGTCCGATTGTCCCGGGGACTCCAACGGCATGGCAGCCGGCGACGTGGTGGACGTGGAACTCTGGATGCGCAACCTGCAGGCGCCGGCCTCCGGCTACCAGGTATTCCTGTTGTACGATGACGCCTTGCTCGAGTTCCGACCGGACCTGAGCAGTTACAGTGCGACGCCATTCGGCACGCACCTGTCGACGATGCCCGTGGCCGAGGTTGCGCCCGGACAGATCAACCTCGACGGCTCATCGGGTTTCCTAGGCGGCAGCACCTCTAGTGACACGCTTCTGGCGACGCTCGCTTTCACCATTCGCGACGGCGCAGACTGCCAATCCTCACGGATTCAGTTTCGTCAGAACCTGCCGTTTGAATCCGAGCTCAGCGATCAGGGGACCCCGATTGCGACGTTGCTCTTGCCGACCCCCCTGATGACATTTGACGATGTCGCCCCTGTATTGTTCCCGACGTCTATCGCAGCCTGCTTCCCAAATGGCGCTGCCGCAGAGGCGGCGGCCGTTGCGGCAACCTCGGCGAGCGACAACTGCACGGCAATAGTGGACCTCGACTTCTCGACCTCCGTCATGGGACCGAATTGCGATGCCGTCGTCATGCTGACAGTGATGGACGCCTGCGGGAATACCACGGCTACCTCCTATGCCACGCGGATCGACAATCAGCCGCCGCAGCTTCAGGGCGCTGTGAACAACATCATGGTGGTTGCCCCGGCCGGCACCTGCGAGGCGACTGTCAACTACACGTCGCCCGTATTCACCGACAACTGCACGGCCTCGCCCAATCTCAGTTGCGTTCCACCGCCGGGCGCGAGCTTTCCGGCGGGAACGACGACCGTCGTCTGCACCGCCAACGATTCCTGTGGCAACATGACGCAGGTCTCGTTCGATGTGGTCGTGGATGCCGTTCGGGACCGTCTTGAGCTGCGTGTTCAGAATCCGACGGACTGTTATGAAGCCGGGGACCATATCTGCGTTGATCTCGTGATGACATGTCTCGATCAGCCGGTGACGGGATTCAACGCCTTTGTCGCTTATGACGCGACACTGCTGGACTTCATTCCGGGGGCGAGCAGCTACACCAATTCGCCGTTCCCGATTCACCTCGCCTCGCCCGTGTCCGCGTCGATCATGGGGTCAACGGGACAGATCAACCTCGACGGGTCGATCGATCCATTCGGCAGCGGTGTTGAAGACGATGCCGTACTGGCGACGATGTGCTTCGAAGTCCGCCCCGGGATGGGCGGCCAGATTTACGATTTTGCGTTCCGTACACCGCCATCACCGACGTTCGGGAACGAACTGAGTGTTGATGGTGCGCCTGTGCCAACCGTCCTTGCGGACGATTCGACATCCACGTCACAGCCGCGACTTCGGCTGGTGACGAACACCATACGCGAGTGCTATCTGCCCAATGACCTGGTCTGCGTGGAGTTGCAGATGGTCTGTTTGGGCGATCAGCAGGTCACTGGTTTCAACGCCTTCCTGGACTACGATACGGATGTCCTTCGATTTGAGTCGGGGATGTACACCAATTCGCCATTCCCGACTCACCTGTCGCCCATCGATCCCGTCGATGGCCGGCTGACGCTGGACGGCTCCGTGATTCCCTTGAATCCGGGGACGAATCTGAATGCCGTGCTGGCGACGCTGTGCTTCCGGATTCAGAAATCGGCGCCCGGGACGTCGACCACGATCGAGTTTGGTCCTCCGCCGTCGCCGTCGATCGACAGCGAACTCAGCATCAACGGCGTGCCTGTGCCGACGATCCTTGAGCCGACGGGGATTCTCACGCAGACGACACTGGGCCTGCGCGTCTGCTACGAACCGATGGCGCCGATCTGCGTGCTACTGGAGGCCACGTGCCTTGATGTTGCCGTGACTGGCTACACCGCCGAGCTCAGCTACGACAATGACATCCTGGAGTTTCTGCCGGGCGACTCCGGCTATACTGCCATGCCGTTCACAAATCACACCAATGAACCCATCACGCCGGCCATCAGTGGATCGACTGCCGAGATTTCGCTGGATGGCCAATTACCCGTGATGGATCCGGCAGTGATGGACGACACGGTCCTGGCGTCAATGTGCTTCAACCTCCGACCGGGTTTTGAAGCCAGCGGCGCTTCTGTCGAATTTCGCCCGCAAATGCCGGGGTTCGAGAGCGAGTTCACGATCGATGGTGTCGGCGTGCCGACGTTCCTGCGCGACACACTGCTCTTCGGCCTGGCAGGGGACATCAATCTCGACGGCGTTGTCGATCTGAACGATGTACCAGCGTTTACCGATGCGCTTCTGAATCTCGACATCAACGAAGCGCGACGCCTGCGGAGCGATCTCAACTGCGACGCCCGCACCGACGGTCACGACATACAACAGTTTGTGGACATCCTGTTGCAATAGCAGAGAAGGGATAGGGATATGTTCTTGCAGCGTGACGCGCTTCGGCGCGTGGAGTGGATTGTCGTCATCATCGTCATGGGGGCAGTGCCCGCATCGCTTTCCGCCGATTCAGCGATCCTCTCACTTTCGCCCCAAGCGACGGCGGTCCTGACCAATGATGTGATTGAGATCGAATTGCGCGTGGCGACGCCCACGGGCAAGGACTCCGATCTGTCTGCGGTCGATGCACTACTCGTCTGGGATTCGGCCACACTCGAACTACTACAGTCGGATCATTCGATGTGCCTCGAAGGCAACTCTTTGTTCTGCGGCTTCCTGCCGAACCCCGACGATCTGAACGACGGATCGGGTAGCCCCAATCTGCCGAACAACGATGGCGACGCGTTCTACTCGGCGCTCGCACCGCTGGCGCCGCCGTTGGCCATTCCATCTGCCCCCGGACTGCGTGTCATCACGTTCCGATTCCTCGCCCTCGCTGAAACACCCGAAACGACCGTGCAGATCGTGGACATGCTTCCCGGTGGGTCATCGGAAACGGCTGTCTTTGCACCAGGAAACGAACGGCTGATGCTCGACATCTCTTCCGCCGTCACGTCCGTCGCGATCTGCGGCAGCACGCCCGATTCCGACGGTGACGGCGTCGCAGATGCCTGCGACATCTGTCCCGGCGCACCAGACAATGTCGATATCGACGAAGATGGCCTGCCCGACGGCTGCGATCCCTGCCCCAACACCCCGACGCCCGGCGTCATGCAGGGCGATGTGAATGATGACAACCAGGTCAATCTCCTGGACACGCCACTATTCGTTGACGTCCTGCTTGGTGTTGATACCGACCCGATGCGCGTGAACGCCAGCGATATGAACTGCGACGGGCAGGTCGACGGTCTCGACATCGAACCGTTCGTCGCTCAGTTACTGCTCTGATTCGTCAGCCGAAGAACCGAGAGACCTCGGCACGCCCGGTCAATGCCATCCATGATGGGCCGTGTAGCCCCGGCTGCCGGTTGGGCGGCGCGTTCTCCCGAGCTTCGCAGGCGTGGAGCCCGTATGGTGTCAAAACTCGATCGTGGCCGCAGTGAGGCCCGACGGCGGTCGATAAGCCGCTTTGGCGCCGGGATCAGTTTTCCCCCGGGGCGCGTGGGGTGGGTGCGACAGGAACCGGGCGTATCGATGCGGGGGTTTTGCCGCGTCGATTGGTTCCGCAAGGGTGCGTTAGGTTCTGGTCGTGTCGCAGTGAATTCAGGCGGCAGCGCGATGATAGAACTTCAGCAACCCGCCGAGGCGCGATCGACATGTGATGGACGTGGCGCCGTCGGCGGGCTGTTCAGGCGGACGTTCAATCAAGGCGTTGCCGATGCCTTGATGATTCCGTTCGCGGTGATAATGTTCGATGAACTGAGCAATCGCGACGCGGAGATGCTTCTCGCCGAAGAAGATCATCCGATCAAGACATTCCGATTTTATCGATCGTACAAATCGCTCCGCGTTTGCGTTCAGATTCGGACTTTTTGCCGGCAGATTCAGCGAGCGAACATCCGCGGATTTCAGCGTTGATCGGAATGCTGTGGTGTACTGCGGATCGCGGTCATGAATGAGGTAACGCTTGTCCCGAAGGAAGCAATCAATGCCATCTGTCAGGTTGCGGGCAAGTTGGACCATCCAGAGTCCGTTTGGATTTGGTGCGATGCCGGCAATCTCGACGCGCCGGCCTGAGAGCTCGATGACGAAAAAACGGCATATCGAACAAGCCTAGAGCGAGACCAGACTTCGACCGTGAAGAAGTCGGCTGCAGCCAGAGAATCCCAATGGCTACGCAGAAACTCGGCCCATGACATTTTCCGGGATCTTTCCGGCGCCGGCTCGATGCCATGATCCTTGAGAATGCGCCGCACGGTGGATTCAGAGACTCTGTGGCCGAGGTTGGAAAGCGCCCCTTAGATGCGTCTGTATCCCCACGACCGATTCTCGGTGGCCATGCGCACGACGAGATTACAGATCTGAGAATCAACATGCGGCCTTCCGGGGCCGCGATTCGCCGTGCCGTCATACTTGGCGGCGACGAGTTTGCGATGCCAGCGCAGAATCGTGTCCGGCGTCACGATGCTGCAGCAGGTGTCGAGGAGCCGCCGTCCAAGTGCCTTGCCCTTAACGGCGAGTCGCCGTCGCTGGTCGTCGTTCAATCGAATTCGCTTGCTCGGAAGGAGTTCGCGAAGGACGCGGTTTTCTTCACGGAGGTAATCGACGACAGCGGCCTGCTCACGGTTGAGCCATCCGGCGAGCGCGATCACGAGGAGATTCCAGGGATTCGAAAACATGGATTGAGACTGTAGCCCGGCACGCGATCTGTGAAATCGCTTGAGTTTCGGCGCTGGCGCGGCCAGAATCGGTGTCGGCTGAATAAAGAAACCCTACGGGATTGGCCTAGGGTCGGTGACTGTTCTGTAACGAGATTGGCGCCGACGTATCCATCGGGTTCGGTCGTGGGTGTCGTTTTCCAATTCAAGGCTGCGAGGACGCAGTTAATCCTATAGTCACGGACATGACATTCGAGCCAATGCGTTCGGTGTTCCTTGGGTAATTCTAAATCGTTGACAAACGTGCCTTCTGGCAGTGCTTGCTCAAGGGTTGCGCGAACCTCTCGTGCCTGGTTCTCAACATAAAGCAATATGCGTGCGAGGTCGTTGGCATTCACCGCCCGGCTCATCGGAATACCTCGCTAAGCCGGTACGTCAATCTCGTTGCCTGCGGCCAGCCGGCGGCGACGAATGCGTCTAAGACATCGAGGATGGCTGAACGGACTTCAGCTCGCTCTCGTAACGTGTTTCCATATTCAGAAAGGTAGCGTTCAACAATTCGAACGATGAGATCTGCAGCCATTCCTTCATATTGAATCCCGTCTTCGGCGGCGCTTTTTACAAGAGTCGCGATGCGAAGGATGACGGACGAGTGATCCGATTCGACAAGGAATTCCAGCGTCTCCAGAACTCGGTACGCGGCTTCGACAAAAGCGCTGCTGCAAAGCGCGTCAAACAGCAAGTTGCCCTCATTAAGGATTCGGAGTTTCTCGGCAATGGAAGGGGCAACGTATGCATCGTCACCCTCTTTTTTCTCATTGAATGCGCCCGACCCGAAATACAACTCAGTCGCGACGTGATCGATCAGGACATAGGCCTGGCGTAGCTCGTTCCTGTGGTCTTCCGGCCAGTCCAAAAGCGGCGTATCAGGGTGTTTGCTCCGAAGGTCTGATGCGAGGCTCTGGAGTGAGTGAACGGTGTTGGTTAAGAAGTTGAACGCCCATACGCGTACGCCATGGTTCTTCTCCGGCGTGAGGTTTGGGTCTTCGAAGCGGATCAGCTCTCGGCAGTGCGTGATGATTTGGCCAACCTCTTCGGGAAATGCCGTGGGAGACCGGGCGTAAACGTCCAAATATTTGGCGCCGCGCTGGTCGTTGCGCCAAATCGCTGCCCTAAGATAAAACGTCGCGCAGGTACGGAGCACATTCTTGTGTTGGATCTTGCGGCGACAGCGTTCGTAGAGTCGGCGGACCAGTGGCTCAAGTCGAGCGAAGTTGGAGGGAGGGGCATTCAAGGCGATATTTGCACAGAAAAAGGAGAGGATTTCACCTAGGCGCTCTTCAAGACAGCAGCGCTTGATCAGCTTCCACATAAGATCCGGGGCTGTTTCGTGCAACCAACTTAGGCTGGTCAGAACTTGAAATCGGACTGCCGGTACTTGATCTTCAGCGAGCCTCTCAACAGCGTTGAGGATGTCTCGGTCGACCGTGTTCGTCCTTGCCGCCAGAAGCATGAGTCCGGCAGCAGAATCGAT
>ERZ795053.4545-NODE-4545-length-14962-cov-7.655263_pt1 | contig 14962 bp, 14 predicted proteins | sample MGYA00375137_ERZ795053 | MGnify/ENA primary metagenome ERZ795053 (study PRJEB30182, sample SAMN05720284) | activated sludge metagenome | isolation source: Anaerobic digester | place: Hong Kong | collected 2014-12-17 ... | reverse complement strand
CGAGAATGTCTATGACAGCCCGACCGGATCACTGCTATTGATCCCACAAGGAACCCGCATCATCGGCCAATACGATGACGGTGTGACGTTCGGCCAACGCCGCGTGCTGTTGGTCTGGAACCGCTTGATCCTTCCCAGTGGCCGATCCATCGTTCTCGAACGTCTGCCAGGCGCGGATGCGAGCGGCTATGCCGGCCTCGAAGATGGCGTCAACTACCATTGGTGGGATCTGATGCGCGCGGCGGGTCTGTCCACGCTGCTCGCGATCGGCGCGGACCTCGCCACCGATGACGAAGACCGCCTGGTCCAGGCGATCCGCGATGGCGCGGTGGACACGATCAACCAGGCCGGTCAGCAGATCGTACAGCGTCAGTTGCAGGTCGCGCCGACATTGACGATCCGGCCGGGCTTTCCAGTCCGGATTATCGTGACCCGCGATTTGGTATTCGAACCCGCAGGAGGCTGACCATGACGAAACTGAAGCTGGGACCGGTGCCCGACGACAAGCCCGTGAAAGTGACGGTGGAACTACCCGCGTCCCTTCACCGCGATCTGGTCGCGTATGCCGAGGTATTGGGGCGGGAAACGGGGCAAGCTGTTGCCGATCCTGCTAAGCTGATCGTCCCGATGCTGGAGCGGTTCATTGGAACGGACCGGGGGTTCGCCAAGGCGCGACGCTCTGCTCAACTGGCCAAGCTGCGGACCGAAAATTGATGGAGGCTCAAGATGATGTCATCGCCTTGGCTAGGCTTAGCAGCCGCCTAAACGCGGGATTGTCGTTTTCCCGAGACCATATAGCTGAAAAGGGAAGAACCTCATTACAGATAGGACGGTAAGCGATTCCGGGAAATCGCGCAACTGTCATTGCTTCGCTGACCAGGGTCAAGCCCCGGCCCATTGCCACAAGTGACAGAAGGTTATCTCGCCCAACCGACTGCACCTGCACATCTGGGTGCTGGCCGAGGTTGGCGAGTTCCCTAATTAGATGGTCGTGGATTTCCTGCCCGGGAGCTGTCTCGCTGACCACAAATGGTTCTTCTATGAGATCCTGCCATTTCAGTTCCTTCCGAGCAACCAACGCATGGTGATCCGGCAGCACAACGTAAACCCGCTCCGACCACAAATGCGTTCTCTCACAGTCGGGCCAATCCCGCGTCCCGGTCACGAAGGCAACGTCAATCCGTAGTTGACGGATGGCAGCGATATGCTCGCTTGGATTGCCGTCAACCAGCTCGATTCGGATGTCCCCATGTCGGCAACCGTAGGTGCGTAGTAGTTCGGCCAGAAAACCCGAGGCAATCGAGGAGTAGATGCCGATTCTCAGCATACCATTCTCTGACCGACCAACAGAGGCGATATCTTGTGCTCCCTCCTTGAGGCTACGGAGAATCTGGCGGACGCACGGCAAGTAGCGTTGGCCAGCAAAGGTGAGGCGGACGCCACTGCTATGGCGATGAAACAATGCTGCCCCGAGTCGATCTTCGAGATCATGAATTTGGCGGCTGATGGCCGATTGTTGAACGCCAAGCGAAGCACCTGCCTTGCGAAAGCTGCCATGCTCCGCCGCAGCCACGAAATAGCGCAGATGTCGAAGCTCTATGGTGTCCCGATGCTTTACTGCCTCGTTCATTAGTCTGTGCCGTGACCCAGCGTTGGGTGAGCTTCTCTTATTCCTGTCAGATGGTTGCCTTCGACTATCCATTGCCACCTCACCAACTACGCTTGCAAGGCGAGTAAATGGCAACCGCCCTTCCCTCGGATGGCGCGAAAACCGCAGCATTGCCGGTATCGGCAGCTTCGCGCCATCGCTTGATAGAGGTGGGTGTACACTCTCATCGCGGATGCGCAGGAATAAGTACTGCGGCCAAAGGCTCTAGAACGAATGCACCGGCCTGGACCAATACGGGATCTCTTTCGCCACGCATTCTGGGGAACACCGTGACCAATCCCACAAACCGGCTATGCATCGTCGCGTCTGGTGACGAAACGTCAGATATATCTATGACTCTGATCCCGTTGGTGTTCGCCAGGGCCTGTACTCGTGGATCCTGCACGTCGCGAGTGCCGAGCCTGCTGCGCGATCCGGTGAGGCGGGCGGAAATCTTCAAAGCACGATCGTCTGGTGCGACAAGTAATGTTAACGGTGGATCGAGAGGTCCGATGATCTCCATCTGTCTCCGAAACACATCGATATCGATGTCTGGTGCCGCAAGCACTACATCTCCCAGACGTTCAATCGTCCGGTCCTGACCTGTAAGCCGTAGCTGCCGCAACGCTTCGACGACGAGCATTGCCCCCATGGAATGTCCGAATAGGGTAATGCGCCCCACCTGCGGCTGACCCGCAAGCGTGTTGAGGACATGCACCAGATCATCCCGTGAATAGGTGATCGCATCTCGATCGGCAACGTAGCCCGTGACAGATGCCGCCGAGGGCCACGCGAAGAGAACTGGCGCATCATCCAATCCACCATCGGCCACAAGTTGGGCCAAACGGAAGAGCGACTCCTGGAAGTTGTAGTTGTAACCATGGACGAATATGACGACGTCTCGCTTGCCCGGCTTGAGCCGTACGGCACCGGCCGCGACGCTTGCAGTGCCCAATTCTGAAGTCGGTCGAATTTCACGCTCTGTCACGACGAATTTTTTGGCCGGATCTGGGTCGCCCTTTGACCACTCGATACGGGTGAGTTTGTGATTGGGCGGGACGGATAACGTGAACCTCTCGAGTTGCATCTTGTGAGAGCGCAGATCGGAGTAGCTGCGGGACGTGACGTCGAACCGTCGATTGGTGACGACGTCAATTGTTACGAAGCTGGCAGTGGAATTCTCGTCTGGCACGACGGCAAGGGCCTCGGGGCCAGGTCGCGATGCACAACCCGGCAATGCCAAGAAGGTCAGAACGAGCAACGGGGACAAACCTCGAAGGCGCCCGATCTGCCTTGCAATGTCAGCAATCCGCTCTGGCAATGGGCCCGTGGGTTTTAGCAAATGGGCACGCATCGCTTCACCCTGCCAAGCTCATGGAACGGCGGAACAGCAAAAGACTGGCCAGGAAGAATGTGGCTCCGAGCCCTGCCATCAGCGCAAGTTCGACCCAGACTGAACCCAGACCAGCGCCGCGAAAGACAACGGCTTTTGCGAAAGCCAGAAAATGGCGCGAGGGAAGCGCCAGAGTAAGGCGTTGGACGAGGTCGGGCTGACTTTCGATTGCACCCATTCCACCGGAGAGCATGATGATCGGAATGATCACCATGATGACCAGCAGCGCGAACTGTGCCATGCTGCGCGCCATGGTGCCGAGGAACATGCCAATGGCCGCTGCAGCGGCCAGATAAACCGTGGTGCCGACCAGCAGCAGGCCCATCGAGCCCCGCATCGGCACATCGAGCACACCCTGCACCACGAACAGAAGCGAGAGCGTGAACGCTGCCAGCACCACCACCACGTTGGCCAGAACCTTGGAAAGCGCGATTTCCAGCGGCGTCAGCGGCATCACCATCAGATGTTCGATCGTACCCTGTTCGCGCTCGCGCAACATCGCCGCACCCGTCAGCGCGATGGTCAGCAGCGACAACTGGTTCAGAAGCGAGGAGACCGACTTGAACCAGACGGGATCGCCGTTGGCGTTGAAGGCGCGGCGCAGTTCCAGCCGCAGCGCCGGGTCGGACGCGTCGGGGTTGTTCGTGAGGAACGCGCGGGTTTCCGAGGCCAGGATATTCGCGATGTAGTCGGTGCCGAGTTGGGCCTGGCTGACCGCCGTGGCATCTACCTCGAGCTGGGCGGTGGGCATCCGACCAGCGATCACGTCGGCCTCGAAGCCTGGCGGGAATGCTAGGACGAACATGATTCGGCCCGCATCCATCTCGGGCGCGATGCGGTCCGCGCCGATGGAGACCGGCGGCTGGAACCAGGGCGGGTCGAACGCGTCGGCGATTTGGCGGGTAAGGCTGGAGCCGTCCTCGTCGACGATCGCGATGGCGGCATTATAGACCGTATCGCCCGCGCCGCTGGCCTCTAGGATCACGGCGACGATGAACGACCACAGGATCAACACCACCATCACCGGATCGCCCAGGACACTCTTCAGTTCCTTTCCCGCAAGCCAGAAGATGTTGAGAATACTGCGCACCGCTACTTCTCCTGCTTCTTCAGAAGAACGATCGCAAACGTGGTCAGCACCGGACCGAACGCGGCAAGACGCAAGAGATGACCGGACAGGTCGGCCAGGCCCAATCCCTTGGTGAAGGTTCCGACGCTCAGGCCCATGTACCAGGTTGTGGGCCAGAACGTGCCGAGGATGCGCGCGGGGCCTTCCAGCGATGAGACAGGCGTGATCATGCCTGAGAATTGCAATGTCGGCATCACTGACAGGATTGCCGCAGCAAAAACGGCGGTGACCTGCGTACTGGTCATCATGGAAACCAGAAGGCCATACCCTGTGGCGGCGAAGGCATAGACCAACGCACCCATGACCAGGGCTGCCGGACTGCCCTTGAGCGGTACGCCCAATACCGTGACCACCAGCACCGTCAGGATCACGAAGTTCAGAAGCGTGATGGCGACATAGACCAGTTGCTTGCCGATCAGGAATTCGGCTCGGCCGGTGGGCGTGACGTAGAAGTTGGTGATCGTGCCGATCTCCTTTTCTCGCGCGACGCTGACCGCCATCAGGATCGCGGGGAATAGCAGCAGAAGGAGCGGCGGGATCGAGGGGCCGATCGCGGGCAGGCTTTCCATCGCCGGATTGTAGTGGAACCGAGGCGCCAGTTGCGCGGGCGGCTGGATCGGGTCAGCGCCGACCAGGGCGCCAAGAGTGCCGAGCGCGAGGGCCGCGCCTGCATCCTCGTTCAGGGCATGGGCATGTGCGCCCTCGACATAGCTTTCCACCGTCCCGGCGCGGCTGGTGTCGGTGCCGTCGATCAGGGCGGCGATCTCGGTCGTTTCGCCACGGCGCACGGCCTTGCCGAAACCGGGTGGGAGTTGCAGCGCCAGCGCCAGTTCGCCGCTGGCCATGCGCCGGTCGAGTTCGTCCGCGCTGGCGATGGCGGGGCGCTCGCGGAACCAATCGGACTCCTCAAAACCAGACAGGTAGGCGCGGCTTTCCGGGCTGCGGTCCTGGTCGAGGGCGGCGAAGGGGATCTCACGCACCTCCTGCGAGATGCCGAAGGACATGATCAGAAGCAGAACCGCGCTGCCGACGAAGGAGAAGACCAGCCGCACCGGATCGCGCCGCACCTGCATCGCCTCGCGCGTAGTGAAGGCCAGAAGCCGGCGCAGGCTGAAGCCCGGGCGGTCCGCCCGGGCCTCGGCGGGCGCGCTGACGCGCACCTCGGGCGTGCTTTCTGCTGCCGCGTACTGCGGCATCGCGTCGAGCATGTGGGCGATAAAAGCATCCTCGAGCGTTCCGGCCCCGCGCGCGTCAATGATCGCCTGCGGCGCATCCGTCACCAGTACCTTGCCCGCATGCATCAGCGAGATGCGGTCGCAGCGCATGCCCTCATCCATGAAATGCGTCGATATGAAGATCGTCACGCGCTCGCGATGCGCCAGATCGAGCAGCATTTCCCAGAACGCATCACGCGCCTGCGGGTCGACGCCCGAGGTTGGCTCGTCGAGGATAAGGATGTCCGGGGCATGGATCACCGCGACCGCCAGCGACAGGCGTTGCCGCACCCCCAAAGGGAGCGAGGCCGCGTTCTGGTCGAGATAGGGATCGAGCCCGAAACGCGGCACCAGATCGGCCATGCGGTCCCTGGTTAAGTCGGGGCCCAGATGGAAGAGGCGGGCATGCAGAAGCAGGTTCTCGCGCACCGTCAACTCGCCATAGAGCGAGAAGGACTGCGACATGAAGCCGACCCGGCGGCGCGCGTCGAGGTTCTGCGCATCGACCGGCTGGCCGAAGATCCAGGCTTCACCCTCGGTCGCGGGTGTCAACCCCGTCAGCATCTTCATCGTGGTGGTCTTGCCGCAGCCGTTCGAGCCAAGAAAGCCGAAGATTTCACCGCGCCGGATCTCGAAGCTGACCGAATCGACGGCGGTGAAATCGCCGAATCGCTTGGTCAGACCACGCGCATTGATCGCGGGGATTTCATCGGTGGTGGCGCCGGTCGGCGCTGGCAGAGCCTGTGTGTCGTTTTGCGCCTCGATCCTCCCGCCGCTCAGAAGGGCGACATAGGCGGCACCCACGGTGTCGGTGCTTGTCCGCTCCTTGAGAACGTCCGGGCTCGCTTCGGCCAGAACGCGGCCCTCGTTCATGGCGATCAGGTATTCGAACCGCTCGGCTTCCTCCATGTAGGCGGTCGAGACCAGCACGCTCATTTCGGGGCGGTCCTTGCGGATCGCGTCGATCAGATCCCAGAACTGACGCCGCGAAAGCGGATCGACGCCGGTGGTGGGTTCATCGAGTAGGAGGAAATCCGGGTCATGGATCAGCGCGGCACAAAGTCCCAGCTTCTGCTTCATGCCACCCGAGAGCTTGCCCGCCGGGCGGTCGAGAAACGGCGCAAGGCCAGTGGCGCGGGTCAGCCGTTCGATCCGTGCGCCGCGTTCCGCCTGGCTCTGGCCGAAGAGCTTGCCGAAGAATTCGAGATTCTCGCGGATGCTTAGATCATGGTAGAGGTTCTTGCCGAGACCCTGCGGCATGAAGGCGATGCGCCGCCCCATCTCAGTCCGGACACGAGCACATGACATATTCCCGCCCAGCGTCTCAATTCCACCGGTCTGCAGCTTCTTGGCTCCGGCGATGAGGCCCATCAGGGTCGATTTTCCGACGCCGTCGGGCCCAATCAGGCCCACCATGCGCCCCATCGGGATCCTCAGCGTCACATCGCTGAGGGCAGTCACTTTGCCATAGCGATGGCTCACCGCCGCCAGAGATGCGACGGGGCCGGGCTTCTCAGCGCTGGTCATTGCCCGGTCTCGGTTGCGCCGTCACCCGTCATCGGTGCGGGCAAGGCTGCCGCCACGGGCGGTGTCAGCCCATCGGGCCAATCGGGCAAGTTGCCATCGGGATCGACGAGCCGCACCCAGGCGACGCCGCGCACCCCGGTCTTGACCTGGGCGAGCCGGGCCTCGACCAGTTGCTGCGGGATGCGCACGCGGACGCGGAACATCAGGCTTTCGCGCTCCTCGACGGTCTCGACCTGCTTGGGGGTGAACTGCGCCTCCGGCGCGACGAAACTGACATGCGCCGGTACGGCGACATTCGGCATCGCGTCGACGACAATGCGCGCCTCGTCGCCCAGTTTCACCCGCGTCGCCGCACCGGCGGGCAGGAAGAATTCCATGTAGACATTGCCGAGGCTCACGAGCGTCAGCACCTTACCGCCGCTGCCCAGAACTTCGCCGGGCTGCGCAAGGCGGTAAAGGACGCGACCAGCCTCGGGCGCATGGAGCGTGCTGTCGGCGATACGCGCCTCGATCTCTTGCAGGTTCGCAACGTCCGCATCGACCACGCGTTCCTTTGCCTGCGCTTCGGCCTGCGCGGCGGCGAGGCTGGCTTCTGCCACCTGAGCTTCGGTCCGGCGGATGTCGTAGTTCGCCTTGGAGATCACGTCACGCCCGCTCAGCGCCTCGGCGCGCGCGAGCTCGGTTTGGGCGAGCGCGAGGCTGGCCTCGGCCTTGGTTACACCCGCCTGTGCCACGGCTACCGCGGCCTCCGCACTGGCCACCGCCGCCTCGGCGCGCGCCTTTTGCGCTTCGAGTTCGGTTGTGTCCATGACCGCAAGGACGTCGCCTGCGGCGACGAGATCGCCCTCCTGCACCGCGATCGTGGCCACCCGCCCGGAAAGACGGGTCGAGACATCGACGAGATCGGCTTCAACCCTGCCGTTGCCCCGCGCGAAGCCCTCGGGCGGCAGGCCGCTCGGTGCCAAGAAGATCGACCAAAGGGCATAGCCCATGAATCCCGCAAGTACAGCGAGAACAAGCGCGATTGAAATCTTGCGTGACATCTTTATCGGTCTCCCTTCATGTCATGTCCTTGGACGATCATCGGCTCGTCAGGAGGGTGACCGCCGTAGAAATCTTTCAGGACCGACACGGCCTGCTCTGCTGTTTCGACGAAGCGGAAGAGGGCGCGATCCTGCGAAGAGATCATTCCCTCATCGACCAGGAAGTCGAAATCGATCGCCCGGTTCCAGAATTCCCGTCCGAACAGGATGATCGGAAGGCTTTGCATCTTTCGGGTTTGCACAAGGGTCAGGACTTCGAACAGTTCATCGAGGGTGCCATAGCCGCCGGGAAAGGCCACGAGTGCCTTGGCCCGCAGCAGGAAGTGCATTTTGCGTATGGCGAAGTAGCGAAAACGGAATGCGAGGTCCGGTGTGATGAACGGGTTTGGCCTCTGTTCGCTCGGCAAGGTGACATTCAAGCCGGCCGAGCGCGCTCCAACATCGAAGGCACCGCGATTCGCAGCCTCCATCACGCCCGGGCCACCGCCTGTGACGATAACGAAATCCCGGCGTCCGACCCGTTGAAATTGGTGCGAGACGAGCTCAGAAAAACACCGCGCTTCCGCATAGTAGCGCGACCAATGTACCCGGCGTTCGGCTGCCAGAAGTTGTCGTTCGGATGCCGGGTCCTCCCGGTGGAGCTGTTGAGCTTCTTCCAACTGCTTTTCTGCGACTTCCGGCGAGACGATACGGGCGCTGCCAAATACCACCACAGTCGAGTGGATATCATGGTGACGCAGCGTGCGTTCTGGCTTGATCAGTTCGAGTTGCAGGCGCACCGGACGCAGATCGTCCTCCGCCAGAAAATCCAAGTCCTCGTGCGCCAATCGATACGCGGGCCCGACGAGGATATGTTCGGTGAGTTCTCTTTCGCTTGTCCGGTCGATGGTCATGGGCTTGGGCCTATTTCGAAACATGCACCCGGTTCAGGAACTGTCACCGTCCAGCCCTTCTCGGTTCGAAGCGCGTGCGCGAATTCCAGTGCCGCTGTCTCCTCGCCGTGCACAATGAAGGTCTGATGCGGTGGCGCTCTGAAACCATCCGCCCAAGCCATGAGCGCCTTCCGGTCCGCATGCGCGGACAGCCCGTTGACCGAGTGAATGGTGGCCCGCACCGGGATGTCGTCTCCAAACAGGCGGACCCGCCGGACGCCATCCACAAGCCGCCGACCCAGCGATCCCTTGGCCTGGAACCCGGTGATCATCACAACGGACTCGGGTCGGGGCAGGTTCTGTCGCAGATGGTGACGGATGCGCCCGGCATCACACATACCGCTGGCCGAGATGATTATCGCCCCTGCGCTGATCTGGTTGAGTGCCTTCGATTCGTCGACACTCGATGTGAACTTGAGATAGGGGAGGTCCGCACCCACCTTGTGCCATCCCGCGAGGTTCTTCGCCTGTTCGTCGAACAACTCCAGATGTCGGCGGGTGATCCTTGTGGCTTCGGTCGCCATCGGCGAGTCCACAAAAATCATCAAGTCGCGAAGTCGTCCTTCGCAGGTGAGCCGATGCAGATGGTAGAGCACCTCTTGCGTGCGACCGACTGCGAAGGCGGGCACGATAATATTTCCGCCGTCGCCGTGGCGGGTGCGTTCGACGATCTCGATCATCTCGTCCAGAGTTGTGCTCAGATCCTCGTGCTCGCGGTTCCCATAGGTCGACTCGATCACCAGAATATCAGCATCGGGAATGGGCGTGGGATCCCGTAGGATTGGCCGCCCGGGCTGCCCCAGATCGCCACTGAACACGATCTTAGTTGTTTCGCCGTCCCCTTCGGATATCCAGACTTCGATGATCGCCGAGCCGAGGATATGGCCGGCATCGCGGAACCGGCAGCGCACATTTTCATTCGGGGTGAGCTTGGTGTCGTAGCGGATCGCGTGAACCTGCCGCAGACAAAGCCTGACATCGTTCATGGTATAGATTGGCTCTGTCGAAGAGGCTGCACCGCGCTTGGATCTGCGCCAGTGCTTTCGAGCGTCCGATTCCTGAATGTGGGCGCTGTCTGGCAGCATGACGCCTAACAGATCCGCTGTCGCTTCGGTTGCGAAAATCGGCCCGGTGAACCCTGCCTTGGTCAGTTTTGGCAGCAGACCGCTGTGGTCGATATGCGCATGTGTCAGAAGAACGAAATCAATTGATTCCGGGTCGAAACCGAAGGGTTTTCGATTGCGGGCAGGCGCTTCCCGCCCGCCTTGAAACATGCCGCAATCGATCAGAAACCGGACTTCGCCGGTTTCAACGAGGAAGCAGGAGCCGGTGACTTCGCGCGCCGCGCCCAGAAAGCTGATCTTCGGCGCCATGTCACTCCTGCTCCTCGGCATCGCCCGCCCTAGAAATCCCGTGTAGATAGATTCCAAAAACACGTGGCGCATCGGCGCGCATTTTATCCACGTCGCCGGCGATCAGGGATTGCATCACGAGGCCCTGAATGGTGCCAATGAACAGAGTGGCCGCCGCCTCGGCATCAAGATTGTCGCGCAATTCGCCGCATTCCTTGCCACTCGTAATCATGTCGCGCAGGCGTGCCGCGTATTGTTTCATCATGCTCTGCGCGAGACGCTTGGCCGGCGTCTGCCGAGCGCCCTGAAGCTCTCCGAACAGCATGCGTGGTGCGCCTGGATGATCGGCAACAAATGCGATGTGGGCGAGAAACATCGCCTCCATCTTTCCCGTAGGCGAAGTGATGTCTTTGGCCGCGCGATCGATCCGGGCCATCAGGTTCTTGGCCACCCAGTTCATGACCGCTTTCCAAATCGCATCCTTGTTCGGAAAGTGGCGAAAGATCGCGCCCTGTGTCAGCTTCATGTGCTTGGCAATGGCCGCGGTCGTAATGCTGTCCGGGTTGGAAGAGCCGGCCAGGTCGATGACCGCTTCGACCGTAATGTTGCGGCGCTCTTCCGCCGGGATCTTTTTTGGTTTCGTCTTGGTCAATGAAACGTCTCCGTTTGCCATACATATGCAGCCGTCCATATCATCGCGGCGACCATTGAAATGCCGCCAGCCACAACGAGGACCGGCGGAACACCAAAAAGCACCTCTGCCAGAATGCCCAGAGGCATCAGCAGCCCGAGCAGTGCCAACGCGGATATCCAGCGCCCGGTCCGGGTGTCCGGGGCGCGCGACAGGGCGAGACCGACCGCAATATTGATGAGCGCGAACAGGTTGCCGTGAACATGCGCAAGCCGCGATTCGAAATGCGTACCCACCGCATAGTCAGCGATCCACTGCTCCTTGCCCGGCGCGAAATCGCGCAAGAAGATCAGCACGAACCCGTACAGCATGAAAAGTGCCAGGAACGCGAAGCCCGTCACGACATTCGTTTTGCCCGTCAGCATGGGTCTCCTCCTCGGTCAGTCGCGGCACTTACCTGCCTTGCCGTGCATCATGGCTTGAATAAATATAGTAATCAATTACTATCTTGATTCGAGATTGTACAGCGGTGCCGGTGCCATTGATCATCGTCTCGAGATCGCCGGCCGGACATCAGGCAATATCGATGGAGCCGCAAATGTCGGACCAGGTGGTAAAACTGCGCAATGCGCAAGGAAAGCAGGGGACAGCGCGAGCGGTGCCTGACCGCTCTACACGCGACATGTCAGACGCTAAGCCCGAGCCGGAACGGGATGCGGCGATGACGTCTGACACCTATGATCGTCCGGATACACATGATACCCGTCACGAAGCGTTCGACCATGCGGCGCAGGTTTGGCTTTCGCGCTTCACGCATGGGTTGTCGCCCGCCGCCCTCATGAACGCATGGTTCGATTGGGCGACGCATATGGTCGCTGCTCCGGGGAAACAGTTGGAAATCGCCGAAAAGGCTGGAGAAAAGTTCGGTCGGTACATGCGCTATGCAATGGCATGCACAGGTTCGACCAACGCGGTGGCGCCCTGCATTGATCCACTGCCGCAAGACAACCGGTTTCGCGGCGATGCCTGGAAAATGCCCCCCTTCAATCTGATTCAGCAAGGTTTTCTGATGCAGCAGCAATGGTGGCACAACGTGGTCACTGATGTACCCGGTGTGACCGCTCAGCACGAGCGAGAGTTGCAATTCCTGACGCGCCAGATGCTTGATGTTCTCTCTCCATCCAACTTTCCCGGAACCAACCCCGAGGTTCTGAAAAAGACGCAACAGACCGGAGGTCTGAACCTGATCCGGGGGTTCCAGAACTACATGGAGGACCTGCAGGATCTCATGGCAGGAGAGGCACGCGATGGCGCCCACTCCTTCCAGCCAGGCCGGGACGTGGCGGTAACGAAAGGCAGCATCGTTTACCGCAATCAGTTGATCGAACTCATCCAGTACGCCCCACTCACGGACAAGGTACGACCTGAGCCGATCCTGATCGTCCCGGCCTGGATCATGAAATACTATATCCTCGACCTCTCGCCGCAAAACTCGTTGGTGCGCTATCTGGTCGAGCAAGGCCACACCGTCTTCATGATCTCGTGGAAGAACCCCGATGCGGGCGACCGCGACCTGACGCTCGACGACTACCGCCGGCTTGGGGTGATGGCGGCCCTCGATGCGATCGGCGGGATCGTCCCGGATCAGAAGGTTCATGCCGTCGGCTATTGCCTCGGCGGTACGCTCCTGTCCATCGCCGCCGCCGCGATGGCGCGCAATGGCGATGCGCGGCTGGCCTCGCTGTCACTGCTAGCCAGTCAGGTCGATTTCACCGAACCGGGCGAACTGGCACTATTCATCAACGAAAGCCAGCTCGCGTTCCTTGACAGCGTGATGTGGAAGCAGGGCTATCTTAATACCACGCAAATGGCCGGCGCCTTCCAGATGCTGCGCTCGAACGATCTGATCTGGTCTCGGATTGTGCGCGAATACCTGATGGGAGAACGCGCCCAGATGAATGATCTTATGGCCTGGAACGCCGACGCGACACGCATGCCGTATCGAATGCATTCGGAATACCTGCGCAAGCTCTATCTCAACAACGACCTTGCCGAGGGTAGGCTCAAGGTTGATGGCCGTCCGGTACATGTTTCGGATATCCGGGTGCCGATCTTTGCCGTGGGCACGGTAAAAGATCATGTGGCACCTTGGCGATCAGCCTTCAAGATCGACATGCTCAGTGACACCGACGTGAGTTTCGCGCTGACCAGCGGTGGGCACAATGCCGGGATCGTCTCCGAGCTGGGCCACCCGCGCCGAACTTACCGGGTGCGGCACCGCAAGGCCGAGGATCTGCACATGGATCCCGACACGTGGCTGAACGAGACGCCCGAGCGGGAGGGGTCATGGTGGCCTGCGTGGGTAGACTGGCTGACCGCGCACTCGGGCGACATGAGCGGCCCGCCGCCGATGGGGTGCAAGGATCATCCGCCGCTCGAAGACGCGCCGGGGACTAATGTGTTTCAGAAATAACGCATCAGCAGACGCTGAGCAGAATTGGAGTAAGAAACATGCAAAACAGGCGATGGGATATCCTGATTGCGGCGGTTGTCGTCACGCTTTTCGGCTTGCTGACGGTGTTGTCAGGCGGGCGCGCACTCTTCGGTGGCCTGGAGGCCCGTGCGGCGGTCGGCGATGCGGTCCCCTTCGTTCTATGGTTCAACTTCCTGGCCGGCTTTGCCTATGTTGCCGCAGGTATCGGGCTCATTTTGCAGACAAACTGGGCGACCAAGCTCTCGATCGCAATCCTCGTCGCCACCGTTCTGGTGATGATCGCCTTCGGAGTCCACGTTCTGCTTGGCGGCGCCTATGAGATGCGGACGGTCTGGGCCATGAGCTTGCGGACCGTCGTCTGGGGCGTCGTTGTCGGCCTCGTGATCCGCAATCCGGACGGATCCACGCCAGAGCCGCTAGACGAACGTCCCTGATTCAGTGAAGTGATGCAGGACCAGGAGGGTCTGAAAGTGTCACACTACAGAAAGACAAACCAGTTCCCGTTCATTGCTGTTGCGTTGGCAATAGCGGTCGGGCTGGGATTTGGTGTGCCAGCGACGGGACAGGATGCGGGGCCGGTTTCCCCGAATCTGACGCCGAAGCTGCGCGATCTGCTGCGCCAGGAGATGCTGTCGATCGAACAGGCCAGCAAGGATATCCTCTCGGCGCTGATCGCCGGAGACGACGCCCGCGTCGCGGGGCTGGCGCAACAGATCTACGACAGTTTCATCCTGCAGCAATCCATGACGCCCGATGACAAACAGGATCTGATGGCCGCGGTACCCAAGGATTTCGTAACCCGGGATCAAGCCTTTCACCGGCTTTCGGCCGATCTGGCACAAGCCGGACGCGATGGCGACAGGGAAGCGCAACATGCAGGTTTCGGTCGGATGATTGAGGCCTGTACCGCCTGCCACGTACGCTATGCAGCGGATCGCTTTCCGATGCTCGCTGAATAGACGGGCTGCGGCCGCAGGGATGCCCGATGCTCACCCGATCTCCTGCGGATCGTATGGACGGCGCCGATGACGTGGAGAACGAGGTCGTCGGCGCCGTTCGGTTCTGGCGACAAATGTCCGTCTGATCGCGAAGGAGGCGCGACATGCCCGGCCTTTTCACCGTTGAACAGGAGTACTCTCTAAAAGAACTCGCGCCCAACTGAGGCAGGCGGCCGAAGTATTGGGGATCGACGAGGAATACCTTCGGAGGATGACCAGATTCTTCGTGGCATGCATCCGTGTGGACAAGCGGTTGGGGCGGATAGGTGCGACTGGGACGGCAGGTCGAACGGATGGTGGCTTTCTGGTCTTCGATCGCACTGCACAGGGACGTCTATTCCGGTGATCTGGTCAGGGCCCATCGAAACCTGAGCGGGCTCCAAAGGCAGGACCTCGACCGGCGGCTGGACCTTTTCCAAGCCACGCTTGACGAGACGGCGCCAACGGTGGATGCGGCCAACTATCTCCTGTCGCGTACCGAGATTATCGCAAGAGAACTGGCGCGGATGCTATTCGAATGTCCGCGTGAACCCAAAACCCACACTGGCGCGAAACAGGCCGATTAGCGGAACAACGAAAAGGTTCAGGGCCCATTCCAAGG
>ERZ795053.4542-NODE-4542-length-14967-cov-7.443066_pt1 | contig 14967 bp, 16 predicted proteins | sample MGYA00375137_ERZ795053 | MGnify/ENA primary metagenome ERZ795053 (study PRJEB30182, sample SAMN05720284) | activated sludge metagenome | isolation source: Anaerobic digester | place: Hong Kong | collected 2014-12-17 ... | reverse complement strand
CGATGAGGGCGCCGAGCAGGGTCTGGGCGAGCTCCTGTGCCAGCACGCCGGCGCCATTGGTGAGGAGGAAGCCGGGCGGCCCGCCGGCGACGAGATGCTCGAAGCCGGAGCCGCCGACATGCACCCAGTCGAGGCCCGGCCAGGCCAGGAGCCGGGCATGCTCGGTGCGGGGAAAACCGTCGGTGACGCAGCTATAGGCGATGGAGGCGGGGAAGCCCCTGGCGGCCGCGAGACCGGCCGGCTCGCGCACGACCCGAAACTCGACGGCCGGAAACCGGCGGTGCAGCTCCTCCAGATACTGATCGGCGCCCTCGTGCAGCACGAGCACGCCGATCCCCTTGGCCACCACGTCGCTGGTCCTCCCGCCGAACCCCGGCAAGGCCCGGAGCAAAGACGGCCGGCGACGGCTGCGTCAAGCGGCTCAGGCCTCCCGGCCGGGGCCGGTGAACATCTGCGGCCCCTCGTCCAGCCGCTCCTTCGGCGGCAAGGCCGGCTGCGGCAGCGCGTAGAACTTGGGGTCACGGTTGTCGAGGCTGGGCTCGAACGGCAGGCGCATCTGCACGGCGCTGCCGTTCTCCTCGGCCTGGCGCAGCGCCTCCTGCAGCTCCTGCGCCAGCGCCTGGTCCCAGGGCAGGACATAGGCGCGCGGCTCGACCAGCTCGGTCATCTGCAGCCAGAGATAGATGCCGTCGCCCTCGCGCATCGAGCTGCCGAGCACCGTCGCCTCGTCCGCCTGCGCCAGCCACCATTCGAGGTGGACCGGCTTGGGCTTGCTCAGGAGGGTCAGCGTCGCCGCATAGGCCAGCGGCAGGAACAGGGCGGTGGTGATCAAGGCCGAGATCTTCACCCCCAACCGGCGTGGTGCCCAGATGCCGTGCGTCGCCAGGATGAAGGCCAGCACCGCGGCGACGATGAAGAAGCCCGAGACGTCGGTCATCGTTTCTTCCAGTTGCGCAAGGGGCGCTGGAGGTTGTGGACACTGCCCGGGACCAGGTCGCCCTGGTCGTCGAGCCGGAAGCGATAGGCGGTGATCTCCTGGCCCTCGCGGGTGAGGTCGACCTTGCTGGCCAGGATCTGCCGCGCCGATTCCTCGGCACTCTTCTTGACGCTGGTGACGACGGTGACGGGCACCGGCAAGGTGCGCCCGGGGTTGCGGTAGAGGTGGACGTTGACCGTGTACTCGCCCGGCAGGATGCCCCGCGAGTAGCTCACCTCGTAGTTGAGCCCGGTAGCATCGGCGCGCTTGCCGAGATCGTCGCGCAGAAGGTTGAAGACCGCACCGCCCTTGTTCGAGTAGCCGACCGGGATGTCGGCCGGGGCCTGCACCCAGAGGTCGATGTCGGTGTCGAGGCCGTCCGGCCAGCGCACCTCGACGACGACGTTGCCGGGCGGCTCCATCGCGTCCGCCTGGCGGGCGTCGGGCGGGTTGAGATGCGGCAGGATCATCACCACGATGGCGACGAACCCGGCGAGGGCGAGGAGGATGACGTCGCGAAAGACCGTCCCCGTCTCGTCGTCATCGAAGGGTTCAAGCCCGCCCATGCTGGGCCTCGCCGCGCTCGACCACCTGGGTGAGCAGATGGACGACACCCGATTCCAGGAGGCGGTAGTTGATCATCAGCCAGACGCTCAGGACCGAGCCGGCGAGGGTCGTGTAGAGGGCCACGGCCATGCCCTCGATCAGCGTCGAGACCATGGGGCCGACGGCGCCGATATCGGCCGCGAGGTCGGGATCGACGCCCGAGAGGGCGATGATGAAGCCGAGCACGGTGCCGATCAGGCCGAGCAGCACGAGGCTGTTGGCGATGTGCCTGACCGGTGCGATCCGGGTGGCGAGCTTGAGCTTGAGGGCGGCGGCGAGGTTGCCGCGGCCCTGGGCATCGGTCGCCCGCGCCCGGTCGAGATGGGCGCCGACCCGCGAGTCCCGCCCCGGCAGGCTGCTGCGCACCGCGTTGAGCTCGATGCTGGTCTGCAGGACGCGGCGGGCGCAGAGTCCGAGGCCGGCGAGGAAGGTGACGGCGATCAGGACGACGATGCCGGTGGAATCGGCGACAAAGACCGGTGTCAGCAGGCCATTGAGCCAGGCAGCGCCCAGGAGCGCCACGCCGAAGACGTTGAGCAGCGCGAAGCGCAGGAGCAGCAGGTAGTCGAAAGGCGAGGACGGTAGCGCCGTGAGGAAACCCAGGACCGCGGACGGTTGCGGCCTGGTCGGTACGATGTCGGCATCCCTGAGTATCGAGGCCATGGAACCCACTCCAGCTCGAGGATGGCGGCCGCGACGATGCCGCGGCGGCCGGACGAATTCGCCGCACTCGCGAGACGAAAGCGTGCGGCGAAGGTCACCAGACAGGCACGATCGATGGATGTTGCCGGAAGCTTGGTTAACAGGCCCTTAACCGATCACGCCCCGCTACCCAGGAACGTAACAAAAAGCCCTATCTTATTCTACCTTGAATTGATTTCGATTCAGCTAAAATACTTGCAATGTCGCCCTTCGCATGCCGGCCCAGAATACTCGTCGGCAGATGTAGAATGCTCGTCCGGGCGAGGTCAGGCGACGAAGGCGAGATCGACACCAGTTGCCGATTCCGGCTCGACGAGCAGCGCGCCAGCCTGCCCGCGGCGGCAGCTAACATGCTGCAGCGCAAGAAAACGTGCGGTCTCCTCGAGATCGGTGACGCCGATCTCGAGGATCTGATGGAGCGTCGGGCCTGCTCCGGCCGACGGCTCCCAGTCGGGATGCAGCAGCAGCGCGTCCTGCGGGCGGCAGAGGATCACCGGGGCTGTGCCCGTCTGGATGGTCCAGAGCGAGTCGGTGCGGCTCATTGCCGCACTACCGACGAGCCGCTCAGCCGCCGCCCGGAGCGGCTCGATGTCGTCAGCGACGACGGTGAGCCCGGCGATCCGCCTGGCGCCGTTGGGATGCCGGAGCCAGGCCGGCCGGCGCATCGGCCCGGGCGTGAGGTGGCGGCAGGCGAAGATGCCGAGCCCGGTCCGTTCCGCCGCATCCAGGATCACGGTCTCGAAGCGAAGCTCGACCGGCTCGTCGCCACTCTCGAGCAGCCGGCCGAGCGCGGCGGTGCGCGCCGAGGCGAGACCGGCAGCCCGCCAGGCCGCCGCGGTCTGCGCCGCGTCGCTGGTGCCGAGGGCGAGGCCCATGAGCCCCTCGCCCGCTGCCAATCGCTCGTCGAGCCCGTTGGTGAAGCCGGCGGGATCGACGATGCCGAGCAACTCCAGATAGTCGTCCTCGAACATGATGCAGTAATTGGCGGTCGCCCAGCCGACATGCCGGCCGCGGGGCGTAGAGTTGAAGCCGAGCCGCGCCCAGATGCCACGTGCCGCCTCGAGGTCGCGCACGCCGACGATCAGGTGGTCGAGCCCGGTGATCGCGCGTTGCATGGCTTCGGTCCTTTCGCTACCGCCTTGCCGACACGCGCTGGACCATTGAGGAGGACCGATGAGCATCGGCATCATCTGCGCGATCCCCCAGGAGCTCGGCCATCTGGCGGCAGCGCTCGGCGAGGTCGAGCGGCATATACATGGTGGCGTCGAATTCCTGTCCGGCACGTTGGATAGCCGGGCCGTGGTGCTGGTCGGTGGCGGCGTCGGCAAGGTCAACGCGGCGCTGACCGCCACCCTGCTCGCCGACCGTTTCGCCTGTGGCACGCTTGTGTTCTCGGGCGTGGCCGGCGGGCTCGACCCGGACCTCGCGGTCGGCGACATCGTCATCGGCGAGCGCACGCTGCAGCACGATGCCGGCGTGCTCCAGGGCGAACGGACCCACACCTATCAGGCGGGCCACGTCCCCTTCTTCAACCCGACCGACCAGCTCGGCTACACGGTGCCGGCGCCGCTTCTCCAGCAAATCCGCCAGCGGCTCGACGACTTCGCTTTGCCGCCGCTCTCGCCGGCCGCGGGCGGCACGGGCCGGCCGCCCAGGATCACCTTTGGCACGATCCTCACGGGCGACCAGTTCCTCAATTGCGAGGCGACGCGGCAGCGCCTCTTTCAGGAGCTCGGCGGCCGGGCGGTCGAGATGGAGGGCGGCGCCATTGGCCAGGTCGCCGAGGCGTTCGGCCTGCCGCATCTCGTGATCCGCGCCCTCTCCGATCTCGCCGGTGCCGAATCGCACTTCGATTTCGGCCGCTTCGTCGAGGAAACCGCTTTCGGCTCGGCGGCGATCCTGCGTCACCTGCTGCCGGTCCTCTGATCCCGCCCGCTGGCGGTCAGCACGAGCTGGGCCCGCAACGGCCGTAGCCGCTCAAGCGGCGCGTGTCGACCTCGAGGAAGTTCATCCGCCGCTCCACACCCTCCAGCCGCCGATTGGTCTCCTGCAGGAGCAGGCAGAGGCGCTCGGCGTCGCTGCCGGACTGAAACCCGGCAGCCGAGCAGGCGGCGATGTCGGCCGTTCGCAGCTCCTCCATGGTCGGCCCTGCCTCGCAGGCACCAAGGGCGAGGCAGGCAGCGAGAACCAGCCGTGACGCCGGCGTCATGGCGCCGTCACGGCCAGCTCTCGGCGATCGCCTCCGGCGCCGGGCGGGGCGGCAGGCTCTGCCGATCCATGGGGCTGCCGAGATAGATGATGCCGATGATGCGCTCGTTCGGCGCCAGCCCAAGGCCCGTGCAGACTGCCTGGGCGGCAGCCGGACCGCCGCTCGCCCACTTGCCGGCGAAGCCCATGGCGTGCGCCGCGAGCAGCAGGTTCTGCACGGCGCAGGCCGCCGAGGCCTCCTGCTCCCAGAGCGGGATCTTCGGATGGTTCGGGTCCGCCCGGCTGATGGCGATCAGGATCACCGGCGCGCGCAACGGTGCGGCCCGCTGCTTCTCGATTTCGGCCGGGCTGGTGTCGGGGCGCGCCGCCTGCACGCCGGCGGCGAAGAGGTCGCCAAGCCGCTCGCGGCCGCCGCCCCGAACGACGAGGAACCGCCAGGGCCGCAGCTTGCCGTGATCGGGTGCCGCCGCCGCCGCCGCCAGCATGCGGCGCAGTGCCGCTTCGCCCGGGCCGGGGGCTGCCATCCTGGCCGGCGGAACCGTGACCCGGGTGAGAATCGCCTCGAGTGCCTGCATGATGTCTCCTTCGATCGGGCCTGATGTCGATCGCCGTACCTGCATCGTCAACGGGTTCTTAACCGGGATCGGATTCAATGCGTGGTGCGGAAGATAGGATTGTCTCTTGATGCTGCAGAGCCGCATGGGCATGCTGCAACGCACGAATGGCGCCCGCAGCAGCGGTCCCGCTCGGGACCAACCGCCCGCTCGGCTCGCGAGCGGCCAAAAGGAACGACGACATGTCCGACTACGGTTACGCGCTGAACGACATCGAGGTCGGCATGACGGCCTCGTTCGCCAAGACCATCACCGATGCCGACATCCTGATGTTCGCCGGCGTCTCCGGCGATACCAACCCGGTCCACCTGAACGAGGAGTTCGCCTGCGGCACGCCGTTCAAGGGCCGCATCGCCCACGGCATGCTCACCGCGAGCCTGATCTCCACCGCGCTCGGCACCAAGCTGCCGGGTCCGGGCTGCGTCTATCTCAGCCAGTCGATGAAGTTCCTGGCCCCGGTGCGGTCCGGCGACACGGTGCGAGCACTCGTCACCGTGCGCGAGGTCGAGCACGAGAAGCGGCGCATCACCCTGGACACGGTCTGCCAGGTCGGCGGCAAGGACGTGCTGGTCGGCGAGGCCCGCCTGCTGGTGCCGGCGCGTGAAAGCCTCGAAGCCGCCTGACGAAAGCCTCCGACACGGGCCCGCCTTAACCTCGATTTAAGGCGGGGCTGCCAGTGTAGGCGGGTCGCCCGATCGGCGGGCGGCGGGTCGAACCACGGGGCGGGTCCATGCACCCCACGATGCTGCTCGATGCGTGCCGGGTCGTGGCGACCCGGCTCACCATGCGCGCCGCGAATTTCGTCGTCTTCCTCATCCTGGCACGCAGCCTGACGCCCGCCGAGTTCGGTGCCTATGGCTACATCGTCGCCTCGGTGCTCATGCTCTCGGTGATCGCCGACCTCGGCCTGCGCCAGGCGACCGCCGCCGCCATCGGCGAGGGTCGTGACGAGGCACGGCTTCTCGCGCAGCTCGTGCTGATCTGGCTGGTGCTCGGCAGCGTTGCCGTGCTCGCCATGCATCTGGCGATCCAACTCGTCGGCCTGCTCGACGACACGGCCCTCCTCTGGACCGCCGCTCTCGTCGCCGCCCCTGCCCTCTTCATGCGCACGTGGCAGGGCATCTTCCTCGGCCGCGGGCAGATCGCGGCCCTGAACCGCTCCGAGCTCGCCTCGCGCGCCGTGCTGCTCCTGGGCACGGCCGTTCTCGCGGCAGGCGGCTGGCTGGCCCTCCAGACCATCGTCTGGTTGCTGCTCCTCTCCTATCTGGTCGGCTCGCTCGTGGTGCTCACCGATGTCGCGCCCCGGCTGGCCGCCGCTGATTTCCGCGCACCCGCCATCGCCATTGGCCTGCTCCGCCGTGGCCTCGGCTTCGCCGCCGGCATCATCGCCATGATCATGCTCGGCCGGGTGGGAGTCTGGATCGTCGGCGGCCTCCTGAGCGCCGATGATCTCGGCCGCTATTTCGGCCTCATGCGCCTCGCCGAGATGGTCGCCGAGATCGCCACGGCCGTCGGCATGGTGATCTTCAGCCACGGCGTGCGCCGCACCGGCGAGCGGGCTGCGGCGGTGGCCGACACGCTGCGCCTGACCCGGCTCGTCGGCGCCCTCATGGCGCTCGTCTCGGTGGTCATCCTGGCCCTCGCCGAGCCCTTGCTGGGGCTGGCGCTCGGCCCGGCCTATGCCGGTGCTGCCGATGCCTTCCGGCTCATGGTCATCGGGGCGCTCGCCGGCTGCTACGGCATGATGCTCTTTCCCGGCCTCTCGTCGCAGGGCGAGGAGAAGATGGGTGCCCTGATCTTCATCGTCGGCACCGCCACGGCTACATTTCTCGCTTTCGCCCTCGCCGCGAGCCACGGCCTGATGGGTGCCGCACTTGCGATGGCTCTCGCCCAGGTGGCAACCCTCGTCGGCTTCCTCGTGGCCTATCGCCGGGCCTTCGGCGTCGCCGTCCGGGATGCGCTACTGCCGCGCCCCGACGATCTCCGCCAGCTCGCCGCCCCGCTCCTCGCCGGCCTCAGGCGCCGGCTCGCCGGCACCTGATCCCGGCCGACAGGCAGCCGGGCCCCACCGCGCCACCGATCCACGGGTCAGGCAGCCGGCGTTCCGGCCGGCTCGCCATCCCGGCCGGGTGCGGCGCATCTGCGAGCGTGGCGCAAGGTCCAGGCAAGCCGGGGGCGACCGAGCATGCCCATCATGACCGAGATCGCGCTGCTCCTCGTCGGCTTCGTCGACCTGATCGGCCTGGGCCTGGTGTTTTCGATCATCAACGGCCTGATCATGACGCCCGAATCGCCGCTGCTGCCGGGCGCGGCATCGGACGCGGCGCGGCATCTCGACTACGGGCTGGTGATCGGGAGCTTCTTCCTCGCCTTGTTCCCTGGGTGGCCGCAAGAAGGCGCTGCTGATCTGCCTCGGCGATGCCCTCGTCGACGACGCGCTGAGGATCCGGGCTCTCTATCTCGGCAGCCTCTGCCTGCTGGTGCCCGGTCGGGCGGTCACGGGGGTCACCGCGGCAACCAGCCGATCGCCCCGACCACGATGGGCGACGCCCGCACCAGCGCGACGGATCGCGACCGCAGCATGAGCGGCCGCGCCCGGCGGCGGCGACTGGCCGGCACCGGATCGACTTCTATCTCGGTTGATGCGGCCCCGCCCGGCCCATCTGACTGCTGGAGCCCATCTTGCTCGACCGTCGACGACTTGCGCGCCTGCCCCTCCTGGCACCCCTGATCGCCGCCTGCCGGCCGGTCACCGTGCTCGACACGCTGGTGCCGAAGGATGGCCAGTCGGTGCTGGCAGCGGAAAACCTCTCCTATGGACCGCATTCCCGCCAGCATTTCGACATCTATGTGCCGACCGGCGAGGCAGCCACCGGCGGGCCGCAGCCTCTCCTGCTCTTCATCTATGGCGGTGGCTGGCGCAGCGGACGGAAATCGGACTACCATTTCGCCGGGCGGGCGTTCGCGGCCCGGGGCTATGTGACGGCCGTGGCGGACTACCGGCTGGTGCCGGAGGCGCGCTATCCCGATTTCCTCGTCGATTGCGGCCGGGCGCTCGCCGCCTTTCGCGAGGTGGCGGCGGACTATCGCGGTGATCCGGGCTGGACGTTCGTGGCCGGGCACTCGGCCGGGGCCTACAATGCCGTGATGCTCGCCCTGGCGCCGGAGATCGCCGCGGCTGCCGGCTACGAGCGGGGCTCCATCGGCGCGGTCGCGGCGATCGCGGGGCCATACGATTTCCTGCCGCTCAGGGTCGATACGACCGAGGCCGCGTTCGGCGAGGCGTCGGACAAGCCGGCGACGCAGCCGATCAACCGGGTCGACGCCACCGCTCCGCCGATGATCCTGCTGACCGGCACCGCCGACGAGGTGGTCGTTCCGGCCAATGCCGACCGGCTGGCGGCGGAGCTGCGCGCGGTCGGCGTGCCGGTCGAGGTCGTCCGCTACGAGGGTGTCGGCCACAATGGTGCCCTGATGAGCATCGCTCGCCCGTTTCGCGGCTATGCGGACATCCTGGGCGATGTCGACGCCTTCTTCGAGCGGATCATGGCCGGCGCGCCGCCCTCGAGGCCCTCGGCCGAGCAGTCCTGAGCGTTTGCAGGGTGAGCGAAGACGAGGAATGCCCAGGCGAGCGGCGTCGTCAGCTACGTGAGCACCGATCGTCCGCAAGCTGACGAGGTCCTCGGTCACCTTGCGCGCGTTCAGCCGCGCCAGTCGAGGAAGCGCTTCTCGGCCCGGCCGATCAGCCGGCTGATGGTGAGGCCGATGACCGAGAGCATGGCGACACCGGCGATCAGCTGCTCGACGGCGAAGAGCGCACCCGCCGTCAGGATATAGGCGCCGATGCCGAACCGCGCGCCGATCATCTCGGCAGCGACCAGGAGCACGATCGAGATCGAGACGGAGATGCGGAACCCGGCGAGGATCGCCGGCATGGCGCCGGGCAGCACGATCTTCCTGACGATCGAGGCCCAGGCGAGGCCGAAGGACTGGCCCATGCGGATCAGGCCGCGGTCGACATTGTCGACGCCGCTATAGGTGGCGATCACGGTCGGGAAGAAGGCACCGAAGAGGATGGTCGCCACCTTCGAGCCCTCGCCGATGCCGAACCAGACGATGAAGAGCGGCAGGAGGGCTATCTTCGGCACCGGGAAGAGGGCGGCGACCACGGGGGCGAGGCCGGCGCGGAGCACTGAAAAAAGGGCGATGGCGAGACCGACGCCGATGCCGAGGATGGTCCCCAGGGTCCAGCCCACGACGAGGCGAAGGAGGCTCGCCCGCAGATGCTGCCAGAGCATGCCGGTCTCGACCAGGTCGAGGAAGGCGGCGAAGACGGCGGACGGCGCCGGCAGGGCGATTGAGCTGATCCAGCCGGTGCGCGAGCCGAGCTCCCAAAGCGCGATGAGGCCGACGAAGACCAAGGGCGAGAGATAGCCCAGCGGCACATGGCGAAACCCGCCGCCGCGGAACGGCACGGGCCGGATGTCGTCGTCGTCGCCGGCGGGTCCCTCAGCCGGCATCGGCGAGCTCGCGATCGGCTGCCAGGGCCTCGTCGCGCAGGAGCTGCCAGAGCTCCTGCTGCAGCCGGGCGAGCTCGGCCACCGCCGTGCTGCGCTCGGCGAGCGGGATGTCGATCCGGACCAGCTCGCGAATCCGCCCCGGACGGCGCGAGAGCACGACGATCCGGTGCCCGAGCCGGACCGCCTCGGCGAGGTTGTGGGTGACGTAGCAGGCCGAGAACCGCTCGCGCAGCCAGAGCTCGAGCAGGTCGTCGAGCAGCAGCTCCCTGGTCTGGCTGTCGAGGGCGGAGAGCGGCTCGTCCATCAGCATCACCGCCGGGCGGACGGCGAGCGCCCGGGCGATGGCGACCCTTTGCTTCATGCCGCCCGAGAGCTGGCGCGGCAGGGCCTGCTTGAACTCGGCGAGGCGGGTGCGCGCCAGCACGTCGTCGATCACTTCCCGCCGCTCGGCGGCCGTCATGGCGTGGTCCTCGAGCACCAGGCTGACATTGCCCTCGACCGTCCGCCAGGGCAGCAGCGCGAAGTCCTGGAAGACGTAGGTCAGGGGGTTGAGCGAGCGGTCGGGCGGCGCACCGCGCATGAGCACCGCCCCCTCCCCCGGCCGCTCGAGCCCGCCGACGAGACGGAGCAGCGTGGACTTGCCGCAGCCGGAGGGGCCGATGATGGCGACGATCTCGCCGTCACCTATGGTGAACGAGATGTCGTCCAGGACCTCCGTCGGGCCATAGCGGTGGCTGACGCCCTCGACGATCAGCTCCATGGCCCCGCGACCAACCGGCTCAGTACGTCTGGACGAACCGCGTGTCGACCAGGGTTTCGACCGTCGCGGTCTCCGGCACCAGGCCCTCGGACCTGAACCATTCGAGCTGGTCCGTGACGCTGGTGAGGTTGAGCCTGCCTCCGTCGTTGATCCGCATGGCGCCGGCGCGGATGGCCGGGTCGGCGGCCTCGAGCGGACGGTCGGTGTAGACGTATTCGTGGATCATGGCGACGATGGCGGCCGTGTCCGCCTCGCTCATGGTCTTGTCGACCAGCGCCGCGTTGTAGTCGTCCACGCCTTTGGCGAAGCCCGCGAGAAATCGCTGCACCAGCTCCGGGCGATCGTCGACGAGGGCCGTCGAGGTGAAGATCACCGTCACCTGGTAGTCGTCGATATAGTCCGCGACGCTGCCGATCTCGACCACCTCGCCGCCCTTGACGAGCGCACCCGCGATATTGGGCACGATGCTCCAGGCGTCGACCTGGCCGCTCTTCAGGGACGCGATCACGGTCGGCACGGCGTTGAGCGGCACGAGCTCGATGGAATCGCGGGGAATGCCGGCGCCGTCGGCGATCTTGTGCGCCATGTAGTGGAAGGAGGAGCCCGCCGTGGTGATGCCGAAGCGCTTGCCGGCGAGGTCGGCGGGCGTGGCGAGGCCGGCGTCATGGGCTGCCTTGCTGGCCAGGATCTTCTGGCCGGGCACACCCTCGGTTTCCTGCAGGGCACCGCCGATCACCTTGACGACGCCGCGCTCGGCGAGGCTGATCAGGCTGCCGGAGATGGCGGTGACGCCGAAATCGACATCGCCCGAGGCGATCGCCACGGCCATGGGCTGGGCCGCCTGGAAGGAGACGAAGCCGACGTCGAGGCCCTCGCCCGCGAAATAGCCCTTGCCGGCGGCGAGGATGCTGGGTGCGTGGGAGGTGAGCGAGAGCAGGCCGACCCGCACCGGATCGGCGGCGGCAGCGGGCGACGGGCCGCCGGCGAGGCCGGCCAGGGCGAGCGTGGCGAGGGCAAGTGCCGTGCGGCGGGTCGTATTGGTCATGGTATCCTCCCTTGATCACCCCTTATTGTGGCAAGGGCCGGGTCCGGGCAAGTCGTGGCGACCCCCTGCCCGCTCGATGACCCGGTCGCCGGAACCGCACGCCCTGTCCGACGGTTGAGCCGCCATACCGAGAAGGAGGCACCGTGACCGACCCTGATGGGCCCGCGCTGGCGGTCGAGAGCGGCGGGGAGCGGCCGGTCGTCCGGCTGTCGAACCAGTCGGTGCCGCGCTGGGCGGTGATCGGCATCTTCCTGCTGCTGCTGATCGCGGGCATCGCCTATGCCAGGGATTTCCTGATGCCGGTGGCCCTCGCCTTCCTGCTGGCGCTGGTCTTCAGCCCGGTCAGGCGCTTCCTCGAGCGGCGGCGCGTGCCGGCGGAGGCCTCGGCCGTGCTGATCGTCGGCTCGCTGCTGGCCGTGCTGCTATCGGGCGTCATGCTGCTGGCCGCGCCGGTGCAGGGCTGGATCGCGGATGCGCCGGAGATCGTGCGCGAGCTCGAATGGAAGACCCGCAGCCTCTTCGGCGGGGCGCAGGCGGTGCTCGAGGCCAGCGAGACGGTCGAGAACGTCACGACCGGCGGCACGGACCCCGAGGTGCAGGAGGTGGTGGTCAAGGAGCCGAGCATGTTCGCCAACCTCGCCTGGGTGGCGCCGGCCTACCTGGCGCAGACCGTCTTCACGCTGGTGCTGCTGCTCTTCCTCCTGGCGTCGGGCGACATGTTCTACGAGAAGATCGTCCACGTCCTGCCGACCTTCAGCGACAAGCGCCAGGCGATGCGCATCGCCCGCGACATCGAGCGCAAGCTCTCGCGCTACCTCTTCACCATCACGGCGATCAACGCGGCGCTCGGCCTCGCCGTGGGCACCGCCATGGCCCTGCTCGGCATGCCGAACCCGCTGCTCTTCGGGGTGATCGCCTTCGCCTTCAACTTCGTGCCCTATATCGGTGCCTTGGCCGGCATCGCCATAGCGCTCGTAGCCGGTCTCCTCGCCTTCGACGAGCCCGGCGTGGCCCTCCTGCCCGGCCTCGCCTACTTCGCCCTGACCGCCATCGAGGGCCAGTTCGTGACACCCTATTTCGTCGGCCGCCGCCTCGAGATGAACACGGTCGTGATCTTCCTCTCGATCACCTTCTGGGCCTGGCTCTGGTCGGCCATGGGCATGCTGCTAGCCGTGCCGCTGCTCGTCACCATCCGCGCCTTCTGCGAGCACATCCCCGAGCTCGTCCCTGTCGGCAAGTTCCTGGCGGCCCGGGGCAGCGAGGCCGAGGAGGTGGGAGAAGAGCGGACGGTCACGTGAGGACGGTGTCGCATGCCCATCGCTGACGACCTCGGCCGCAGCGATCGCCATCAGATAATATTCCTATCAAGATTCCGCCGCAAACGCAAGAGCCGCTTCGGTTCGTTCGGCAATTTTCACTTTTGGGTTTGCCCGGTCGCCGGTCCGGCCGCCGCGATGGGCAAAATCGTTTTTTGGATCAACGGGTTGGTTGGCCCCGGGTTCGTTGGCTCATAGCTGGGTTCGTTCGTCGAATCCCCGGGTTCGATCGTCGGTTTCCCGGGTTCGATCGTCGTTTCGCCGGGTTGGTTCGTCGAAAAGTGGTGCATCTGATGCACCAACCCGGGGAAAACGTAGCGCCGAATGCGACATCCCGAGCGCGAATGATGCACCAGACGCGACATTTGTCATAACAATGTCGCGCCAGACGCGACAACCCGAGGACAGCGTTGCATCTGGCGCAACAGCGGCGGACAACTCCCCAGATTACCGCGAGGTTGCTGTCCCAACTTTTCCCAGATCACGGCCCTCTGGCAGCTATTCCCGCTTCGTCAATCCAGCAAGGCATCGACCTCTGGCGGCAGCAGACGCCAATAGCCATTGGTTGTCGCCATGCCACTACCGTCCGCGTCGACTTCGACGCCCAGGCCGATCCTTCCAGCTTGTCTGCGAAAAGCTTCGATCTGCCAATCGGAGGCGCGCCAGACGACGATGCCGGGCTGCGCTGCCACCAATCGGCTGCCATCGAGTGAAAATGCGAGCTGATGGGGTATCAGATCAACGGGCAAGGTGAGAATCCGCAGCCGCTCGGCATCCTCGTGCGCAACCGGAAGGCTCCACAACTCCACCCCCAGAGAGCAACGAAGCGCCGCGAGCTTGCCATCGGATGACATGGCCAGGGCAAGCCTGCCGGCAGGCGACGACTCTGGAAGTCCCGGATAGCAGGCGTCGGCAGCCGTGGCGGCCGACAGCTTCCCGAGCTCGAACGAATCCCTGTTGTTGCGGTCGAACAGCCAAACCGCCGGCTTTCCACTTGGTGCAAGCAGTCGCAGAAGGAGGCGCGTGCTGCCATCATTCGCCGCGGCGTGTGAAACGGACCACTCGCCCTCGATCGAAGCGAGAAGTCGACCTCTCAGATCGACGATATTCACGGTGCCGACAGGATCGCGAAGCACGACGAGCTCGCCGACCAGTCGGGCGGGAAACAGCATCCTGCTCGTCGGAAACCAGTCCAATGGCACACCACCGAAATCCGCGCCAGCACTGGTGCCCCACTCACACGGCAGCGCGTCGGGCTTCAGGGCTGCGGGGACAGAGACGAGCTTGCCGCCAGACCAGCCGAATGGCACGTCCCGACCGGCGAAATTGAACGGCACCAGGACCCCGCAGTCCCGACCATCTCCAGTCATGGATCTGGCAATCGTGCCATCGATTTCGGAGACGACATCTACCCTGAGGCGCCGGTAGCTGCCGAGATCGAGGAGGAGAAGCTCCCCGTCGGGCGACCGCAGCACCCAGTCGGCATTCCACTGCACCACCTGAAGCGGTTCGAACGGCGGGCCACCAACAGCGAAATCGCTGCTCGCTGTCTGGCCATCCCGCGATCGCGACCAGCGCCAGCCCGACATCTTGCCGTCGGCGTCGTATGCGACGGCCACACGGTAGCTGAGCGATCCACCCGTCCGCATTTCCGTCTCGGTTCCACCGGCTGGGCCAGCGGCGATGACCAAGAGCATCCAGAGATGGGCCGGATCGCGCTCGAGTCGCCAGACGTCGAGATGATCGCTGGCCAGAACATTCGGCTTGCCGAACGTGCGATGCACCTGCGCGCGGGTGGTCGAGCCGAGATCGAACGCCGCGACCTCACTGTCCACTGCCGTGCCGGTAGGCGGGATCGGCAGGGGCAGGATCACGCAGCCGGCGAGTGCGAGGACTGCAAGGCAGGCGATGGCGCGGATCGTGGTCATGATGCCCCGGTCCATGACGGGCGATGCGGTGCCGCGCATTGATCCGCATCAACCGACCCTGGCGAGAGGTCGATTGCGTGGTGTGCCCCTTGAACTCGGAGCGCCGGTCGCTGCTGACGGGGAAGGGTGCCGACCGGTGGCTTTCCAGGTTGCGTCGCTTATTGCTTCTCCTTTGGTCAATCGAGCGAGGTATCAACCCTCGGCGGCAGGAGACGCCAGTAACCTGTGGTCGTCGCCATGCCCGTGCCGTCCGAGTTGAGAATGGTGCCGAAACCACTCCATGGGCTAACAG
>ERZ795053.4538-NODE-4538-length-14978-cov-17.182537_pt1 | contig 14978 bp, 13 predicted proteins | sample MGYA00375137_ERZ795053 | MGnify/ENA primary metagenome ERZ795053 (study PRJEB30182, sample SAMN05720284) | activated sludge metagenome | isolation source: Anaerobic digester | place: Hong Kong | collected 2014-12-17 ... | reverse complement strand
CCACAATCAACCCTCTGCGTCCTTTGTGTATTCTTTGTGCCTTTGTGTTCAAACCCTGAGATCTTTATGGAATAAAATTTCACCTCAGCTACTGCTTCTCCATCCTCCGAGCCGGAGAAACATAAACTCTGATGTGATCAATCTGCAGACTCAGCAGCAATCACGCTTGCCTTGAATGCGTTGAAGTCCTGGGTCTTGTAGTGTTCTTCGCCCAGGTAGCGCAGCAGCATGGTCATCTGATTTGCATCCTGATATCCGGGTACGACCATGAGTGATTCACCGTCGGCAAACATAAAAGTTGTAGTAGGATAACCCAGGCGCCCGTTTCGGCTGGCATACTTCAGGGCGAACTCATTGGTACCCCGGCCACCGCCGGCTTTGAATCCGTAGGTCTTGCCATTGAACTCATAGGAGTCCTGCGATTCTGCATCGAACTTCACCGCATAGAAATATTTGTTCACATAATCGATCACTTTCTGATCCTGGTAGGTGGTAGCATCCAGCTTACGGCACCATCCACACCAGTCGGTATAGAAATCAATAAGCAATGGCTTCTCTTCTTTGGCGCTCAGGGCTACTGCTTCTTCCAGCGTCAGCCACTGTATGCCTTCAGATGCAGAGGTTTCCTCTCCTCCTGTTACCGGCTGAAGAAACAGCAGGCCTGATAAAATAATGCTTGTGAACATGGCGGTAATTTATTCTATGTTGGACTGAAAGGTCTGCAGATAATCTTCCCAGGGCGTACTGAGGTAATGATCTGCACCAATGAATTCCAGTATGGGTTCCATCTGATCAGGGCCAAGTGCTCCGGTAATGGGTTGTATCATTTCAAGCTGTTCATTCAGAAAAACCATGGTTGGATAGGAAATGCCCCTTTCTGTGGATGCTATATACTGGGTGAACTGGTGGATGCTTCTTCTTGGTCCGGCTTCCGGATTCGGGTTGACGAAAGTGTTGCCGTTGAAAACGATGGTATCGTTTCCTTCAGCATTGAATTTGACCGGTATGTAGTACTTCTCCAGCTGATCCATGATGACGGGATGGTGAAAGGTGTTCTGATCCAGCCATTTACAAGGGCCACACCAGTTGGTATAGACATCAATGAACAGCTTTTTACCGGTCTTTTCATGCAGTGCCAGAGCCTCGTTGACAGAGTACCATTTGATCTCAGTGGTTTCCTCACCTGTCAGGGTAACCGGGGTCTTTTCAGGTACCACAGAAGACTTCTGCACGGTAAAAGAGGCCACTACAATGCCTGCAACAACGATGAGGGCTACGAGAAGGTAATATTTCTTTGACATACTTGATTACTGCAACAACTGTAAACAAAAATAATTCCAAACTGGTTAAATTGCAATCGAAGGGGCTTTTAACAGGTCTCCGGAAGCTATGGGAAGAAGGATCGTGATAGGAATAACAGGTGCCAGCGGGGCCATTTATGCACAGGTATTGCTGGATGCCATCGCCGCCATGAAAGAGCCTCCGGAAGCGGTTGGAGTGGTCATGAGTAGCAATGCCAAAACTGTATGGCAGCATGAACTGGGGCAGGAAATGCCCGATTATCCCGCTTTTCATTTCTATGCCTCCAATGATTTCATGGCACCTTTCGCCAGCGGCTCTGCTCAATATGACACGATGATCATCTGCCCCTGCAGCATGGGCACCATGGGCAGAATAGCAGCAGGCATCTCCAATGATCTGATGACCCGTGCTGCAGATGTAGTGCTCAAGGAAAGAAGAAAACTGATCCTGGTAGCAAGAGAAACACCTTACAGCCTGATCCATCTGCGTAATATGGAGACCATCACCCTGGCCGGTGGTATCATTTGTCCGGCAACACCGAGCTTCTACAGCAGACCGTCAGATATGCGTGCGCTGGCAGCCACTGTGACCGATCGTGTGCTGGACCTGGCCGGTTTTTCAAATGCATCCTACCGCTGGGGAAACTCCTGATGGTCACAGTTCCGTGCATATGTTAATGACCTCCTGCGGTTGATTGCTCATCTTAGCAGCATCCACCAGAAAAGTTAACTGATGAAATTTGCTGCTGTTCTACTCCTTTGTTCCTTTTCATGTTCTTTGCAAGCCCAGACCATTCCAGCTGAACGAACGGTCAACTGGTCGCTGGCAGGACTGGAAGCAGATTGTTTCGCCGACTGGCCTGTACTGAATATCATTTCAGCCGGCGGATATGCCGATGGCTCCACTTCCAATGATGCGGTACTGGCAGAGGTGCTGGACGGACTTACAGAACCCACCATCATTTACTTTCCTTCTGGCGATTATTTATTTGAAGACCAGATAGCCTTGCCTTCAGGCGTGGTGCTGCGTGGCAATGGTGCTGATCACACCACACTGATCTTCGACCTGGCAGCAGAGAAAGATCTTATTGCTGCTAAAGGCAGCGCCGGTGCTGTAACGGTCAGTATCATTGGTGCACCCGCCAAAGGAAATTCGGTGGTCAAGGTTTCTGACCCCTCCTCCTTCTCTCCCGGCAATTTCATCATCGTAAACGATGATGACACCGAACTGGTAAACAACACCTGGGCCCTGGGAACCACCGGTCAGATCGTCAGGATCATCTCCATAGCAGGAAACAACCTCACCCTGAATGAACCACTCAGGCGTACGTATCCTGCAGATCGTTCGCCGTATGTACGTTCTATGAACATGGTTACCGATGTAGGAATTGAAGCACTTGGAATCAGCAACCTTTCACCCATGAGCAGCCAGCGCAGCAACATTTTCTTTCGCTATGTATGGAACGGATACGTGAGTTGTGTGGAAAGCTACAAGACAAACTATGCGCATGTAGAGCTGGAACATGCCGCCCACTGCGCCGTTACAGGAAGTTATTTTCAGGATGCCTGGGCTTATGATGATGGCGGAAAAGGCTATGGCGTGCTGGCACACTATGCAGCAGGTGCCAACCTGATCAGCGGAAACATTTTCAAACACCTGCGTCATTCCATGCTGGTACAGGCGGGAGCAAACGGCAATGTGTTTTCTTATAATTATTCAGAAGATCCATTCTGGACCGGTACTGTATTGCCATCAGATGCAGCCGGCGATCTGGTGTTGCATGGTAACTATCCGTATGCCAATCTGTTTGAAGGTAATATCCTGCAGAACCTGGTGGTCGATGATTCACATGGCCTCAACGGCCCTTACAATACCTTCTTTCGCAACAGGGCAGATAACTATGGCATCGTAATGTCAAACGCCTCTGTGGGAAATGATATGCACTTTATAGGAAACGAAGTGACCAACACCGGTTTCCTGAAAGGACTGTATTCTATATATGGATCCGGTCATATAGAATTTGGCAATAATATAAAAGGCACTGTAACACCTGCAGGCACCAGTCCGCTACCCGAACAAACCCTGTACCTGGGCAGTGTTCCTTCCTTCTACCTGACAACCGGCAACTGGCCTCCCATTGGCATACCAAATGCCATCAGCAGTGAAGACATTGAATCACATTACCGGTTTGTTTCAGGCGATCTCACCCTTTGTGCCGATTGCGGCCCTTCCTGTTCCTATCCGGAAGATCTGAATGCTGGGCCTGTGCTGATCAATAAAGCCAGCCTGAGCTGGACCACCGTAACAGATGCATCGCGGTATGAAGTACAATATAAACCTTCGGGTGCCGGCCCCTGGAATAAGGTCAAACCACTGGAGAACAATGTGTTGCTTACCGGCCTGATGCCCGGCACCAACTATGTCTGGAAAGTGCGCAGCCGTTGCCCTGACGGGTGGACCGCATTTTCGCCTAACACCACCTTCACAACCCTTTCTATGAGGGCGGGTGAAGGCCTGAAGGCAGATATCTTTCCCAACCCTGCCACCGATGCACTATCCATTCACCTGCATGCTGATGGCGGTGTGATTCAGATCATGCTGACCGATCTGCATGGCCGGCGGGCTTACACAGAAACAGTGACCCACGAAGGCGGGCAGTGGATCCATTCGATCCGGCCGCTTCCGGCACCGGGAATCTATCTGTTACAGGTGTACCTGAAAGATGAGGTGATCACAGAAAAGGTAGTGATCGAGTAAGATCATTGAACAGCTGCAGAGAGTAGTTCTATGGCTTTCTGCATGGCAGGATCATTCCCTTTGATCAGATCCTGAAGCTCCGGTGAAATCTGAAATTCCGGAATGATGCCCCGCCGGTTGTTTCCCGCAGGATCCTGAATAACGTATTGCCTCCTGGGAATATAGGCCACGATGCCGGTATTTGGGAGATGCAGCATGCGGGAATCGCCGGAAATGATATAACCGTTTCCACCGGTCTCCTCTCCTACTACGATGCCCCTCTGGTAGCGATCGATGACTGAGGTAACGATGGCTGAATTGGAAAAACTGCCTCCGTTTACCAGCACGGCAAGCTGCCCTGTAAAGGCATGCCTATCTGCAGGATCAGCCAGACCTGTGTAGGGGCCTGCCACATCTTTCAATCGCATCTGGCTTCGTTTGGGAAACTTTGAACTGACCATATTATATGAATACATCATATAAAAAGGTTCATTCATAATATAACGGAGCAACAGATAGCCGTTTCGTATCTCACCGCCCTGATTGTTGCGAAGATCCAGCACCAGCCTTTTGGTTCCGGAGGCTTCGATCTCTTCAAAGATCTCTCTGATCTCTCCTTTAAAATATTGCCCGTAATCACGACGCAGAACCTTGTTGTGAAAATCACGTATGGTGAGGATGGCCACAGAACTGTCGTTGGAAAACTGCAGGGTGATACCCTTTCCTGCTTCCGGATCCAGGTCATTCTGAGGATAGAGTTCTTGTCGCTTGCTGATCATGGACGGCTTGGGAACTCCTTCCAGAATGACCGTCCGTGTTGTACCCGAATCTTCCTGAATAACCACCGTATGGGAAGACGGATGTCCGTAAAAGTATCCGTAGAACTCAGCAAACCAGTTGTTCAGTACCCACACCGGGTAGGTCTTATTGTAACCGTCGTGCGTAATGCGATCCAGGCAGAATTGTACCACTTCTTCAGCAGGGATCCCATTGATGTACAGTATCCTTGTGCCATCAGCAATGGTATCTGCATCAGAATAATGCATATAGGTATAAAGGTGTTCTCCATCCCAGAAGGTGCGCATGGGAAAGAACAGTTCATATGCATTGTAGTAGGCCGTGGTGGTACTGGAGGGGAAGAGCATGGTATGCCCGTCGCCTATCAGATGACAAAGTCTGCTGATGTCTGCATACAGTTGTTGCTCAGACAGTTTTTCCGGCAGGGCCTGACGAAGTGAATCCATCCACCGTACCACAAAGCCACTGTCAGCGTATTCATACAGACCGGGATGTTTTTCAGTGAGGTGCTGCTCCAGAAAGTCCAGATCTTCCAGTATCTCCAACCGGGTGTATTCTCGGTTGGTGATGCTGGCTGCCACCTGTGCCTGCAGGGAATAATGCAGCAGGCACACCAGTGGAATGAGGAGAAATATTCTACTGCGCATGCTTAAAAAGGGGAAGTCTGACGGAATACCTTCACACAGACAACATCCAAAGGTAGCATTACAGAATAAAAAAAGGGCAAGACTCTCCTCAGGTCCTGCCCCGTTGGTTTTCACAGGTGATCTCTTCATGGGAATAACAGAGAACCCGGCACAAAGGTACCGGAGCTATTTGAACAGGAACAGGGTGTTTTCACCCTATTTATCTGGAAACAGCTACATAATCTTTGATGACCCGTTTGAGAAATTCCACAAGATCATCAGGTATTTTTTCCAGCCCCAGTTGCTCTGCCACTTTAGCAGCTGTCATTTCCAGTGCTTCCCGATGCGCTGTATTACGATACTTTAAATAACGATCCAGCACTTCCTTTACCAGAAGCATCTGCTCCTCCCTGAAGGCATGAACTCCGGTATATTTTGGTTCATAATTTGATCTGCTGTTCAGTTGTTCCAATTGTTCCATGCGCACATCCTGTCTGTTGGCGGTGCGCACTACGGTTGTGTTGGCCACGATATCTCCCAGTCTTTGTCCGCGGGCTCCTGCACTAATACTCATCACAGCCACAGACCCCAGGGTGAACCAGATGTCTATGGTTCTGAAGGCCCAGCGCAGCAGGTAGCTGTTCAGCGATGGTTCCAGTCCGTTCACATGAATGACCTGAATGCCGAGAGATCTTTTTCCGGGCGACTGACCATTGAGCAGCAATTCCCAGAAAAGGCTGTAGAAAGACATGACCAGAAACGCTACCCAGTAGAACAGATTGGAATCCTGCATGCCGCCTATCACGCCGAATATAAAGAAGATGCCCAGGTATAGACCAAGCAACACGATGGTATCCAGGAAGAAGGCCAGGATGCGGTCTCTCACGCTGGCCAGCTCATAGGTGATGACCACCTGCTGACTGGTAGTAATGTCAATGCTGTTCATTCAGGGTCAATGTATATTTTTAGGGCATCCAATGAAGGAGACCACTTTCATAGATCAAAATAAAGCAAAGTGGCGGGAATTTGAAGAAGAATTCAAGAGCCCGCAAGGTGACCCGGAGAAACTGACCAACCTGTTTGTGCAGATCACCGATGATCTGAGTTATGCCCGCACCCACTATCCGCATCGTTCGGTCAGGATCTATCTGAACAGAATTGCACAGCAGGTATATTTCAGCATTTACAAGAACAGGCTTAACCGCTGGAACAAATTCAAGCACTTCTGGTCTGACGAGCTTCCGGAGGTCATGCACCACAGTCGCCGTGAGCTCTTATTCAGCACTGTCATCTTTCTGCTGGCTCTTGGAGTAGGTGTGTTATCCAGTATCCATGACGGTGAGTTTGCCCGTCTCATACTGGGCGACAGTTACATCTCCATGACTGAAGAGAACATTCGCAGCGGCGATCCCATGAAAGTGTATAAGGAGTCGCAGCCCAATGATATGTTCCTGGCCATTACCACCAACAACCTGAAGGTGGCCTTTTTCAGTTTCATACTGGGCGTCACTTTTGGCATGGGCACCTTGTATATTCTCCTGTACAATGGCATCATGGTTGGAGCCTTCCAGTATTTCTTTGTAGAGCGGGCCTTGTTCCGTGAATCTTTTCTGACCATCTGGATCCATGGCACCATGGAAATGTCGGCCATTGTCATTGCTGCTACAGCAGGATTCATCATCGGCCGGAGCCTGCTGTTTCCCGGCACCTATTCCCGTCTGGCGTCATTCAGGCAGGGTGGCGTCAGAGCAATGAAAGTTTTCATGGGCATCATCCCCATCATCATCACGGCAGGATTTCTGGAATCTTATTTCACCCGGCATACGGATACCCCGGATCTGATTCGGGCACTGATCATATTTGCAGAGTTTGCATTCATGATCACGTATTATGTGATCTATCCCGCCCGTCGTGCAAGAAAAGGATTTCAAACAGAGCAGCGGCCCGATGAATTGCTGCCGGTCATTCTGCCGGAGGTGAAGTTTGACCGTGTTCTCCGTGAGTCAGAGGTTTATACCGGCACATTCTCTTTGTTTCGCCGACACCTGAAGGCTTTACTCACCTGGAGCATCTCCTTTGCTGCACTTGTTACCCTGGCCGGTTTCTTTGACCACAGTTATATGGCCTTAAACCCATTCAGAAAACTGTATCTGGGTGAGCTGCATGACCTGATCAGTCCGGGCAACAGCCTTACGGTTTTTTGTCTGCATGTACTGTCTATGGCCTTTGTCATGCACCTGTCTGTAGCCCTCGTTTTTCGCACACGATCAGGCGAAGGAAATTTCAGACAACTGTTCACCCTTCGCCTGCTGCTTCCTGCATTGCTGGCCGGCAGTATCTGGGCGCTGCTGTTTCTCATGCCACTTACCGCCAGTACTGTTTTGCAAATGCTGTTGCTGCCAATACCGGTGTACCTCATCTGTGCATGGCAACTGAAGCGAACTGGTGAACGCTTGCAACCTTTCATACCATTATCCAGGCAATATGGCAGCATCCTGATGGTGGTAGCGGTACTGTTCATTACGGTGTTCATTCTGATGCTGCTGCTGGATACCAGTGTCTCCTATTTCTATTCGGAATTGCTGCAATGGATGTTCAGTGACAGCTTTAGCATGAAAGGCCGCATCATCTCTGCCATCATGCAAATGATCACGCTCGCCTCCTACTATCTTTTATTTAGCCTGATCGTTTTCGGTCTGTCGCTGATGTTCTTCAGCGGCAAAGAGATCGTATCAGCCGGAACACTGAAAGCACAGATAGATGAGGCATTTATTTAATATATTACTGTTACTTGCAGGCCTGTTCAGTCTTTTCGCTGCACAGGCAGAAAACGGATTTCAGTACCGTGAACAGGATACCCGGCAATGGTCTGAAACAGTTGACGGAGAGCAGTTCAGGGAAGCCACACCAGACACCGAAGTTCCTGAAATGCAGGAGGTACCGGTCAGAACCATTTCGACCGGATGGCTGCAGATACTGGGCTACACGCTCATCATTGGCATTCTGGCAGTGATCATTTTTTATTTGCTGCGCAGCCGAATAGCAGGAAACAGGCGGGTTGCTGCGGGAGATGAAATCCGGATCGAAGACCTGGATCAGCGCCCGATGGAGTCTGACCTTGACCGTTTGCTTCGCGAAGCTGTCAGGAATGAAGACTGGCGCCTGGCATTCAGGATACAGTACCTGCTGGTGATACGTGCCCTGCATGACACGGGTCGCATCATATGGAAGCGGGAAAAGACGAACCATGATTATGTAAGGGAACTGGGGCTGCATCCTTTGGCCGATGACCTGCACACAGAGTCACTTGTGTTTGACCGGATATGGTACGGACTGCGGCCGATGGATCATCAGGGGTACCTGGAACACAGCAACAAACTGCAGCGACTCATACAACGCATGGAGGCAGGCGAATGAACAGAGGTACCGTCATAGCCATCGTAGTAGGAGTGACCATTGCAACAGGTTTCGTCATCTGGATGGTGCGGAATTTCAACAGCCATAATTACTTCTGGTATGAGACCTATCGCCCGTCTTCTGATCAGCCGTATGGCCTGTCTTATACGGTCGATCTGCTCGAACATTTCCAGGACGAAAAACCCGAATGGATCAGGAAAGATCTGATCACAGCACTGGAGCAGACGCAGGCACCCAATTACCTGTTCATTGGCGAAAAACCACTGTACACAGACGAGATGGCTGATGCCCTGATCGCTTATGTAAGCAAGGGGAACCATGCCATGATAGCAGCCAATGAGTTTCCTGTTACTCTGATGGGTAAGCTGTTTAATGACGGTACAGAAGCCGGCAACGTTCTTCCTCCGTTCAATGAAGCCGATTGGTATCAGGATACTAATACCGGCACTGCCATCCTGAACAGTTATCACGACAAATACTTCGACCTGTATTTCCGTTACCCCGGACTGCCGAAAGACCGATTTCGATTCAGTTACCGCGTCCGTGACCAGAAGGAATCTCATTCCTGGAGGTATTTTCAAACAGATACCGGAGGCCTTCAGGTAGCAGCCCATGATGACCGGCACTACCCCTCCATGCTTGATCTGACCATCGGCAACGGGCACCTGTATCTGTTCTGCAATCCTGTGTTGCTGACCAATATCTATGCAGTTGACAGCAACAAGATCCCTTTTTTCAACATCATGTTCAGCCACCTGGAACAAGGCGGTACATTGCTGGATGAGTATAGCAAGATCCCTCCCTCACAGCAGGCGGGCGACCCGGAATTCAACAGCCCGTTGCGGTTCATTTTGTCTCAGCCATCGCTCCGTTCAGCCTGGTACACGCTGCTGGCAGGCGCATTCTTGTTTGTGTTGTTCCGTGGCAGAAGAGAACAGCAGGTCATCCCATTGGCAGAGCCCAACGTGAACCGCTCACTGGAGTTTGCCATGACGGTAGGTCGCATGCACTACCTGCGTGGCGATCACCTCCATCTGGTGCAACAACAAATGCGCCTCTGGAGGTCATTTGTCAAGGATAAATATCAGCTGGTTGCAGGCGAAGACCAGGAGCTGTTCATCAGCAAACTGTCTATGAAAAGTCAGGTGCCTGAGTCGGCCATCAGAGATATTCTCGATACTTACAAAAGTTTCAAAGACCGGTTGTCATTAAAAGAAAAAGAGATGACCGATTTCTATACCAAAACACGAACGTTTTATAAATCATGTCAATAATGGAAAATGCAAATTCACAGGTAGAACAACTGAGACAGGTCATGGATGCCGTCAGGGCAGAGATCGGCAAAGTGATCGTGGGACAGGAGGGCCTCAGCGAGTTGCTGATGACCGGATTGCTGTCTGGCGGACACATGCTGATCGAAGGGGTTCCCGGTATAGCCAAAACCCTGACAGCCCGGATGCTGGCCAAGACCATCCGGGCAGATTTCAGCCGGATACAATTCACACCTGATCTCATGCCATCAGATGTGATCGGTACGCCTGTTTTTAATCAACAGAAATCCATCTTTGAATTCCGCAAGGGACCTGTATTCTCCAACATCGTACTGATCGATGAGATCAACCGGGCACCAGCCAAGACACAGGCCGCCTTGTTCGAAGTGATGGAAGAACAGCAGGTAACGGCCGACGGCACCACCTATGTACTTTCCTTCCCTTTTCTGGTAGTTGCTACGCAAAACCCGATCGAGCAGGAAGGCACCTACAAGCTTCCTGAAGCGCAACTGGACCGTTTCCTGTTCCGCATTCGCATCGGCTATCCATCAGAACAGGAAGAACTGCAGATCCTGCAAAGATTCAAACAAGACCTGACCACCAGAGTACAGGAAACGGTATCATCGGTGGTTTCACCTGATGTGCTGAAACAGCTTCGTCAGGTGGTGGAATCAGTGACCATCAGCGATCAGTTATTGCAGTACATTGCAAGCCTCATCCACCTCACCAGAAACCATCCGGATCTGTTCCTGGGTGCATCGCCACGTGCATCACTGGCCATCATGCGCACCTCAAGGGCCTATGCAGCCCTACAGGGAAGAGACTTTGTTATTCCGGACGATATTCATCGGGTTGCCTACCCGGTGCTCAACCACCGCATCATCCTCACCCCGGATAAAGAGCTGGAAGGAGTCAGTACCGAAGATGTCATCAGGCAAATGCTGGAAAAAGTAGAGGTACCACGTTGATAAGGTTCTGGCAACATATCACACTGCGCAACCGCTTTTTCTGGTGGCTGGGGGGGCTTATCATTCTATATACGGTCTCGTTCTTCATTCCCTTCCTGTATCCTGTGGCTATTGTGGCTATGCTGTTCTTTGCCGCACTCACTCTGGTAGATGCCGCTTTGCTGTTCATCGTTAAACAGCCGCTGAGCGTGAGCAGGAGGTTGCCACAGGTCATGAGTTTGCACGATGAGAACGAAGTACACCTCCACATCACCGGACGTTTTCCGGCAGGCCTCCGCCTGCGCATCATTGATGAGTTGCCGCAACAATTGCAGAAGCGTGACCTGGAACTGCAGTACAGGTTACCTGCAAGAACTTCCAGAGAGCTGACCTACCACCTCAGGCCTTTGGAAAGAGGGGCTTATCATTTTGGCAAAGTTCATATATTCATTTCATATTTATTCGGACTGGCAGAACGCAAGGTCAGCATAGACCTGGAAGACATGGTGAAGGTGTATCCTTCTGTGATGCAGATGAAGAAGTTTGAGTTGTACACCATCCGGCGCATTGCCCATTTTCAGGGAATGAAGAAGATGCGGCGGATCGGGCACAGCTATGAGTTCGATCAGATCAAACAGTATGTGCCCGGCGATGATGTGCGATCACTCAACTGGAAAGCCACAGGACGCAGTGCATCACTCATGGTCAACCATTATGAAGATGAAAAAGCACAGCAGGTTTATTGTCTGATAGACAAGAGCCGTACCATGAAGACACCGTTCGATGGTCTCAGCCTGATGGACTATGCCATCAACACAAGCCTTGTCATTTCTAACATAGCAGTGCGAAAGGAAGACAAAGCAGGCATCATCACCTTTGCCAGTAAAGTAAATACAGTGTTAAGAGCTGATCGCCATGCAGGTCAGATGCGTAAGATACTTGAGCTGCTGTACAATGAAAAGGCAATACCGGAAGAAAGCAGTTTTGAGCATTTATATTACCAGGTAAGGCGCCATGTGCACGTGCGAAGTCTGTTGTTCCTTTATACCAATTTTGAAAGTTACTACGCCATAGAGCGGGCACTCTCCGTGTTGCGAAAACTCAACAAACTCCATCTGCTGGTAGTGGTTTTCTTTGAGAATGAAGAGATCAACAGGTATGGAGATCAGGATGCAGGTAATACGGAAAGTGTTTACCTCACCACCTTCGCAAAAAGATTTACCCTGGAGAAGCAGCTGATCATGCAGGAACTCAACAAGTATGGCATTCAGACCATCATCACCAGTCCGTCAGATCTCACCATCCACACCATCAACAAGTATCTGGAACTGAAATCCCGCGGACTTGCATAGTCCTGTTGTATCTTAGTGTCATGTATGTTCTTGATGAACAGGAAATGGAACCCGACTACTCCTTTGCCGGGTTTGGAATTCGGGCAGTGGCCTATCTGATCGATGCAGGGATACTGGCTTTGGTGCGCCTGTTCGTATCCATGTTGTTTGGCGTTTCATTCTTATCAACCGGAAACAATATCATCTGGTTTGGCAGCTTATTCGGCTTGTTATACTTCATTTTACTGGAATCAGGTGCACGTCGCGGAACCATAGGCAAACAGCTGCTGGGGCTTCAGGTCACAGATGAATCCGGACATCGCATCAGCCTGGGTCAGTCGGTCATTCGCAACCTGATGAAGATCGTCTCCTCCCTGATTCTTGGTGTCGGTTTTCTGATGGTCATACTGGATGAACGCAAGCGAAGCCTGCACGACCGTGCAGCCAAAACCTATGTGGTGTCTGTCAGATAGCTGGCAGATAATTACCTTTGCAGCTCACAAAAAACTTCTACAACATGAGAAATTTGTTGTTCATAGCCATAGCTGTTGCTGTTTTCTCTTCCTGTCAGAAAAGCGGAACCGCACAGTCAGTTGAACTTAAAACAGAAAATGATTCGGTAAGCTACGCCCTCGGGGTCAATATCGGTGAATCTCTGAAGAAACAAGGTGCCGGCGATCTCAATTTTGAACTGATGCTGGCCATGGCAGAAAGGGCCTACGCCGGAGATACCACACTGCAGATGAATGAGCAGGAATGTATGAACTACCTCAATACCTATTTCCAGCGCAAACAAATGGAAGCAGCCAATGCAACCATGGAAGAAGGCAAACAATTCCTGGCCGAAAATGCGAAGAAAGAGGGTGTGATGACCACCCCGTCAGGAGTACAATATAAGATCCTTAAAAGCGGCGATGCCAATGCTCCCAGTCCTGTCATGGGAGATAAGGTGCTGGTCAACTACACCGGCACTTTCATCAACGGAGAAGAGTTTGACAGCAACAAATCCAAGGGGGCTCCTGCCACCCTGACCCTGGGGCAGGTCATTCAGGGATTCAATGAAATACTTCAGATGATGCACGAAGGAGACCACTGGATGGTCTATGTGCCTTCTGAACAGGGTTACGGCTCCAGAACCGGAGGAAGGATCCCTGCCAACTCTGTTCTGGTATTCGATCTGGAACTGGTACAGGTAGTGCCGGCACCCGCCAAGTAATTCAACAGGCCGGTTCATACCGGCCTTTTTTGTTGCCTGATGGTGACTTAACATTCGCATAACATACCCTACCTTTAAGGCACGTATGAAAAAGGGACTCCTCTTCGCCTTTATGCTGGCCGGTCTTCGACTGTTCGGTCAGTCTTATGATCTTGCCATCACCGAGATCATGTACAATCCTGACAGCTCTCTGAATGGTCAGGATTGGGTAGAACTTTACAATTACGGCACAACTCAGATCGACATCAGCGGATGGCTGCTCAAGAGCGAAGATGTGCTGGATGAGTTTGAAATTCCTGATGGCACCATCCTCCAACCGGGCGAATTCAAGGTCATTGCTCAGTGGGAAGACACCTTCCACATGGTCTATCCTACGGTTTCCAATGTGATAGGCGATTTTGAATTCGGTCTGGATAACGGAGGCGGTCAGGTTCGGCTCTTCAACGGCGGCGGTGCGCCCGTCATTCAGATCAGCTACGGCGACACATTGCCCTGGCCGAAATCTGCCGACGGCTATGGCATGAGCCTGGAAGTGGATGACTATACCGCAGAGCTCAACGACCCGTCCAACTGGTTCGGAGGTTGTGTGGGCGGAAGTCCGGGTAGTGAATACAGCGACTGCAACTATTCTGTGCAGCTGAGTGAGATCAATTACAACTCTATCTTCTACCACGACAGCGGCGACTGGATAGAACTGGTCAACAGCGGGATCGGTGCGATCGATATATCCGACTGGAGCATCCGCGACAGCAAAGACAACAATGTTTTCCATATACCAGCAGGCACCATTCTGGAAGCCGGCGCCCACCTGGTGGTTTGCACCGACATCTTTCAGTACACCACCTACTATCCTGCCATTGACAACCTGATCGGCGATCTGGGCTTCGGTTTCAGTGGTCAGGGTGATGCCGTTCGAATTTATGACAATGAGGGTATCCTGCAATACGGCCTCTACTACCATGATGATCCACCCTGGGCTGATGAAGCAGACGGCAATGGTTTTACACTGGAGTTGTTAGACTTCTATGGAACACCGAATGTGCCCGGTGCCTGGACTGCAGGCTGTCCGTATGGCTCTCCCGGAACTGCCATCATCCTACCTTGTCCGGCAGCAGTGGAAGATTATGAACTACTGCCCTTCACTGCAGGTCCCAATCCGTTCAACACCGCTTTGTATCTGCGTTCAGAAACGGTACACAATGGCCTGATCACCATTACAGACCTGCAAGGCAGGCCGGTCTATAGCACACCATGGAATGGTTCTCTGGTCTGGAATGGCCAAAATGGATCGGGAGAGGAAGTAGCAAGCGGACTTTACCTGGTCAGGTTGCAGA
>ERZ795053.4537-NODE-4537-length-14981-cov-5.787351_pt1 | contig 14981 bp, 8 predicted proteins | sample MGYA00375137_ERZ795053 | MGnify/ENA primary metagenome ERZ795053 (study PRJEB30182, sample SAMN05720284) | activated sludge metagenome | isolation source: Anaerobic digester | place: Hong Kong | collected 2014-12-17 ... | reverse complement strand
TACACAACCGAACACACTCTTTCCCTACACGACGCTCTTCCGATCTCGTCGAATTGTCCATGGCGGGGGCATTGGCCAGCCCATTGCGTAACTCCTGATAGCCCAACTCCAGTGTGACCGGATCGCCAATGCGCACAATGCCGGCGGCGTCGTCGCGGTCTGTTGCACCGATATCGAGCCACAACTCCTCCAACTTCACCACTTTTTTCCGCTCATCCGTATCGAGCAGATGGATCGGTTTGCGTGCAATGACGGCCGGCACCGCACCGCTCTTGGTCCACACCGTCATCCGTTGGCCAATCAACTGTTGGGGATCCCAGCCACCGATTGGTTTGGTGTAGAGAAAGCCCTTATCATCAATATGGGTAACCACCAGTCCAATTTGGTCACAGTGGCCGGCCAGGAGCACACGAACCGGGGCATCGACATTTTTACCGGCGATGACATTGCCGTGGAGATCGGTTTTAACCTCATCGGCAAAGGTGGCAACGTAGTCGCGTACGACCGCTTGGGCGGGCTCTTCATAGCCGGAGGGACTAGGTGCGTTGAGCAACGCTTTAAGAAAATCGTGGGCCTGTGTTTCCATTCGTTACACCTTTTTCAGTTGTGGTACAACCATTGTACCAGAGATAGAGTTGTTGTTCGTGGCCATGAACACAAAATGCCATAGGCGTTCTGCGTAATTATGACCGTGAAAGGTAGCGGGACGTGATGGGATCTTGTAGGTTTTTGCCGAGCCTGCGTAAAGGCTCACCGGTCTCATGGGATCCGTTCCGGTGAGATGGATGGCCGACAGCTATTGTACACCAATCAGGGAGCTTTGCCCTAGAATGTTGGAAGATAAGTGTTCTTTTCCACGAGGGAAAACAATTTTGTTGCTTTCCAATATGGATAACCGTTAGTATAATTCGCTCATCCCGTTGTCCAACAATCCTTCTTTCCCACCATTCGTGCCAACGCTACGTGCCGACAATGGCGGGATGGAACATCCACATGAAGCAATTAGAAAGGAGAGCGCTATGCGACTTGCACTCTTTAACAATTTTCAATTGGGAGTTGTCCAAAACGAACAGATCTATGATGTCTCGACGGTTGTGGCCGATTTGGGGTTTCATTCGCCCCAAGAGATGATGCAGATGCTCATTACGCAATGGAACGCACTCCAACCGCAACTGGCGGCAGCCGTGGATGGGCAGCGCGGCATGACACTCGATGAAGTAACGCTCTGCCCGCCGGTACCGCGACCGGGGCAGTTGGTCTGCCTGGCCGGTAACTACCTGGAGCCGCAAAAACCCGAGCGGGGTCTTTTTAATGCGTTCTTGAAATCACCCAACTCGCTGATCGGCCATGGTGGTACGGTTGAATTGGCCCCGGCAGAGGCGACGGTCTTTCACTTTGAGCCGGAATTGGCGCTGGTCATCGGCAAGGCGGCCAGCCGTATCAAAGCCGAAGAGGCCATGGATCATATTTTCGGCTACACTCAATTTATGGATGTCTCGGCGCGCGGGTTACCGGGGGGCTTTTTCCTGGGCAAGTCGTGGCACACCTTTGGCCCAATGGGGCCGCTGCTGGTAACGAAAGATGAAGTGCCGACGCCCAACAATTTGGGCATCAGATTGTGGGTGAATGACGAGCAGCGCCATGACATTTCGACCGCCGACATGGATCGTCACATCCCCGAACTGCTTGCCGAAGTGACCAATGTCCTGCCGCTTGAGCCGGGCGATGTCGTCTCCACCGGCACCCATCACTTTGGCCTGGCACCTGTCCAGGATGGCGATGTGATTCATCTGCAGATTGACGGATTGGGGCCGGCGTTGGTGGTGCGTTGTCACGATGAGCAGAAGCGCAGTTGGGAACGGTAGCTTCCGAGCCGTTCATCTCTCATAAAGCGTTCTTTCATAAAGGCGTTGGTGTATACAGATCCGTCGCGGTGCGCCGGCGATTGAACCGGCGCACAATGGCAGCCAGCAGCATGATAACAAAGATGACCACCAGCAATGGGAAGAGCACCGAAAGCGTTGCCACGGTGAGCGACCCCATCCATTCCCCCGTGGAGACAACAAAATTGCCGAGGCCACCCGTTGTGACAGAGGAGACACCACGCAGCCAGGTGGTCCCCATCTGAATGATCCCTGCCGTCCCGCCCCCAGCGATGATCGCCAGCGTCCACCGCATGAGCGGCGACATATCGGTGACCACCGAGGCGGTAGCGATTGCACCGGCCAGGACAGCGGCCGGGGTTGCAATGGTGTCGAGCAGATTATCGACCCAAGGAATATAGTAGGATAGCACTTCAATGAGCGTCGCGACGCTAAAGAGCACCAACGCTTCATAGCTGCCGATCCAAGCAAAGCTATCAGACAAACCCAATTGGCCGGTTAACGCGGCCGCGCTCATCACGGCAAAGGGCGCAAAGACCCGCATGCCGCACGCTGCACTCAGCCCAATCCCCAGGGCAACACTCAAGATGAGTTCCATAAAACCTCCCTAACGAACGACCTATCCACCAACCAACCATCCAATAAGCCTACCATGAAAATCACACAAGTCGAATTTATCAACCTGGATGTGCCCTTTACCCCCCACACAAATCAGCATCTACAATATTGGCTACCCCACTGGCGGATCACCCAGCTCTGCAAAATCACGCTGGAAAACGGCGTCGTCGGCTGGGGCGAAACGCTCCCCAATTATACGTGGGCCACGGTGCCGGCTGATGCAACCGACCGCCTTATGGACCAACCGGCTGCGGCACTGCTTTGGCAAGATACGCTGGGTGCCGGCGTTCAGATGGCGCTCTTTGATGCAGTGGCCCAAACATTGGGCGTACCGATCTATCAGTTGCTCGGGACCAAGGTGCGGGATTGGTGTCCGATTTCCTGGTGGGCTATGGACATGCCGCCGGAAGATTGGGCCATCCAATGCCAGGCCGCAGTCGAGGCCGGCTATATGTCGGCCAAGCTCAAAGCACGCACTTGGTACGATCTCCACGCGGCGCTGCAGGCCATCTTTGCCGTCACACCACCGCAATTTATTCTCGACCTCGATTTCAACGGCACGCTCGATAACGCGGCCAATGCCGTCAAATTTCTCCAAACAGTGGAACAGTATGAACAGGTCACCATGATCGAAAGCCCGATTCCACAGCAGGATGTTGCCGGGAATCGTCAAATTCGACAACGGATTAACCGCCCCATTGCCATGCACTACGGCAATCCACCGATTATGACGACACTACGTGAAGATGTGGCCGATGGTTTCGTCCTCTGTGCCGGTGCGCGCAATTTGCGGAAACAGGCGCATATCTGTGAAGAACACAACAAACCCTTCTGGTTGCAACTCGTTGGCACCGGTATTACCACGGCGTGGGCGGCCCATTGGGGAGCAGTTTTGACTCAGGCACGGTGGCCGGCGATCACCTGTATGAACATTTGGGAATCGCAGCTGCTCGCCACGCCGTTTCATGTCCAGGGTGGCTTTTTGCGTGTGCCAGAGGGGCCAGGCCTGGGAGTGATGGTTGATGAGGCGGCGATTGATCGTTACCGCGTTGACTACGATTTTGTCGAGCCACCGCGGCACCTCTATCAATACCAGCGCACCAATGGAGAAGGGCGCTACTACGCCTGTTCAAAAGAAGAGCTACAGTGGGCATATCCAGGGGATGCACAGCCTGTTTGTGAGAAGGGATCCGGTTTGTCGGTGGTTGCCGACGATGGCAGTCAAACGTTTCGTGATCTCTACCAAGCCGCCAAAGACGGGCAAACTCTTACGCCAGGTAAAATTACCACCTTTCAGCAATTTCATAATGTCTTATCACCCAAACGGATGTAGCTGGGCCAGGGAAATGCGCAATTTCTAAAAAGTAAGCGACTGGTATAGTTTGGCGTAAATACCTGGATAGAAATTAAGTGGACAGCTAAAGCGGGGGAAGGTTGTGTGGGTGTCAGGCAAAGATCTGCGTTTCGTATTCTGTCATCAAATCGCGATGGGCGATAATGTTTTCAAAGTAATTTTTGCGCAGATTGGTGTCCAGAATCTTGGCGGCACGATCCTGCAACACCCTGTAGCCCATGGTGAGGATCTCCTTTGCCCGGGAATCTTCCTGAAGGTAGAGCACCCGATAGCACGTGAGGTAGATCCGGATCAACTCTACGATGCCGGCATAGGTATGCACGCTCAGGTGGGGTAAAATTTCAGCAACGTAGGTCGCTGCCGTCTTGGCATCGCCCAAACGCAAGTGTACACGGGCAAGGCCGGCCAGGGGCTCTAAAATCTGGGTAAGCTGACCATTGTTGCGCCGCATTTCGGCAGCCTGCTCATAGTTTGCCGTCGCTTCGGCGACCCGTCCCAACTCAAGCAGTGCGTGGCCCAAACAGGTGCGCGCATAGGCTTCCGTATCGCGCTCCCCCGTCTCCAGGCTCACTTCTAGTGCTTGTGTACAGTAATCCAGTGCGCGGCGGTTGTCGTTCATTAAATGGGCCAACAGACCCATGTTGGCCAAAATGAGGCCTTCCCTTTGGCGGTCGCCAATTTGCCGACGAATGATGAGGGCCTCTTCAAAGGAATGCAGCGCATTGGCGTAATCCCCCAGATGCGAGCTTACCGCGCCCAGATTATTTAGCGTTAACGAAAGCGTGGGCCGATCGCCGATCTGTTCATACTGTTGGCGACACCGTTCATAATGTTGCCGCGCCTGTAGATAATCACCGGTGTAGAAGTACAACATCGCAAGGCTGTGATAGGTACGCAGTTCATCAACCAGGTTGTCCTGCTCGCGGTAGAGGCGAATCGCCACTTCGTGGTGCAGGCGTCCGGCGGTGTAGTCGCCCTGATAAAAACTGTTGATCCCAAGAAACCGTTGGGCTGTTGCTTCGGCCTGGATCATTTCATGCTGTTGTGTCAGATCCAGAGCCTGTTGTAGCCGTTCTTTTGCCTGTTTATAAAGACCTTGATAGTTTAATGCAATCCCCCACTGTAGAATCCCCAACGCTCGGGCTTCACCATTACTGGCCAGTTGGGCGCTGTCAATTGAAGATTGCGCAGCCTGGATGGCGTTGTCGTAGCGTCCCAACTCAATCTCCACTTCAGCTTGGTAGGCGTATAGGTGAGCCAACAAGCACTGCCATTCCAAAAGATTGGTTTGCTGCCCTGGCTGCTGTTTGCCGACTTCAATCCAACCTCCCACCTCCTCGACTGCGCGTTTGAGACAAGCACGCGCGTCCAGTAACAAACCACGGAAGAGATATAAACGAATCAAAACGGGCACCATCTTGTACAGCAGATCATCTCTGTAGTGGGTAAGGGCGTAGAGCCAACCGGCCCGAATATTTTCAAGCTCAATTGTCAAGAGACGAATAGCGTCAGCGGCTTGTCTGGATCCCAATGCAGTGCCATGTTCGACAGCATAACGACAAAAATAGAGGGCGTGACGCTGACGACGCAGTGATTCATTCTCAGAATCTTTGGCAAGCTCTTCCGTGGCAAATTGGTGCAACACGGAATGCATTTGATAGCGACGAAACGTTTGTTTGGTGCCGTCTGCATTGCCACCATCATCCACTTCCCTCTCCGTGAGCTGAATCAACGATTTTGTATTCAACTGGACCAGTAACTCCGGTGAGACATCGGCAATGGCCTCTGCATGGACTGCAGTAAAGCCATCGGTAAAGACCGCAAGATTGGCAAAGGCAGCCTTTTCCTCGTCGGAGAGCAGATTCCATGAGTGGTTGAACACAGCCCGCAAACTGCGATGGCGCTCAGGCAAATTGCGCATGTTGGATCGGAGAGAATCGACGTTCGATTGAAGTGACGCGACAATTTCTGCACAGCTGTGGGTGCGTACTGCGGAAGCGGCCAGTTGAATTCCCAATGGCAGCCCATCCAGCATCTGACAGATGGCAACAATGGCATCGCGTTGCGGTTCAGGTTGCAATGAGGGCAAAATGGCTTGCGCGGTCAAAATAAATAGACTTGTCGCCGGATATTCATGCCATGGCAATGGCGCGAACGGTTGTCCCGGCTGTCGGTTGGCTACAGCTGAGTGAGGCAGCGGATAAGGCAACCCCTCAATCTCCAGTAACCATTCACCCAAAAATTCCAGGCGCAAGCGCGAAGTAACCAGAATTTTGACAGCGGGTGCCGTGTGCAAGATTTCCAGCAAGAAGTCACTATGCGACAACATATGCTCAAAGTTGTCCAGGAGCAGTAATATATTTCGGTTGCGCAGATATTGGAGGAACTGTTTGGTCTGTTCGTGGGGACCTTGGAAGGTATGGCCGATGGCGTTGGCAATCACAGAGACTAACGGTTGCTCGGCCATCACTTGATCCAGTCGCACCAAGTAGATCCCATCGCAGAATAGAGCATTCCCCTTTGCCGACTTTGCAAGGAGTTGGGCGGCCTCCAACGCCAGTCGAGTTTTACCGGCGCCTCCCATGCCAGTAATGGTAAGCAGGCGACAGCTCGGATCTGCCAATCGTTCTTGGATCTGCTTCAATTCTTCCGTGCGTCCAATAATAGGTAACAAGGGTGATGGGAGGTTATGGTGAACAGCTGTGGTGGAAGCCTCGCCTGTGGGCAGCGGTTGACGAAGCCCCACGATCTCTGAGGCCAATTCGTCGCGGCTCAGCTTTTGATATAATACTTCGAACTCGCTGGATAACTCGATCCCTTCAGCGACCGCCTTGTTGGCATGTTGTTGATAGTGCTCCAGCGCGGCGGTCCGTTGTCCAGCTTGAACAAGTAGCTCCATCAGCATTTGATGAGCCTTCTCATTGAGCGAATCCAGCTGTACCCAGCGCTGTGCAACATTAACACCTTGGGCATAATCTTGGTTTGCAAGATAGTGGCTGGTCAAGATTTGGGCAGCCCGGACAGCGCCGATATGGTAGCGTTCGCGCTCGAAGGAAACCCATTCATCAAATTGGCTGGCATCACGTAAGAAAAATCCGGCGAGGAATTCGCCGTTGTAGAGTTGAAGCGCATGGTGCAGGGCATCAATCTTGGCAGGTGTAAGAGGCATCGTGTAAAACACAGGCTTAACAAGTTGGTCAAATTCAATGCAATCCGCCCAGAGTTGCTCGGTTCTGGGGAGTTGCACACTCTGCCGTGTAATTGTCACCCACGGGGAAAGCGTTTGACGCAGACTGTTGAGCACAACTCGTAGGTTTCCCAGTGCTTGACTTTGCGTTCGGTCATCCCAAAGCAGATCTGCAATGACCTCGCGTGGCAGACTGTGTGCATTGCAGGCCAAGTAGGTGACCAATGCATCCGCTTTGCGCGAAACGAGCGTGGTAATGGGGGTCTGCTCAATGCGAATTTCCAACCCACCAAAACAGTAAAGCTCAAGAGTTTGCTTTTGTTGTGCCTGACGTGCCAATGTATTTATCCGTACTAGTACATTGTGGCGTAAATACCAAAAGAAGACCAGCTACCACTGGAAAATTGGGTATAGAACCCTGGCCTTACTTCCGCCGGGATTTACTAGAGAACACGATATTTACCACAAAGATGGAGCCATGTACTGCTGCGGGCATTTTCCTTGTGCCCACACCCTTTTGATTGATGTGGATTTGCCGATCAATAAAAAGTTTACAGAACAATACAACACTTGTCTCATTTTGTAAATCAGAACGTAAGGTGATTTGAGGATTGTGAGAGAAAATGCGATAGTTCTGCAAGGCATTTATAGGGTATGGTTGAGCAGCGAGTGATATTGTAGATACCACCAAAGTTCTTCGACATGGCCATCTGTAACGTAAAAACAGGAGGTGTGACATGCGTCAAAACATGTCACACCTCCTGCGCGTGAGTCAACTATAGACATTCAGATATGAGCTAAAATAGAATGTTACGGTGGACCATCCCCGATCAATTCACCTTAGGGTGCTGCGGCAAAGGTGAGGAAGCTATAGTCATAGGGCGAATTGACCACCTGAGCAATATGGCCGTTGAAGCTGTGGTGGATCGTTGTTTCATGGGCGAACATTTCCAACAGGTAGCAACAATCGACAAACGAGGCACCCAAGTCGGCCATGTCGATGGTCTGTATCAGTTGAAGACCAGCCGGGGTTGTGCCCTGTTGATCCAGGTGATCGGTCGGGTCCACGGGATACCACGCTTTGATGTAGGGAGCAGTGGCCGGTGGATTACCGCCTTTTACATAGATGCGATATTGATCAAACCATTCATCATGAATTTCGGCGTAGACATTGAATTGGGTTACGCCCGCACCGGCACCGCCACAGGCGGGAACAACCGTGCCGTCAAGGGTGCGCAGTTCCATCTTCACGATTTCCGGCGCTGTGTTGTCGAGCTGCACATGGTGGTCCATCGGTTCGCGATAGATCGTTGTGCCGCCGCCCGCTGTGCGATATTCAAGCCAGACAATATGCTGGGCATTGGGATCGGCGACAATCTTGCTGTTCCAAACGGCCAATACCAAATGGGTATTCGGGCAAAAACCAGGGGTAAAGCGATAGGCTCGATATTGTGCGGCATCGAACCAACCATCGGGTGAGCCGCCATTGCCCCAGGTCACGGTCGAATCATCGCACGGGTCAAAGATATCACCAGTCCAGACATTGATCTTCCAGGTTGTCATAATCGGATGGGGGATACCATCGGCGCGATTGGCATACATCACACGGAATTCAGTGGTGTCACTTTGGATAATGCCATCGATTGGGATCTGTGAACCAAAGGGACGGTAGGGTAGGCTTGGTGTGCCATCACTGAGACCAGCCTGGTAGGTACCGGCTGGATAGGCGCCGGTGCCGGTGCCGGTCGGCACAACACCTTGATGGATATCACCCACGCCCTCACCACCGATATGCGTAATCAGGGGATCAGGATTCTCTACACGGGTGGGAATGCGGGCACTTAGGGCATCGAGACCCAGAAATTCCGCCGCCGGCTGGAATGGGGCAACGAGCGTTTCGTTTTTGGTCACCACACCGCCGCCAATGGCAAGGATATCCCCATCTGTAAAGGTGGGCTCGCCGTCAAAGAGAAGCTCGGTCGAGAACCGTAGGGTCGCCTTGGCGCGTTCGGCATCGGCGGAGCGCACGGCCATGACACCATCCAATCCAAAGTCGACACCGCGCTTGGGAAGGCCGGCGGGCACCGTTGCTGGGAGCAGATCGCTATTGGTTGCCACAAGGGAGGCCGTCCGCACGGAGAGTAAATCCCCGTCGAGAATTTTTGGTTCGCGCGGTGCGCCAAAGGTACCTTCTGTAGAGAACCAGATATCGATGTCGAGTTCTTCCAGCAATTTGCGCAGCTGCTCGGGGTCGCGGAGCAGGGTATCCCTTGGTACATTGACCAGGCTGTCGGCAAACTTGATGATGCGTTCTTGTTCGCCCACAAATTGCAACCCATCGAGTCCAATCGAATAATCAATGCCAAAGGGCTTGACCAGCGCCAGGTTGGGAATCACCGCACCATTGGTAAAGAGCAGATCGCCGCTTTCAAAGTGCAGGGCGGGATCGTCAAGTTCGGTGGAGAAGGCTATCAACCGGCTGGGAATGTCAATGATCTCCAGCGCATCCAGCCCCAGATCGGGAAGGTAGCGGCCCACGGCAAAGGATGCCAGCAGATCGCGGTTGCGGGCACAGACAACGCCGCCGAAGCTCAGCACATCACCGTCGGAGATGTAGGGATTGCCATCATACTGCTCCCCCTCTTGCATGACAAAGTCTTCTTCTGTGGAAAAAGCACCTTCCTGGCATTTTTCCAGCGGATAGCTGTTGGGCTCGGCTTGCGCAGAGACCGGGGACGGCTGTAGAACAGTGAGAATGGCCAGTGTGAACACCAGCAACAGGTTGGGAAAAACTGTACGGATGTAGCGAGCGTTGGGGTATCTTGAGGTGTGATCTCGTGTTTGCATTAGGAACTCCTTGGGAGAATGATCGTTCACGTAGCAAGCGATGCGATGGTTATGGGTGCATACCACATGGGTACAAATGGTTAGCGATTGACAAGCGGAATAAAGAGTTGCAGATTTTCATCATCGCCATCCTCTGTTCCGCCCATGCCGCCACTATTACCGCCACTATTACCGCCCAAATTAGGGTTGTCGTTTTCGACATACATGTAGAGGGCATCAATGCCGAGGAAGCGCGCTTTGGGTTCAAAGGGGGCGATCAAGGTGTGATGTAAACTTTCCACGCCGACACCAAGGCGCAAAATATCACCGTCGGTAAAGGGCGGATCTTTGCGGTAGAGCAATTCCGTTGAGAAACGCATCGAAGGTCGATTGGGCTGCCGGGCGCCAGTGATCCCATCGAGGCCAAAGTCGACCCCACGGTTGGGAATGCCGGCAGGAACCGTGGCCGGCAACAGTTGGTCCTGTCGCAAGATGACAGTCCCATCACGGACGGAAAGCAGATCGCCATCATAGATGGGTACGGTGGCGGCACGTAACTCGGTTCCCTCGACGGAGAACCAGATATCCACCCCATAGCGCTCCAACCACGAGGGCAGAATCATGCCGTTGAGCCAGGCCTCCGGTTTGGTGTCGGCGGCAACCTTCAAAAAGGTGTCAATGTCTTTCACATCGCCAACCAGATGAAGGGCATCCAAGCCCATGTTGTGGCCTACTTGAAAGCTGGTAAGCAGTGCCTGGTTGGGAATGATGGCACCAGTTGTGGTCAGCAGATCGCCTTCGGTAAAACGGCCACGTGGGTCATCCAATTCAGTGGAAAAGACGACAGTCGCGCCGTCGGCAAAGATGAGATCAACGGCGTCTAACCCCAAGTCCGTTTTGAGCGCCCACGTTTGCAGCAGTTGCCAATTGCGGGCACAGATATCGCCGTTGCGGCTTAGCAAGTCGCCATCGGAGATAAGCGGATTCCCGTCGGCAGGCAGTGGGCCTTGAGTGAGAAAATCTTCTTCGGTTGAAAAAGCCAATTCATCACACGCACCGAGATTGTCGGGCGATTGCGCGCGAACGGGAATCACGGCACCCGAAACGACCAAGGCGATGAGCGCAATGCGCATGTAGCGGATAAACCGTTCAAACCGACTAGGTTTCTTGCAAACGCGGTGGTCATGAGGCTCACCTTCTAGCCAGTTGCTTTGTTGAAAACAAATTCGATCAATTGCTTTACGCATGGGGTTCTCCTTTCAGGGGATAGACGACATGTGCAGGTAAAGGCGCGACTGTGCCACGATTTTCCGGCAAGGAAAGTGCGAGAATCGCGAGGCACAACAAGAGGATAGTCAGCAGTGATAACATACGATGCGCTCCTTGGGCCAGTAGCTCCCCATCAGTTGGCTGTGGGTAACAATGTCGATTCAGCCACGACTTACGCATTCAGGAAGGTTCACCAGTGAAAATAATCATGGGTAAGGTGCTCGTTCCTGCGTGGCGGCATAAGTCCTATAGATACTCAGAAAAAGGTCTGTGGTGCTACTCGTCTCTTTAACTCGTGATCATGCCACGAAGCTTTTTCTGAGAAACGATAGCAGTGAGGCAGGCTGTGGATACCTGTGTGCGACAAGTGTAGCAGAGCAGAGACGTGGTTGCTGCGTCATAGAACATAGAGCTGTTGTGTCGTAACACACAGCAGCGTCTATGTTGCGTTGCCGCCGTAGGCCATCTGGCAACGGTCCCACCAATGCAGCACAACGCAGGACCTCAGTAATCAAATATTTCAGGGGAATCACGGAAGATATTACCGGGAAAAGCGATTAGACTATATGGCATGAGACGCTATCGCTTTGCTTTGGTTCTTTCCTGGACGATCTTTTTTGCCGTTGGGCTGCTTTGGGGACTTGATAGCACCTTGCTGGCAGCGCGATCAAGCAGCACCGCCGAGACAACCCTGGCACCCGTTATCGACGATACATTGAAATCCAGCACCTTTTTCATGGCCGTGCCAACAACCACGCTGACCACAACAACGTACCTACCACTGATCCACGGCAATGCACCGGCACCGATTGTGATTGCGGCGGCACACATTGATAGCGCCCTGAGTGGTGAAGCCGATGAAGCCCTACTTCTTTGGAATACAGGAATGCGCAGTCAGTCGTTGGCCGGCTGGCAGATAGCCACTGCATCACGGCGGACAACCTTTCCAATCACGAGCACACTGCGGCTGGGTCCCGGTGAACAGGTGTGGTGTGCCGCCGAAGCAGCGATTTTTCGCCTATCCTTTGGTAAAGAAGCGGCCTGCGAATGGGCAGTGGACAGCGATCCGCAGAGCATTGATCTTATGGGAAAGCTCACCCTTGCCAATCAAGGCGGACGCATTCAGCTCTACTCCGCGACCGGGGCACTGATCGACACACTGCTCTACGGTGATGAGAGCACACCGGCGGCCGGCTGGTTTGGTCCGGCCGCACAGATCTACGCGCGCGGTGACATTCCAGCCGTGGGCCAGATCTGGCAACGCAAACTTGACCCAGTTACGGGCTCGCCCCTCGATACCGATCGGGCAACAGACTGGAGCGGAGATCTCGGGGATCTGCAATGGGGCCGTCAAGTCCATATGCCGGGCTGGCAGCAGTTGTCCATTGTGCCCGTGGTCGTTGCCAACGCGACCATGACCGTTGCGGTGGGGCCGGAAGGGCTTTATCAGCCGCTGGCAAATTTCATTGCCACAACGCACAAAACCCTCGATCTCAGTCTGTATACCTTTGAGCATAAGGAACTGGCGGAACGGGTTGCCGCCGCCGCACAACGGGGAGTGCGAGTAAGGCTCCTGCTGGAAGGCAGCCCGCCAGGGGGGATCAGCGATCTACAAAAATGGTCGGTGATGACGATTGTGGCAGCCGGTGGGGAGGTGCGCTATCTAGCCGTCAATGAGCGTGCCCCCAAGGGCTATCGAACACGCTATCGCTATTTGCACGCCAAGTATGGGATCAGCGATGGCCAACGCATCTTCAACGGTACCGAAAACCTGACTTATGATGCCATGCCGGTGACGAATGCCGAGCCAAGTGGCGGGCGGCGTGGCTTTTACCTTTTTGTGAATGCGCGCCAGGCGGCAGAACGGTTTGAACAACTCTTTACCCACGATTGGGCATCGGATCGCTTTGCCGATCTTGTCCCCTACACACCCGACCATGCAACGTATGGCGCGCCGCCGGCTGATTTTGTCTTTCCCGAACTTCCGCTCTATCCGGTGGACGAGGCACCCTTTGCGACAGCAGTTGCTGCCACCGGAACCGCGACATTGGCCGTGATCAGTGCGCCGGAAAATGCCACACAACCGGATCAGGGTCTACATGCGTTGCTGACACGTGCCGGCGCCGGCGATGCGATTGCTGTCATGGAACTGTATGAGCATAAACAGTGGGGCGATTCAACCAGCCATCCGGTGGCTGATCCCAACCCACGGCTAGAAATGCTCCTTGCTGCGGCCCGCCGCGGCGCGCAGATTCAGGTATTGCTGGACAGTTACTTCGATGACGCCAATGCCCTGCGCAATAACCGACAGACAGTGGATTATCTCAACCAAGCGGCTGCGGCAGAAAATTTGCCATTGGTCGCCAAATTGGGCAATCCAACCCTGGCGGGTATCCATGCCAAGCTCTATTTGGTGCGTATTGGGCAAGAACGGTGGTCCGCAGTTGGGAGTTTGAATGGGGGAGAGGTGAGCCACAAGTTGAACCGCGAGGTTGTATTGCTCACCGACATGGCAGCTATTTATCAGAGGTTGCTTGAGGTCTTTTTATGGGACTGGGCGCGCTAACTTGTTGACCACCATGCCGTGATCGATGGCGCGGGTAGCGTAGAATACAAACAGGTCTGGCTTTCATTAACTTCTAAAAAACACGTAACTTTCTTGGCAATCAACCGTCTTCGCTTTATAGCCTAATGCAGAATTAACCTCACTGCACCTTGTTATGCTTTCGCCTTTTCAGCTGATAAACATTGTTTCTCATGAAAAGACACTCATAGCAAGAACGACGATAGGTCTTTCTGAAAACATCTAATTTTGCCAATTCCTCATCGCTGTTTATCAAAAATCCTTACAAAGCTGACGATAGACATAAGAATACGTAGGGAATTCGTATACAAACCGAATATATTTGTTCCCGTTTTATCCAAATATATATATTTTACTTGATGATTGTTTCTAAAAACATGTGCCCGATCGTGGATGCTGAAAAACAGGATCCTTGTTCTTCACGCTTACCGCGTGTGCCTATCTCGCACCCTGGCATATGCAGTAAGACGATTCCTCTGTGAAAGTTAACTCTGTGAAAGTTAACTCTGTGAAAGTCAAAAGGAGAGAAGTTGTACCATGCAAATTCAAAAAAAAGTGATTGGGGCTTGGGCAGGTATTCTCACATTGCTTCTGACCCTCGTGGCGCAGATCGGAACCCATACGACGCCAATTGCCTACGCCGACACCGATGGCACAGATGCCATCAATGGGAACGAGTTATTGGTCTTTCAGGTAGATCGCACGGTGACAACCAGTGACCGCGGCTTCCCACGGGATGATCCACCAAAGGCTTCCGCCAATAGCAATTGGCAATCACCCGTCAATTATGCACAAGGGACATTCTATTACCGGGTGCAGATCCGCAACCAACCGCGCCCACAGAACATGAAGATCCAGTTCTGTGCGTGGCAGGATCGCTTTGTGTTGGAAAGTTGTGGCGGCATGGCCAATGTACGCGGTGATGCCGGGACAGTGGTCACATGGAGCCAAAACGTGCAAGACATTTGGAAAAAAGATAACGTGGGGGTCGATTGGACGCGCCCACGCCAGCGCTATGGGATAGCCATCAAAAACGCCCAAGGACAACCGGTAAGTGACTTCCAGGGTTGGAATTGGAATGGCGAAAATCCCAATCAATGGTATCCGCTGGATATGTGTGTCACAGTGGTCGTGGTTGCCAAAGGCAGCACCTTCTCCGGTTGGAACAACTACCGCTGTAACGGCGGTGGCGGTGGTGGTGGCGGGGGGGGGTGGCAGCAATCCCACCGCGACGCCTACCCCCACACCGCGTCCTTCGGC
>ERZ795053.4536-NODE-4536-length-14982-cov-6.465867_pt1 | contig 14982 bp, 8 predicted proteins | sample MGYA00375137_ERZ795053 | MGnify/ENA primary metagenome ERZ795053 (study PRJEB30182, sample SAMN05720284) | activated sludge metagenome | isolation source: Anaerobic digester | place: Hong Kong | collected 2014-12-17 ... | reverse complement strand
CGGCGCTGGCTTGCGCCAGCAGATGGCGGCGTAACGCAGCGGCATCCGGCAGATGGCGGATCACGGCGTCTTCGGCAGCGGGCAGCGGCGTTCGTCCCAGCAGGATTAGGGTTGGACGGAAGCGCACCAGTTCCCGCAACGTTTCCGCCGTGATACCGCGCGCTCCGCCGGTCGCCAACACGACCCAATCCTCGTTTGGTTGACGCCGGGGAGTGGGCAACGGCGATAGCGAAGCCGGCACGGTACGGAAAATCGTGCGCACTCCGCCAGGATAACCAACTTCCCGACGCCCGCCCGGCAACGCCAGTTCCTGAAGCACCAGCGCTGCCAATCGTTCAGGATCACCGTCTGGGTCCACGTCCAGCGCTTTGCCGATGAAAGTAGGCGCGGCGGGGCCAGGATTCCATTCCAGATTCAAGGTCTTCACCAGACCGGTTAACCCTGCGCCACCAGGGAAAATGTTCTGTACAGCATCGGGCGAACCATTGCGTCCAAATTCACCACCCAGACCACTGACCGTCAGCAACTGCCCCCCATTACGCAACTCGGTCCCGACCTGTTGCAACAAAGCGAACAGGCTCTTCACTTCGCGGGTCACTTGTTCGCGCCACGCAGTCAACGGCGTATCGATCGCAAGCGGCGGCTGACCCAGGGGCAGCAGGTGAATGACGGCCCGGATGGTCAAACTCCGCCATTGCGCCTGCAGCCAATGGCGCAGCCGCTCAGCGTCCCCCAACAGTTCCTCGGGAATCAGTAGGGGCTGTACGTCGGCCTGGCGCAATTTCCCGCTCAAGGCATCGGCAACACCCCGTTCATCGGGGGTAATCAAATATAAACCCGGCTCCAAGGGCAAGGGGGGATAAGTCAGCGGTTCCACGTGCGCCTTAACGATAAACCGGGACAGCGGGGCGCACAAAAGACCTGCCATCCCGGTTAATTCAAAAGGGCGAGCATTCTCCTCCAGCGTCTTTTCTTCCCGAGTCGGCGTCACGGATGTCTCCGTCGCCAAGCGGGCGGCAACCGCATGCAGAATCTGTTGGAAGGTCGGCAGCGTAGCGATCTCTTCCATGTGCGGCTGAAGTTTCTGCGAAACGGACTCCGGCAGCGATCGACGGAACAGACCGAGAATTTCCACCCGTTTGATCGAATCGATGCCCAGGTCCGCTTCGATATCCTGCTCCAGCCCCAGCATCTCCGGCGGGTAACCGGTGCGCTCGCTAACAATGGCCAGCAAGCGATTTTTGAGGTCAGGAAGTTCCTCTTCTGATTGCACCGGGGTGGGCGGCGTAATGATAACCGGCGGTGGTGACGGCACATTAACCGTGGGTTGTGAAATTCCTTCTTTACCCGCCTTTGACACAGGAGGAGAGGGGGGGATGTTGAGCGCAGGTGACGCAAGAGAGGAGGGAGGGATTTTGGGGACCGGCAGCGGTGGTTGCAGCGGTGCAGTTTCAATGCCGCCTTCCTCACGGTTGGCGGCAAAGTAAGCCAGCATTACCCGTTCCTGTAAGTGCAGAAACTGGCGCATGGTTTCCTGATAACCGGCCAGCGCCTGGTCAACCGCCCACGTTGCAGTAGCGCTGGTCGCCGGCGGCCAGCCGGAAGGTTGATCACTCATGAGATGATTCTCCGTCGATGAGATCGCTTCCCCCCTATCGCAACCTTCCTCTGCGCAAGGGGGCAGCATCTGTTTGGCCCCCCCCTTTGGAAAAGAGGGATTAGGGGGAATTTGGGACAAGAGGGCAGCTGGTGCAGTTAATGGCGGCCTGACGCCCAGCGCATGGGATTCTCCTTGCCGCCGGATGCCGGTTCCACTCAGCCGCCAAACATAGGACGGCAATGGCGCGGGTTTGGATCGTTCCAACACTGCATCCAGTGGCGATTGATCGGCGACCCGACCCGCAAACAGCGCAGCCAGATCGAGATGGACGTTATGGGTGAGCAATGCTGCCAGCGCCTGCAATAGTCCATTCAGACCGCCGCCGTGATCATCGACCGCTACCGCTAGATGCGGCTGGCCGTGCAGAATTTGTTGGGTCAGCCGGGTTAGCACATTACGCGGGCCGACTTCTAGGAACAGTCGCGCGCCGGCGGCGTACATGGCCTCAATTTCGCCGGTGAAATTGACCGGTTCCGCCAAATGCGCCGCCAGTCGATCACGAATCGCCGCCGGTTCCTGCGGATAGGGGTCGGCGGTGGAATTGCCATAGACCGTCAACGTCGGTGACGCCAACGGTAAATCGGCCATAAACTCCGCCAGTCGCGCCCGGGCCGGTTCGACCATCGGGGAATGAAATGCAGCGGCGACTGGTAGGGGTGCAGCGCTAATGCCATGTGTCGATAACGCCTGATGCGCCTTTTCAATCGCGGCGGTCGAACCGGACAGCGCCAGTTGCCGGGGTGCGTTGTAATTAGCTAGGGTGATGCCTTCGACGCCGCGCAACGCCGTTTTCACGGATTCCACATCCGCGCGCGCGGCCAGCATAGTCCCCAGTTCGCTTCCAGCGGCAGCATCGATAATAAACCTGCCGCGTGCTTCGGACAGACGGAGTAACGTCTCCAGATCGAGAACGCCCGCCGCGTGCAACGCTACATATTCACCATAACTGTGGCCCGCCGCCAAATCCGTTTGCAGATTCAAAGCTTGCAACCAGGCCCACAGTCCGGCCTCCACCGCGCCCAGCGCTGGCTGGGCAATATGGGTGCGGGTCAACCGGCGCCGTGCTGCTTGATCGGTTTCGGGGATAAAGCGGCGAGGCGGGTAAATGAAGGCGCTCAATTTCGCGTCAAACACGCCGGTCAGGACTGCATCCGCCTGTTCCAAAGTCGCCGCCAGTTGCGGCAATGCGACCGCCAACTCGCGGAGCATGTCAGGATACTGGCTGCCTTGCCCTGGAAACAGCACTGCAAGGCGGGGAGTTTGTCCGTCAGCTAGCCAGGAATGAGGCAAGTAAATACCGTTGGCATGACTCTCCTGCCCCTTTGCAGGGGAAGGGTTGGAGGAGAGGGGGAGTTTGCGCAGCAACGCTAGCGCGCTTGCTATGCGTTGCGCCAACTCCGCCAACGAATCCGCAACAATGGCCAGCGTCAATCCTTGTTTTGGCAACGCCCGCGCCAGCGCCGCCGCCAAGTCCGCCAGACGCGGTTGCGCGCCCGCTTGCAGAAGAACGACTTGCAACCGCTCCAATTCAGCGATCAATCCGGCGGAGTTCGTCGCCCGCCACACAAACAGTTCGATGGGCCAGTCAGGTACAGAAGGTTCAGAGGCTCGCCCTTCGCCATATTCCTCCAGTGTGGCGTGGAAATTAGCGCCGCCAAAGCCAAAGGCGCTGACGCTGGCCCGACGAGGATGGTCCTGTTCACGCAGCCAGGGACGCGCTTCAGGATTGATAAACAATGGATGGGCGGGATCGCACAGCGGCGGTAGCGGACGATCCACGCCGCGATGTGGTGGCAATACCCGGTAATGCAACGCCAGCGCCGCCTTGATCAGCCCGGCTACGCCTGCGGTCGCCTTGGTATGGCCGATCAGCGTCTTGGCGGAACCGATCGCGCCGCTGGCCGGGTATGCGCTGCTTTCATCCAGCAGCGTCGTCACCGTCTCCAGTTCCGCCCGATCGCCGGCTACGGTGCCGGTGCCATGCGCTTCCCACAACCCAACGGTTGCTGGTGAGTAGCCGGCTTCCTGATAGGCTCGGCGCAAGGCCCGCAATTGCCCGGCGGGTCGGGGCGCAGTCAAGCCCTTGGCGCGACCGTCGCTGGAACCGGCGATGCCTTTAATCACCGCGTAAATCCGGTCGCCATCCCGTTCAGCATCCGCCAACCGCTTCAACACCACCGCCGCAACACCTTCGGCAATGGCAATGCCATCCGCCTGCTCATCGAAGGTGCGGGGTCGGCCTTGAGGCGACAGGGCCTGGGTCTTGGAGAAACAGAGATACATGAACGGTGACTGCATGGTATCGGCGCCGCCAGCGATCGCCAAGTCGCTGTGACCCAGTCGCAATTCGTTGACCGCCTGGTAAACCGCCGCCAGCGATGAGGCGCAGGCCGCGTCCACCGCGCAGTTGACGCCGCCGAAGTCGAAACGGTTGCTGACCCGGCCTGCCGCCACGTTGGGCAGCAGTCCGGCAAAGGAATCTTCGGTCCATTCCGGCAGCCTGGCCAGCGTATCCTCGTCCGCGCGCCCGGTCATGCGCGGCAAATCGGCGCGCGTGGCGTAGGCGAGTCCCAGTTCGCCCATGCCGCCACTGGTTCCCAACACCACCGCGATGCGTTCACGATCCGTTTGCGGCAGGTCGATACCGGCATCCTCCAGCGCTTGCCGCACCGTTTCCAGCGTCAACAATTGCAAGGCATCGACCGACTTCAGAGCGACCGGCGGCAGTCCGTAACGGGTGGGATCAAACGGCTGCTCAGTAATGAAGCCGCCCCATTTCGAGTAAATCCGGTCGCGGGTTGCTGGGTCAGGATCGTAGTACAACCGCCAGTCCCAGCGTTCCGAGGGAACTTCGGTAAGACAATTCGCGCCCTGAACCAGGTTTCGCCAGTACTCCTGCGCATCGGTCGCACCGGGCAACCAGACGCCAACGCCGATAATGGCGACATCCGCCGGATGGGCATTGAATTCAGATTGTTTATGGACTTGCGGTTGATGGCGCGCCAACCAGTCCAGCGCATCCGCTGTGACGTTGCGGTGCAATTCGTCCAGCGTCAATGGCCGGTCATGCAAGGCCGCCACCTGGCCAATCATATACATGCCCTGCGTTCGCTGTTCATCAGGATCAATCCGTCGCAATTCCCCGGTTGGCTCCGAACGCAGCAGGCCCTTGGTGGCGACGCGCAGTCGGCCCAGAGTGAGATCATCTAACCGATCGCGCACCGTCCGCGCCGGTTCGCCTTGGGCTTGTAGCTGCCGACGGGTTTGGTGAAATGTGGCGACGAAAGGCGTGATTGCGCAGCGACTGGCGTGGCCGGGACCGGTGGTTAAGGTGGCGGTTGTTGCACAGTCCAGCGCGACTTGCTGAAAGTCAGGCTGGATCGCCCCGCAGCGCACCGCTTCCTCGGTCAAAATGTAGGCCGTGCCCATCAGTATGCCGATGCACGCGCCCCGCTGGGTCAACGGCGCGGCCAATGTCGCGGCCATCGCCGCTGAGCGGGCGTCATGAATGCCGCCAGCGAACAACACCGCTACTCCGGTCAAACCATCAACATGTTCATCTCCCCAAGCCAGCAGCGCCTCGATCATCGACTCCCACAACACGAAGCTGCTCAGTGGCCCGATATGGCCGCCGCATTCCCGGCCCTCGAAGATGAAGCGGCGCGCGCCCTGCTCCAGAAAGAGTCGCAACAAGGTCGGCGTAGGCACATGCAGATAGGTTGGAATGCCGTCGGCTTCCAGTTGCCGCGCCTGTTCCGGGCGACCGCCGGCGATGTAGGCGAAAGGCGGCCGGACGGCCCGAATCGCCGCCAATTGCTCCTCGCGCAAGGCCGCCGGGACAAAACCGAGAATCCCTACGCCCCAGGATTGCCCGTTCAGACAGCGTGCGGTTTCCGCTAGCAGCTCGCGGGAACGGTCGCCTTTTAGCATCGCCAGGGCGATCATCGGTAATGCGCCGGCTGCTGCAACGGCCTTAGCAAATTCAGCGCAGTCGCTGACCCGGGTCATGGCCCCCTGCACGATGGGAAAACGGGTCGCATGAACACGCGCCAATAGGGAATTTTCCGCCAACGCGGCATCTTTTTGCGCTTGATGCGACTGTTTGGCCAGCGCTCGCCGAATCGCACGAATGACGCTGGCGACCGTTCCATAACGCTCGGCCCAAGACGCGGCGAACGCGATCTCCTGACCGAGAGGTAAAATGTCGTGCGCCCGTGGATCGCGCCAACCGGTCAATCCATCCAGGATCGTTGCAGGAGAATTCTCTCGATCATCCTGCAACCGCTGGCGTAGCGTGGTCACCGGCGCAAACCCTGGCCGTTCCAGCACCCGGACATAACGCCCGGTTTCCTCGTGACCCAACAATACGGTTTCCGTGCCGTCCAGTCCCCGCAACCAGGGACGCAAGGCGTCAGCGACCGGCGATTCCCGCAACAACAGCAAGGCGTGCTCCAACACTACCCCGGCAGCGCCGCCAATCTGACAGGCAGCGGCGGTATGCAGACCGATGCCACCCCGGACGTAAACGGGCGATAGGGTTCGCTCCAGCAACCGTTGCAGGAGCACAAAGCTGCTTTCCTCACCGACTGCGCCACCGGCTTCGTGACCCTTCACCCACCAGCCGTCAATCTGCGATTCTAGATCAGTGAATGCATCGCGCCAGAAGGAGAGTTCCAACAACACTCGTCCACCGCTGGCGCGGAAAGCCTGAACGGTAGGCAGTAAATGAATATTGCGCTCAGCATCCAGAATCAGCCAAGCCGGTCTGACCAAACGGTCAGCATCCAACGCCGTTGGCGTTTCGCTGCCGCCCCATTTCAGGCCAAAAGGAGTAGACAGGCCCGCCAACTGTTTTAACGCTGTTGCCAGTTCAGGTAGATTCACGGCAGTTTCAGCATTGAACACCCCAATCGCGCCAGCGCGACAACCGGCAACTGCCAGCGCCGGATTGCTTAAGTCAGCGGGATTCAGGATGAAAAGCTTCATGGCAAGGGATCAACCGGCGGGGTCAGCGATTCTGCCGCGTCACTGGCTTCGCTGGCCGCCAGTTTAAACCGGCTGACTCGCTCCATTTCCAGCAAGGTTTCTTCCAGCGCCGCTTCCAGCCAGTCCACCCGATTTTCCAGTTGCTGGTAATAGCGGCCGATCTCCTCCAAAGTGCTGGAGGTTGTCAATTCTTCGGCGCGCGGTAGGGCTTCGACGCCAAATTCCAGACCCCAGGCGTTTTCGCCACCGGACGGGCGTCCTGCGCCACTCTCCTGATTTTGCAGCCATTGCAGCAGGGCGTGACGAATATCAGGATTTTTCAGCAGGGGCGCCAAAGCCGCCAATCCACCCGGCAAACGGCCACCTTTGCCCTGAGCCGCAACCGCCGGCGCCGACGCGGTCCTGGTCGCCATCATCAATGCGCGTAAACCGGGGCGACTATGCTGTGTTGCTGGTTCCAGGCTCCCCCCTTTGGCAAAGCGGGGTGGGGGGGAATTTTGCCCGGCGCGCGCCTGGCGCTCTTGCCGCAGTCGGTCAAGACGCTGTTTGACTTCATCCTCATCGCTCATATCGCGGGCTACTCCAGAAACTCCAGAAACCAGTCATCGCCGCCTGCCCGGGGGGATGTAGCAGACTCCGGGGGATTATTCGTGAGCAGTTGGGCGTGCTGCGCTGGCCTAGCATCCGGAGGGGATAGCGCGGCTCGCTTCCGGGCTTGCTCCAAACGCGCTTGCAAATCCTGGGCGACGGCCTGCAGGCGCTGGATATCCGCTTCAAGCGCAGCGATTTCCCCGGCGCTCTCCGTTTCTGCATGGAGTACCGACTCACGAGGGGGCGGTACCTCTTCCTTGCCTGCTTCAATCAATTGCTCTCTGGTTACGCTGGCCAGCGGCATAGAAGGCAATACAGCAGAAGTTGCATCGACCTCCGGCAAGCGGTTCACCCGCTCTAGCATCTGTTGCAAACGTCGAAGGTTAACTCCAACCGTCATTGGCTCACCGGGAATATTTTGCTGCAAAAACTTGAGCAGTCGCTGAATGCGCTCATTGACGCCGCCCTGGGCAGTTCGGCCACGTTGCTCCAGAAGCCGCATCACCTGCTGAAGCCGTTGTTCGCCAATCGAAGTTCCAGGAATCAGCGTATCTCCCGGCGGTGTCTCCGCCAGAAATTGCGCGAACCTCTGTAGTAGACCACCACTTTGGCGTTCACCGCCCGGACCTGCCCCAGCCTGTCCCCGGCGATTGCCCTGCCTTCCTCGACCACGGCGTCCATCCTGAGCCGGCGCTGCAGGATTCGCCATTGGCGTCCCAGGCGTTGTCAGCGTCGCGTCATGCGCTGGAGAGAGCTGTTCATAGCGTCCTCGCAGCGCCTGTAAGCGGGCGCGCCGTTTGGCTCGATCGTCATCTTTATTCATGAAGAGTGCTCTTGGGAATTGTTTTTGAAATTCAGCAGTAACCGAATGCTTGCGCTAACTCGACCACCGCCGGGTGCAATCCCTGACGATCCGGCCGCCACGGCAAAGGTTCGGCAGGATCATAATCATCGAATTGCGCCGAACGCAGGCGCGGCTCCAGCAGAAAATTGATGTCATTACCCAAACGGGCGTTGACCGGACCGACATAGGCATAGGAGGACTGTTCCGGCGCCTTCATCGCCGCCAGTTCGCGCGGACCACAGGGCAATCTCAGCCATTGACAAATCCGGGCCAGTTCCGTATCCGGGTCAGCCAGAATCCGCTCGCCCTGCACCCGCAGCCATTGCTCCTGAGGTAGCTCATTCAGGAACTCCATGACCAGAGCATTAGCGTCGTGCCATAAAATTTGTGGCTCGATCACCGCCATATCGTCTGACTGATCGATCGCATTAAGCATCATCAGCATGAGCTTACCGCCCCGCGCTTTGAGGACCGACTCGCATTGCCCGCGTGGGTGGCGCAGCAAATGGATGAACCGCGCCTGGGGAACCGCTTCCCGCAAGCGGTCCAGATACTGGCGCCGACGTAGATAGCCCGGACTTTTCTCGACCGCAATGAGCGGATCGATCTTCTCCAGAAGTTCCTGGAATATCTCGCGGGTGCTGCGCGAAGCGCGCGCGCGAATCCAGCGGTAAGCCAACGCCACGCTGTCGATGGTCTGTTCGCCCGCGTAGAGCTGCGCGACCGTCCGCAACAAGCCGTGCCGCATCACCGGCCAAAAGGTGGATTTACGCCCACCGTCGTGATCGACGCCGCGCCAGAATTCGTCCATGCTTTCCGCCATGAACAGATTCAACTCGGGGAACCCATACATCCGGGGATGCTGGCCGAGCATCGTACTAACCAGCGAAGTAAAAGACCGGGGCGGCGCCAAAATAAACACAGGTTCGCCATGCGCTGGACTCGCCGCCGTCACGGGCGCAATCCTTCAACGAAGGGCACTTCAAAGCATTTCTCATGCATGATCGGTCCATGGCCAAAGTACCCCTCCTCGCCGAACAGTTCGCCATGATCGGCGGTGACGATGAACCAGGTATTGGACGGGCATTTGGCGTATAACTCGCCTAGCCATTTATCGAGATACTCCACACATTTCACCTGTTGACGGTGCAACCGTTGCATCTCTTCGTTGGGGAAAAAGTCCTGGTCAGAGCGCGTCCGGGACGCATCGCTGGCTAGGTCTTTGAGTACTCCATGCACTCCGGAAATGTGCGGCAAATCGTCGCCGGTCAGCATGTAGGGATAGTGCGTTTCGCCCAGATTGAGAAAGTAACAACGCGGCTGATCGTCGGGGAAAACGATTTCGCGCACCATGCCAGCGAAATCGTTGTGGTGGTCCATCAACCGGTAATCGTCGAAATCCCGATTAAGCAGGGTGTAGGGATTCAACACCGGCAACGACATGCGCGCAATCGTTCGGTAGCCGTGGGTTTTTAGCACCCGGGGCAGGGACAGTTCCGGCACGAAAGTTTTGAACGACAAGCCAGGAATCGCCAACCGATCCACCCAGCGCTTGAACTCGCCCTTGTAGACTTCGGAGGCGAATACCCCGCGCGGACTCGTGTGCGGAACCATACCCATCAGCATGGCGTAATGGGAGGGCGAGGTCCAGGATGCATAACTATAACGCCGTTCAACCGGACCCAGTTTGGCGAGGTGCGGCGCGTTAGCCTGTTGGCAACTGTCATAACGACAGCTATCCATGACGATATAAATCAGATGATTCATGCGCGACGATTGCGGTTGCGGCGGTTCTGGCGCAGACGGCGGGTTTCATCTGCAACCCGGGTGGCGATCGAGGGCTGCAGTTCTTCGGCTAATTCCTCCCAGTCTCCTTCGCTAACCACCAGTTCGCGCTCCAGATCGCTCAGCAGTTGTTCATGATCCGGCAGATGCAACACGGTAGCGCGGTATTCTTCGACCGCCAGTTGGAACTGCTGGCGCCGATAATGAATATCGCCCAACAGCTTATGCATCAGTGGCGCAATCTGGCTGTTTTGTGGTAATTCCCGGGCCTGTCGTTCAGCTTCTTCCAGATGGCCGTTAGCCAACAGCGCTTCGACCAGTCGCAGTCGCACCGAAGTCCGGCCGGGGTCCTGGCGCAACGCCTCGTTCAGCGCCTCTTCGGCAACCGGGTACAGCTGCAGCTCCAGCGCCGCGCGCCCCAGTTGCATCAGGGTCGCGCTCTCTTCCGGCAAGCGCGCCAATACATCGCGCAGCGCCTTTTCCGCAAGCTCGCGCTGATCCTGGGCGGTCAGCAGACGCGCCAATAAAATGGCGGCGCGCATGTGGCCCGGCTCGCTATCCAGCGCCAGTCGTAATTCAGCGATGGCGGCATCCGGTTGCTCTCGCTGGCGATGAATTTCCGCGAGCAACAAGCGCGGTTGCACCTTGCGCGGATCATAGCGCAGCGCCTCCCGCAATCGGGACATGGCTTCGTCATAGCGCTGTTGACGCAGCAGCGCTTGGCCTAGTCCGGTCATGGCTTTCACCGATTTCGGATCGAGATTCAGCGCATTTTGAAAGGCCATTATGGCCGGTTCAAATTGATCCAGTTCCGCAAGAGCCTGTCCCTCCAGCACATAGGCTTTCACGAGCAGAGGATCCAAAGTCCGCGCTTGGGTAAAGCGGGTCAGCGCTTCTTCGGTGCGCTCCTGACGCCGCAGCACCATGCCAATGCCCAGGCATGCATTGGCCGATTTGGGATTAATGGCCAGCAGTGCCTCGAATTCAACGCAGGCTTCGTCCTGTCGGCCTTCGCGGAACAGCGCACGACCTTTGCGCAGGCGTTCGCGTTCATCCTGAAGCGGCGCCGGCTCGTTATGCAGTTTCTTGACTGTGGGTTGCCACGGTGTCATGCCTCGTACCTCGTCAAAGCCCGCGCTGTCAATAGTTTGGGCATCATTATGAATTGGGAGTATCCATACTTGCAAAATCAACGCCGAGCGGTCGAATTGCTGAACGATCGACCATCATTGCGAAACCAGGGACATTAAGATTGGGTGTCAAAATTGGAATGAAAGTTGCGGATCCAAGTTCAGAACTTTCGCAATTTATCCATCATCATGATGAATTCATCATAGCAATTTGCGGCTAATGGGCACAAATCCCCCTGGAGACTCACGGGTTCTTTGGAGCGCGTAAAAACTCATGGCAAAATGGCGCGTCGGCCTGCAACCCTGTCCGCATCGCCGCGCCTTATCCACCGTCAACCCTGGCTTAAAACTGGAATGACTACTACTACAACGAATGCACGCACGGTAAAAAGCATTCAGGAACAGCTTATCCTGGTGCTCAACGATATGATTCAAGGTTGGGATATGGATTTTCTGGAACCGATTAACGCAGAAACCCGCTTAATCGAGGATCTGGGTTTCGAGTCGGTGGACTTGATGCAACTGATTGTGGCCATCGAGCAGACTTTTGAAGTACGCGGATTGCCGTATGAGCAAGTACTGATGCAGGACGGGGGCTACGTCACCGAGATCACGGTCCGGCAACTGACGGCATTTCTTCATCGGTTCATCCCGCTTCACGGGGCGAGTCCGTTTCAGCCGTTGCCTTCCCTGGCAAGTTGAAGCTCGAATTTGAACATCGTGCTTCGCACGCCTTCGCCTTCAGCTTTCAAACAGACCGCTCAATTCCTCAACCAATCTTTTACGGTCAATTTTCCCATTCGGATTGCGCGGCAGATCGCTGGAACGGGCGATGATTTGCAGCGGAACCATAAAATTGGGCAGATGCTGCTTGCAATAGGCGATCAACTCGTTCTCGTTAAAGTCCTCGCGTAACGGTTTGATCACCGCCACGACCGCTTGGCCCAGCGCTGGATGTGGAATGCCCAGCGCCGCCGCTTCGGCAGCCTGGTTACTGCCATAGATGACTTCCTCGACTTCGGTGGGACTGACCCGGTAACCAGAGGTTTTGATCATGTCGTCCTTGCGGCCAATGAAATACAGAAACCCTTCCTCGTCCATCCGCACGGTGTCGCCTGACCAAACGGCGAGTTCGGGAATCGGCAACCCAGGATTCTGACCCGGCGTTGGACGATAACGTTCTGCAGTTTTAACCGGATCATTCCAGTAACCCAAGCCGACCAGCGCCCCGCGATGCACCAGTTCCCCCGGTTCCTCCGGCGCACACGGCGTTCCATCTTCGCGCACCACCAGAATTTCAGCGTTGGGAATGGCTTTTCCCATCGAGTCAGGCCGGCGGTCGATTTCAACCGGCGGCAGGTAAGTCGAACGAAACGCCTCGGTCAATCCGTACATCAGGAAGGGCGCAGTTTTCGGCAGGGAGCGGCGCAAGGCGTTCAGCGTGGCGTGCGGCATGGCGCCGCCGGAATTGGTGATGTAGCGCAGGCTGTCCACGGCCGCTTGCGGCCATTCCAGTTGGGCGAGTTGCACCCACATCGGCGGCACCGCCGCCAGACCGGTAATGCCCTCGCGGGCGACCGTATTCACCACGTCGCGGGGCAGCAGATAATCCATCAGCACCGCCCGCGCCCCGGCTACAAATGCGGTGGTCAACTGGCTGAGGCCATAATCGAAGCTGAACGGCAGCACCGCCAGCAGCCGGTCATCCGCGTGGTTGCCCAAATATTTGGCGACGCTATGGGCGCCCGCCAGCATATTGCGATGGGACAACACAACGCCCTTGGGCTTGCCAGTGCTGCCGGAGGTGTAGAGAATCGCGGCCATGTCGACGTCGATAATTGCTGCTGGCGAACGGCCATCGTCCGCCGCCAGCAGCGCAGGCCAGCCCAGAGTCTGCAAATGATGCGAGTGCGGAGTCGGCAGAGAAGCTTCATCGACCAGCACCAGACTGTGCAGGTCGGGACAATCGACCAGTAGCGGCTCCAGCGACGCGGCCCGGTCGCGCGCGGTGATCAGGATACGGACATTGCAATCACGCAGGATGTAGGCGACCTGCTCAGGTTTCAACAACGGATTCACCGGCACGAATACGCCGCCTGCTAGCGCCGCGCCAAACAGGGCGGCCACGGTTTCCAGGCGCTTGGGCAAATAAACGGCGACCCGCTCTGCACGATTCAGGCCCAGCGCCAACAGGCCGTGGGCGGTTGTCTGCGTCAAGTGCGCCAGACCGGCATAATCCAGAAACGTTTGCCGATGGACAATCACTGTAGCGTCGGGGCAGCGCTCGGCCTGTTCCAGGATGAGTTCGTGCAGTAGTCTGGCCATAGGCAATTCCGAATAGGTAGAAATATGATATTGGTCAATGCAAATAATAGCCGTTTCCGTACTGTTTGATGCGGAATCAGCCGGAGAACGTATTCATGAATCGCTTTTTGATCCTGTACACGACCAGTGGTTGCCATCTGTGTGAGCAGGCGGAAAACTTGATCCAGCGACAAACAAACATTGCCTTCAGCGCAGTGGAAATCGCTGATGACGCCGAACTTCTGGAGCGATATGGGGCGCGCATTCCGGTCTTACAGCGGCTGGACACCGGCGAGGAGCTGGATTGGCCCTTCGCTGTGGAAGACGTTGAGGGTTTGCTAATGGCCGCTTTGCGGTCATGACTGAATTGTGCATTCTTTTCAGGCGCGAATCGATGACAATCTCCTTTTGCAAGAGTTCGCGAATTAAAGATAAACCGAAAATGATTCGCTATGTTTGTAAGGATAAATAACCACCACAGGCAAAATAACGATGAGTCAATATCAACGTTGCTTACTGTCCTTCCTCGGTTTCGCTGGAGTCCTCGTGACGGTTAACCCGGTCCATGCCTCCGGTCTGCAAATCACTGAGCAGAGCGTAACCGGTCTCGGTCGAGCCTTTGCCGGAGGTAGTTTGCCAAACGACGATGCTTCCGCCGCCTACTTCAATCCCGCTGACATGATGCTGAGCAAGGGTACTCAGGCGCAAGCCGGGATGACCTTTATCGGCATCACCACCGATGTGAGCAACGCCGGCTCCACCCTTCGTCTGCCCGCTAATCTGGGGGAGTTGTTAACCCGACCACCCGGCACGATCGTACCGGTGTTTGTAACACTGCCCACCTCGGGCATGGCTTACGACGACGGCGGCACGGATAATGTGGCACCGAACGGTTACTACATCATGGATATTAACGACCGGATGCGCTTTGGTTTAAGCATGACCGCGCCGTTCGCCGTCAGCACCAGCTATAGCCGGAACTGGGTGGGCCGTTATCACGCGATTGATTCGAAACTGTTGACCGTGGACATCAATCCTTCCATCGCTTACCGCATCAACGATCAGCTCTCGATTGGTGGCGGCGTCAGCGCTCAATATGCCGAAGCGAAGCTAACTCAGGCGCTGTTCAATCCCTTGGCGCCTGCGAACGACGGCAATGCCGAGGTCAAGGGCGACGATTGGGGCTTCGGTTTCAATCTGGGGGCGACTTATGAATTTGATCCGCAAACGCGGGTAGGACTGAGCTATCGGTCGCGAGTAGAGTACACGTTGGAAGGTCACCGCACTATCGGCAACTATCTTCCGGGCGTCAACGGCAAGATTCCCGCCAAGGTCGACTGGACGGCGCCGGACTGGGTGGGGTTGAACGCTTACCGGCGAATTAATGACCAGTGGGCGGTGATGGGCGGCGTGCGCTGGACCAACTGGAGTTTGTTTCAGGAATTGCGCCTGAAATATGCGGACGGCACGGAGACCCTGATCGAAGAAAAATGGGACGATAGCTGGACCTTCAATATCGGCGTGAGCTATGACTACACGCCGGAGTGGACCTTCCGCGCCGGTTACCAATATGACCAGACCCCGGTGCAGTCCGCTGAATTCCGCACGCCGCGCATTCCCGATGCCGACCGTAATGCTTTCGCGCTCGGTCTGAGTTATCGACCGAACCCGCAACTGTCCGT
>ERZ795053.4535-NODE-4535-length-14982-cov-18.294299_pt1 | contig 14982 bp, 11 predicted proteins | sample MGYA00375137_ERZ795053 | MGnify/ENA primary metagenome ERZ795053 (study PRJEB30182, sample SAMN05720284) | activated sludge metagenome | isolation source: Anaerobic digester | place: Hong Kong | collected 2014-12-17 ... | reverse complement strand
CAGCAGTCAGCAGTCAGCAGTCAGCAGTCAGCAGTCAGCAGTCAGCAGTCAGCAGTCAGCAGTTAAAAAATCGGGATACAATTTACTACCACTTTAAATTTCACCCTTCACCTTTCCACTTTCAACTTTCCCTTTCCCCCAAAAGAGAAACCCCGCATTGCTGCGGGGCCCTCTTCTCATACTTGAACCTGATTATGAACCTAAAACTTTATCTCAGATAGTCTTTGCCAACCTGGTAGTAGGTGATCTCACTAACGAATCTGCTGTCCAGTACATTCAGTTTTTCGGCAGCACCTGAGGTGAGTTTTACCAGCACTTTGTCGTTCACTTCTTCCTTGCTCAGCGTGCCGATCACCTTGGCGTAAATGACCCGGTTGTTCATCATGTTACGCACCTTAATTACGCTGCCAATGGGCGCATTATTGTGTAAGGCATAAAATCTTTCAGAGTCTGCACCGAATGCATCACCTCCTTCTATCCAGGTAGCAACGCCTTTTTCGGTCTTGGCATCACCGGTCTGAGAAGAGTATTCTGCAAATACCTGGGCAAATGATTTCTCCCTGTCATTCCTGCCTGCCGTTACCGGACTGGTCTCTTTGGAAGCTTCCATACCTGCGGCATCCGGTTTCATGGACTGCTTGGTTTCCTGTGCTTCGTTGCTCTCTTTGACAGGTTCTTCTTTCTTTGCTATTTCAGTCTCTTTCGGCGTGGGTTCTTCTTTCTTAGCCTGAACGGGTTCTTCTTTCTTGACCGCCGGCTCTTCTTTTTTAGTAACAGGCTCTTCCTTCTTCACCACCGGTTCTTCTTTCTTCACCTCCGGTTCTTCCTTCTTCACTGCAGGCTCTTCCTTTTTAACTACCGGCTCTTCTTTCTTCACTTCTTCTTTGCGAACCTCTTCTTTCTTCACCACCTTCTCTTCCTTCTTGCTTTCCTGTTTGGTAACGGAAGCTGTGGTCTCTTCATCGCCGGTCGGGATGCTTATTTCCTGACCAGGGTAGATCTTGTCAGGCTGCACGTTTGGATTGGCGGCCATCAGCTGGGTGAAACTGATGCCATACAAACGGGCGATGCTGTACAGGGTCTCGCCGGAAGATATAGTATGGCCTTTGGTCGGGCCATCATAATTTGATTTGATGGAGGTGACAGGTGGGTTGAGATTGCCTGTTGCACCCGGAATGGCCAGGGTCTGTCCCACACGCAACAGGTCCGGATTCAGACCCGGGTTGGCAGACAGCATGGCACTCATGCTCACATTGAACTGGTTACAGATGCCGGTAAGCGTTTCGCCAGCCTGAACCGTATATCTGCCAGAGCCGGAGTTATTGTTACTTGCTGTGGTGGTGCCACCCGCTACCTTATAAGGTCTGGGAACGAAAATGACCTGACCCGCCTGTACATAGTCCGGATTTAGTCCGGGGTTGGCAGACACGATGCTGGCTAAAGAGGTGCTGTACTTGCGGCACACCATCATGACCGTTTCGCCGGAACCAATGCGGTATCTGATGAAGGTCTGATCACCCTCCACTTTCAGTCCCAGCGAGTCACCCTCGCCGGCTTTCATGGTTTGATAGGCCATTTGTGGCTGGGCCAGGAGGCTCCATGCCCACATGATCATGATAATAAGTACTGCTATCCTTTTCATGTTTTTTTGTTGCAGTAAAACGTGCATACGTTTACCTTTAGAGCAGACATCAGACACCGGCAGTGCCTGAGCTGCGGTTTTGACAAAATTACTTGAAGCGGCTATGCGCAAATCAAAGTTCGTGAGGGGTTTATACACCATTTTTATTGGATTTACATTATTGTGGACACTTTTTCCCCTGCTGGCAACAGATAATGCCGGTTCCGGTCCCCGTGTATTCTATTTCGAGATACACCAGGATATCATGCCCTCTGCCTGGCGCACAGTACAAAGTGCCCTGCGGGAAGCAGATGAAGCTGATGCCGACTATATCCTGCTCAGCCTGGATACCTATGGAGGATTACTGGATGCGGCAGATTCCATAAGGACCCGCCTGCTTTCTTCCAATATTCCTGTCATCGTGCATGTGACCAACAACGCTGCCAGTGCCGGTGCGCTCATTGCTATGTCATGTGACAGTATTTACATGAGCAGTTATGCCAAGATAGGCGCAGCCAGTGTAGTGGATCAGAGTGGTAACGTCATGCCCGATAAATACCAGAGTTATATGCGGGGCATGATGCGGGCTACCGCCGAAGCAAACGGACGTGATCCCGATATGGCCGAAAGCATGGTGGGTGCCATCAAGACCATTCCGGGAATCATTGACTCAGGCAAAGTGCTCACCTTTACTACCAGCGAAGCCATCGAAAACGGATTCTGCGAAGGCAAGGCAGAGACCTGGCAGGATGCGTTGCAACTGGCAGGTATAGAAGACTATACCCTTCTGCGGTATGAACCCAGCGCCATGGACAAGACCATGGGCCTTCTGCTGAGTCCGGTGCTGCGTGGTCTGTGCATCACCTTTATTTTCCTGGGCATCTATTTTGAATTACAGACGCCTGGTATCGGATTTCCACTGGCCATAGCCATCCTGGCGGCACTGTTGTACTTCGCTCCGCTTTTTGTGGAAGGTCTTGCTGCCAACTGGGAGATCCTGCTCTTCGTGGTGGGGATAGTCCTGCTGGCACTGGAGATATTTGTCATACCCGGATTCGGTGTGGCCGGTGTATCCGGAATCGGGCTCATTTTCACGGCTCTTGTTTTGAGCATGGTGCAGAATGATGGGTTCAATTTTGACTTCAGCGGTACCGGCTCTCTGGTGGAGGCCTTCGGGATCGTGATGGGTGCCATTGCTGCAGCGGTCATTGTGATCGTGGCATTCTTCGGACGTTTCCTGAGTTCGCCGCTATTCAAGAAAGTTGCGCTGCTTACCAGTGAGAATGCCGTGGAAGGATATAACACCAATATGCCTGAACTTTCTGAGCTGAAGGGAGTAGAAGGAGTGGCCGTATCTGATCTGAGGCCTGCCGGGAAGGTAGAGATCAACGGCGACTGGTATGATGCTCAAACCGAAGCTGAGTATGTATTAAAAGGAGAACAGGTGATCGTACTGGAAGTCAAGAATTCATACCTGGTGGTGCGGAAGCGATGAAGGTCCTGCTGATCATACCTGCCCGTTTTGCTTCCACCCGTTTGCCGGGGAAGCCGCTTGCTTTGATTGGCGGGTTGCCGATGGTGGTTCGGGTGGCCAGGCAACTGCAGGATGTAAGTGGAGATAAGGAAGTGGTCATTGCCACCGACGATGAACGGATCGTGGAAGCAGCTGCCAAACACCAAATTCAGGCTGTCATGACCGGCGATCATGTGTCCGGTACTGATCGCTGTGCTGCCACAGCATCCATGTTGCCCTTTTCGGCAGATATCGTGGTCAATGTGCAGGGCGATGAACCATTCATACAGGCTTCCACCATCGACCGTTTGATACAGGCATTCGATGATCCTTCGGTCAATATTGCCACTCTCTGTTTTCCCATCGACCGGGAAGAAGACTTCCGCAGTGAGCATGTGGTCAAAGTAGTGCGTGACCGCTCAGGCAATGCCCTGTATTTTTCGCGGGCCATGATCCCCTTTCCCCGTCAGGCATCAGAACAAAAAGCATATAAACATATCGGTATATATGCTTTTCGAAATGAGGTGTTACAACAGGTTGCATCACTTCCCCCTACTGCACTTGAACGCACAGAATCTCTGGAACAGCTGCGGTGGCTGGAACACGGCTATCTGATCAGGGTAGTAGAATCTGATGCTGATACCATGGGCATTGATACTCCGGAAGACCTCGCAGCTGCCAACCTGAAGATCAGCGAATGATCATCAGTGACCTGTGTGTCTGTTGCTGGTTGTTTCCTATCGTTAGCTGATAATAACCTGCAGCCAGTCCTGATACATCCATTGCCAGCCTTGTGGTTCCGGCAGGCCACACCTTCAGCAAGGTGCTGTTGCCAAGCAGATCTGTAGCCAGTACCTCCTGGTCTGTATGCAACACACCCAGTACCTGCAATTGCACCTGGTCTGTTGCAGGGTTTGGAAACAACATTATTTCAGGAAGCTCCAAAAGCACAACAGCAGTTGACGGATCATATACATTAGTTGGCTCTGATATGACCACCGAGGTCAGCACGGGACCCATCGGAAAATTATCGGCCGCAACGATACCGTAATAGGTCTCACCGATCACATAGGGAAAAGCTGAATTTCCATCTTCATCTATGGTGGTATAATAGGCGTAGGTGCCTTCCGGATATTCCGGTGTCACCGCGAATCTTCCGTTGTGAACATCCAGATCGCCGCCACCGGTAAATTCAAAATCTTCTTTGTAGGCACCCAGTGGGTAGGAGTCATTGACATCGGGTCCCCACTCAGCCATATCTAGCACTGTACCGTCGGCCAGGGTATGTCTTTGGGTGATGTCCCGCTTTGCCCAGCCTGATTCCATCCGCGTGATACCACCGCTGCCATCGGCGTTGCCATAAGCATAGGCACCGTAGATTGGATAACCATCAAAGGCATAACCCAGCAGCGGTGAATGTTGTCCGGCGTCCGGAATATACAAGCCGTCTGCGGGATAGGATTCGCAAACATCAGAAAGTGGGGCAGTGGCAGCAGAGAAAGGAGAAGGGTTCTGGTGATGGTGGTACATGCCGGGAATATCCGGACCGGGAGCACCCATGATCGGTGCAGGGTGACCTTTACTGCAATCGAATCCGGCGTTCTCGAACACCACCGCATTCCTGTGCCAGATGTCCATACCGTTGTATGACATGGCATCAGAATAATTATATACGGGCACGCCATTGATCCAGACTCCGATATGCCCGAGCCCGGGTTCTGTAAGCGTTCCGGTATTCGGTTCCGGATCTCTGGGAATGCGAAACAGGTATTCCAGTTCAGATGCATAGGAGGGATTTCCATCCTGGAATGGCCCGGTAGGATAGGCAGGTACCCCGGTGCTGTGCACATACACATTATCATCGCTGTACTCCACTTCCTGCACATTGGCTAATGCATCATCAGAGAAAGGAGTATAGGTACCCACTTCATAATGGCTGCCGGTCAGTCCGGTGGTATTGTATATCCAGGCTGTGAGTTCAGGCGTCTGGGCATGCAATGAAAAGGACAGTGAGCATAAACAGGCAAACAGCAGATAAGAACGGGTCATGATACAGGTTTGGGGTATAAGATAGCCCAGTCAGCCCAAGGTTTAACAATGGACTGTTTTTTATTCACGTTCTATTTCAGTGAACAACTTAATGCACCCATTCCTGTACCAGGTGAAGAAGGGATTCCTCCTTCGAGCGAAGTTCTTCAATGGAAGAGACCAGAAAAGCGGTATTACCATTCTCGGTTTGCTGAAGCACTTTTCCTGCCCGTGACGGAGCACCGGTCAGGAAGGTCAGCTTGACAGACTGATCACTCCTCAGATCCAGTGCTGCGATCCGGCCATCCACTTCAAAAGTGGGAGCACCCCAGCGGATGGTCTCCTTCAGCCTGTTGTCGGTCTTGTGTAACAGTTCACGCAATGCCAGCATCTCCCGTTTCAGGGGATGATCAAGCCTTTCAAAGAACAGGTCAACAGAAACATTTTTAGCCATGCGCAAAATATACACATAATTATTGTAAATTCCTAATTTATTTTCAATATATAATGAATTTCACGCACTTTTTGGCCATTTTTTATGGAAAAATGATTATTTTCTTGTTTGGTTTTGATAAACCCGGCATGTTCGAGGATCCTGGAAGAAACGGGATTGAATTCAAAGACTGCAGCAGTGATGCATTTCAGCCCAAGTTCATTTTTTCCATACGCCACCATTTGTCTGACCGCTTCTGAGGTGATTCCCCTGTTCCAGTAGGGTTCACCCAGCCAGTAGCCTAATTCAGCTTCATCAGGGTTGATTCCCCGACTGAATCCGGCAATGCCGCAAAATTCCCCGCTACAGGTAATGGCAAAGGTGTGGGGAGGATCTTCTTCCTCGCACATGCTGATGAACTCCCGTGCATCGCTTTCCAAGTATGGGAAGGGAAAGTGATCACGCAGGTTTTCCCATACCTTCCGGTTATTGGCCAGGGTAGCCAGTATTGTAATATCCTCCGCTCCGGGTCTTCGCAGCTGAACCATGTACAATGTTATTAATTCCGGTTCACAGCGGCAGAAGAATGAGCTGTCCGCTGCTGTCCAGTTCGATACGTTCGCCGGCAGGCAGGGTCATATCGCCAAGCGTTGCATCATCACTCAGTTCGCATGATTCCAATTGACCATTTTCATGAAAGCGCACTTCCTGAAAAACAGATGCCTTGCATGGAATACCATCTATCACCTGATCTTCTCGAAGGAAGCATCCCTTCAGCCGTCCGTTCTGATGGAAGGACGTCATGATCTTTACTCCTCCGCGAACGGTAACCCCTTCCACCACCATATCTTGTGGAAACATGATGACAGCAATGTGATCCGGATCTTCTGTGTCAAACAACAACCAGGATCCAACAGGAACTGACAGACCACTGAAGGGAATGGGTCTGGCCAGCAAACACTGATCGATACAACCATCCTCATTGAAATGGATCCAGCCATCACAAACGATGCCTCCCAGCATGGCGGGCTCTGTCAGTCTGCATTTGGATAAGGTGCCGTTATCGAAATAGTGGTCAGTTGAGGCCTGACAGATAAGTTCAGCCGAATAAGAATCCACATACACTTTCTCTGTTGTGGCGCAGGAAGCAAACAGCAGGCAGGAAGCAGCTAGAATTAAGGATCTCATGATATACCTCCTTGTATAAAGGTACGATGAGCAAGAGCAGGTGTTGCACTTTTTTTGGTGATTGTTGTCAATACCTGAGATCAGACAGCCAAATGAATTGATCGTGTATGATGAACGTTTAGTGTGGGCTGTTTACCATAAAAAAAAGCAGACATTGCTGCCTGCCTTGTTTACTAAACCGATCGAATCATTTATTGTCCGTCGCCGCTGCCAACACGGCCGCTGGCATCTTCGATTCCCGTTTTCCGATTGCGGGCTGCCTTGACCTGCTGGTTACCCAAAATGTAGCTGAAGGTGAGCCGGATCTGCTGGCTTTCCCATCCTCCTGCCAGGTCCATATACAGACCCGGAAGTTCCTGAATGGCATCCCAGGGTGCCGTATGGAATACATCGGTGAATGCCAGTTTGAGGTTGCCTCTGTCCTTCAGCAGCTTCTGTTGCACACCAATATCCATACTCCAGTTGGCTTCTGTCTGGAATACCGCACCCCAGACACTGGGTGATCCGAACCAGCCGGATACTTCCAGCGAGGTTTTCGGGCCTACATTGAAAGTACTCTGATGATATACATTAAAAGAAGTAACATTTATTTTTATGTCCCGGCCGTCGTCCAGCTGTCCGCCGTTCTCCAGGTTATATACACCGAGATTGGTGTAGGTACTCCACCATTTGACAGGACTGAATGGTGCACTGATGTTCAGTCCGATGTTGCGCTGGTAGCCGAGATTTACCGTTTCCAGATAGGTGCGGGTTCCTTCGGTAGTATCGCTCAGCGGACTGAAAAAATCTCTGGTATAACTGTAATTCAGACTGGTGTTCAGCATGTACGCGAAGGTGTGTGTAAGCTGCACACTGTTGGTGTACTGAGGTTGCAGGAACGGGTTACCCCTTCTGTAGGTCAGTTCATCCATTTTGAATTCGAATGGATTCAGGGCATCGTAATTCGGGCGCTGGATCCTTCTGCTGTAATTCAGCCTGAGCTGGTTCTTGTCATTCAGCTTATAGGTTAATCCGCCGGAAGGGAAGAAGTCGGTGTATTTTCTTTCTACCTCATCATTTTCCAGATCCTGCTGGCTGGTCAGTGTACCGATGGAATGGGTTTGTTCTACCCGCAGACCGAGGTTGATACCGAACTTCTTGATATCACGTACAAAACTGAAGTAAGCTGCCTGTACATTTTCCTGATAGACGAAGTTGTTGCTTCTGTCGGGATCCAGGATCTCTTCATTGTCAATGACCTCATAGAAGGTATAGGTGTTGTTTGTGGTCACATAGTTGGACTTCACACCCAGCCCCAGTTTTCCACCCAGGAAAGGCCTCTCATGATCGAGTTTGGCTGAGTAGATATCGATGTTAGTTGGTGCGGTGAAGGTAAAAATGTTTGCTGCGGTAACTGTATCAGCCAACGGATCTACGTAGTAGTTCGGCTGATACGTATCATTTGTGATCTCGAACTGACCGAAGTCCACATCAGCATTCCAGGTAATTCCGTTTTTGTCATCATACCTGTAATTCATGTTATAGTTGGAATTGAAGTAGTAGCCATCGTTATCGCTGATGGCCCTCAGGGTGGTCAGTTGTTCGCCGCTTGCCAGATCATAGATCGGAGTGACACCCAGACTGTTCCAGTTGTTGACATTCTTACCACCATTCACCAGGAAGCCGATGGTGCTTTTGTCTCCCACGAAAAAATCTGTTCCGAACTTCAGTCCGTTGAAAGGTCCGGAAGCTGTGCGCACAGAACTGGCATCAAAGATCTGCCCGCTCTGAATGCGGTAAATATCCATTGTGTTCCGCCAGGTGCCCACATTAAAATTATAACCACCAAACACATTCATGAATTTGTTTCGGTAGTTAACATTGAGAGAGCCATTGTATTTGGCGTAGAAACCCTGGTTATAGCCCAGGTTGATGTTGGCGTTGGTGCCGAAAGCCTTGTTCTTTTTCAGACGGATGTTGATGATACCGGCATCGCCTTCTGCATCATATTTGGCAGACGGGTTGGTGATGATCTCAATGGCATCGATCTCTTCTGAGCGAAGGGCATTCAGAAAAGCAGCCAGATCTGCACCGCTGAGCGGAGAGGGTTTGCCGTCAATATAAACAACTGTTCCGCTCTTGCCCATCAGCACGATGTTGTCATTGTTGTCAACCATCACACCGGGTGCCTTGCGCAATAGTTCCAGGGCCGTGTTTCCGGTTGCGTTGGCACTGCCATCCACATTGAATACGGTCTTGTCTGGCTGGATCTCAATAAGAGAGCGCTCACTGACGATCTCCACCGCATCGAGTACATTTTCATCAGTGGCCATGGTGATGAGTGGCAGAGAGCGTTTTTCTTTTTCACCAAGTATGATATTGTCAGACACATAATCTGAAAAGCCCACAAAGCTCACTTCCAGCCGGTAGGTTCCGGCCGGAATGTTCATCAGCTGAAAATGACCATCCATATCGGTCACTTCTGCCTTGACCATCTGGCTGTCGGCTTGCTGATACAGTACTGCATTTGCAAAAGGAACTGCTTCGCCACCGGTGTCCTGCACCATGCCCTCCAGTGAAGCCTGGCTCCATGCTTCGTCAGCAAACCAGATACCTGCGATCAAAAAGAAAATTCGTTTCATGTTGGTTGGGTTGTCGTTGATCAGGAGATCGGGGCAAACTTATCAGGAAGAAAGGCTTATCACCGCATTTGTTACCAGAGTTTAGGAGGCCTTAAGAGCTTTTAACGCAGCAGATATGATATCATGCCTGTTATCCATGAAAATCACATCATCCACAGGCTTATCCACAGTCTCAGAGAAGTGACGATTGGCTGCCTCAAAAATTGGCTTACCTTTATAGCCCGTAACGTTGTATATGAAATCCAATTGTAAATACATTTTCGTTACGGGTGGGGTTACCTCTTCACTTGGTAAAGGCATTTTTGCCGCCTCATTGGCCAGACTGCTCCAGGGGCATGGCTTCCGTGTAACGATACAGAAATTCGACCCTTACATCAATGTCGATCCCGGCACACTGAACCCGTATGAGCATGGCGAATGCTATGTGACGGAAGATGGTGCAGAGACAGATCTCGATCTGGGTCATTATGAAAGATTCCTGGGGGTAGATACCAGCCAGAGCAATAACGTGACCACAGGTGCGGTGTATCAGACCGTTATCAATAAGGAGCGTGCCGGCGATTATCTCGGTAAGACCGTACAGGTCATTCCCCACATCACAGATGAATTGCAGCGACGCATGATGCTGCTGGGTGAAAGTGGTGAGTATGACATTGTCATCACAGAGATAGGTGGAACAGTCGGTGATATTGAAAGCTTTCCCTTTGTGGAAGCCGTCAGGCAGCTGAAGTGGAAGCTGGGCAGTACCCGCTGTATCACGGTGCACCTGACGCTGATCCCGTACCTCGCATCTGCCAAGGAACTCAAGACCAAGCCCACACAACACAGTGTGAAGATGCTGCTGGAAAGCGGGTTGCAGGCAGATATTCTGGTTTGCCGTACGGAGTATCCGCTCAACCGTGACATTCGGCGCAAACTGGCGCTGTTCTGCAACGTCAATATCAATGCGGTCATAGAAGCTATCGATGTGGACACCATCTATGATGTACCACTCAGCCTGCTAAAGGAAGGACTGGATGATATCGTGCTCAGCAAACTCAAACTTCCCAAACACGGAGAGCCCGATCTGACCTCCTGGAAGGAATTCCTGTCACGGCTGAAGAATCCTACCAATTCAGTGCGCATTGCCCTGGTTGGAAAGTATGTGGAGTTGCAGGACGCCTACAAATCCATCCTGGAAAGTTTCATTCATGCCGGAGCTGCCAATGAATGTAAGGTGGAGGTGGTCAGCATCCAGAGTGATCACATCAGTGCAGAAAACGTGCGGGAAAAACTAAAGCATATGGACGGTGTTCTGGTGGCTCCGGGTTTTGGCGACAGAGGCATAGAAGGTAAGATCGCTGCCATAAAATTCGTTCGTGAGAATAATATTCCATTCTTTGGTATTTGTCTCGGTATGCAGTGCTGTGTCATTGAATTTGGCAGGCATGTGCTCAAGCTGAAGGATGCACACAGTACGGAAATGAACCCCAAAACGAAGCATCCGGTCATCGACAAGATGGAGGAGCAGAAGAATATCACCGAAATGGGCGGTACCATGCGCCTCGGTTCTTACGACTGTCGCTTGTACAAAAAGACCAGGTCTTATGACATCTATAAGTCACAGGCTATCACAGAACGGCATCGCCATCGCTTTGAGTTCAATAATGAGTACCTGAAAGACTACGAAGCGCATGGTATGATGGCTGCAGGTGTGAATCCGCAGCAGAACCTGGTGGAGATCGTAGAACTGAAAGAACATCCCTGGTTCATTGGCGTGCAGTTCCATCCCGAGCTCAAGAGCAAGGTAGAGAAGCCACATCCGCTGTTCGTTGACTTTGTGCGTGCTGCCATCCAGCAAAAGGAGCGCAAGCTGAAATAGGCAGCATATTTATGTCAACCGTTCGTCTGACAGACAGAAAAGCAGCTTTCCCCGTCAGGGTGGTCAGGCATTTTTAGCCTAACAACCCGCCGGATTACGTACTTTTGCCGCCTGAATCATGGATCGTAACACTATTATCGGATTTGTCCTCCTGGGCGTCCTTTTTATCGGGTATCTGACCATCCAGACCCGCATATCTCAGAAAGAACAGATACAACAGGCTATTCTGCAGGATTCTATCGAACAGGTAGAGAAAACCCGTGTGGCAGATTCTCTGGCTAAGGTGCAGGCACAAAGAGAAGCCATGCTGCTCGAGGCTGCCGGAACAGACGTCGTGATAGACAGCCTGAACGAAACGGAAAGACAGGCATTGCTTGATTCCATTACGGCTGTAAAGGCAGCTATTGCTGAACGTGAAACAGAGCAAACGGTGGAAGAAAGCCGGGGTAGCCTTGCTGCAGCATTCAATGGAAAAGAAGAGACTTTTTCCATCGAGAATGAGGAACTGATCGTGACCTTCAGCAACAAAGGGGGTAGGATCAAGGAAGTAAAACTCAAACAATTCAACGATTACCATGGCAAACCTGTGAAACTGGTGGGCGGGGATGATAACAGGTTCAGCTATTCATTCTTTTACGATACCGACAAGCGTGTCAGCACGGATGAATTGTATTTCACTGCTGTTCCGGGAAAGGATGGCAAAAGCGTGACCTATGTGCTCGATGCCGGCGATGGTCGTGTCATGCAGCAACAGTATGCATTCAACGACACCAGTTACCTGCTGGATTACTCCATTTCCATGCAGGGCTTTGATAAACTCATTCCGGGTAATAATCCGGCGGTTGTGTTGAACTGGGATAACTCCATGCGCATGCAGGAGAAGAACCTGGACTATGAAAGACAGTATTCCAAGTTCTTCTGGAAATATATGAGCGGCGACCTGGAAGATCAATCGTCAAACGGGGAAGAAAAGTTTGACGCCACCATTTCCTGGGTCTGCAACCAGCAGCAATTCTTCAACACCACCCTGATCGCCAGAAAAGGTTTTGATAATGTGGGCAGTGTGCATGTGGTTGAAGGTGAAGACAGCACCACCATGGTGAAGCGCTGCGAAACTGAACTGTACATTCCCTATGCTGGTCAGCCGAACTATCAGTTCGATATGCAATGGTATTTTGCACCCAACCATTTCCGCTCTCTGAAGGAACTGGATCTCGGGCTGGAAGATATCGTTCCAACCGGAACAGGTTTGTCAAAATTCATCAACCGGGGCGTCATCATTCCGCTGTTCCACTGGCTGGGTGGATTCATCAGTAATTATGGTCTGGTCATCCTGTTGATGACCCTGATCATCAAGCTGGCCCTGTCGCCGCTTACCTACCGCTCTTATCTCAGTATGGCAAAGATGCGGGTACTGCAGCCGGAGATCGCCGAGATGAAGGAAAAGTATAAGGATGATCAGCAAAAGCAGGGGGCAGAGCAGCTCAAGCTCTTCCGGAAAGCGGGTGTGAATCCGCTGGGAGGTTGTATCCCGACGCTCTTGTCCATGCCCATCCTGATCTCGCTGTTCCGATTCTTCCCGGGAGCCATCGAACTGAGAGGTAAGTCATTCCTCTGGGCCGATGACCTGAGTACCTATGACGATCTGATACACTGGGGCTTTGATTTACCCTTTCTGGGAAGTCACCTGAGTATATTCTGTGTGCTGATGACCGTTTCCTCCATCCTGTATGTGCGTATGAACATGAGCAACGCCACAGGTATGGCCAAGGAGATGCAGTTCATGCAGTACATCTTCCCGATCTTCTTCCTGTTCTTCCTGAATAATTATCCTGCGGGACTGACCTTCTATTATTTCGTGAGTAACATGACCACCTTCGGGCAGCAATTCGCCATCCGTCGCTTCTTTATCAACGACGAGGCCATCCACGCCAAGATCCAGGAGAACAAGGCCAAGCCTACCAAGAAATCACGCTTTGCACAACGTCTGGAAGATGCCATGAAGCAGCAGCAGGAAATGCAGAAGAGGAAGAAGTAGGATTAGTTGGCAGTTGGCGGTCAGCAGTGAGGAGTGAGTGGTGAGTGGTGAGTGGTGAGTGGTGAGTGGTGAGTGGTGAGTGGTGAAATTTTGGGCAAACAAGTTAGTACGTATCCTGTTCCATTGCCAACGGCCAATTCCATTCCGTATTCCGGTTTCCGAATTTTTCAGGCCAGCCTTCTGAACCTCAGCCTTTCTCCGTTGGCTGATTCGATCACGTGGATTCCGTTCCAGACCAGTTGTCCGTTCACATAGGTCTGATGCACCTTACCCTGCATCTGAAATCCTTCCAATGGACTCCACCCGCATTTGTACAGCAGGCTTTCTTTGGTCACTGTAAAAGGGGCGTCCGGATCGAGCAGGAAGAAATCTGCATGATAACCTTCACGAATGTAACCACGGTCTTCCATACGGAAACAGCGGGCCACATCATGACTCATCTTGGCGGCTATCTGTTCCAGCGATATCCTGCCCTGGTGATAGAAGGACAACATCACGTTGATGCTGTGCTGTACCATCGGTGCGCCTGACGGGCATGAAGTGTAAGGATTAGATTTTTCTTCCAGGGTATGTGGCGCATGATCCGTTGCGATCACATCGATACGATCATCCAGCACGGCCTGCAGGATCTGTGGTTTGTGCCGTGCATCTTTAACAGCGGGGTTCCATTTGATCCGGGAACCCAGTTCTTCATAATCGCCGGCATCGAAATACAGATGGTGTACACAGGCTTCTGCTGTGATGCGCTTTTGTTCCAGTGGAATGTTGTTGTCAAACAGATCCAGTTCTTCGGCGGTGCTGATGTGCAGGATGTGCAGCCTTGCACCGGTTTTTTTAGCCAGGTCCACCGCAAAAGAAGACGAAAGGTAACAGGCCTGTTCATCACGGATCACCGGATGAAGTGCAACAGGAATATGATCGCCGTAAATGGCTTTGTATTTTTCTGTGTTGGCTCTTACCGTTGGCTCATGTTCACAGTGTGTGGCGATCAGTGTCGGGCTGTTGCGGAACACCTCTTCCAGGATCTTCGGGTCATCAACCAGCAGGTTGCCGGTGCTGCTTCCCATGAAGATCTTTAGTCCGCAGATGGAAGTCGCATCTATGCGTTTGATCTCTTCCAGATTATCGTGACTGGTGCCGAGGTAAAAGCTGTAGTTGGCTACTGAGTTTCTGGCGGCAATGGCATATTTTTCTTCCAGCAGTTCATGGGTGAAGGAGGGCGGTACCACATTGGGCATCTCCATGAAACTGGTCACTCCACCTGCCACTGCTGCTTTGGCTCCGTGAGCAATATCCTCCTTCCAGGTCAGGCCCGGTTCTCGAAAGTGTACCTGGTCGTCAATGATACCAGGCATCATATGCAATCCACTGGCATCCACTTCTTCCGCTCTTTCCGGCACAGAAATATCCGGTGCTATCTTCTCGAATCTGCCATTTCGGATCAGCACATCTGTTTCTGTGATCTGTCCTTCGTTTACCAGTCTGACATTGCGAATGATGGTGGACATATTGTAAAGATAGTTGGTATTGGGTATTGGGTATTGAGTATTGAGTATTGAGTATTGAGTATTGGGTAGTGGGTAGTGGGTAGTGGGTAGTGAGCAGTCAGCAGTGAGCAGTGAGCAGTCAGTAGTCAGTAGTCAGTAGTCAGTAGTCAGTAGTCAGTAGTCAGTAGTCAG
>ERZ795053.4533-NODE-4533-length-15001-cov-4.282617_pt1 | contig 15001 bp, 19 predicted proteins | sample MGYA00375137_ERZ795053 | MGnify/ENA primary metagenome ERZ795053 (study PRJEB30182, sample SAMN05720284) | activated sludge metagenome | isolation source: Anaerobic digester | place: Hong Kong | collected 2014-12-17 ... | reverse complement strand
GTCTGCAGCAGCACGTTGTCGCGCTGGCGGCGCGCGGCCCAAGTGCGCAACACGACGATTGCAGCGACCGCGATGATAAGACCCACGAGGCCCATCCAGGCCCCTTCGCCAAAAACAGGGCCCGGCATGACGAAGCCCTTCTTGGACAGGAAGAATACGCCGAACGGATTGAGCGCCTGCTTCAGATCAGGCAGCGTCTGGATCACAACGAACATGTACCAGAAGAAGATCTGCAGCAGCAGCGGCACATTGCGGAAGAACTCGATGTAGACCGTCGCCACGCGTGCGACCAGCCAGTTCTTGGACAGGCGCATGACGCCCACAATGAATCCGATGATGGTCGCCGTGATGATGCTCAGGAAGGACACGAGCACCGTATTGATGATGCCGACGACGAGGGCGCGGCCATAGTTGGACTCGCTCGAATAGTCGATCAGCCGCTGAATGACATCGAAGCCTGCCGTTTGGTACAGGAAGTCGAAGCCGAATGTCTTGTTGAGCCTTTCCAGGTTCGCGGCTGTGTTCCGGACGATCTCGTAGCCGAGAAAGATCAGAAGAGCGATCAGCACGACCTGTACGAAGATCGACCTGGCCCTTGGATCGTTCCAGATCGATACCCTGGCGGTATCATGCGGTTGTTCCGCTACCGACATTTTCCCTCACCCTAGGCGTTCACCCCCAAAATTCAGCCTTCGCATGTGCTGCCGGTCACCGGTCTTTGTCGACATGCAAAGGAGTCGAGGAAGGCCCGGCCAAGAGCCGGACCTTCCATAGTTCAATCAGCGGATCGGCGGAGCGTACTGGATGCCGCCATCCTTCCACAGCGCGTTGATGCCGCGGGCAATCTTCAGCGGCGTGTTCGGACCAACATTGCGGTCGAAGATTTCGCCATAATTGCCCACGCCCTTGACGATGTGAACGACCCATTCCTCATCGAGGCCGATGCCCGTGCCGAAGCCCGCTGCCGAGCCGTCCTCGTTCTTGACGCCGAGCACGCGCTTGATCTCGGGATTGGTCGATCCCTTCATCTCTTCGACGTTGGCAGAGGTGATGCCGAGTTCCTCGGCGTCCAGCAGCGCGAAGTAGGTCCACTTCACCACGTTGAACCAGTTGTCGTCGCCTTGGCGGACCACGGGACCCAGCGGTTCCTTGGAGATGATTTCCGGCAGCACCACATGGTCATCCGGGTTCTTGAGCGCGAGACGTTCGGCATAGAGGCCGGACTGGTCGGTGGTGAAGATATCGCAGCGGCCTTCGTCGTAGGCCTGACGTACCTGGTTCGAGTCCTCGATGGCCACGACCTGATACTTCATGTTGTTGGCCTTGAAGTAATCTGCGAGGTTCAACTCGGTCGTCGTGCCGGTGTTGGTGCAGACGGTCGCGCCGTCGAGTTGCTTGGCCGAGGTGACGCCGAGATCCTTGCGCACCATGAAGCCCTGGCCATCATAGTACATGACACCGGCGAACTTGAGACCAAGCGACGTGTCGCGGCCCATGGTCCAGGTGGTGTTGCGCGACAGAACATCAACCTCGCCCGACTGCAGCGCCGTGAACCGTTCCTTGGCGGAGAGCGGCGTAAACTTGACAGCCTGCGGATCATTGAAGATTGCGGCTGCTACGGCACGGCAGAAATCCACGTCCATGCCGGTCCAGTTGTTGCTGGAATCGGGATTCGAGAAACCGGGAAGGCCCTGGCTCACGCCGCATTGCACGAAGCCCTTAGCCTTCACATCCTCAAGAGTGCCAGCGGATGCGGACGTCGCGGCGATCGCGGAGATGGCCGCACCCAGACTCCATGCAAGTACTTTGCGTTTCATATAATTTCCTCATTCTAGCTGTGCGGTGCTCGATACAAAGCTCATGGAATGAAAGGACGATCTTGCCTGCTTCCCATGAAGCCGATCGGTGCCGCTGTTGCGTTCGTATGCTCCCTGGAGGCGATCTTGTCTTGATTGTCACCCCTCTGGTAGCAAAAAAGCGGGAATTGGGTGCTTGGTCAAGGTAAAAGCGAGTTATGCAATGACCTGACAAGCTCGCCGACTTCCGAGAAGCAAGCAGCGTCCGGCTTATGTGGCCTTTTGATCACAACGACTTTCACTTGGCATTCTCGCGCTGCAACAAGCTTCGCAAAGCCATCGTCACCGCCGGAATTCTTTGCAACGAGATGCGTAATGCCGGATCGCACCATGAGCTCTTTCTCAGTGTCCTTCGCAAATGGTGGCCTAGAGATGAGAAGCTGCCATCCCGAGGGTGGGCGCTGCACTGGCGTTTCGATCATCCGCACGACACCCTTGAGATCATCACGTGTAAAAAAGGGTGCGACCTGCTTGCGGCCGATGGTCAATAAAACCGTGGAACCATATGGCAACTGGTCTGCCGCGTCGGCTGCCGACTGCGCGATGATCCAATCGTCGCCAGGCCTGGGTCTCCATTCCTGCCGTTCGAGCCGAATGTAACTTATTCCGACAGCGTTTGCAGCCGCATAGGCATGGCGCGACATGTTGACAGCAAAGGGATGTGTCGCATCCGCGATCAAATGAAAACGTTCTTTCTGCAGATAATTTACCAGCCCTTCCACATCACCAAAACCTCCGGTCCGAACCATCCCCTGTGGCAATATCGGGTCACTCGTCACACCAGCTAACGACGTAACGACGTGATGGTGCTCGGCCAAGAGTGCAGCAGCGAGTTCACGCCCGGCCCGTGTTCCCGCAAGCACCAGTATGCGTCTAGCCGGCATGACCAATGATGCGGCCCTCGCGACTCACAACCATCACGTCAGGAACAATCGGTGCGCCGCGGAGCACCTGCTTGACCGTTACCAGACCCGCGTCGGCAACCTTTTGGGCAATACCAATGCCGCCGGCCATCTCCAGCACCTCCAAGGCACTGTTGGCGGACATGACACTGGATCGGCACAATTTCGGTTCGAGATCGGCGAGCCACGACAGATCGACCTGGCTGCGGCCTGAATGAAGGTCCAGCGCGCCCTGCCCCAGCTTGGCGATCTTCGCGAATCCGCCGCCGATCGTGACACGTCGTACCGGGTGATCACGCAAATACTTGAGAAGCCCGCCCACGAAGTCGCCCATGTCCATCATGGCCTCGGCCGGCAAACCGTAATGGTGCCGAACGGCATCTTCCGTCACCGGTCCGGTGCATCCGGCAACATGATCCAATCCCATCGCACGGGCCACGTCGACACCACGATGGATCGACGCGATCCAGGCGGCGCACGAGAATGGATGCACGACTCCCGTCGTGCCGAGGATCGACAGGCCGCCGACGATACCGAGGCGCGGATTCCATGTCTTTTCTGCCAGACCGGCGCCGCCGGGAATCGACAACTCGACTTCGGCATCGCTGCAGTGCTGCTCTGCCAGGACGTCACGGATCATCTGCCGGGGCACCGGGTTGATGGCGGGTTCACCGACTGCGACCGGCAGGCCCGGGCGGGTAACAGTGCCCACACCGTCGCCGGCGCGAAAGCGAATGCCTTCCCCTCCCGGGCGCACCGTTGCAATGACCATGCAGCCGTGGGTCACGTCCGGATCATCTCCCGCATCCTTGACAATCCCGGCCCGTGCCCACCCGGGGCCTCTCTCCTCAAGTGCGAGCGGAAAGGACGGCGTCTCACCCCTGGGCAGTGTGATGGTCACGGGATCGGGGAAATGCCCTGTCTTCAGTGCCGCAAACGCCGCCTTCACTGCCGCAGTTGCGCAAGCCCCGGTGGTCCAACCTCGCCTTAGTGTGCCCTCGGGCTTCTCCAATCGCATTGGACCACTGTATAAGATCGCCATGTCCTCCAGAACAACGAATTCGATCCTGGCCACGAACACGCATGGTGAGCAGCCTTCCGGCTTCAGCCGGCTCGACCATGAAGCATTCCCGGTCTTCGAACCGGGCTGGGTGTGGATCGCAGGCGCTGGCCCCGGCGCTCCGGGCCTCATGTCATTGCTGTGCTACCACGCACTCCAGAGTTGTGACGTGGTGGTGTATGATGCCCTGGTCAATCCCGGCATCCTGCGCTGGCTGCGGGCGGGAGGCGAAAGCGAATTTGCCGGAAAGCGCGGTGGAAAGCCCTCTCCCACCCAGCGGGACATCACGCTGCGCCTGGTGGAACTGGCCAAGAGCGGCAAGCGGGTTCTGCGCCTGAAAGGCGGCGACCCGTTCATGTTCGGACGGGGCGGAGAGGAATGTCAGAACCTGTCGCAAGCGGGCATTCCGTTCCGGGTCATCCCCGGCATCACGGCCGGTATCGGCGGGTTGGCCTATGCGGGCATCCCCGCAACCCATCGGGATACCAACCACTCCATCATCTTTCTGACCGGCCACGATGCGACGGGCCAGATGCCCGCCAATGTGAACTGGCAGGCCGTTGCCCATGCATCGCCTGTCATCGTGATGTACATGGCGGTGAAACATCTGGGCAATATCGCTGCGGCACTGTTGGCCGCCGGGCGGCCCGCCGACGATCCCGTGACCATCCTGTCAAACGCCTCGCTTCCGAATCAGAGCATTGCGACCACGACTCTCGCAGACGCCGAATCGTTCGTTGCAGCCAATCACCCGCCGACGCCCGCCATCATCATCGTCGGCCACGCGTCGGACTGGCGGTCGTATCTTGACTGGTACACGGGCTCGCTGCGGGAGAACGAGATTGGCTAAGGCGGTCATCATCTCGGCGCCGTCGTCGGCCAGCGGCAAGACGGTGGTGACGCTCGGGCTGTTGCGCGCGCTCCGCAACCGCGGTGTTCGCGTGGCTTCGGCCAAAGTTGGGCCTGACTATATCGATCCGCGCTTTCATGAACAGGCCACCGGCCGGCGATGCTACAATCTTGATCCATGGGCAATGTCGCCAGGCCAGTTGCGGGCCCTGTTGGATGATATCAGCCAGGACTCTGATCTCATCATCATCGAGGGCGTCATGGGCCTTTTCGATGGGCCGCATGGGGCCTCAGGGTCGACGGCCGATCTGGGCTTGGCGCTCGGGCTTCCAGTCCTCCTGACCATCGACGCGCGGCACCAGGCCCAATCCGTCGCGGCTTTGGTCCACGGCTTTACCCGATACCGTCTAGGAGCCCAGATTGCCGGGGTGGTTCTCAATCGCGTGGCGAGCGATCGTCACGAGGCAATCCTGAGGTCGGCGCTCGGGGAACGGGTGCTTGCGACCCTGCGGCATGATGACTCACTGGTTTTGCCATCGCGGCACCTTGGATTGGTTCAAGCCGCCGAAAATCAAGAGCTTGAAGCATTTATTGAAAGAGCCGCTTCAGCAGTTGCACGTGAAACAGTTCTTGACAGAATCATCGGAATTGCATCGCAACCCACTGACGAATCACCAAAACGCTGCTTGCTGCCGCCGCTCGGGCAAAGGATTGCCATCGCACGGGACCTGGCGTTCTCATTTGCCTACCCGCACCTGCTTGACGCTTGGCAAAAGGCCGGCTCCGAACTGACATTCTTCTCGCCGCTCGCGGATGAAGCCCCCGCGGCTGACACGGAGGCGGTGTTTCTCCCTGGCGGATATCCGGAACTGCATGCGGGGCGGCTGGCGTCTTGCGGCACATTTCGTGAGGGACTCCGGCGGTTCGACGGTCTCATCTATGGCGAGTGCGGTGGCTACATGGCGCTTGGAGACGCGTTGATCGACGCTGATGGAAACCGCCACGCCATGGCGGGCCTGCTCCCATTGGTGAGCAATTTCCAGCAGCGGAAGCTTCACCTTGGATATCGCCAGCTCCTTCCCAAGGACAGTGCCGCCTGGACCGGCCCGTTGCGGGGACATGAATTCCACTATGCGACAGTCGTCAGCGAAGGAGATGGCGAGCGCCTGTTCGACGCCGAGGACGCCATGGGCGAGCCGCTGCCGCCCATGGGATTGCGGAGAGGCAAGGTCATGGGATCCTTCGCCCACGTGATCTGCGAGGCTTGATGCCGGCGCGCGCCATCATGCTGATGGGTACGGGATCGGACGTCGGAAAGTCCCTGATCGTGGCTGGCCTGGCACGCGCCTTCACGGCCCGCGGCCTCAAGGTCATGCCCTTCAAGCCGCAGAACATGTCCAACAATGCCGCCGTAACGGCGGACGGCGGCGAAATCGGCCGTGCTCAGGCGCTGCAGGCCCGTGCGGCCCGTGTTGCTCCCACGGTGCACATGAATCCCGTGCTGCTGAAGCCCGAGACGACGACTGGCGCCCAGGTCATCGTTCAGGGGCAAAGGATGACGTCGATGTCGGCGCGCGACTATTTCCGCGAGCGCGAACGGTTGATGCCGAAAATCGTCGAGAGCTTCCGCCACCTCGCAGCCGATGCCGACCTGATCCTGGTCGAAGGAGCGGGAAGCCCTGGCGAGATCAATCTCAGGGCCGGAGACATCGCCAACATGGGGTTTGCCCATGCTGTGAACATCGATGCACTGTTGATCGGCGACATTCACCGCGGAGGCGTGATCGCATCCATCGCCGGAACCTTCCAGATCCTCCCGGAGGATGACAGGAAGCGAATAACGGGGTTTATTATCAATAAGTTCAATGGTGATCCTCAACTCTTTTCTCAAGGTGTCACCTTTCTCGAGAGCTTCTCCAGGACGTCCTGTCTCGGCATCGTTCCGCAGTTTTCCGCAGCTCGTCATCTCCCGGCTGAGGATGCCGTCGCGCTGGAAGAGTCCATTCGCAGCCATGCAGGCCACTGCCGGATCGCCGTGTTGCGCCTGCCCCGCATCGCGAATTTCGACGATCTCGATCCCTTGAGACTGGAGCCGGGAGTCGAAGTCACAATGGTGCATGCCGGGGAGGCCATTCCGGGAGATACGAGGCTAGTCATCGTTCCCGGCTCCAAGTCGACGATTGGCGATCTCGATGCGTTGAAGCAGGCGGGATGGGACATCGATATCAAAGCCCATGTCCGCCGCGGTGGCCACGTGCTCGGGCTGTGTGGAGGCTACCAGATGCTGGGGCGCATGGTCCATGATCCCGAGGGACTCGAGGGTCCGGCTGGGTCGAGCGCGGGATTGGGTCTCCTCGACGTGGAGACGAGCTTGACGGCCGACAAGACACTGACTCGCGTGTGCGGCACACATGTCGCGACCGGGCTGCCCCTCGATGGCTATGAAATCCATCTGGGGCGAACCCACGGGCCCGATACGTCACGCCCCTTCGCGATGATTGGGAACGACCCGGATGGCGCCATGTCCGCCAATGGACGCGTTGCGGGGACCTATCTGCACGGCTGCTTCGGCAGCGACGATTTCCGGCGAGCGTATCTGTCCCGCCTCGGGGCGACGGCGGGTGATTTCCGTTTCGATGACGTCGTCGAGCAGACCCTGGACGATCTGGCGCGGCATCTGGAGCAGCATCTGGATCTCGACCGCATCCTGGCGCTCGCGGTTCCTGTCTGATGTGGGCCTTCCCGGTGTTCGGACATGCGGCCCTGGCGCTGCTTTTCGAACGTTTCGTTGGCTACCCACGGCTCATTTTCGAGCATATCAGCCATCCTGTCGTATGGATGGGGCAGTTGGTGACGTGGCTTGACCGCCATCTGAATCCCGGTGGCGTTCATGCCACCGAAGGCCGGGTGCGAGGGGCGCTGGCGCTGGCCGCGGCGCTTGTCATCACAGCCGGTTGCGCTGCGGTTATCAGTTGGGTGCTTGCCGGTTTGCCTCTGGGGTGGCTGGCGGAGATCCTGATTGCCTCCAGCCTTGTCGCCCAGAAGTCGCTGCGGGAGCACGTGGATGCCGTCCATGCCGGACTTGGGGTTTCCCTCGACGCGGGACGCCGATCCGTGGCCAAGATCGTCGGGCGCGATCCCGCCCAACTCAATGAGTCGGGCGTGGCCCGGGCCGCACTTGAAAGCCTGGCCGAAAACACCTCCGACGGGGTGGTGGCGCCGGTGTTCTGGTATGCGGTTCTGGGGCTGCCGGGTATCGCAGCCTACAAGCTGATCAACACGGCCGACTCGATGATCGGCCACAAGTCCGAGCGATATCTGCATTTCGGCTGGGCGGCGGCACGGCTGGATGATCTGGTGAACGTCCCCTGCTCCCGTCTCACGGGCTTCCTGTTCGCGGCCGCTGTGCCACATCGTTTCCAGCACGTCGTCACAATCATGCGGCGGGATGCGCCGAAACACCAATCGCCCAACGCCGGATGGCCGGAAGCGGCCATGGCGGCAGCCCTCGATCTGCGCTTCGGGGGCCCGCGATCCTACGAGGGCGAAGCGCTGGACCTCGCCTGGATGGGTGACGGCCGCAGCCAGCTCGAGCGCATGGACATCACACGCGGGCTCGGCCTTTTTGATCGCGCGATGTGGATATTTTTCGGGCTGCTGCTCGTCACAGCGCTGGTGATTTGAGGCTGAGCGGCAGGCCGGCGGCGACGAACACCACCTCGTCCGCCACCTCGGCCAATCTCTGATTGGCGAGACCCTGCAGATCGCGGAACCGCCTCGCCATGGCGTTCTCCGGCACAATCGAGAGGCCAACTTCATTGGAAACCAGCACGACACGCGCCCCGGTCTGCTCCAACACCCGGGCAAGTTTCTCGATCTCGGCGAGGACATCAGCCTCTCTGTGCATGAGGTTGCCGAGCCAGACGGTGATGCAGTCGACCAAAACGAAGTGCTGCTCTTCGCCGATCGCTGCCGCGAGATCGATGGGAACGTCCCGCGTCGTCCAGCCCTCGCCGCGGCGGGCCCGATGGATCGTGATCCGCTCGCGCATTTCGTCGTCGAAGGGTTCAGCCGTGGCGATGTAGGTCTTGTGGCCGTAGGGTTCGGCCAGCCCTTCCGCATAGCGGCTCTTGCCGGAGCGGGCGCCGCCGAGGACCAGCGTCACGCGGCTCACGGCGCCACCGGCGGAATGCGGGCGATGAAGTGGCCGCGCATACGGTCCGGCCATTGGCGGAACGGCACCTCGCCAGTCTCGCTCTGACCGTGGGCCTCGAACCAGTCGAGAATGGCGTCGGCCTGTTCGCGGGTCGGCTCATGGTCCCCCGTGAAGTAGGTAAAACGCCGGCTGTCACGGAGGATGACGCTGCAATGCCGCTTGCAATTCCACAGGCAGGCCTGGGTCTGAACGGGCAGATCCAGCCTGCGCGCCGCGATGGCGTCCCGCATGTGGGCGATCAGCGCCTCGCCGCCGGTCCGGCCGTCTGGCCCCGTCTTCTCGGTGGCGGAATGACGGCAGGTGGTACACATCACGATGGCGCGCATCTTGTCTCCCCGATGTCCTTCGGCATTGCCAAAGGGGTTGCCTTCCATGTAGGCATTCTGCAGGGCCTGTCAACGCGATGAAAACGGCATGACATTCAACAGGATCGCCTTTCTCGCCTCGGACGTGCCCGAGGCCAGCGAGGCGCGCGCGGCACTGATCAACCGCTACGGCGATGCCCCGCCCGAGGAGGCCGAGGCCATCGTGGCGCTGGGTGGTGACGGCCACATGCTGCAGACCCTGCACCGCTTCGTGTCCACCGGAACGCCGATTTACGGCATGAACCGGGGCACCATCGGCTTCCTGATGAACGATTACCGGGAAACCGGACTGAAGAAGCGCCTTGCCGCCGCCGAGATGACCACGATCCACCCCTTGCGGATGACGGCGCGCGACGTGACGGGCAAGCTGCATGAGGCTATCGCCTTCAACGAAGTGTCGCTGTTGCGCCAACGCCATCAGGCGGCGAAGCTGCGGATTGCGGTGGACGGACGGACGCGGCTGGATGAACTCATCTGTGATGGCGTGCTGGTGGCAACACCCGCCGGGTCAACGGCCTACAATCTCTCGGCCCATGGACCCATCCTGCCGATCAATTCGAAGCTGCTGGCCTTGACGCCGATCAGCCCGTTCCGGCCGCGCGGCTGGCGCGGCGCCATCCTGCCGCACGAGGCTCGGGTGACGATCACGGTTGGCGAACATGAAAAGCGGCCTGTGGCGGCGGTGGCCGACCATGTTGAGGTGCGGCAGGTGATTGAAGTGGAGGTCGCCGAGGACCGGCAGCGCTCGGTGAAGATCCTGTTCGACCCCGGCCACAGCCTGGCCGAGCGGGTGCTGCGCGAACAGTTCCGGTTCTGAAACTGGATGGTGCCGGATGGGCCCGCCCAGTGCCGATGTCGAACGGCTGACCAGCTGTTCGAGGGCGTTGTAGGGTGAGGCGCGACGGCTTAGCCGGCGATAAGGTCCGGTGGACCTTTTCGAGCGCCGAACGCCCCGAGGCCGAGCGAGGGGCCGGCTGGCAAACACCTCGCCCGACCGCGTGTCGGTGAGGATGTTGCCATGGCCGTCATGGGTGTAGGAGCGGAGGGCAGCGCCATTCTCCGTCATGCCCGTCAAGCGGTTGTCCGTGGTGCCGTGGCTGGTGAGCCTTGTGGTCGTGGTACCGCCCTGCGTCACTACATCGCTGAGCCGGTTGCCGGTGGCATCATAGCTGTAGGTGGCATTGCCCCACGGTCCACTGGCGGAAGCCAGCCGGTTGGTGAATTAAATGCACTGTCACCGAATTCCCGTTGCCACGCTGGGTGACATGATGCGGCAGCCCCGGAACCACAACCCGCGCCAGCCTTGCCATGCAAGGCAGATTACCACGTCATTGCAGCCACGGAAATTAAATGCACTGTCACCGTAATCTTGATAAGCATGGCAGTCCTTGCGGAGCTGGATCAGTTGGTCAATAAAAATAGCTAGAGTAGAGTCAAGGGAGATGTGCTTTGCTGAATATAAACCAACTAAACTGGAAGCACCACCGGCGCAACACTGATTTGATGTCGAGAGCCAGATGTGTGCATTGAACTCTGATGGTCTTTTCGGGGTCTCAGTGCTTATTGTGAGTTTCTTCTATGTTCTACATTTTTGGATTCGGGAGCTTAGGTTTTACAAGGCTAATGGCTGGGATTTTACTGTGGATAGCGGTATTTCAATGTCATCTGGAGTTGATGATAACTTCCGTGGTGAGAAACATTCGAACTCTGTCCGCGTGAAGATTGTCGCGCCGACCATTTTGGTTGGTACGCTATTTTGTATTGCTGTATTCGTTGTCAAGTGTCTAGTGTCCTGATTCCGAAGTTCTGAGGATTTTGACCTGATTGTCTGCGGTTTTGAGCGTTGCAGGACAGAACCGTTGAATTGAGGTCAGAAAATCGGTCGCCGATTTTGTCCATTTGAAGGGTTTGGGATCGGCGTTGGTGGCGTTGATGTCGTCCTTGATGGCGGCTTCGAGTTCGCCGGTTGAACGGTGAACGCCGCGCCTGATCTGCTTGTCGGTCAGATTGGCGAAGAACCGCTCGACCTGCTTGATCCAGGAAGCGCCTGTCGAGGGCCAGGCGGACGTGCCGGCGCGGCCGCTTGGCGAGCCCGACATTGCCAAGAGCGGCTGGTTGGAATAACAATTCCACCAACGGGCATTCATATGACAAATAAAAATGGCCCGGACATGGGAGACTGTGACAGGTGCCGCAGGGCCGAAGGAAGACTGTCAGCAATCGACCGCGCCGTGCGGGAAGCCGCCGCCATGCGGAACTGGCGGCGGGCATCGGCATGCGCATTCTCGACGGTACCTACCCGCCCGGCACCCTGCTTCCCAACGAGGCGGAATGGGGCCGCATGTTCGGTGCCAGCCGCACGGCGGTGCGCGAGGCCATCAAGACCCTGAACGGCAAGGGCCTGCTGGTGTCGCGGCCCAAGGTCGGAAGCCGGGTGGAACCCCGCGAGCGCTGGAATCTGCTGGACCGCGACGTGCTGGCCTGGCACTGCGCCGCCATGGACAAGCAGGCCTTCCTGATCTCGCTGCAGGAGGTGCGCCGCATCCTGGAACCGGGTGCTGCCTTTCTCGCCGCCAAGCGGCGGACGCCGGAACAGTTGGCTGCCCTCGAAGAGGCCGCGGACACCATGCGCCGCGCCACCACGGCTGAGGAGATGGTCGGCCCCGATGTGCGCTTCCACCTCACCCTCCTGGCCTGTGCCAACAACGAGATCCTGGCGCCATTCGGCATTGTCATCGAGCAGGCGCTGGCCAATTTCTTCGACTTCACGGCCCGCCATAACGCTCAACCCGAGAATATCGCGCCCATGCATGCAAACGTGGTGCGCGCCATTGCGGCTAGCGACGCGGAAGGTGCGCGCCGCGCCATGACGGCACTGCTGGACGACACCGACAAGGTGATCAGCGAACCGTCCCGATGACGATGCTAGTCAGTATACGTGGACTCGCGGTACCCTCGCGCACCGGAACCAGCAGCATTGGAGACATCGCGCTTGTCTGAAAGTGCGGAACAGCGCCGCTATCTGCTCGACGTAATGCAGCGGACTGGGTGGAGCCAGACGGAACTGGCCGCACGGGCGAGGCTCGATCCCTCGACGCTGTCGCGCTTCCTTCTGGGGCAACGGGAGGGACGCGCCATGCGCGCGAGTTCCATCCGCAAGATCGAGCAGGTATCGGGGCTTGGATTTGAAGGCGGCCAGCCCCTTCCGGCTGCCGCGCAAACTCCGGCAGAGGGGCTGTCTGAACCGGATGCCCTGCCGCTCGACGTGCCTGCCCGCTCGCACCTCGAGGCTATCATTGCCGCCTTGTCGCAGCGGGGCCGCAACGTCGACCCGTGGTCGCTTCGCGGCCGCGCCCTGGAGAATGCGGGTTACCGGCCTGGCGACATCCTGCTGGTGGCGCTTGGCGAAACCGCACTGGCCGGCGACGTCGTCTGCGCCCAGGTCTATGACTGGCCCTCCGGCAAGGCTGAAACTGTGTTCCGCATCTTTCAGCCGCCGTATCTGCTCGCCGCCTCGTCCGACCCCACGCTGATGCGTCCGATGGTGCTGGACGGCGAAACGGTGGAGATCAAGGGTGTGGTGATCAATTCGATCCGTGATCGCGGCGGACACCAATAATCACATAAATCACTTGACTATGTGATATGTAATGCTATTCAGGTGCCAACAGCAACGGAGGCGCCATGAAACTCGTCTTCACACTCCCGGAAGTGGCTGCTGCCTTGGCAAAGACGCCTGAAGAATTCGCAATTTTACGCCCGTCGCTGGAACAACTGGGATTTCCCGGAACCGTGCCCGGACTGGGCGACACGTGGCCCATCATGGAGGTCATCCGCTGGGTGAACGGCGAAGGCTCTGCGATGATGGCTGCGCACCTGTTGGAGGAGGACGACGACAACACGGGAGAAGCCGAACCGTCGGACAACATCAGGATATTGCGACGGCCGATCAACCCGGTGTGAGGCCGAGGGGCTTGAGGCCTGCGGCAAAGCGCTGCCAGTTCTGGACATAACCAGCAGCGGCCTTGGTGAGGCCTTCAATGGCGTCCGGCGACAATTGCCGCACGACCTTGGCCGGAGCGCCGACGACCAGGGAATTGTCCGGGATGACCTTGCCCTCGGTGATCAGCGCATTGGCCCCGATCAGGCAATTGCTGCCGATCCGGGCATGGTTGAGGATGGTGGAACCCATGCCGATCAGGGTGTTGTCACCAATCGTGCAGCCATGCAGGATGACCTTGTGACCGATGGTGCAGTCGCGGCCGATGGTCAGCGGTGCACCCATGTCGGTGTGAAACACGCAACCGTCCTGCACGTTGGAATTCTCGCCGATGTCGATCAACTCATTGTCGCCGCGAAGGACAGCGCCGAACCAGACGCTGGCCATGGGGGCAAGCCTCACCCTGCCGATCACCGCGGCATTTGGGGCGATCCAGTATTGTCCCTCGGCCGGCAGGTCTGCCGAGATGCCGTCGAGCGCGTAGATGGTCACGGGAAAACCTCCGTCAGGTGAATGCGAAGACGGTTGTGAGGATAAAGACCCCTTGCACGAAGCTCCAGAACAATCCGATTGCGGCGAAGATCACGGCCAGAACCGGGTTCTCGCCGAAATAGTCGATGCCGGTGCGGATCGTTGCCAGCGGCGCGTAGATGACCAGCGCCGCAATCCGCAGTGGTGTGGCCACGCTGTAGGTCGAGAGTAGCCAGATGGTGGGCCGTTCACCGGTGACCAGCGCCCAGCCGGAGCCCGTGAGACCGGCAGCGGCGATTCCCGTCACGGCTGCCAGCATCCAGATGAATTGCCATGTCTGCATCCGCCCTCCCCGTCCCAAAGCGGGACAGTCCGTTTACCGTTTGGAAACGAAGCAAGATTGGCGCCGCGCCACCAGCAGCGGTGCCAGACATGGTTAATGGCGGTATTTTGGCCTACAGGATGAAGTCAAACGCGGTGAGACCGCTGGCCGTAAGGTTCTGCAGATACATCGGATCCCGGCACCGTTCATGCCAGATCCCTCATCCAGCGAGGAGCAAGTCGTTGCAATCGCCGATCACGGCGCGTGTCCCCGCAGTCAGATGGGTCTATTCCTCGAGGTCGAACTCGAGAATGGCCATTGAAAAATTATAGGACAGGTCTTCGTCCTCGTCGTCCTTGAAGATCACGCCAATGAACTCGTCACCGATATAAACTTCGGCAGAGTCAGACTTCTGCGGCCGTTTCCTCACACTGATGGACGGCAATTCGAACTTGGCGCGCAGAAACTTCGTCAGCTTGGCGATTTCGTCGGGTGTCAAATCGGCAACTCCTTTTCGGTTGCCGAGGGTCTAGCCCTGTTTGTCACCGTCCGCAACCTGCTCCACATTGTGGTCCATGGACCGCGCCGGCTCCGAGCAGCCGGCTTTTCCCACAACCTTTGCCGGAACGCCCGCCACCGTGGTGTGGGCCGGCACGTCGTGGAGGACCACCGAGCAGGCGGCGACGCGCGAGCAGCAGCCGATCTCGATGTTGCCGAGGATCTTGGCGCCCGCACCGATCAGCACGCCGTGGCGGATCTTGGGATGACGGTCGCCGGCCTGCTTGCCGGTGCCGCCCAGGGTGACCCCCTGCATCAGCGAGACATTGTCTTCGATCACCGTGGTCTCGCCGATGACGATGGCGTGGCCGTGGTCGACCATGATGCCCTTGCCGATCGCCGCCGCCGGGTGAATGTCGACGGAGGCGAGGACGGACAGGCGGCTCTGCAAATAGTAGGCGA
>ERZ795053.4530-NODE-4530-length-15004-cov-33.462372_pt1 | contig 15004 bp, 14 predicted proteins | sample MGYA00375137_ERZ795053 | MGnify/ENA primary metagenome ERZ795053 (study PRJEB30182, sample SAMN05720284) | activated sludge metagenome | isolation source: Anaerobic digester | place: Hong Kong | collected 2014-12-17 ... | reverse complement strand
CGGTCGCCCCCTCCCGTCGCCAGCCAGCGCCCGTCCGGCGAGAACCCGCAGGCCCAAACCCCTCTCGTGTGGCCTTCGAAGCGGTGCGCTTCCACCCTTCCCGCCACGTCCCACAGCCGCACCGTCCGGTCGCCCCCTCCCGTCGCCAGCCAGCGCCCGTCCGGCGAGAACCCGCAGGCCCTCACCCCTCCCGCGTGGCCTTCGAAGCGGTGCGCCTCGGTCCTTCCCGCCACGTCCCACAGCCGCACCGTCCGGTCGGCCCCCCCCCGTCGCCAGCCAGCGCCCGTCCGGCGAAAACCCGCAGGCCCTCACCCAATGCGTGGCCGGTCAGCCATTGCGGCCACAGCACCGCCAGCGCCGTGTCATCGTTGGCGGGCGCCACGCGATGAGCGGGAGTGGGCGGCAGTTGCGCGCCGGTCCGCTCGCAGAACAGATAGCGCGCTCCGGCGCGGTCGATGCCGCTGAAATCGGCGTTGACCAGGCGCGTATGCCGAAAGATCGCCCCGTCGAGATCTGCGCCGTGTGCAACGGCATTGTCCAAGTTGACTTCGTGCCATTCGCTGTCCGAGGCGTTAGCGTGATCAAGCCGCACGACCGGCATTTGTTGCGCACCGTCACCGACGAGTTTCTGCTGGTGGCGGAAGGCCGGGCGCAACCCTTCGACGGCGATTTGGACGATTACCGCAACTGGCTGAACGAACAGCAGCGGGCCGCCAACCGGGACGCCGCGCCGCGCGCCACCGGCAACGGCGGCAACGCCGTCGAACGCCGCGAACAGAAGCGGCAGGAGGCGGAACGCCGCCAGCAGGCGGCGGTCAAGCGCAAACCGCTGGAGCAGCGCGTCAGGAAGCTGGAACAGCGGATGGAAAAGTTGCACGGTGAGAAAACCGCCATTGAAAACACGCTTGCCGAACCGCATAGTTACGATGACGCCAACAAGGATCGGCTCAAGGAAACACTGTTGCGCCAGGGTCAGATTAGCGGCGAACTGGAACAGCTCGAAGCGGAATGGCTGGACCTGCACGAAGAACTGGAAGCGCTAGCAGCCAACGATTAACCGTCCGATTGTTCCATCCCACTCGTCCGTCATCTTTGGCGAACCCTCCGAACCGCCGGTGGAACCGAACCATGCACCACGACCACGAAGCCTTGCTCAAACGCTTCTATCAGAGTCTGCGGGATCGACCGCTGGACCCCGAACGCGATGCCAATTATTACGTTCCTTATTTGGAGGAAGACCCCAGCGAAGACCCGATCGCTCATTTGCGCAAGCGCATCGGCTGGAGCGACGCGGCCAGCGTCAACTTGTTGTCCGGGCAACGCGGTAGCGGCAAGAGCACTGGGCTGCGTCGGCTCAAGGCCTACCTGGAGCAGGATGGGCATATCGTCTTTCTCTGCGACATGCGGGATTATCTGAACCTGACGACGCCAGTGGAAATCAGCGATTTTTTCATGGCGGTCATGGGCGGCTTGAGCGACGAAATCCAAGAATTGTATGGCGTGAATCCCAGCCAACGGGGCTTTTGGGAACGCATGGCCGATTTCGTCAACAAGGAAGTCAAGATCGAGGAATTTGGTGTCGGGGCCGATGGCCTCGAATTGAAAGCCAGCCTCAAGGACGATCCGACCTTCAAGCAGAAGCTACAACGATATCTTCGCGGCCATGTGGCGCGGCTGGTGAAGGAAGCCCATCGGTTCGGGGCGGAAGCGGTCGAACTGGTCCGCAAAAAGTACCGCGACCCGGACCGGAAAGTGGTGTTGCTGCTGGATTCCATCGAACAGATTCGCGGCGTGGGCGCCGAAGCCAAAACCGTATACGACAGCGTGGAAAACCTGTTTTCCGTTCACGCCGACAGCCTGCGTCTGGATTTACTACATGTCATTTACACCATTCCGCCCTATCTCATTCCTCTGGCGCCGGGATTGGGGCGGTATCTGGGCGGGAACATCGCGGAAAATCTGCCCAGCGTGCATGTGTTTCACCAGGACGGTTCCGAGGATACGTGCGGCTTGGCGGTTTTGAAGAAGATCGTCGGTAAGCGTTGCCCGGAGTGGGAACAGATATTTTCCGAAGCGCAATTGCGGCGGATGGCCTGCGCCACCGGCGGCGACCTACGCGATTTCTTCCGCCTGATTCGGGAAGTATTGATCAGCGCTTCCATGCCGGACGGAGGCGGATTGCCCGTCGCCGACCGACTGATCGAGGATGCCGAGAACAAGCTCCGACGGGAGATGCTGCCCATCGCCGAAGACGACAAGGTCTGGTTGCGCAAGATCAACGCCAGCAAGCAAGCCGAGTTGCAAAACAAGGAGCTGCTTTCCCGGTTGGCCGGATATTTCGACACCCACCTAGTGCTGAATTACCGCAACGGCCAGGATTGGTACGACGTTCACCCGCTGATCCGCGACACCCTTGACTGATCCTCGATCCATCGACCTCGGTCCGCATGCCGAGGATGCTTGGCTGCGGCTTCGCCATCATCTCGGCTGGTCCCAAGGTTTCGCGCTGGGATTTCTGTTCGTCGCCAACCCACGCTTGGCCGATGCCTTTCATTGGCGGCTGGAACGCGCCTATCTGGGCCGGGTTTCCACGCTGCAAACCCTGAAACCGGCTTCGCCCGACCTTGCCATCGATGAAATCATGCGCTTGGTGCGCGAATCACCGGCGTTGCTTGACGACATGGCCGCGCCGCTCTGGATCGAGCTACACGAACACGCCGGCGACAAGGCCTGGGACCGGGCGCGAACGCTGGTTCTCGCCCGCCTGAACGAACACCGAGAACTGCTGCGACGGCGGTTGGGGCGTCCCCTGATCTTGATCCTGCCGCAAGGTTGGCAAGCGCAAGCGCGACAGATTGCGCCCGATCTTTGGTTCATCCGCGATTTCAGCCTAGAAGTCGCGGCGGCGGCGACTTCCATTGCCGACGGACCTTCGACCGTCGTAAAAAGCCCCGTGGTCGCCGCCGAACCATCCGAAAACTGGTGGCGCCGACTGCTTCGCAAGCTTTGGCATCCATCCCAGCCACGCCTTTCCGACCATCCCCTGGTCGCCGAATGGCGTCGTGTGCGGCGCAAGGACGGCAGCGATCCCAACGTGTTAAATGTCGGTTGGCGCGCGATTGAATTGCTTTTTGAGCAGCAGCGGGTGGATGAAGCCTACGCCATTGCCAATGAGGTGCTCGCCCTCGCGCGGAGTGGAAGCGAATCCGATCCGCGCGCTCTCAGCGTCGCATTGGATTGGATGGGTGACGCCGCCCGCGCCCTGGGCCGGCTGGAGGAGGCCGAGCGTGCCTACGCCGAAAGCTTGGCGGTAATGCGGGTGTTGCGCGAGCGGCTGGGGGACACGCCCCAAGTGCTGCGTGACCTGAGCGTGTCGCTGGACAAGGTGGGCGACGCCGCAAGCGCTCTGGGCCGACTGGAGGAGGTCGTGCGCGTCTGCGCCGACAGTCTGGCGGTAAGTCGGGTGTTGCGCGAGCGGCTGGGGGACACGCCCGAAGTGCTGCGCGACTTGAGCGTGTCGCTGAACAAGGTGGGCGACGCCACAAGCGCCTTGGGCCGGCTGGAGGAGGCCGAGCACGTCTACGCCGAAAGCTTGGCGGTGCGGCGAGTGTTGCGCGAGCGGCTGGGGGACACGCCAGAAGTGCTGCGCGACTTGAGCGTGTCGCTGCACCGGGTGGGCGACACCACAAGCGCCCTGGGTCGGCTGGAGGATGCCGAACATGCCTACGCCGAAAGCTTGGCGGTGAGTCGGATGTTGCGCGAGCGGCTGGGGGACACGCCCGAAGTGCTGCGCGACTTGAGCGTGTCGCTGAACAAGGTGGGCGACGCCACCCGCACCCTAGGCCGGCTGGAGGAGGCCGAGCGTGCCTACACCGAAAGCTTGGCGGTGAGTCGGGTGTTGCGCGAGCGACTGGGGGACACGCCCCAAGTGCTGCGCGATCTGAGCATCGCACTAGAGCGAGTGGGTGACGCCGCCCACGCCCTGGGCCGATTGGGGGAGGCCGAGCGCGCCTACACCGAAAGCCTGGCGGTGAGTCGGATTTTGCACGAGCGACTGGGCGACATCCCCAAAGTGCTGCGCGACTTGAGCGTGTCGCTGAACAAAGTAGGCGACGCCGCAAGCGCCTTGGGCCGGCTGGAGGAGGCCGAGCACGTCTACGCCGAAAGCCTAGTGGTGCGGCGGGTGTTGCGCCAGCGGCTGGGAGACACGCCCGAGGTGCTGCGCGACTTGAGCGCGTCGCTGAACAAAGTGGGCGACGCCGCAAGCACCATGGGCCGGTTGGAGGACGTCGAGCGCGCCTACGCCGAAAGCTTGGCGGTGAGTTGGATTTTGCACGAGCGGCTGGGAGACACGCCAGAAGTGCTGCGTGACTTGAGCGTGTCGCTGGAGCGGGTGGGCGACGCCGCAAGCGCTCTGGGCCGGCTGAAGGACGCCGAGCGCGCCTACGCCGACAGTCTGGCGATACGGCTCGACCTGCGCCAGCGGCTGGGGGACACACCCCAAGTGCTGCGCGACCTGAGCATTTCACTGAACAAAATGGGCGACGCCGCTCGCGCCCTGGGCCGGCTGGAGGAGGCGCGGAATGCCTATCAAGAAGCGGCGACCTTATTGCGCCGCCTGGACCATGTTTTTCCTGGACAAGAATATGCTGGCTGGCTGATCGACGTGGAAGCAAAATGCCAAGCTACGGCATCGGCGCAAGCTCAAGGGAGCGGAGATCACCCGTCATGAACCCCGAACTGACCGAACGGCTGTTCACCGAATTTCCCGAACTGTTCCGGGGCCGCCACCTGCCGGTCACCCAAAACCTGATGGGCTTCGGTTTCGAATGCGAGGATGGCTGGTACGATCTGATCCGCCAACTCGCCGCCGACATCACCACCCACGCCGCGCAAGTCGGACTCAACCCGTTGGCGGTGCAAGTCAAACAGGAACTGGGCACGCTGCGCTTCAGGCTGGATCAAGCGGACGAGCATCTTTACACCCTGTGCGCGGCGGCGGAACGCCAATCCTGCACCGTCTGCGAATACTGCGGCGCACCGGGACAATTGCGCTATCACCGTCGCCGACTGCTCGCCTGCTGCGACGAACACGCCCCACCGGGTAGTCGGATCGCCGCTCAGCAACCCAAATCGCCTGACACATAATCCACGCCCTGTCCAGCAAATTGCGCGTTGCAGCATCAATATCGAGCCGCTATGATCGCCCTCCTTCCACGATTCCGCTGGCCCGGACGGGCGGCATTTTTCTCAGTACAGGTAGAGGCTTCATCATGGCATCGCTGAAAAAACTTCAGGTCACCTCCAAACTCGGTCCCAAATTCACCATCGAAAGTCGCATTCGCGATCATGTCGTCTATGTCGATCAACCCACGCCCGGCGGCGCCGATAAAGGTCCAACTCCACTGGAATATCTGTTCGTTGCGCTAGCCGGTTGCATCGGCAGCATCGGCCGCATCGTCGCCACGCAGCGCAAACTGAACGTGCGCGGCATGGAAATCACCGTCGAAGGCGAGCTGGACGGCGAGGTGCTGATGGGTAAAAGCACGGCCAATCGCGCCGGCTTCCAGGGACTGACCTTGACGGTGGATATCGACGCCGACATGACGCGGGAAGAAAAGGAAGAGTTCCTGCACGAGGTCGATCGGCGCTGCCCGGTTTCCGAAAACCTCCTCAACGCCACCCCGATCACGCTCCACGTTCGCTGAATCGGAAACCCCGGCGCGGTCGGCGGCGGTCGGCTATGCTTTGCCCATCGTCCGCCACCGGCCACCGCGCATGGACTGGAACCGCCTGCTCTCCCGCGCCCGCCTGGGGGTTTCCCGCCAACACCCCGACAGCGAAGCGCGCACCGACTTCCAACGCGATTTCGACCGTCTGGTCTTCTCCTCGGCCTTTCGCCGCCTGCAAGACAAAACCCAGGTCTTCCCGCTCTCCCAAAGCGACTACGTCCGCACCCGCCTGACCCACAGTCTGGAAGTGTCCAGCGTCGGACGTTCGCTGGGCACCATGGTCGGCGACAGCGTGATTCGTCGTCATCACCTGCAACGGGTTTATCCGCAGGATTTCGGCGCGGTGGTCGCCGCCGCCTGTCTGGCGCACGACATCGGCAATCCACCGTTCGGCCACGCCGGCGAAGACGCCATCCGGCTGTGGTTCACCGCCTCCACCACCGGCCGGACGGTGCTGGAACAGTTGGACGACGCGCAACAGCAGGATTTCCTGCGTTTCGAAGGCAACGCTCAGGGGTTTCGCATCATCACCCGGCTGCAAAGCCCCGACAATCCGGGCGGCATGCAACTGACCTGCGCCACCTTGGGCACCTTCACCAAATACCCCTGCGCCGCATCGCTGCCGGTCACCCCTCCGCCCGGCATCGCCTTCAAGAAATTCGGCTTCTATCGGGACGACGCGGATCTGTTCGCGGAAATCGCCGGAGAGCTGGGACTGGAACCGGTGCTGCCGGGGGCCTGGAGCCGCCATCCGTTGGCCTATTTGGTCGAGGCGGCCGACGATATCTGCTACCGGATCATCGATGTGGAGGATGCCTTTCGGCTGCAACTACTGGGCTTCGACGAGGTGCGCGACCTGCTGCTGCCGCTGACCGGCGAGCCGGACCGCGCCCAGCGCAAGATGCGCCACATCACCCGGTCCAAGGAAAAAATCGAATACCTGCGCGCCAAGGCCATCGGCACCATCATCGATCAGGTCCATCAGTGCTTCATGGACAACGAGGCGACGATCCTGGCCGGCGGTTTCGCCGCCGAACTGCTGGACGCGATCCCCGCCGCCGAGGCGATGCGCGCGTTGAAGGAATGCGGCGAGACCCAGGTGTATGTCTCCAAACCGGTGATCGAGGTGGAAGCGGCCGGCTTCGAGGTATTGGGCGGCTTGCTGGAAGCCTTCGTCACCACCGTCAACGACCTCGCCGCCCGTGGTCCGGCTGCTTCGCCCAAGAGCCGGATGCTGATTCATCTGATCCCGGAATCCTTCGCCGGACCGGGACGCAACCCCGACCCCGACCTCTACCGCCGCGTGCTGGCCATCACCGACTTCGTCTCCGGCATGACCGATTCCTACGCAGTGGCGCTGTTCAAGAAGCTCACCGGGATTTCGCTGCCGACCGGCTAAGCCCTGTCGGCGATCGCCGCTTCGATATCGACCTCAGTCTTCGTGGTCCCGCACCAGCGGCACGAAGACCACCGGCAACACGCTACGACTATGTAACATTTCGGATTCATCCTTGCAAATCACGCGCAGATCCTGACTCCGGTGCTGCGGCCCCACGGGAATCGCCAATCGGCCACCCGGCTTGAGCTGCCGCACCAGCGCCGGCGGCACTTCGGCCGCCGCCGCCGTGACTATAATGGCGTCAAAGGGTGCCTGCTCTTCCCAGCCCCGATAACCGTCGGCGATGCGAATTTCCACGTTGGCGATACCGAGTTCGCGCAAGCGCCGTTCGGCGGCTTCAGCCAGCGCGGGAATCCGTTCCACCGAGTACACCCGCCGCGCCAAACTGGCCAGCATCGCCGTCTGATAGCCTGAACCGGTGCCGACTTCCAACACCATGGACCGGGAGTCGAGCGCTAGCAACTCGGTCATCAAGGCGACGATGAAGGGTTGGGAAATCGTCTGACCGCAACCGATCGGCAGCGGGCTGTCGGCGTAGGCCCATGCGAGTTGGGCTGGTGGCACGAATCGGTGTCGGGGTACCACCGCCAGCGCGCGCAGTACCGGTTCGCTCAGTTTGGAACAGCCGGTCAGATCGGCCGTTCCCCGGGTTTCCGCGATCACCTGCTCCAGCAAACGCCGGTGCTCGCTTTCATAATCCTCGACGGGCCTGTCGTTCATGTCGCTCTCCCAGCCGACGTCGCGCCAAGCCCCGCTGGGTCATGCTGTCCGACGTCAACACCTGGGCCACCAAACCACCCGCGCACAGCAACGGCTGCCGACGCATGCTCGCCAGCAGGCCGGCCACCGGCGTCACCACCCGTGCCTGTATATTGCCGCTGACGCCATCGTAGATATGGCCCAGCGCCTCCCCCGCGCGGACCCAGCGGCCGACACTCAGATGGGAGGCGAATATCCCGGATTGCTCGGCCAACACGACGCAGATCTGTTCCAGACCAAAATAATGCAGGTCCTCATCTTCATTGGAAGGCCGTAGACCACCGACAATTCCGGTACGGTCGAGAAACGCCACCAACGCCCGAAACAAGGTCTCGCAATGCCCCGTCTGCAAGCCACCGGCCTGCCCGGCGTGAATCACGAAATTCTCGCCACGGCAGGGTCGCCAGGCGCGCATCAGATCGGAAGGAGCGGTGTCCTCGACTGGCCGCTCGATGACCGCCGGCAACCCGAACAGACAGGCGCTGGCGCGCTCGTCGTCGTTGGGCGCGTAAAGACACACCTGCGGCATATCCTCGACTTCGGGGCTGGCCGGGCGAATGCTCACCCGATAATAGGCGGCTTGGGTCAGCTCCACCATCGCCTCGGCCGCCGCTCGCGACACCTGTGGAGTGTAGCGTTGCCCGCGACCACCGCCGGACCCTACCGGACTTTCGACTGCGGGGACGATCACCACCCGTTCGCGCAAGTGCAGACCACGCCGCTCGCCCGTTTCGATGCCGCGCAGAAATGTCGCCAATCGCGACAGCACGAACATGCCGTTCAATTCGGCTTCCCGAGGATCGGCCACCAACGCCAGCTTCGGCGCTCGCTCGCGCGGACCGATGTCGTGGTGAGGCAGCAAACCTTTCCGCCACAGCCGTGCGGACAAACTGGAAACCGCATTATCGCTCAAGGTCTTACCTCGCTTACGCACTGTCACTCCAATCGAAAAACAGCTTTGCGGCTTTATATCATTAAGCATAGTTCACCTTGCCGATTTCGTGTGACGAATTCCGCCAATCCATCGCCCCGCGTGTCGGTGACTTTCTACCGAAAAAAGCGCATTCCCGCATGTTGCAACGCAACACAAATCCCGCTATATTGCACTGCAACAAACTTACTCATGTCTGACGAGGAATACGCCATGGTCATCGATCTGTTCAGCAAGGCACTGGAAACTCCGCAATCCCTGCCGGAACCCCTGGTCAAAGCAAACAAACTGATGGTTGAGAACATCGAAAAGATGATGCTGTTCCAGATGAATGCGCTTAAAGCTTACCTGGACATCGGCATCAACCAGATGAGAGCCGCCGCCGAGATCAACGACGTCAAAAGTTTGCAGAGTTTCTACAAGCGTCAGACCGACATTGCGCAGACGGTCCAGCAGAAGATGCTGCATGATGCCAAGGCGATGTCCGACCTGGCCACGCGCTTCAAGACCGAAATGGACGGTTTGACCAAAACAGCACTGGAAGAAGCGCTGCAAAAGGCAGCCTGAATCCCGGACCCGTTCCGATCGGCCACCGCCACGTTCGGCGCGGCGGTGGCGCTTCCCGTTTTGACGACCGTGGATTTCAGAGCCGGCCCCGAGCTAGCGGTTGCCGCGGAACATCCCGCGAATCTGGCCGTGGCGGTCGAATTGGCGGCTGAGTTGCGTTTACCCCTGGTCACCATCCCGTTCACCGACGCTTTCACGCACCTATTGGTGGTCACCCCGACACGGCTGGAATTGCGGACGCTGGATTCCAACGCCCCAGGGCCAGTCTATGTCGATTTCACTGCGGGAGCGGTGGCCCACCGGCGGCGGTTCGGTGGCGGCCGTGGTCAGCCGCTGGCCCGAGCGATCGGATTGAAGGGTGGCGCGGCGCCGACCGTGGCGGACGTCACCGCCGGGTTGGGCCGCGACGCTTTCGTGCTCGCCTGCCTGGGCTGCACCGTCTGCCTGATCGAGCGTTCACCGATCGTCGCCGCTCTGCTGCGGGACGGCTTGCGGCGCGCCACCCACGATGCAGAAATCGGGCAAATGGTGCGCGAACGACTGCATTTTCACAGCGGCGACGGGCGGGAATGTCTGCCTCGACTAACGGCAAACCAACAACGGCCGGACGTGGTTTACTTGGATCCGATGTACCCGCACCGGCAAAAATCGGCGTGGGTCGGGAAGGAAATGCGCTTGTTGCGACAATTGGCCGGCGACGATGCGGATGCGCCGGCCCTGCTGGCCGTGGCGCTGGCCTGCGCCGGTCATCGAGTGGTGGTAAAACGGCCACGGCTGGCGCCGTCCCTGAGCGGTCCGCCACCCACAGCGCGGATCGTCGCGCCCAATACTCGCTTCGACCTCTACCAGGTCAAGCTTGACCCAGCAGCGTGCTAACCAGCGGTCGCGCGGTCCCGGCGCCAGACAATGCGCCATCGATCTGTGCCCGGGCATGCTCGGCCAACTCGTTTCGGGTCCGCCCCAGCGCCGATAGCGGCTCGCAGAACCGCAATGTGACCTCGATGCGGCGCTCGCCCAGCAACCGCCAGAGATGCGGCAACAGGGACGCATCGCCGACGAAAGGCACGGCTGGATGCACGCCGTCACGATGGGGATAGCGCAGCGCGATCGCCTGCACCGGACAGCGTGCCAGGATGGCGGCCTGAAACAGGCGCGGAAAAAAGCGCCGCACGGTTTCGCCCCCGGTCGAGGTGCCCTCGGGAAAAACCAGAACCCGCCCACCGTTACGCAGCCGCCAAGTCAACTGTTCGGCGGCTTCGCCGGCGCCATTGTCGCCGCCACGGCGAATGAAGGCGGTGCCGACCCGGCGGCTCAGCCAGCCGAACAATGGCCAGTCCGCCACCTCGCGCTTGGCCAGAAAGTGCGTCGGACACACACCGGCGATGCAGAAGATATCCAACCAGGAAACATGATTGGCGACGAACAGCACCGCGCCGCCGGCCGGGGTTCCGGTTACGGTCGCCCGCACCCCCATGATCCAGCACAGCACTCGACTCCACCATACCAGGGGTCGGTCGGACACCATGCCGTTTCGCCCCGGCCGCAACAGCGCCGCCACCACGATCCCGGCCAGCACATGCAGCACCACCAGTGGCACCCGTCGCAACCGGCGTCCTATCCGGGACCATGCGCCGTCGTCGCTCACGCCGCTCGCTCCAGAAAATGGCGGGCATAACGCCGCGCCAGTTGCCGAGTGGACAGTAAAATGAATACATCGGCCACCTGGAAATCCTCATCCAGAAACGGCTCGCCGCAAATCCGCGCTCCGATGCGCAGATAGGCTTTCAACAGCGGCGGCAGCGGATAGTCGCCGCGATCCAGCATGTCATGCCGTGGCAAGGGCAGCAACGGCCGCGCCCGCAACTCCGCGGGCGTCAGATAGCGCTGCGCCAGTTCAGAGAAAATCGCCTGGGCCATCGTCCCGTTTTCACCCAGCGGAATGCTGGCGCAACCAATCAGATAATCGATCCGGTTTTCCACCACGAAATTCGCGATCCCCGACCAGAGCGCGGTGATGGTGGCGCCGTTGCGGTAATCGCGGTGGACGCAGGTTCGGCCGATCTCGGCGAAGCGGCCCGGCAAGGCCAACACCGCTCCGATTTCGAACTCGCCCTGCGAGTAGAAGCCTCCCGCCTGACGGGCGTCGTCCTCGATCAGAATGCGGGTGCAGCCGATCAACCGCGTGGTCAGCGGATCCCGCACCAGCAAATGGCGGCAGCACGCGTCCAGATGATCGTGGTCCAGGCCGGGAATGCGGTTGTGCAACCGCGCGCCCATTTCCCCGGCGAAGATCTCATGGCGCAAGCGCTGCGCCGCGCGTACTTCCTCCGCCGATCCGGCAAAATCGACTTGCAACGCCCCCTTGGACGGTGGCGGGCTGACGGATGCGTAAAGCTGCGGTTGAACGTTCAAGACGACCTCCGGAAACAAACGGCATGAAGCAGGTTCGAGCGACAATAGGTCAGTCGAATTGCAACCGCTTTAAAGCTGCTTGACAGTCAAGTGACAATCACGCACTCGACTGCTCCAGCCGGAGGTTCGAAATATTCGGATAAGGTTGGCGGTTCTCTACCGCCGTGGGCGGGTCGCCACCAGCAGCGTCGTCGCCGGGACCGAGGCGGAATCGGCCGGTGGCCGCTTCAGCGGGGCGGGCGGGGTCACTGGCGCCACCGGAGGATGCTTCAGTTGGCCGTAAGCGCGAGTGATCCGGTCGACGTAGGCCCGCGTTTCCGCATAAGGCGGCACGTCGCCGTAACGAACCACCGCACCTTCGCCGGTGTTGTAGCCCGCCAGGGTCAGCCGCACGTCACCCTGGAAATAGGCCAGCAACCAGCGTAGGTAGGCCATGCCACCACGCAGATTCTGCACCGGGTCGTAGGGGTCCCGCACGCCGAAGCGTTCGGCGGTCTCGGGAATCGTTAGGCAGTTTTGCTCCTGCTCGCCAGAAAACCGGTCCGTTCGCCGCTTCGCGCCGAGGCGCCGGAAAGTGGGTTTGCAACCCCGACGCTCCGCCGATCATGACAAAATAATGACGGGGTCGGCTGAGAAACCCCACCTGTTCCTGTAGACTTTTTACTTTTATCGCGATCGCTCTATCCATTGAGGATCGCCTCGTCACAACAAGAGCTTGCTTGTCCGCACCGAATCCAACAGGAGGCCATGATGGTCAGTTATACCACCGAATCCATCCGCAACATCGCCCTGGTCGGGCATGCCACAGCCGGAAAAACCACGCTGGTGGAAGCTATTTTGCACCACGCGGGTAAGCTTTCCGCTCCTGGCGCGGTGGAAAAAGGCAACACGGTCTGCGATTTCGACCCACAGGAAAAAAACCACCAGCATTCCCTGGACGCCGCGCTGGTGAATCTCGATTATCAGGATACGCATATCAATCTGATCGATACGCCCGGCTTCCCGGATTTCATCGGTCAGGCCATCGCCGTGTTGCCGGCGGTGGAAACGGTGGCGGTGGTCATCAACGCTCAAACCGGCATCGAGGCGGTCACCCAGCGGATGATGGAACGCGCCGCCAGTCGGCGGCAGTGCCGAATGATCATCGTCAACAAGATCGACGCCGAAAACGTCGACCTGCCGGGCCTGCTCGATCAGATTCAGGAAATTTTCGGCAGGGAATGCCTGCCGGTCAACCTGCCGGCCAAGCAGGGCGCCACGGTGGTGGACTGTTTCTTCAACCCGAGCGGAGACAGCGATTTTTCCAGTGTGACCGCCGCCCATTCCGCCTTGATCGATCAGGTGGTCGAGGTGGACGAGGAACTGATGGCGCTGTACCTGGAACAGGGCGAAGACCTGCAACCGGAACAGTTACACGAACCCTTCGAGAAGGCACTGCGCGAAGGCCATCTGATCCCGATCTGCTTCGTTTCGGCTCGCACCGGCGTCGGCCTGAAGGATCTGCTGGACGTGTTCGCGCGGCTGCTGCCCAACCCGACCGAAGGCAACCCCGAACCGCTCCTCAAGGGTGATGGCGAGTCGGTCGAGAAACTCCACGCCATCCCCGACCCTCAGCAACACGTCGTGGCCCATGTCTTCAAGGTATTGATCGACCCCTTCATCGGCAAGCTCGGCATTTTCCGCATCCACCAGGGCACGATCACCAAGGACAGCCAGCTCTTCATCGGCGACGGCCGCAAGCCCTTCAAGGTCAGCCACCTGTTCCAGCTCCACGGTAAAGAGCATCCCGAGATCGCCACCGGCATTCCCGGCGATATTTGCGCGGTGGCCAAGATCGACGACATCCATCGCGACGTGGTGCTGCACGACTCCCACGATGAGGACCAGATTCACCTGCAACCGCTGCGCTTTCCCACGCCGCTGTTCGGGCTGGCCATCCGCGCCGCCACTCGCGGCGATGAACAGAAGCTGTCCGACACCCTGCACAAGTTGCTGGAGGAAGATCCCTGCCTGGCGCTGGAGCACAACACGCATACCAAGGAGACCGTACTGCGCGGCCTGAGCGATCTGCATCTGCGCATCACCTTGGAAAAGATGCAGCAGCGCTACAACCTGCACGTCGAAACTAAACCTCCCAAGATCGCCTACAAGGAAACCATCGGCCAGAACGCCGAAGGCCATCATCGCCACAAGAAACAGACCGGCGGCGCTGGTCAGTTCGGCGAGGTGTTCATGCGCATCGAACCACTGCCACGCGACGCCGGCTTCGAATTCGTCAGCGCGGTGGTGGGCGGCACCATCCCAACTTCGCTCCTGCCAGCGGTGGAAAAAGGCGTGCGCGAGGCCTTGCAGGAAGGCGCGATCGCCGGTTATCCGATGCAGGATGTGCGCGCCATTGCTTATGACGGCAAGTATCACCCGGTCGATTCCAAGGAAATCGCCTTCGTCACCGCCGGCCGCGAAGCCTTTCTCGATGCGGTCGGCAAGGCCAAGCCGATCGTGCTGGAGCCCATCGTCAACCTGGAAGTGCGGGCGCCGGCCGACTGCGTCGGCGCCATCACCGGCGATCTGTCCAGCCGGCGTGGGCGCATCGCCGGCACCGATGCCGGGCCGCGCGGCATGAGCGTCATCAACGCGCAGGTGCCGTTGGCGGAGCTGGACGGTTATGAATCACAGTTGAAATCCATGACGGGTGGCCACGGTTCGTACAACATCGAACTGAGCCATTACGATCCCGTGCCGACCGATATCCAGCAGAAACTGCAAGCCCTCCATCAGAAGGAGAAGCAGGAAGGCTAAACCCGCGCGGCGCCGGTCGGAGGCGGACTTCCTGCTTGCGCCGCAAAAAACCTTCTGTTATCCTCGGTTATAGAGTTTGTATAATAAAATCCTACTCATACCCTAACTGTCACCTAAATTTCGTACGGAATTTAACTCGTAGTCATACAAAACCTTGCATAGACCGGTGTTGCCGGAGGTGAAACATGCGCCATCTATTCCGCAGTATTCGGAGCCGTAAAATTTACTTGGTGCCCGCCTCCCTGCTCGCGATTGCTGGCGCCCTGTTGCTGGCTCTGTTGTACTACCCCACATCCGCCGTCGTCCCCACCGTCCAGACCGACCATCCGGCAAGGGCGATGGAAGAACGTTGGCGTGCCCACGCCGACGCCATGTTCGCGGCCCTGCTGCTCGACGCTCTGCGTC
>ERZ795053.4528-NODE-4528-length-15006-cov-6.686375_pt1 | contig 15006 bp, 14 predicted proteins | sample MGYA00375137_ERZ795053 | MGnify/ENA primary metagenome ERZ795053 (study PRJEB30182, sample SAMN05720284) | activated sludge metagenome | isolation source: Anaerobic digester | place: Hong Kong | collected 2014-12-17 ... | reverse complement strand
GCTCTTCGACCCAAAAGGGGAGCGAATGCGCGCCTAGGGGAGAGCCAGCTTGCCGAGGCGGACGGGGCGGTCGGCGCCGGTGAAGCCGCCCGTCTGGAGCGGCGGGGCGAAGAGGGCGAGGACGGCGAAGGCGGCGAACGCGATCGCCTCCTTGAAGTCCGGATCGAGCCCGACGCTGGCCGTCGAGGCGACTTCCGTGCCGGGCAGGCGAAGCTCGATCTGGCGCATCAGCGTGGCGTTGTGGACGCCGCCGCCGCTCACCAGCACGCGGTCTACCTTCGTCGTGCGCTCGACATGGGCTCGGACGGTCCGCGCCAGCGCCTCGGCGGAAAGGGCCGTGGCCGTGGCGATCAGCTCGCACCACTCGGCCTCGCTCCGGGGTGCCACCCGGGCCACCAGCTCGTCGACGAAGGCGTCGCCGAACTCCTCGCGGCCGAGCGAGCGCGGCGGTGGTGTGTGCAGGGCGGGCATGGATGCCAGCTCGTCGAGCAGGTTCCGGTCGATCCGCCGGTTGGCGGCGAAGGCGCCGTCGGCGTCGTAGTCCTGCTTTCCGCCGGTCATGCGGCGCACCAGGCCGTCGACGATCATGTTGCCGGGGCCGCAATCCATGGCGACGGGCTCGCCGCCGCCGGCAGGAAGCGCGGTGAAGTTGGCGATGCCGCCGATATTGAGCGCCAGCACGCCCTTGCCCGGCTGGCCGAGGAAGAGGCGGTCGAAGATCGGCACGAGCGGGGCACCGCTGCCGCCCGCCGCCACGTCGGCGCGGCGGAAATCCGCCACGACGGGGCAGTCCAGCGCCTGGGCGAGGCAGGCGGGCTCGCCGATCTGCAGGGTGGTCACCCGGTGCTCGTGATAGGCGGTCTGGCCGTGGCTGCCGACGAGGTCGACCGGCCCGAGCCCGCTCTCGGCGAGGAGGCCCGCGAGCGCTTCCGCCTGGAAGCGGCCGAGCGCCAGGTCGGCCCGGGCGAGCGCCGGCACGCCGGCGTCCTTCGCGGCGAGGAGCGCGGAGCGCAGGTCGGCCGGCAGCTTCAGGGTGCGGCCCAGCACCAGCTCCGGCATGGTGTCGAGGGCCGGGCGAATGCGGCAGAGCGCCACGTCAAGCCCGTCGACCGAGGTGCCGGTCATGAGGCCCGCCACCATGAGCGTCGGCCTGGCGGCCAGGTCCTGCAGCCGGGTGAGCGCGTTCACGCTCAGAAGGCCCCGGGGTAGTTGAGCATGTCGGCCCGGGCCGGCTCGGGCCTGTCCTCGATCTCGTCCTCGTCCAGGGTCGCGAGCACGGCCCGCGCCAGCCCCATGGTGATCGGCCGGCGGGCGCGGAGCGAGGCGCGGTCGAGCTCCCGGACCAGCCGCCGGGCCGCGGCGAAGGAGCGCTCCATGTGGCGGCTGAGATAGGCGATCACACCGGGCGACACGGCGAGCTGGCGGTCCTGGAGCTGCTTGACCAGGAGGGCCGCGAGCAGCGGGTCGTCCGGCTCGTCGATCCGGCAGGACCAGGCCGTGCGCAGCCGCGAGACCAGGTCCGGGAGCTCCAGCCCCCAGTCGGCGAGCGGTCGGCTGGCGGTCAGGAGCAGATGCCCGCCCTGCCCGGCCACCAGGTTGTAGACGTGCAGGAGCGCCCGGTCGTCGCGCACCCGGTCGGCGTCGTCGACGACGCAGGTGCGGCACTCGCCGACGAGGCCGTAGGGTGGGCGCTCCGCCCAGAGGCGGCTGCCGTCGAGCAGGCGGGCGCCGGTGCGCCGCGCCCAGATCCGCGCCAGATGGGTGCGGCCGCTGCCGGCCGGCCCCCAGACGATGAGCGCCGGCGCCGGCCAGGCCGGCCAGTGCAGCACGGCGTCCAGCGCCGCCTCGTTGGCGGGCGAGCGGAGGAAGTCCTCGAGCCGGTCGGCGTCGTCGGTCGGCAGGTCGAGGACGAGCTGGTTGGCGGCGAGCGTGGTCAGCATGAATATCCGAAGATAAAGACGGCCTCAGACACCGGCGGCCTTCGCATGGGCGCCGGCGCGGGCGAACCAGAGGTAGGCGGCGAGCGAGGCGAGCGCCGTCAGCACGACGGCCGAGGCCGCTAGATAGTGCAAGATGCCAAAGGGTACGAGTCCGCCGGTCTCGGCCAGCAGCACCCCGAAGAAGAAGAACTGCGTCATGGTGCAGAGCTTGCCGATCAGCAGGGGCTCGAGCCGGCGGCTGTGGGCCAGGAGCTCCAGCCGGACGACGCCGACCGCGAGCGCCATGTCGCGGCCGACCACCAGCGCCACGAGCCAGAGCGAGGTCCAGCCCAGCGTGCCGGCGATGATGAAGAGGCAGCCCAGCATCAGCTTGTCGACCAGCGGGTCGAGCACGGCACCGAAGGCCGAGGCCGTGCGCAGGAGCTTCGCCACCGCGCCGTCGACCGCGTCGCTCACCGCCGCCACCGAGAAGAGCAGGAGGGCCGCTTCGTGCCTGCCGTCCTCGATCAGCATCCAGATCGGCAGCACCGCGACCAGCCGGGCCAGGGTGATGGCATTGGCGAGCTGCCGCCGGACGGCACCGGCAGCGCCGGCGAGCAGCCGGCGAACGGCGTTCAGCCCGCGTTCCGGCCAGCCGTTCGCTGCAGCCGCCATCGCTCCGCCCCCTGCGACAGGCCCAGCCCGCGCGCCGCCAGGGCGCGCTGCAGCTGGTCGACATTGCCGATATAGTTCAAGACCAGCTCCGCCTCGGCCTGCGAGAACGACATGACGTCGAGCCGCCGGATGGCCGAGACTTCCTCGAGGCCGGAGCGGATCGCCGCCCAGTCCTCGAGCCCGCCGAGCGGTGCTGCCACCTCGAGCTGCGCCAGGCTGTCGAAGGCGACGAGGTTCTCCCTTTTCCATTCCGCCTCGAGCTCGCCCATCACCCGGCGCGCCGCCGCCGCCCAGACCTCTTCCGGCTCGCCTTCCATGGCCACCGTGAGCTGGCTCACCGTCGTCGGCCAACCGGCGGCCCCGCCGAGCTGCAGGTCGATCCGGGTGGGTGCCTCGATCGAATCGGCCGTCGCCGTCACGAGCACGGCGCCGTCGGTGCCGTAGCGCAGGGCCGCCTCGTCGAGCGCCGTCTGCGGATTCGCGGCCAGCGCCTGGCCACCCAGCGTGCGCAGGTCGGTGAGGTCGCCGAGCGGCAGAACGATGTCGAGCAGCGTGTTGCGGCCGGACTCCCGGGCCCAGGCGTCGCGCCAGGCCGAGACGCCGTCGAAGACCGCAAGCCCGCCATCCGCATTCAGGGCCGGCACCACGAGGAGCGGCGGCGGCAGGTCGACGACGATCGGCACGCCCGTGCCTTCGAGGATGTTCTGCACGCCCTCTGCGTCGTAGGTCACCGCCATCTCGGCCACGTAGCGCGTGGCGGCCACGTTCTCCTCCTCCACCTGGTAGGAGGTGACGAGCGAGGTGGCGGTCTCGCTGCCGACCACCGGCAGGCGGCTGTAGTGGCTCGGCAGGGTCAGCCGCTCCAGCAGCTCCCGGAGGCCCGTCACCTGGGCTTCCGTCACCGCGGTCTCGCGGGCGAGGACCGCGTTCTCCGCGGTCACGTCGACGGCGATCCCGTTCACCGTGTAGGGATCGGCCAGGGCCGCCCCGGCAACCGCAGCGATGGTCGCGAGAAGCAGCCCGGGGAGCGCCAAGGGGCGCTTTGCAAGTGCCATGATCTTCCCTAAGTTCCGCCTGCGCATGGAGACGACCGGCGCATCGCGCGTGGTTGCAGAGATAGGGCGCGCCCTGGGCTCGATACAAGAGGAACGGGCAGCTTGACACAAGAGGAACAGGGCGGCGACGCCTATGCCCGGGCCGGGGTCGACATCGCCGCCGGCAACGAGCTGGTCCGGCGCATCGCCCCGCTGGCGGCCGCCACCGCCCGCCCCGGCACGATGGCCGCGCTCGGCGGCTTCGGGGCGGTCTTCGATCTGGCTGCCGCCGATTTCCGCGACCCGCTCCTGGTCGCCGCCACCGACGGAGTCGGCACCAAGCTGCTGATCGCCGAGGCGATGGGCCGGCACGACACGGTCGGCATCGATCTCGTCGCCATGTGCGTCAACGACCTCGTCGTGCAGGGTGCGGAGCCGCTCTTCTTCCTGGATTATCTCGCCACCGGCCGGCTCGAGCTGGAGGCCGCGACCGGGCTTATCGCCGGCATCGCCAAGGGCTGCGCCCTCGCCGGCTGTGCGTTGATCGGTGGCGAGACCGCCGAGATGCCGGGCCATTACCCGCCCGGCCGGTTCGACCTCGCGGGCTTCGCGCTCGGTGCCGTCGAGCGGGCCGAGCTGCTGCCGAAGCCGGTTGCCGCCGGCGACGTCGTCCTCGGCCTCGCCTCCTCGGGGCTGCACAGCAACGGCTTCTCGCTGGTCCGCCGGATCGTCGCCGATGCCGGCCTCGACCTCGACGCCCGCCCGCCCTTCTCCACCGACCAGACCCTGGGCGAGGTGCTGCTCGAGCCGACCCGCATCTACGTGCGGAGCTGCCGCGCAGCGCTCCGGCATGGCGGGGTCAAGGCGCTCGCCCACATCACCGGCGGCGGGCTCATCGAGAACCCGCCGCGCGTCGTGCCGGACGGACTCACCATCCGCCTCGATGCGCACGCCTGGCATCTGCCGGCGGTGATGCGCTGGCTCGCGGGCGCCGGCGAGCTGGAGCCCGGCTCATTGGGGCGAACCTTCAATTGCGGCCTCGGCATGCTGCTCTTCGTCGAGCCCGCCAAGGCCGACGAGCTGCTGGCCCTGCTCGAGGGCCAGGGCGAGACGGTGTGGCGGGTCGGCGGCATCGAGGCCGGGGTGCCCGGTCCGGCACGGGTGGTCATCGACGGAATCGAGACGGCATGGGCGCCGCCCGCGTCGCCGTCCTGATCTCGGGCAGCGGCAGCAATCTCGAGGCGCTGATCCGGGCGACCCGGAGCGGGGCTGCGGCCGGCGAGATCGTGCTCGTCGTCAGCAACCGGGCCGACGCCTTCGGCCTCGAGCGCGCGCGGCGGCACGGCATCGCCACGGCCGTGATTCCGCACCGCGACCATCCCAGCCGTGCCGCCTTCGAGGCGGCGCTGCACGCGGCCCTGGTCGATGCCGCCATCGACATCGTCTGCCTCGCCGGGTTCATGCGCATCCTCGAGCCGGGCTTCGTCGAGCAGTGGCACGACCGGATGCTGAACATCCACCCGTCCCTGCTGCCGGCTTTGCCCGGCCTGCGGACCCACGCGCGGGCGCTGGCGGCCGGTGCCCTGGTGCATGGCTGCACCGTGCATCTCGTCCGGCCGACCCTCGACGTCGGGCCGATCCTGGTCCAGGGCGTGGTGCCGGTGCTGCCCGGCGACGACGCGGCGACGCTCGCAGCGCGCGTGGTCGGGCTCGAGCACACGTGCTACCCGCTGGCGCTCGACCTCGTCGCCGGCGGGACGGCGGTCGTCGATGGCGAGATCGTCACGGCCCCGCCCGGCCACCGCCGGCTGGTCCTGCACGAGCTTTTCGAGACCAATGGCCAGGCGGCCGGGCCGATCCGGTCGACCGCGCCGGACCGCCCTTGCCCGACACCGTCCTGATCGTCCTCAGACTGGTGGCGCTCGCCGTGCTGGCCGGCGTCGCCTGGCCGGCGCTCCGGATGGCCGCATCGACCGCCTTCCGCAACCGGCTGGGCGCGCATCCGGGCCTGCCGCACCTGATCCTCGCCGCCATCGTCGGCTATGCCGGCGTCGTCCTCGCTCTCGCCATGGCACCGCTGCCGCTGCTCGCCGTCGCCGCTGCGGCAGCGCTCGTCGTGGCGGGTCTCGCCCACTGGCGTGCCAGACCCGATTTCGGCCGACGGCGCGGCCTGCCGCCCGGTTCGCTCGCCGCCACCTCGCTCGCCTTGGTGGAGGACCATCGTCACCTTTTGGACCAGGCCCGCCTGCACGGCCCGGTCTTCAAGATCGGCCGGTTCGGCCAGAAGATCGTCTGCGTCCAGGGGCTGGAACGCTGCAACGCCCTGCTGCGCCGGCATGGCGATGATCTCGTCTCCGGCGGCCTGCCGTTCGACCGGCTGATCCCGGGCGGCTTCATCCGCTACATGCCGCCCGACCGCCATGCCCGCTATCGCCGGCTGCTGGCCGGGGCGCTGACGCCGGAGCTGGTCCGCGCCGGCCGGCCGCTGATGGCCGAGGAGGCGGCGCTGGCGCTCGCCGCCATGGCCGGCCAATCGACCGCCACCGGCATCGACCCCGCACCGCATCTGCTCCGCTACACCACGAGGAGCATGCTCAGGCTCTTTCTCGGCCTCGGCCGGGACGACCCGATGCTCGGGAAGGCGCTCGCCCTCTATCCGGTGATCGCCTCGGCCAATCTTTCGCGGCGGACCCGCAAACGGGTGAGCGCCGCGCTTGCGACGTTGAACGGTCTGTTCGCCGAGGCGATCAGGCGGTCGGCGAGCGGCTCTTCGCCGTCGCTGGCGGCAGGCCTCGTCGCCGCCCGGACGGATGCGCCGGATGACCCGACGCTGCTCGGCAATCTCGTCTACATGATCGAGACCGGCGGCCGCGACACCGCCGACCTGCTGCTCTGGGTCCTGAAGGAGCTCGCCGATCATCCGGACCAGGCGGCTGAGCTCGGGCGAACGGCCGATCCGGGCCTCGCCCGGCGCATCGTGCTCGAGACGCTGCGCCGCGAGCAGAGCGAGTATGTCGTCCGCCGCGTGATGCGGCCGATCACGGTCGAGGGCTACACCGTCCCGGCCGGCTGGCTGCTCCGCTTCTGTGTTCGCGAGAGCCATCGCGATCCTGCGGTCTTCGCCGATCCCGAGCGGTTCGATCCCGACCGATTCCTCGGCGACCCGCCCCGCGCCAATGCCTACGCGCCCTTCGGGCTCGGCGTCCATACCTGCCTCGGCCGCAGCCTCGTCCTTGCCCTGGCGACCGATTTCCTGACGCCGCTCGGCGGCGGCCATGACTGGCGGGTCACGGCCGACGGGCCGCGCGTCTTCGGCAGCTTCCACTGGATGCCGAGCCGTCGCTTTCGCCTGGCGTTCAGTTCCCGCGCGGCCTGAGCGCGGGCCTCAGAAGATGCCCGCCTCCAGCCCGGCGGCCATGAACGTGCCGAGGTCGGTGGCGCGGTCGAGGAAGGTGTCGTCCCATTGGCCGCGGCAGACCACGGGTTCGTGCACGGCCTTCCAGCGCATGCCGCCCGTGATGCTGGCGACCGCCCGGCAGGTGCCGGTGCCGTCCTGGCCGGCGCGGACGAGGAGCGCGTAGGGCAGCGCGTCGGTGGCATCGAGGCAGGGATAGTAGGAGCGATCGAAAAAGTCCTTGAGCGCCCCGCTCATGTAGCCGAGATTCTCGGTCGTCAGCAGCACCAGGGCATCGGCCGCCCGAACATCGTCGGGCCTGGCCTCGAAGGGGCCGAGGTGGGTCACCTCGACACCTTCGATCTCCGGCAGGGTGGCGCCCCGCAGCAGCGCGTCGCGCAGCGCCGCCGTGTTCGGCGACGGCGCGTGGGCGATGACGAGAAGCCGCTTCAGCCGACGATCTCGATGTCGCTGAAGAAGAAGCGGATCTCGATCGCCGCGTTCTCGGCGCTGTCCGAGCCGTGCACCGAGTTGGCCTCGATGTTCTCGGCGAAGTCCTTGCGGATGGTGCCGGCATCGGCCTTGGCCGGGTCGGTGGCGCCCATCACCTGGCGGTTGCGCGCCACCGCATCCTCGCCCTCGAGCACCTGCGCCACCACCGGGCCCGAGGTCATGAAGGCGACGAGGCCGGCGAAGAACGGGCGCTCCTTGTGGACCGCGTAGAACGCCTCGGCCTGGCCCCGGGTGAGCTGCAGCCGCTTCTGGGCGACGATCCTGAGCCCGGCCTCCTCGAAGCGCTGGTTGATGGCCCCCGTCAGGTTGCGGCGGGTGGCGTCGGGCTTGATGATCGAGAGCGTGCGCTCCACGGCCATGGGAGAACTCCTGAAATCTGGGGATGGTCGGAAAAGGCTCGGCCGGCTTCTAGCAGCCGCACCGGCAGTTAGGAAGCCGCGGCGCGCTGCCAGCGGCCGCGTTCGTCCTGCTGCCAATAGACGCGGTCCATGCCCTGCGTCTCGGCCCAGCGCCAGCGCTCGCGCGCCCGGGCCACCGCCTCGGCGTCGCGGCCATCGAAGAGCTCGAGCACCCGCTCGAAGCTCGCCGCGTCCGCCGCCTCCGCACCGTCGATCAGGACGAGCACCGTGGCGCCGTTCGGGGTGTCGGTGCCGGTCGTGAGCCAGATCGGCTGGGCTTGGCCATGGCCGTCCTGGCGCGTGCCGTGCGGCAGGAAGGAGTCGTTGCGGAACGTCCAGAGCAGCCGGTCGAGCTGGTCCAGACGTTCCGCGTCGGCGAGGCGCACCACCACCCGATGGCCGGCCGAGCGGATCTTCTCGAGCAGCCGCGGCAGGGCCGCGTCGAGGCCCGACCGGGTCAGGTGGTAGAAGCCGAGCTCGGTCACCCCTTCGCATCGGCCTCGTAGGCGAGCCGCACCAGCTCGTCGAGCAGGCGCACGCCGAAGCCCGTGGCCCCCTTGGCCGAGAGCGGCTGCTCGCGGCTGCTCCAGGCGACGCCGGCGATGTCGAGATGCGCCCAGGGCAGCCCGCCCACGAACTCCTCGAGGAAGACGGCCCCGGCCGTCGCCCCGGCCTCGCGCCCGCGGCCGACATTCTTGATGTCGGCGATCTGCGACTTGATGTGCTTGGCGTAGGCCTTGCCGAGCGGCAGCCGCCAGAGCCCCTCGCCGACCGCCTCGGCGGCCCTGGCGAGATTGCCGGCGAGCTTCTCGTCATTGGCGAAGAGCCCGGCATTCTCGTGGCCGAGGGCGACGACCACCGCCCCGGTGAGCGTCGCGAGGTCGACCATGGCCGCCGGGTCGAGGCGCTCCTTCGCGTAGTGCAGCACGTCGGCCAGCACGAGCCGGCCCTCGGCGTCGGTGTTGATGATCTCGATGGTCTTGCCCGACATGGCTTCGACCACGTCGCCCGGCCGCTGGGCGGTGCCGGAGGGCATGTTCTCGACCAGGCCGATGATGCCGACCACGTGCGCCCTGGCCTGGCGGCCGGCGATGGCGTGCATGGCGCCGACCACGGCCCCGGCACCCGCCATGTCCCACTTCATCTCCTCCATGCCGCCGGCAGGCTTGATCGAGATCCCGCCCGTGTCGAAGCACACACCCTTGCCGACCAGCACCAGCGGCTCCGCCTGCTCGGCACCGCGCCAGCGCATCACGACGACCCGGGGCTGCCGCACGCTGCCCTGCGCCACGCCCAGGAGGGCGCGCATGCCCAGCTTCTCGAGCTCGGCCTCGCCGAGCACCTCGACCTCGACCCCGAGCTCCTCCAGCTCCCTGCAGCGTTCGGCGAAGCTCTCGGGATAGAGCACGTTGGCCGGCTCCGAGACGAGGTCGCGGGCCAGGGCCACGCCGGCCGCCTGCGCCTCGACCAGCGCCGGCCGGTCGGCGTCGGGCGCTGCGGCAAGGTGGACGGTGAGCCGCCCGAGCCGCTTCGGCTCCTCCTTGTCCGGCGTCTGGTACTTGCGGAAGGCGTAGCTCGCGAGCTTGGCGCCGAGCGCCAGATCGGCCGCGGCCGCGGCCGCATCGGCGCCGAGCTCCAGCCCGTCCAGCGGGGCGAGCGCCGCATCCTCGACGGCCAGCGCCTCCAGCTTGCGCGCGATGCTGGCGCCGAGCTCCTCGCGATCCAGCCGGCTGAGCCCTTCCGGCTTGCCGATCCCGACCAGCAGCAGCCGGTCCAGGTCGAGCCCGCGCGGCAGCACCAGCTCCAGGAACTTGCCGTGCTTCAACCCGCCGGCCCGCTCGAGCGCCTTCCTGATCAGGCCCTTGCTCTTCTTGTCGAGGGACGTTGCCGCAGCGCCGAGGGCCGAGGGGGCGGTGATGCCCACGACCACGGTGCCGCTCGCCGGCCACTCGCCTTCAACGAAGTTCAATTCGATCAACGGTTTCTCTCCTCATGCCCGCGGCGGTGTGGTAGCAGCCCGGGGGATCAGATGGCTTGGCAGGGCGGTGAGCACAAGCGTGCAGGTTGGACGTCATGGTTGAATGGCGAGTGCCCTGGTTCCTGCTCGCCCTGGTTTTCTGGATGTTCGCGCGTGTCGATTCGGCCCTGGCCCGGCCGGCCGGGCTCGACACCACGCCGATCGTGCTCAACGCCGATCTGATCAGCTACTCGACCGCTGAAGGCCGGGTCACCGCCATCGGCAATGTCGAGCTGCACCAGGACGGCCGCACGCTGCTCACCGACCGGATCGCGTATGACATCGAGGCCGGCACGGTCGCGGCGACGGGCAACATCATCCTGATCGAGGCGTCCGGGGATGCGGTGTTCGCCGACGAGCTGATGCTCGACGACCGCCTCACGGCCGGCTTCGTCGACGGCATCGGCGTGCTGCTCGAGGACGGTTCGCGCATCGCCGCGGTCAAGGGGGTGCGCAGCGACGGCCGGACGACGACGCTCGACCGCGCGGTCTACAGCCCATGCGAGGTGTGCGCCGAGAGCGACGAGCCGCTCTGGCAGATCAAGGCCGAGCGCGTCGTCCACGACCAGGCCACCGGAACCATCGCGTACCGCAATGCGAGGCTGGAAGTTGCTGGTGTTCCAGTGCTTTATACGCCTTACTTCTACCACCCCGATCCCTCGGTCGAACGCCGCACCGGCTTCCTGGTGCCCTCGTTCGGCAGCGACAGCGAGCTCGGGTTCACCCTCGAGACGCCGTTCTTCATCGACCTCGCCCCCAATCGCGACCTCACTTTGGTCCCGCTCGTCACCAGCCAGGCGGGCGTCTTCCTGGCCGGCGAGTACCGGGACCTGCAGACCTTCGGGCTGACCGAGCTCGGCGGCGGCATCACCTACACCAACCCCTATCAGCGCCGCAACGCGGACGGCCAGACCGAGCCGGCCAGCGGCAACGAGGTGCGCGGCTTCGTCGAGGGGCGCGGCCGCTACGTGGTCAGCGAGCGCGACCGCGCCGGCTTCGACCTCAACCTCGCGAGCGACAACACCGTTCTCGAGCGCTACAACATCTCCAATGCCGACGTGCTGCAGAACCACGCCTATGTCGAGCGGTTCGACGGGCGCGACTACCTCGCGGCGAACACCTACGGCTTCCAGACGCTGCGCGAGAACGACGACCAGGACGAGATCCCCATCGTCCTGCCACTGGCGGTGAGCAAGCTCTACAGCGGCCGGCTGATCTGGGGCTCGCAGGCCGACTGGAGCTCCAACGTCCTCGGCCTGACCCGCGACGAGGGCCTCGACACCCGCCGCCTCTCGAGCGAGATCGGCTGGCATCTGCCGGGCATCGGCCGGTTCGGCGATGTCTGGTCGCTGCGCCTCTCGACCCGCGGCGACGTCTACAACACCGACGGCGACCCCCAGACCGGCTCCGGCGACGGTGGTGTCAACACCGCGGGCCGGCTGGTGCCGACCGCCAATCTCGACTGGGGTCTGCCGCTGGTCGGCACGACCGGCAGCTGGTCGCATCTGATCGAGCCCCGGGTCTCCTTCAACTACACCCCGGGCAACCTCAACGATTCCGACATCCCCAACGAGGACAGCCAGGTCTTCGAGTTCGACGAGACCAATCTCTTCAAGCCGTCGCGCTTCACCGGCATCGACCGGGTCGAGAGCGGGGCGCGGGTCTCCTACGGCCTCGGCTTCAACTCGCTCGGGCCGGAGGCGTGGCGGCTCAGCGGCCTCGTCGGGCAGAGCCTGCGCAGCGGCCCCGACGGCCTCTACCCGCAGGGCTCGGGCCTCGAGGACCCCCTCTCCGATTTCGTCGGCCGCTTCGACGTGCGGCCCTCGGAGCTGCTCGATCTGGGCTATCGCTTTCGCGCCGACAAGACGACCCTGGCGCTGCGCCGCAGCGACCTCACGGTCGCCTTCGGCCCGCCGCGGCTGCGCTTCGACATCCAGTATCTGCGCCTGACCGAGGAGGTCGAGGAGATCGCGTCGGAGGATCTCAACAGCCGCGAGGAGATCGTCGCCGGCTTCCGCTTCCAGGTGTTCGACAGCCTCGCCATCGGCGCGCGCACGCGGCGCGACCTCAAGGAGGATCGCACGGTGACGAACCAGTACGGACTGGTCTATACGAACCCCTGCCTCGTGCTGGTCGCCGGGCTCGAGCAGAACTTCACGCAGAAGGGCGAGCTCGATGACGAGGTGACGTTCACCGTTCGAATCTCGCTGCGCAGCCTCGGTGATCTCGATGCCGGCACGGACATCTTCTGACCGTCGCCGCGGCACCCACCGCCGGCCCGGCCTCCCCCTGGACACATCCATGCCAAGCCGAACCCTCCTCGCCCTCCTCCTCGCCGCCCTGCTCGGCCTCGCCGCACCGCCGGCGGCAATGGCGCAGGACCAGGCGCCGCAACAACAGCCGGCGGCCCCCCAGTCGGTCCAGCGCATCGCCGCCGTGGTCAATGACGACATCGTCTCGACCCAGGAGCTGCGCGACCGCCTGGCGCTGACCCTGCTCTTCTCGAACCTGCCGGCCGACCCGGAGACCCAGCAGCGTGTGGCGCCCCAGGTCCTGCGCCGCGTGATCGACGAGCAGCTGCAGCTCCAGGAGGCGCGCCGGCGCAACATCCGGGTGCCGCGGCAGGAGGTCGACGGCGCGCTCGCCAATGCCGCCGCCGCCAACAACATGTCGGTCAACCAGCTCTTTGCGTTCCTCACCGAGCAGGGCATCGACCCGCAGGCGCTGCGCCGCCAGATCGAGGCCCAGCTCACCTGGTTTCGAGTGGTCCGCGAGATCTTCGCGGAGAACGTGGTGGTCACCGACCAGCAGGTGGAGCTGGCGCTCGCGGCGAACCAGCAGGGCGGGCAGGCGGAGCTGCTGCTGTCGGAGATCGTGCTGCCGATCTACGACCCGGCCCGCGCCAACGAGGTGCTGGCCGAGGCCGAGGAGCTTCGCGCAGCCATCCGGCAGGGCGGCGATTTCGCCGCCATCGCGCAGCAGGTCTCGGCCTCGCCGAGCGGCGCCGAGGGCGGCGACCTCGGCTGGGTCCGCGTCGATTCGGTGCAGACGGCGCTGCGCCCGCTGCTCTCCGGCCTCGGCGCCGGGCAGATGTCCGACCCGATCGCCACCCCGGCCGGCGTGCAGTTCTTCCTGGTTCGCGATCGCCGGATCACCACCGGTGCGGTGGCGCCGGATGTGCGCGAGCTGGCCCAATTGCTCTTTCCGCTGGCCCCCAACGCGACCGAGGCGGAGACCGCGGAGGTCCTCGCCCGGGCCCGGGCCGCGGCCGAGCAGATCGAGACCTGCGGCGACATCGAGCGGCTGGCGCGCCAGCTCGCCTTGCCCAATTCCGGCAACATCGGCTGGCTGCGCGCCGCCGACCTGCCGGTCGACATGGCGCAGACGATCGCCACGCTGCCCGTCGGCACGCTCAGCCGCCCGGTGCGCGGCGTCAACGGCATCCATCTCCTGATGTCCTGCAAGGACGGCGTCAGCTCGGAGGACGAGGCGCGGCGGGCCCTGCTCCGCCGCACGCTCGAGGAGGAGCAGATCCAGAAGCTGGCGGCCCGCTACCTGCGCGACCTCCGCCAGGAGGCCTTCATCGACGTCCGGATCGGCAACTGACGGCGCCGTCCCCAGGGGTGCTCCCAAGGGCGTCGACGCCCCTCGCCGGGCTGCCGCGCCTCGCCGACGTCATCAAGAACGCCGGCCTCGTCCCCGACAAGCGCCTCGGCCAGCACTTCCTCCTCGATCCGGCGATCCTCGGGCGGATCGCCGCGGCACCGGGCAAGCTCGAAGGCCGGCCGGTGCTCGAGATCGGCCCGGGCCCGGGCGGCCTCAGCCGCGCGCTCCTCGACCGGGGCGCGCGGCTCTGGGCGATCGAGCGCGACCGCCGCTGCACGGCGGCGCTCGCCCCCCTGGTCGAGGCGGCCGCCGGGCGGCTGGTGCTGATCGAGGCCGACGCGCTCGACGTCGACATCGCGGAGCTCGCCCGCGCGCACGCCGTCGACCAGCCCTGGGCGATCGTCGCCAACCTGCCCTACAATATCGGCACGGAGCTGGTGCTGCGCTGGCTGCACCGGCTCGATTGCGTGGCCAGCCTGCATGTCATGCTGCAGAAGGAGGTAGCGCTCCGCCTCGCGGCCGAGCCCGGCAGCGGCGACTATGGCCGCCTCGCCCTCGTCGCCCAATCGCTCTGCCGGGTGCGGCGCTGCTTCGACATCCCGGCCGGCGCCTTCCAGCCGCCGCCCAGGGTCACCTCCAGCCTGGTCGAGCTCATTCCCCTCCCGGCCACCGGGCGACCCTCGGGAGACCGTCTGCGCGCCATCGAGCAGATCGGCAGGGTGGCCTTCGGCCAGCGGCGCAAGATGCTGCGTGCCAGCCTCAAGGGGCTGGTGCCCGACCCCGAGCCCCTGCTCGCCGCCGCCGGCATCGCCGCCGACCGCCGCCCGGAAACCCTGGGTCTCGCCGAGTTCGACCGCCTGGCCGCCGCCTGGCAGACCCTCAGGAAGGCTGGTGGCGGAACTGCTTGACGAACTCGCCGAGGCCCGGCTGGCGCACCCGTCTCAGCCGTTCCGCGGCGATGATCGCCCGGACCGCGCCGACGCTGTTCTCGAAATCCTGGTTGATCAGGACGTAGTCGTACTCCGGCCAGTGGGTCACGTCGTTGGCGATCTGGGCCAGGCGGAACTGCACCTCGGCGTCGCTGTCCTGGGCACGCGTGCGGAGCCGGGCCGCCAGCTCCTCGGTCGAGGGTGGCAGGATGAACACGCCGACCATGTCCTCGCCGACCGCCTCGCGGAGCTGCTGGGCACCCTGCCAGTCGATGTCGAAGAGCACGTCGCGGCCGGCGGCGAGGGCGGCCAGCACGGGCGCCTTCGGCGTGGCGTAGGAATGGCCGTAGACCGTCGCGTGCTCCAGCAGCTCGCCCGCCTCGATCATGGCGGCGAAGCGGTCGGGCGTGATGAAATGGTAGTCGCGGCCATCCACCTCGGCCGGCCGCCGCGGCCGGGTGGTCACCGAGATGGAGAGGTCGAGCTCGCTTTCCTGCTGCAGCACCGCCCGCGAGATGGAG
>ERZ795053.4525-NODE-4525-length-15009-cov-6.218069_pt1 | contig 15009 bp, 15 predicted proteins | sample MGYA00375137_ERZ795053 | MGnify/ENA primary metagenome ERZ795053 (study PRJEB30182, sample SAMN05720284) | activated sludge metagenome | isolation source: Anaerobic digester | place: Hong Kong | collected 2014-12-17 ... | reverse complement strand
CCCCCAGACAGCCTCCGGACCCTCCTCGAGATAGAGGTCGAGAGCCCGGTCCAGGCCGTTGATCTCGGCGACCGAGGGCGTGAACGGGAAGGGCCGGTCGCTGCGCCAGGCCTCCTGCCAGTCGAGGATGCTGAGCATCGAGGCCCGTGGCGCCTTCGGGTTCGCCGCCATCTTGGCCCAGCCCCGCTCGCTCACGGCCACCAGGCTGAGGCCGGGCGGGCAGCCCAGGCACTTGCTCGGGCCGGTGACGTAGATGGCGGCCTGGCAGGCATCCGGCGAGGCCGGCATCCCTCCCCAGGAGGAGACCGCGTCGACGATGAGATGCGCACCATGCCGCGCGCAGATCGCCCCGATCTCGTCGACCGGATTGATCGTGCCGGAAGGCGTCTCGTGGTGGACGACAGAAACCACGGCGATGTCCGGCCGCTCCCGGAACATGGCCGCCACCGCTTCGGGGTCGATGACGTCATCGTACGGGACCGTGATCTCGACGAGCTCCCTGCACCAGCGCTTCGCCCAGTGGCCGAAGCCCTTGCCGTAGACGCCCGACACGAGGTTGAGGACGGTATCCCCGGCGGCGATCAAGGACGCAGCCGCGGCTTCCAGCGCCAGCACCGGCTCGCCGTGCAGGATGGTCGGCACGCCGCCTGTGCCCATCGCCCGCTGCGCCTTCCTCGCCACCTTCTCGTAGTGGGCGAGGAAGGCCGGGTCGAAGTCGTAGAGCACGGTGGTGGCGAGCGCCTGCAGCACCTCGGGATAGGCATCGACCGGGCCCGTGGTCAGGGTCAGGACCGGCCGTCTCGTCGTGGCGTAGCGCATGACCGCCTCCCCTTCAGCCCTAGAACCGGGGCGCCTTCTTGTAGGTCTCGAACTGCTCCATGTCGTGGCCGAACCTGAGCTCCGCACCCGTCTCCTCGGCGATCTTCTTCAGCTTCCACAACGAGCCAGCGCCGGCCGCGGGATCGATGGGGAAGCTCGCCTGGCAGAGCAGCTCGAGCCTCTTCCTCGTGTAGCTGGCGTCGCCGCCGGGGCCCTCGTTCCAGAAGACATGGTAGCCGTCGAGCAGGCAGGCCTTGGCTTCGGTCATCGGGTGAGCTCCTCCGCTATCTGGCACCGCGAACATAGGGCAGGCCCAGGGCGGCCGGCAGGCGGGCCTTGCGGCCGTAGAGGACGAGCACCGCCATCACGGCGGCGAAGGGCAGCATCTGGATGAGGTCGGTCGGCACGTTGAGCCCGGCGACCTGGAGCGCCGTGGTCAGCGACAGGGCACCGCCGAAGACGACCGCCCCGATCAGCACCCAGGCCGGGCGGCCGCGCGCCAGCATGGCGAGCACGATGCCGATGAACCCGGCCCCGCCGGTCATGAAGGGGATGAAGATGCCGGCCGCGACATTGGCCATGAAGGCGCCGCCGAGCCCGGCCATGGCCCCGGTGAAGAGCACGGCGAGAAAGCGCACGGTAGCGACGTCGATGCCGGCGACATCGAGAGCGGCCGGCTTCTCGCCGGCGGCCCGCAAGGTCAGGCCGAGCGCCGTCCGCCGGTAGAGCCAGGCCAGGAGCGGCACGAGCAGGAAGGCGAGGTAGACGAGCGGGTGCCGGTCGAAGAGGGCGGGGCCGACGACCGGCAGCTCCACGAGGCCCGGCACGGGCACCCGCCAGGCGGCCGGCAGGCGCGGATAGGTCGTGCTGAACTGGAAGTGGTGGAGGAGCGCGGTGAGCCCCTCGACGCCGAGCGTCAGGCCGATGCCGATGACGATCTGGTTGAGCCCGAGCCCGACACAGAGGATCGCCATGACGAGCGCCACCGCCATCCCGCCGGCCATCCCGGCGACGAAGCCGAGCGCCACGTTGCCGCTCTCGAAGGCGACGAGAAAGCCCAGATAGGCGCCCATCAGCATCATGCCCTCGATGCCGATATTGAGCACCCCCGCCTTCTCCGACATCTGCTCGCCGAGTCCGGCAAGCAGCAGCGGCACGCCGGCGGCGACGGCCCCGGCGAGGAGGGCCGTGAGGAAGGCCGCGGTCAGGAGTGCTTCCATCAGCCCGCCCGCCGCCGGCGGTGGTCGAGATACTCTGCCAGCGCCAGGAGGATGAGCAGGTTGGCGACGAGGACGAGGGTGAAGTAATGCGGCACCCCGATCCGCCGGGCGGCGCTCTCGCCGCCGATCATCAGCGCCGAATAGAAGAAGACGAAGACGATGGCGGCGAAGCCGTTGAAGCGGGCGAGGAAGACGAGCGGGATCACCGCGAGGCCATAGGCCGGATTCCAGCCCGCCTGGAGATTGCCGTGCACGCCCAGGATCTCGATGCCCCCGGCGAGTCCGGCGAAGCCGGCCGAGATGGCGAAGACGGCGACCGTCAAAAGCGGCACGTCGAGCCCGGCATGGCGGGCGGCGAGCGGGTTCTCGCCGACGGTCCTGAGCTTCAGGCCGAAGGCTGTGCGGGTCATCACGAGGTGGACGACGACGACCGCCACGAGCCCGAGCACCAGCCCGCCCGAGATGGTCGTGCCGAAGAGCGTCGGCAGCCGGTCGGCCACCGGCAGGGTGCGGGTCTGCGGCACGGTGGTGCCGGGGTCGAGGAAGACCAGCTTGACCAGAAGGTTGGCGAAGGAGACGCCGAGGAAGGTCATCATCAGCGTGGTGATGATCTCGTTGACCTGCTGGTAGGCCCGCAGCAGGGCCGGCAGCAGCGACCAGAGAGCACCCACCAGGGCAGCACCGGCGGCAGCCACGAGAAGCACCGCCCCGGCCGGCAGGACGGTGATCAGGAAGGGTGCCAGAGCAGCCGAGGTCACCGCCCCCAGCAGGAACTGGCCGTCGATGCCGAGATTCCAGATGCCGGCGCGAAAGGCCACGATCAGCGCCGCCGCGAGGCAGAGGAGCGGCGCCATGCGGGTCAGGGTCTGCTGCAGCCCGAGCCAGGAGAAGAGCCCGCGCTGGGCGACATAGCCGTAATAGGCGAAGGGATCGACGCCGAGGGCGAGGAGCACGAGGCCCGAGAGCACGAGGGCGGCGAGGATCGGCCCGAGCGTCACCAGCGCCAGATGGGCAAGCGCCCGGCGCGGCCCGGACGTGTCGGCCCCGCCTTCATCGAGCGTGGTCTCGAGGCTGGCGCTCATGCCGCACGGCCGATCATCAGCGCCCCGATCCTCGCCCGCGCACCCTCGTCATTGGCGACGATGCCGGTGAGCCGGCCGGCGGCCATGACGGCGATGCGGTCGGCGACGTCGAGCAGCTCCTCGAGGTCGGTGGAGATCAAAAGCACGGCGAGGCCCGCGTCGGCGATGGCGGCGATGCGGTTGCGCGACGCCATGATGTTCTGCACGTCGAGACCATGGGTCGGCTTGTTGAAGACGACGACCCGGGCGTCGCCGGAGAGCTCGCGGGCGAGCAGCACCTTCTGGATGTTGCCGCCGGAGAGCCGGCCGATGGGCGTGGCCTCGTCGGGCGTGCGCACGTCGTAGCGGTCGATCAGCTCGCGCGCGTGGGCGGCGATGCGCCCCGGCCGCTCGATGCCGCCGAGCAAAAAGGGGCCGCCAGACCAGAAAGGCGGTGCCCCGATTTCCTTCAGCACCGCATTGGTGGCGACCGGAAAGCCTCCAACCGCCCCCTCGCCGATCCGGTCGTCGGTGAGGTAGCGGAGCCCGAGGCGGCGGCGCTCGGCCACGCCCGCCCGGGTGATGTCCCGGCCGTCGAGGACGATGGAGCCGGCCGCCGCGGTCCGCTGGCCGGCCAAGGCCTCGGCGAGCTGCTTCTGGCCGTTGCCGTCGATCCCGGCGATGCCCAGGATCTCGCCCGGCCGCAGCTCGAACGAGACGTCGTCCGCCCGGGCGAGCCGCGTTGCCCCTGTGACCGTGAGCCCGCGCACGCTGAGGACCGGGGGCCCCTCCGCCTTGCGGAGCCGGGACGGGCGGGCCTCGGCGATGCTGCGGTCGCCGAACATGAGGCCCACCACCTCCTCGACGGCCGCCGCCTGGTCCATGGCGGCGAGCCCCTCGGGCGCCAGCTCGCCGACCTTGCGGCCGAGCCTGAGCACGGTGATGCGGTCGCCGAAGCGGCAGGCCTCGTCGAGCTTGTGGGTGATGAAGACGACGGCGAGGCCGCTTTTGACCAGCCGGCGCATGAGCGCACCGAGCTCGTCCGCACCCTGTGGCGTCAGCATCGAGGTCGCCTCGTCGAGGATCAGGACCCGGCTCCGGCGCAGCAGTGCCCGGACGATCTCGATCTGCTGCTGCTCGCCGAGCGAGAGCTCGCCGGTCGTCTGGTCGAGATCGAGTGCTATGCCGAACGCGCTTCGGATCCCGGCGAGACGTTGCTCCAGCTCGGCCCGGTCGGGGCGGCGCCACCAGCTCATGCCGAGGACGAGGTTCTCCAGAACGGTGAGCGTCGGCACCAGCATGACATGCTGGAAGACGGTGCTGATCCCCTGCTGCAGGGCGGCCCTCGGCGAGGCGATGCGCCGCTCCTCGCCGGCGACCCGGATCCTCCCGGCATCGGGCTCGACGAGCCCGGAGAGCATGGCGACGAGCGTCGACTTGCCGGCCCCGTTCTCGCCGAGCAGCGCGTGCACCTCGCCGGGCAGCAAGGCGAGATCGACGCGGTCGACGGCGAGCACGCCCGGAAAGCGCTTGGTGACGCCGAGCAGCTCGACCATGGGTGCGGTGGCCGGGACCGGGCGGGCTGGTGTCGCAGCGGCCTGCATCGTGCCGAGCGGGACGGACGGCGCGGCCACTATCCGTCCCGGGCCTCAGATCACTCGGCCACCGAGGTGACCAGCGCGCGCACGCCCTCGGCGTCGAAGACGGGCTCCAGCACCAGCGTGCCGTCGACCAGCTCCTGGCGCACCGCCATCACCTGCTCCCAGACATCGGCCGGGATGTTGTCGGTCTGCAGGAGCCGCACGCTGTCGTCGGCGAGGCCGATGGCGTAGCTCTTGGTGCCGAACGTGTCGTTCTCCAGATCCTCGATCATCGCCGTGTAGACCGGGGTCATGTCCCAGAGCACCGAGGTGAGGAGGTAGCCCTTGTCGATCGAGCTCTTGTCGCCGATCACGTCGATGAACAGCACCTTGCCGCCATCGGTCGCCGGCGTGGTCTCGATCGCCTGCAGCATGCCGAAGCTCGAGCCGTTGCCCTGGCCGAAGACGATGTCGGCTCCCGCCGCGATCACCGCCGCGGTGACGCGGTTGCCGCCGGCGGCGTCCGCATAGGCGGCCGGGCCGATCACGGCATAGACGATCTTGACGTCCGGGTTGGTCGCCTGCACGCCCTGGGCGAAGCCGGCCGACTGCGCGTTCCAGGACGGCGGCTCGCCCGAGACGACGATGCCGACCGTGCCGGTGCGGGTCATGGTGGCGGCCATCACACCGGCGAGATAGGCGCCCTCGTGGCCGGAGAGCGTGTAGTCGGCGACGAGGCCGGGGACCAGCGCGTCGGGGCTGTCGACGATGGCGACCGGAACACCGGTCTCCTGGGCGATCTCCGGTGCCGCCGTGTTGTAGCCGCTGGCATGGGCGATCATCAGGCTCGCCCCCTCCTCCGCCAGCTCGCGGAGGGTCGGGCGGATGTCGCCATAGCCCAGGCCCTCGGCGGTGATCACCTCGACCCCGGTGGCATTGGCCGCGGCGACGGCGGCATCCACCCCCTGCTGGTTCCAGCCGTAATCCGTGCCTTCCTCGGGCACCAGGATGGCGATCGCATTGACTTGCACGGCGTTCGCCACGACAGCACCGAAGGTCGCCAAGGCGAGCCCGAGAGCCGCCCCCTGCATCAGACGCTTGATCATGTCCCTCTCCTTTCCGTTGCCGTTTTCTCGTTGGTCATCGTGCCGAAGCGCCGTGCTCTGCTGCCTTCTGGCACTCCTGCCCGCGATGCCCGCCGCCGGCAGCGAGCTGGTGCCGCTGGCATTCAGCGTCCGCAATCTCGCCACCGAAGCGATCACCTGTGCTGCCACCCTGGCGCACTGGTTCTCGATCGAGCTCGGCACGGCCGAAGCCGGCGAGCGCGTGGTGGCCGAGCTCTGGCACGATCCCGATAGCGGTGCCGTGCTGATCCTGAACGAGCAGGGCGAGGCCATGCCCATCGAGGCCCTCTGGTGCGGGCTCGCGGGCCGGAGCTGGCAGACGCGCAGCCCCATCCCGCTCACCCGCAACCCCGGCGCAGCGCCAGTCGGCATCGAGCTGGACTGCCGGATGGCCGGCGGCCGGCTCGCCTGCAACGACGTGCGCCGCTAGCTCTTCCGCCCGGCCCCGTGGCGAGGCGCCGCTCGACGGCGGTCGTCATCCGCCGCCGCTTTCGAGCACGCGGCGCACGGCGACCAGCGCCCGCGCCCGCTCGGCCGGCAGGCGTTCCAGCTCCTCCCTGGTGTAGTCGAAGAGCCCGCCGCCCGTCTTCATGCCGAGCCGGCCCCTGGCGGTGGCGGCCGTCACCAGCGGCGAGACGTCGGCGCGGTCGGCGAGCTCCTTGTTGAGGAAGGACGAGACCGCCTCGTAGATGTCGAGCCCGGCCATATCGAGCAGCCGCATCGGCCCGACCACCGCGAGCTTCATGCCGATGCCCCAGCGCACCACCGTGTCCAGGCCCTCGGCATCGATCACCCCGCCCTCGACCAGGTCGACGCATTCGCGCAGCAGCGCATAGAGCACCCGGTTCTCGACGAAGCCCGGCACGTCCTTCTTGATGACCACCGGCAGCAAGCCGAGCCCGTGGATCAGACCGCGCACGGCCGCGACCGTCCCGGGTGCGGTGGCGGCACCGCCGATCACCTCGATCATCGGGATGATGTGCGGCGGGTTGGACCAGTGCATGCCGACGAAGCGCCTGGGGTGCGCCACATGCGCCTGCAGGCTGGTGATCGGGATGCCCGAGGTGTCCGTGGCAAGGATGGCGGCCTGATCGATCAGCGGCTCGACCTGACGATAGAGGGCCGCCTTGGTCTCGATCTTCTCCGGCACGTTCTCGATGACCAGATCCGCACCGGCCACCGTCTCCTCGAGGCTCCCCTCGATGCGGATCGCCCCCTCGCCCGCCGTCGGCGGGGCGATGGCCAGCGCATCGAGCACGGCGGCAGCACGGGACAGCAAGCCCGTCGCCCGCTCGCGCGCCGCCTCGGCGATGTCGAAGCCGCTGACCTCGAGCCCGCCCCGGGCGAGCCGCGCCATCATGCCCGGCCCCATGGAGCCGAGGCCGATGACGGCGACCTTCCGGATGGCCGGGGCGGGGCTCGCCACGGCTCAGCCGCCGGTGGCGGTCTTGAAGGCCGGTCTTTCGGCGATGCCGGCCATCCAGGCCTCGAGCCCGACGAAGCTCGGCCGGTCGAGCGGGAAATCGAGGCAGCGCTTGACGATGGGGGCGAGCGCGATGTCGGCGACGGTCAGCTTGCCGAGCGCGAAAAACTTCTTGCCGGAGACGTGCCGGTCGAGCACGGCGAGATTGGCGACGAGATCCTTCACCTGCTCGTCATAGCCGGCAGCACGCTCGGCCGGCGGCAGCTTCGAGCCCTTGAAGGCGGCCATGTAGCCCGGGTTGATGGCGGCGAGCAGGAAGTCCATCCAGCGCTCGACCACGCTCGCCTCGGCCGGCGTGCCGCCGGCGAGATCCTTTCCCTGGGTGGCGGCCAGATAGCGCAGGATCGTGTTCGATTCCCAGACCACCACCTCGCCGTCGACCAGTGTGGGCACCTTGCCGGCCGGGTTCATGGCGAGATACTCGGCGGTGGCGGTATTGCCGAACTGCCGGCCGAAATCCTCGCGCTCGTAGGGAATGCCCAGCTCTTCCAGCATGAAGAGGATCTTCTGGACGTTGCCGGACGTGGCCCGGCCGAGCAATCTGATCATCGTGCTACCTCTTGGCTTGCAGCACCGATGGCCGGCGCCGCAGAAAAACAGAAATCCGGAACCGCTCAGTCGCCGAGCGGCTTGTAGGCGACGGCGTCCATCTCGATGCGCGTGGCGATCACCGCCCGCGCCTCGACCGTGGTGCGGGCCAGCACCGCCCCCTCGAACATCTGGCCGAAGACCTTGTTGTAGCGGCCGAAATCGCGGGTATCCTCGAGATAGGTGCAGACCCGGACGACGTCCTTCAGCGTCGCCCCCTCCTCGGCCAGGATGCGCTCGATGGCGCGGATGGTGCCGGCCGTCTCGGTTTCGATGTCGCCGGTGAGCATGGTGCCGTTCTCGTCCTTCGAGACCTGGCCCGAGACGAAGATGAAGTCGCCGGCGCGCACGGCCGGGTGGAACGGCAGGTTCGGGTTCTTCTTGCCGATGGCGTAGTGCCTGTCCGATCGGCCGACCTTGTCGGTCATGCATTCCTCCGAAGGCTCAAAAGGCGGTGGTTTCGATGATGTCCACGCCGTGGATGCGGTCGACGAGATAGACGAGGCCGCGCTCGTCGATGGTGACGTCGTTGGAGGAGGGCCGGTCCGCGCCCGGCGGCACGTCCGGCAGGAAGTGGCCGACCTCGACCGGCCGGAAGGGGTCCCTGATGTCGACCAGCCGGAGCCCCTGCGCGAACCAGGCGAACGGGATCACCGTGCCGGCGAAGCGCTCGGACGGCTGGTGGCAGCCGGTCATGGGCTCCTGCGGCGAGCCGTCGAATTCCGGCCCCTCGACCTGGAAGGTGGCGATGGGTGTCGGCAGCCGCTCCTCGGTGATGTCGTAGATCCAGGTGAAGGCCGGGGCGGCGGGCCAGAGCTTGGCCACGTCCTCGTCGGCCACCACCATGACCCGCCGGCCCTTCAGCGTCTCCGGGATCGGCAGGCAGGTATGGGTCGGGTGCGGAAAGACCGGGCTCGTGTTCACCGCCGAGACCAGCTTCGGGCTCGACAGCTCGCTGATGTCCAGGATGAAGAGCCCGTGATGCCAGTAGCTGACATAGAGCCGGTCGCCCTGCCTGAGCGGATGGTGGCAGCGCGGCTGGGGCCATTCGCCCCAGGGATACTCCTCGCCGCCGGCCTGCCACTGCCCCTCGACCCACCAGCGGCCGACCTCCTTTGGGTTCGCGGGGTCGGCGAGGTCGAGGATGACGACGATATTGCCGATATAGCCCTCGACCGTCGGCGAGATGTAGGCATGGCGACCGTCGAAATCGAAGCGGTGCACGCCCCGTCCGCCGCCTGACCACTTGCTGAGCAGACGCGGCTCGGCCGGCCGGCTCACGTCGTAGACGGCGAGCCCGCCGCCGAAGGCCGGATCGCCCGCCTGGCCCTGGCGCTCGTGGTTGACCAGCATCAGGCCATTGGCGACGCGCACCTTGTGCGAGTGCCAGCCGGGCGGCAGGTCGAGCCGGGCGATCTGGCGCGGGCTCTTCGGGTCCGACACGTCATAGACCGAGGTGCCCGTCGGTGCCCGCATGTGGCCGACATAGAGCGTGGTGCCGTCGACCCAGACCTGCCCGCCGCCGGGACAGTCGATATGCGAGAGAAGCTCGGTGTTGCGGCTCCGGGCCATTCCCCTCGCCCGCTCAGGCCAGCCGGGCCACGTCGCCGTCGGGCGTCCTGCCCCACTTCTTGTAGAGCGAGAGCGCCTTGAGCACCGGCTCGTCGCTGGCGACGAAAAGATAGAGCGGCTCGGTCGCCGAGGTGTTCTCGTGGCTGCACCAGGAGCCGCCCGGCACCGCCAGCGTGTCGAACTGGTCCCAGTCCACCCGCTGGCCGTCGACGATCGAGGCCCCCTCGCCCCGGAAGGGCGAGACCAGCAGGCTCGCGGTCTGCTTCAGGGCCAGGGTCTTCTCGCCGGGCCTGAGCATCTGCATGAAGAAGGTCATGGTCTTGAAGACCGGGCCGCCGCGGAAGGGGTCGGTGTACTCGACCATCAGGGCCTCGTGCGGGTCGCCGTCCCAGTCCTTGTGCTTCTGCAGGATCTCCTCCATCGCCGCCCAGCGATAGACGTACATGGGCGAGGAGAGCCCGCCCCCCCGGTGCTGGTCGACGAAGCGCGGCACCATCCCGCCCTTGCCGTAGACGGCCTGCGAATAGTCGGCCGGATAGCGGGCCGACTGCTCCTTCTTCTTCACGAGCTTGCCGCCCTCCTCCTCCATGTAGTCGTGGTCGAAGTGGATGGCGTTCAGCGTCTCGACGAGCGGCAGGTCGAGCACCGAGAGGTTGGTCGCCTGCTGGTGGCCGACGGTGCCATGGTTGTGCCAGGCGTCGTTCGGGGTCAGCACCATGTCGCCCGGCCCGAAGACGACGTTCTCGCCCTCGACCCCGGTGAAGTTGCCGGTGCCCGTCAGGCCGAGGCGGATGGCATTGGGCGAATGCTTGTGCGGCGGCATGATCTCGTCGGCATCGTTCAACCGATAGGCCGTGTACATGGTCGAAACGGTTGCCCGTCGTGGCGCCAGGCCGGGATTGATCAGGATCAGCGAGCGGCGCTCGCTGTCGTTCATGGTGATCAGCTCGGCGGCGCGCTCGAGCAGCGGCAGGATGTCCTCCCGCCAGCGCCAGAGATGCGGAATCGCCTTCTGCGTCGCCATGAGCTGCTTGATCTCGTCATGCTCGACGCCTTCCGAGGTGGCCCAGAAGGGGAACATGCTGCGCTCGTGGATCTCGTCATAGAGGTCCTCGAGCGCGTTGGCGCGATTGTGGACGGCCGCGGCTGCATCAACCATATTCTTCGCGCTCCCTCCGATTGGCAAGGCAACCACGACTGTTCAGCAAGGCCGATTTGGTTGCAAGTGAATTCGTCGGCGGCAGCGGCACCCCGAATCAGGTGGCGGGATCAGGCAGCGGCGGATGCGAGAATCCGCTCGGCAGCGGCCTCGGCGATCATCATCACCGCGGCGTTGATGTTGCCCGACGGCAGGTCCGGCATGACCGAGGCGTCGACCACGCGAAGCCCCTCGACGCCGTGCAGGCGCAGCTCCCCGTCGACCACCGCCCCGGCCTCCGGCGACGGCCCCATCCGGCAGGTGCCGCCCGGATGGTGCACGGTGATCGAGGTGGCGCGGATATGCGCGTCGAGCGCCGCCTCGCTGGTCTTGCCCGCCCCCGGTGCGATCTCCGCCTCGACAAACGGGCGAAGCGCCGCGCGCCCGGCCAGGTCGCGGGCCATGCCGATGCCTTCCCTCAGGATCCGCCACTCCCGCGCCTCGGAAAGAAAATTCTGCCGGATCACCGGCGCCGCCCCGGGGTCCGCCGAGCGCAAGGAGACCGCCCCCCGGCTCGACGGCCGCACCAGCACGATGCGCATGACGAAGCCGTCCGGAAAGGGCCGCTTGAAGGGCTCGAGCCAGGGCCAAGCGGCGAGCGGTGCCGCCGTGAAGAGGAGCTGCAGGTCGGGAGCGGGGCTCTCCGCCAGCGAGCTTCGGAGAAACGCCACCGTGCCGCCCGGCACGTCGCCCGAGAAGCCGTCGCCGCCGAGCCGGGTGCGGATCAGGTCCGGCACGATCCGGTCCGCCCGCATCATGTGCTGGAACGGCCCGGGCGACTTCCGCCGGTACATCAGCACGGCCGAGACGTGGTCCTGAAGGTTCCGCCCGACGCCGTTGAGCGCCGTGTGCACGGGAATGCCCAAGGCGGACAGCGCTGCGGGATCACCGATGCCGGAGAGCTGGAGCAGTTGCGGGCTGTTGATGGCCCCGGCGGCGAGCAGCACCTCGCGCGCCGCCCGCGCGGTGTGGCCGATCTCGCCCACGCGATAACCGACGCCGGTGGCGCGTTTGCCGGAAAGCTCGAGCTTCTGCACATGGGCGCCCGTCACGACCGTGAGGTTCGGCCGCTGCAGGACCGGACGGAGATAGCCGGTGGCGGCACTGCAGCGCAGCCCGCCTTTGATGGTCATCTGCAGCCGCGAAAAGCCGAGCTGATCGGCGCCGTTGTAGTCGTCGGTCCAGCCATGGCCCGCCTCCCGGCCCGCCGCCGCGAAGGCCTTCACCAGCTCGTCCTGATAGCGGCAGGGCCGCACCCCGATCGGCCCGTCGCCGCCGCGCCAGGCATCCGCCCCGCCGGCCCAGCTTTCCTGCTTCTTGAAGTATGGCAGCACCGCATCGTAGGACCAGTCGGGCAGGCCCGTCGCGGCCCAGCGGTCGTAGTCCGCGCGGTTGCCCCGGACATGCGCCATGGCATTGGTCGACGAGCAGCCGCCGACCACCCGGCCGCGCGCGCATTCCACCGCCCGCCCGTCGACGCTGGCCTCGGACTCGCAGAAATAGCCCCAGTCGAAGAGCCGCTTCTGCAGGATCTTGCCCCAGCCGAGCGGGATGTGGATCCAGGGATGCCGATCCCAGCCCCCCGCCTCGAGCAGCAGCACCCGGTGCCGGCCGCAGGCGGTCAGGCGATTGGCGAGCACGCAGCCGGCGGAGCCGGCCCCGACGATGACATAGTCGAACTCGCTCGTGGCCACCCGACCGCTTCCTTCCTGGCTCGCCGCTTTCTGGCCCGGCTTGCCGCTTCATGGCCATGCAACGCTGCCACAACGGGCACGGGTCAGGCAACCATTAGCCGAGTGTGGTTGTCAATGGTCGTGCACCTGCCTATTCTGACGGCATGACGACCGAAACGATCATGGCGCCAGGGGTGCCGGCGAGCGACGTCGATGTGGCGTCCATGGACCTGCCGGGAACGCTGCCCGGCGAGCCGGCCGGTCTCGAGCGCATGATGGCGGCGATCCTCGAGCGCTACCGTGAGGCGGGCGAGCTGCCGCCGGAGCGCCAGCTCCGCGACGAGCTCGCCGTCACCCGCCACCGCCTGCGCACCGCCCTCGCCCGGCTCCGCGCCGAGGGTCGGCTGCCGCCGGCCCGCACCGGCAGACGGCCGGTCGGCGCCACCCAGGTCGAGGGCAGTGAGTTCCTGGCACGGCTCGCCAACCCGCTCGAGCTCATGGAGCTGCGGCTGATCATCGAGCCGACCCTGGCACGGCTCACCGCGCTGCGCGCGTCGTCGCTCGAGATCGCCCGCGTCGTGAAGCTCGCCACCACACCCCCCGGCAGCCCGGCGGCCGCCACCGACATCGCCTTCCACCGTGCCGTGGCGCAGGCCTCGCGCAACACGCTCGCCGGCGAGATCTACGCCCTGCTCCGGCGCATCGGCACCGACCAGCGAATACGCGTCGCCGGCTCCGACACCTCCTGCCCCAGGCGCATCCGCGAGCGCGACGGCGAGCACCAGCGGGTCGCCGCGGCCATCGCCGCCCGCGACGGTGCCGCCGCCGAGCAGGCGATGCGCGAGCATCTCCTCGCCGTCCAGCGCCGCATCCTCGAGCGCACCGCCGCCGGTGGTGCGGTCGCCTGAACGAGCGCTGCCCGCCCGGCTCAGCCCGCGGTCGAGCGCGCCCAGTAGTCGATCACGAGCACCTTCTCGCGGTGCTGGCCGACCAGCGCCACGAACGCCTGGTGGGCCGGATGCGGCAGGTAGGCCTCGCGGCCGGCCTCGTCGGCGAAGGTCACGAGAAAGCAGTGGGTGAAGCCCTGCGCCCGGCCCTCGATGCTGACATCGGTGCCCCACTCGAAATCGATGATCTCGGGGATCTGCCCCGGCAGGGCCGCGAACGCCGCCTCGACCGAGGCGATCTCCGGCGGTGTCGCCTCGGGCTTGAAGGCGAAGAGCACGATGTGGCGAAGGACCCTGGCGTTCTGGCTCGGCATGGCAGCGCTTCCTCGGTTCGGTGACGTCACCCCTTCCTAGCACGGCCGCAAGGGCCGGTCCGGGCCGAATTCCGCGCCGCGCCCAGCGTCCAGATTTGATGCTTGATGCATCAAGAAGGCCGTTCTATCGATCTTGCATGATGCGTGGCAGCTCACAGGCGGACGCTCGCCCATGATGACGGCCGGCCAGCTCCGCGCCGCGCGCGCTTTGCTCGGGATCGACCAGCGCACCCTGGCGGAGCTCGCCGGGCTCTCGGTGCCGACCATCCAGCGCATGGAGAAGAGCGACGGCGTGGTGCGCGGCAATGTGGATTCGCTGATGAAGCTGATCGAGGCGCTCGAGGTCGCCGGCGTCGCCCTGATCGCGGACGGGCCCGACGGCGGGCGCGGCGTCAGGCTGAAGGCCGCACCTCCGGCGGACGACCAGGCGCCATGACGACGAGCCTCGTCCTCATTGCCACCGCCCTCCTCCTCGCCACGGCGGCACTGGCCGTGGCGCGGGCCGGCCACAAGCGCATCCACGACATCGTCTACGGGGCGTGCCTCGCCCTGATGACCGCCATCCTCGTCATCGCCCTTGCGGCCCTCCTCACCGGCAGCGGCTCGGCGCTCGTCCTGCCGCTCGGCCTGCCCTGGATCGGCGCCCGCTTCCGCATCGACGCCCTCGCTGCCTTCTTCCTCGCCCTCCTCGGCGCGGGCGGCGCCTTCGCCAGCCTCTACGGCCAGGGCTACGGCCGGCACGAGGCGGCCCCCGAGCGCGTCCTGCCGTTCTACCCCCTCTTCCTCGCCGGCATGACGCTCGTCCTGCTCGCCGACGACGCCTTCACCTTCCTCCTCGCCTGGGAGGTCATGTCGCTCGCCTCATGGGCGCTCGTGCTCACGCAGCACCGCGTCGCCGACAATCGCCGGGCGGGCTACGTCTATCTCGCCATGGCCAGCGCCGGGACCGTGGCCCTCCTCCTCGCCTTCGGCCTCCTCGCCGGGGCCACCGGCGCCTATGGCTTCGCCGAGATCCGCGATGCGACACCGGCCCCGCTGACCGCCACCCTCGTGCTCCTCCTCGCCCTCTTCGGCGCCGGCTCCAAGGCCGGCCTCGTGCCGCTCCATGTCTGGCTGCCGCTGGCCCACCCGGCCGCCCCCAGCCACGTCTCGGCCTTGATGAGCGGGGTCATGACCAAGGTCGCGATCTACGGCTTTTTGCGCCTCGTCCTCGACCTTTTGGGCGAGCCGCCCTGGTGGGGCGCCCTCGTCGTCCTCTTCATGGGCGGGGCCACCGCGGTGATCGGCATCCTCATGGCCCTCATGCAGCGCGACCTGAAGCGGCTCCTCGCCTACAGCACGATCGAGAATGTCGGCGTCGTCTTCACCGGCATCGGCCTCGCCTTGGCCTTCGAGGCGAGCGGCATGGCGGCCGCCGCCGCCCTGGCGCT
>ERZ795053.4520-NODE-4520-length-15021-cov-4.691367_pt1 | contig 15021 bp, 10 predicted proteins | sample MGYA00375137_ERZ795053 | MGnify/ENA primary metagenome ERZ795053 (study PRJEB30182, sample SAMN05720284) | activated sludge metagenome | isolation source: Anaerobic digester | place: Hong Kong | collected 2014-12-17 ... | reverse complement strand
CCTGCAAGCGCGCCAGCGCGTGGTCCAGCGACAACCCCTGGCGGCCGTTTTGCAGCGAGCGCTGTCGTCTGATCGATCTCGGTGCATGGCTCAGTGAAGAGCATCGCATACCCGGTGAGCCGGCTACCGACCTGGATTTGTCGGCGGCGGATGACGACGCGCAGCGCGCCGCAAGCCGGAAGCGCGACTAATCGTCGACCTGGCACTGAATGGACGCACAATTCTGGCTGGAGCGCTGGCAACGCGGCGAGACCGGCTTCAATCAACCCATGGCGCACCCGGCGCTGGATCGATTCTGGCCGACGCTGCGATTGCCCGCCAACACAACGGTTTTCGTGCCGCTGGCCGGCAAGAGCGTCGACATGGTGTGGCTGGCCGAGCAAGGTCATCGTGTCGTCGGTGTGGAGCTCGCCGAGATCGCCGTACGCGAGTTCTTTGCGGAGCGCGGTCTTACGCCCGAGCGCGACGACCGTGGCTCGCTGGCTCGCTACGTGGGTGGACCGTACACCCTGTGGCAGGGCGACATCTTTGCGCTGACGCCCGCGTTGTTAGGCAACATCGCTGCCGTGTTCGACCGGGCGGCGCTGATCGCGCTGCCGCTGCCAATGCGCGCGCGCTACGTCCGGCATCTCGAGGAACTCACGCCGGCCGGCACACCCACCTTGTTGGTGACGCTGGAATACGACCAGTCGAAGATGGCTGGACCGCCGCACAGCGTGCTGCCGGACGAAGTGCAAGCCTTGTACGGCGCCGGGCACAGTATCGAGGTGCTCGCCCACTACGATCAGCTTGCCGACATGCCGCGCTTCCGCGAGCGCGGTCTCGATGCGCTCACTGAGCGAATCTATCGGCTGCAGCGCCACTAGTTACCACCGCCGCGATCAGGGCACCTCGAGGCCGATCGCATGGGCGGCGAAGCCGAGCTGATCGGCAAAATCCTCCACCTGCATCCAGATCGGCTTGCCGGCGCCGTGACCGGCGCGCGTTTCCACTCGAATGAGCACCGGGTTCGCACAACGCTGCACGCGCTGCAGCGCCGCCGCGAACTTGTAGCTATGCCACGGCACGACGCGGTCATCGCGATCGGCAGTCGTCACCAGCGTCGGCGGATAACAGATGCCTGCGCGCACGTTGTGCACCGGCGAATACGCGAGCAAGGCCGGGAATTCTGCCGGGTTCTCCGACAAGCCGTAGTCGCTCGACCACTGCCGCGCATTGGCGCTCGCGGTGTGATAACGCAGCATATCGAGCACGCCGACCGCCGGCAGCGCGGCGCCGAACAATTCCGGTCGCTGCGTCAACACTGCCCCGACCAACAAGCCACCGTTGCTACGACCATTGATCACCAGACGTGCCGCACGCGTGTACTTTTCAGCAATCAGAAACTCCGCCGCAGCGATGAAATCGTCGAATACATTCTGCTTCTGCAGCTTGGTGCCCGCCGTGTGCCAGGCTTCGCCATACTCACCGCCACCGCGCAGATTGGCCTCTACGTATGTACCGCCCATTTCGAGCCAAGCCTGGATCGCTGGGCGGAACACGGGCGTGAGCGACACGTCGAAGCCGCCATAACCGTACAGCAACAGCGGCTGGTTGCCATCACGCGGAGCATCCTTGGCGCGCGTGATGAACATCGGCACCCGCGTACCGTCCTTACTGCGATAGAAAACCTGCTCGGTCTGGTAGCGGCTGAAGTCCGCCGCCACCGCCGGCTTACGGAACAACGATACTTGGTTGCTCGCGACGTCGTAGCGCATCACCTGCGCTGGCGTGAGGTAGTCGGTATAGCTGAAGAAAGTCTCCGGCCGCTCGGCGCTGCCGGCAAAACCGTCGGCCGACCCCAGGCCAGGTAGCGGCACCGTCGCAATTTGCGCGCCGTTCATGTCATGCACACGCACCGCGGACTGCGCATCCCGGACATAGTTGGCGATGAAACGGCCGACGACGAAGCTTGCGCTTTGCAGCGCAATATCCGCCTGCGGCACCACCGTGCGCCAGCGCTCTGGCGCTGGCGAGTCCGCGCGCACCGCGATCACACGGCCGAGCGGTGCCGCGTTGTTGGTCTGAAAGTACAGTTCACCACCATTGATGCCGACGAACGTATAGAGCGCGTCCCAGGCATTGAACAGCGGCTGCGGCACGGCGCTGAGCTTGCGCAGATCGAGCAGTTGCACGGCGTTCTGCTGGTAGCCATCGAACAGTGTGATGACGAGGTAGCGACCATCCTGAGTCACCTCGCCGCTTGGCACTCGCGTCGGATGATCGGTGACCCGGTACACGAGTGCATCAGTCGACTGGTCGGTGCCGAGCACGTGGAAGGCGATGTCCGGGCGACCCGCGTCGTCGCCGCGACCGTCCCGCTCAGGGAAACGACTGTAATACACGCCGCTGCCGTCGCGCGCCCAGGAAACCGGATAGAACTTGGAGAAGCGCAGCGTGTCAGGCAGGTCCACGCCATCGGCCACGCGCCGGAAGTGCCAGGTGTTCCAGTCGCTGCCGCCGTCAGACAGCGCGTAGGCCAGCACACTGCCGTCCGGACTCGGTTCCCACTGCGCCAGCGCTACCGTTGCGTCCGCGCTCTCGCCATTCGGGTCTAACAGGACGCGCGGCGCGGCGTCGAGTGTATCCGCTACATAAAGGACACTCTGGTCCTGGGTGCCGTCATTGCGCAAGTAGAAATAGCGACCACCCTCGACGCGCGGCAGGCCGTAGCGCTCGTAACTCCAGAGCTTCGCGAGACGCTCCTTGATCCAGGCGCGCTGCGGCAGCGCCTCGAGATACGGTCGGGCCAGCTCGTTTTGGGCGACCACCCACGCACGCGTTGTGGGCGAGTCCGGGTTCTCGAACTCGCGGTAGGGATCGGCGACGGAGACGCTGCCATAACGATCGACCGTGTCCCCACGTGGGGGCTCAGGATAGTCCAGCGTGCCGGTCACCGGCGGCGCAGCCGCGCAGGCAGCGAGCAGGCACGCGATCGTGGCGACCAGCCATTTCGAATAATGCACAAGGTGACGCATACTGGCACTTTCCGCTGTCGATGACAGCGCAGTTTAACAAACGGATCGCCCATGTCCGCTAAGCCACGTCTTCACCGCTTGCTACTACTGTCTGTTTGCGTCCTGCTTACACCACTCGTCGGTCGCACCTCCTCGGCTGACGAGCTGACACTGGAGCGACTGTTCGCTGCGCCCGATATTTCCGGTCCGACGCTGCGCAACGCGCAGGTGTCCCCGGACGGCAAGTTGATCGCGTATCTGCAAGGCAGCGACGACGACAAGGATCGGTACGATCTGTGGGCGTACGACATCGCCGCGCAGCAGCATCGCCGGCTGATCGATGCGCGGCGTCTCAGCGGCGGCGTCGAGACGCTGTCCGCCGAAGAAGAAGCGCGCCGCGAGCGGCAGCGCACGTCGGCCTTCTCCGGCATCGTCGACTATCAGTTTTCACCGGATGCACGTCGGCTGCTCGTACCGTTGAACGGCGATCTATTTATATACGATCTGCGCGCGCCCGAGTCGCGTGCCGTCCGGCGACTCACCACGACCGACGCGGCCGAAACAGACGCGCGCTGGTCGCCGCGAGGCAGCTACGTGAGCTATGTCCGCGCGCAAAATCTTTACCTAACCGACCTGGCTACCGGACGTGAGCGCGCGATCACGCGGGACGGTGGTGGACTCGTCAGCTTTGGCATGGCGGAGTTCATCGCCCAGGAAGAGATGGACCGGGATACCGGCTATTGGTGGTCGCCGGACGAGTCGCGTATCGCAGTGGCGCGAGTCGACGAGACGCCGGTGGCGGAGCTGCAGCGGTTCGAGATCTACGCCGACAACGTGCGGGTGGTGCAGCAGCGCTACCCGGCTACCGGCGCGGCCAATGCGATCGTGCAGCTGGCGATCCGCTCGTTGCGCGACGAATCCGTCGTGCCCATCGATCTCGGCACCGATACGGACATTTATCTTGCCCGGGTCGACTGGTTTCCCGATAGCCAGGCCTTGGCGGTGCAGCGTCAAAGCCGCGACCAGCGGACACTCGAACTGTTGCGCGCGGATGTCACGACTGGTCGCACGACCACGCTACTGACTGAGAAAAGCACCACCTGGGTGCCGCTGCATTCCGAACTGACGTTCCTCGACAAATCGTCGCAGTTCATCTGGGCGTCGGTGCGCGATGGCTACCAGCATCTCTATCTCTATCGCGATGATGGCACACTGCTTCGACAACTGACGCGTGGCGCATGGATGGTCGAGGGCGACAGCTACGAGCGCGCCATTCGCGCGGTCGATGAGCGAGCCCGGCGCGTGTATTTCATGGCGAACAAGGAAACACCGCTCGAACGTCAGCTGTATTCGGTGTCGCTCGACGCGCCCGGCGCAGCACCGGATCGGATCACGTCCGGCAGTGGCTGGCACAGCGTGCGGATGGCGAAGAACGCCCGCGTATTCGTCGATACGTTCTCGACCCCGAGCCAGCCGCCTGCTACCACACTGCGCGATCGCTCGGGCCGGCTGCTGGCGACCCTGGTCGCTAATAACCTGACGACCACACATCCCTACGCACCCTACCTGACTGAGCACGTGCAACCGGAGTTCGGCACCTTGCTGGCCGAGGACGGCCAGACGCTATACTACAAACTACTCAAGCCGCCGCATGCCACGCCTGGCGCGCGTTACCCAGTCGTCGTCGATGTGTATGGCGGCCCAGGCGCGCAGCGTGTGCAGCGCTCCTGGGGGCCACTATTCCACCAGTACCTGGCCCAACAAGGCTTCGTGGTCTTCGCGCTCGACAATCGCGGCAGCGGCTTTCGCGGTACGGCGTTCGAGTCGTCGCTGTTTCAGCGCATGGGCACGATCGAAGTGCGTGACCAGGTGCGGGGGGTCGAGTTCCTGCGCACCCTGCCCTATGTCGCCCCGGATCGCATCGGCGTCTGGGGTTGGAGCTATGGTGGTTATATGGCGTTGATGTGCCTGCTGCAGGCGCCGGATCACTTTGCGGCGGCCGTCGCCGGCGCACCAGTGACCGACTGGCGCCTGTACGACACGCACTATACCGAGCGCTACATGGGCACACCGGCAGCCAATGCCTCAGGCTATGAGCAGGGTAACGCGCTCACTCATGCCGGTCAGCTACGTCGGCCACTTTTGTTAGTGCATGGGATGGCTGACGACAACGTGCTGTTCACCCACAGCACGGCCCTGATGAAACGCTTGCAGGATCTGCAGAAGCCGTTCGATGTGATGACCTACCCCGGCGCCAAACATGGCCTGATACGCCAGAGCGCTACTGGCCACCACGCGCTGTCCCAGGTCGAACGCTTCTTCAAGCGCGAGCTGCAGTCGGCGGCGCGCTAGAACTTGATGCGGCCGCCGGCGCCCGGTGGCGCGGCAGCCCCCACTTCCGGCACGACGATGCGGGAAGCGGTTTCGCGGCGCATTTCGCGAGCTTCTTCGATTGCCTGTTCGATCGCCACTTTCACGGCGTCCGGGAATTTGCTGCAGGCCTCCGCCAGGTTCGTGGCGTCCAGATCGAAGGACAACGGCAACACGCCCGCCGGCGTCAGCAGCTGAGTCTGACCGGACCAGTGCACTGGCCGCGACGCGTCGGTCGCACCGTCCTGACCGATCGGAATGAGGCAGCGAATCGTCCCTGCCTTACGGTCCGTGAACACCTCCTCGCGGTACAGCGAGTCGACGTCCACCTTGATCTCGGGAAGTTCCTGTTCAGCTGCCATGGCACACCTTGAAATAGTTAGTCATCAAAAAACTCAGCCAGCGGGCCTTGCCAGCCGCTCATCGATCATGTCGAGGGTCATGGGCGCACCCGTTTGGCGTATCAGCACCTTGGTGCGGAAAAACCGCAAGTAGCCGGCCGCACCCATCCGCGACCCACCCAGACCCGATTGCTTGAAGGAGTTCTTCTCGGCCTCATGCATCATCGCGGTCAAGGAACCATCATTGAGCGACACACCACCGGCATCGATACGCCGCGCGATCGCTTCGGCCTCGTCGAGCGTCCCGGCAAACACGGCCGCAGACAAGCCAAACACGCCATCGTTGGCGAGTTCGACTGCTTCATCGACCGTGTCGTAGGCCATCACGGGAATGACGGGACCAAAAGTCTCGTCCTGAATGAGCGCCATGTCGTGCGTGACGTCGACCAGCACGGTGGGTGCCAGCCACTTGCCACCATGATCCTCCACCTGGCCGCCGCACAGGATCCGTGCGCCCTTGTCGACCGCATCCGCCAGTTGCTTGGCCACGATCTCGGCCTGGCGACCCCAGATGAAGGGGCCAATCTGGCCGGCATGTACATCGGGCCAATTGAGTTCGACCTTGCGCGCCTTGGCCACCAGCAGATCGACGAACGGCTGGAAGATACGACGATCGACGTAGACCCGCTCGAGCGACTGGCACGCCTGACCCGTGGCCAGCACGGATGCACGCAGCGCCACATCGGTGGCGCGCTCGAGGTCGGCGCTCGCTGTGACGATCAGCGGATCCTTGCCGCCCAGTTCCAGGAATGCCGGTACGAAATGACGCGCAGCATTCTCAGCCACCAGGCGCCCAGTCTTCACGCTGCCGGTGAAACAAACGATATCGGATTGCGCAACCAGTGCCTCGCCGGTCGCGCGGCCACCCGGCAGCACGCGCAACACCTGCGCCAACTCTGGTACGGCGGCAATGGCATCGGCCAGCGGAGCTGCAAATCGGGGCGTGATTTCGCTCGGTTTGATGCACACTGCGCAGCCGGCTAACAACGCGGGAATGGCATCGATCACAGCCAGTGTAAACGGGAAGTTCCAGGGACTGATGACTCCCACCAGTTGATAGGGCACTTGCTGGGAACGCCACGCCAGGTTCGGCAGCATGCGCGATCGGCCTTCTTGTTCGCGCGTCAGCTCAACCACATCCCGGGACCAACGATCGATGTAGCCCAACACCGCGTTGAATTCGCTCACCGGGATCGCATAGCGACCGGTGTCGGTAGCCAGCTCACGAACGATGGCGGCGCGCCGGGACTCAAGCGCCTCACGCCAGCGTGCCAGGACCTTGATGCGGGCCGGCAAGCCGGCCGCACGCCACGCCGGCTGCGCGGCCCGCAGTGCCGATATATACGTAGCAAGCTCGTGGTCACTCGGAGCTGTGAACACATAGTCGATCTGGCCGGTGCGCGGGTTGACGACGTCGAATTTTTCGCCCGTCAACGCCGCGCCGCCTATCAGGTCTTTGCTGTTGGTTGCCATCGATCTGCCCTCCTTCGAGCCAATTGCAACGCCGCGACCAGCGGCCGGTCCGCCTCGAGCAGACGCTCGTCGGCCAGCGCATCGATCGACACCCACTTCAGTCGCTGCCCTTCCAGGCCATCCGGCTCACCGGCAAAGCTGCCGACGCGCCAGAAAACCAGCTGGACCGCGCGGTCCGAGTAACTGTGGCAAACCGTGAGCAGCTCGCGTTCCGGCAGCGCCTCGATTCCCAGCTCCTCGCGCAACTCGCGTACCAGCGCCACGGCGTCGCTTTCACCTGCGCCTACCTTACCACCGGGGAATTCCCACCAACCAGCCAGGTGACGACCAGCCGGCCGCTCGGCCAGCAGTACGCGCCCCTGCTGATCGAACAGTACGGCGGCTACGACGCGCACGACTGGCATCGTGCCGCCGGTCGAGGAGGCGCCCCCCGTCACCCAGCGTCGGCCAGCGCGCCGTGGCAGTGCTTGAACTTCTTGCCGCTGCCACAAGGACAGGGTTCGTTGCGGCCCACCTTGCGCTCGCCGCGCACGAACGTGCCCGCCTCGACAACGGGCGCGGTGGGCCGCGCGGCACCGGGCAGTACGCCGGCGGCGCCCTGGCGGGGCGCAGGCATGGGTGCCTCGGCAGCGTCACCGCCAGCGCTCAACGCGGAAGCCGCTTCTGCATGTTGCGCTTGCAGGGCGCGGGCCAGGCGCTCGCGGCGCTGCGCCTCTTCACGCTCGATTTCCTGCTCGGTGCGGATCTCGGCCGTGGCCAGCGTCGAGGCGGTCTCGAATTTCACCCGATCGAGCATCGCCGAGAACAGCTCGAACGCCTCGCGCTTGTACTCGAATCGATAGTCCTTCTGCGCATAGCCGCGCAGATGGATCCCCTGGCGCAGATAATCCATCGCAGCGAGGTGTTCGCGCCATTGCTGATCGAGCGTCCGCAGCATCACGTCCTTCTCGACATGGCGCATGATCTCGACTCCGACGCGCTGCGTCTTCTCGGCGTAGTATGCGTCGATCGCCTCGATCACCCGTTCGCGCAAGTTGTGCTCCACCAGCTCTGCATCAGCGGACAACCAGGCCTTTGGTTCGATCGTCGCGCCAAACTCCTTACGGATCTGCGCCGCGAGGCCGTCCAGATCCCAGGACTGCGGGTCGGCGTTCTTCGGCAAGTACTGGTCCAGCACGGTACCAACCGCTTCGGCGCGAATGCCGCCGATCGAATCGGACAGATCCTCCGCAGCCAGGATTTCCGTGCGCTGCTGATAGATCACCTTGCGCTGGTCGTTGGCGACGTCGTCGAACATCAGGAGCTGCTTGCGAATGTCGAAGTTGTGCGCCTCGACCTTGCGTTGCGCTTTCTCGATCTGCCGCGACAGCATATTGCTCTCGATCACTTCGCCCGGCTTCATGCCGGCGAACTGCAGCAACTTCTTGGTGCGACCCGGGTCGCCGAAGATGCGCATCAGATTGTCTTCCATCGAGAGATAGAAGCGGCTCGAGCCGGGGTCACCTTGTCTGCCCGACCGGCCACGTAGCTGATTGTCGATACGACGCGACTCGTGCCGCTCAGTGCCGATGATGTGCAGGCCGCCAGCGGCCAGCACCTGATCGTGACGCGTCTGCCAGGCAGCGCGGATGCGGGTCCGCTCGTCCTCGGACAAGCCGCCCTCGCCTGCAGCAGCGGCGGCTGACTCCAGCTCTGATTCGAGGTTGCCACCTAACACGATGTCCGTGCCGCGGCCCGCCATGTTGGTGGCAATCGTCACGCCGCCCGGCCGACCGGCCTGCGCGACGACTTGCGCCTCGCGCTCGTGTTGTTTGGCGTTCAGAACTTCATGCTGGATGGCGTTGGTCTGCAATACGCCCGAGAGAAGCTCCGACGTCTCGATCGACGTGGTGCCCACCAGCACCGGCTGGCCACGCTTGGCGCAGTCCTGGATATCCTCGATGATGGCGTCGAACTTGTCTTTCTGATTGAGATAGACGTAGTCCGGGTGATCCTTGCGGACCATCGGTCGATGCGTCGGTATCACGACCACTTCCAGGCCATAGATCTGCAGGAACTCTGGCGCCTCGGTATCGGCGGTGCCGGTCATGCCCGAGAGCTTCTTGTAGAGCCGGAAGTAGTTCTGGAACGTGATCGACGCGACCGTCTGGTTCTCCTCGCGCACCCGCACGCCTTCCTTGGCTTCGACCGCCTGATGCAATCCATCCGACCAACGTCGCCCTGGCATCGTGCGGCCCGTGAACTCATCGACGATGATCACCTCGCCACCACGCACGATGTATTCGACGTCGCGCTTGTAGAGCGCGTTGGCGCGCAGCGCTGCGTTGAGGTGATGCATCAAGCGTATGTTGGCGGCGTCGTACAAGCTCTCGCCTTCGCGCAACAAGCCAGCCTCGAGCATCAGCTGCTCGACGTGTTCATGACCCGCCTCGGTGAGATGCGCCTGGCGCGTCTTCTCGTCGACGCTGTAATCGCCCGGTTCGTCTTCGGCCTTTTGCACCGTGAGTCGCGGAATCAGCTTGTTGATCTGTAGATACAGGTCGGTGCTCTCGTCCGCCGGCCCCGAAATGATGAGCGGCGTGCGCGCTTCGTCGATCAGGATCGAATCGACCTCGTCGACGATGGCGAAGGCCAGTCCGCGCTGCACACGGTCCTCCAGCCGGTAGGCGAGGTTGTCGCGCAGGTAGTCGAAGCCGAACTCGTTGTTCGTGCCGTAGGTGATGTCGCAGGCGTAGGCGGCGCGCTTGTCCGCCGAGCTCTGCGAATTCTTGATCACGCCGACCGCCAAGCCGAGAAACCGATAGATCGGCCCCATCCACTCGGAATCGCGTTGCGCGAGGTACTCATTGACCGTGACAACATGCACGCCAGCGCCCGGCAGCGCATTGAGATATGCGGCGAGTGTCGCGACCAGCGTCTTGCCCTCACCGGTGCGCATTTCGGCGATCTTGCCCTCGTGCAGCGTCATGCCGCCGATCAGCTGGACGTCGAAATGGCGCATCTTGAGCGTGCGCACCGCGGCTTCACGCGCGACAGCGAACGCTTCAGGCGCCAGTTCATCGAGCGTGGCGCCGTTCTTCAGACGCTCGCGGAATTCCTGCGTCTTGCCTCGCAACTGTTCGTCAGACAGCGCCTGCAACGCGGGTTCGAACTCGGCCGCCGCCCGCACCACCCGGCTGTGACCCTTGATGATGCGATCGTTGCGACTGCCAAAGAGCCGCGTGAGAAAATTGGACACGCCGAGGAACCTCTAAAGAAAACCCATCCCAGACAACCACTTACGGGCTGAGGGATCTTTGTGCGGGCGCTATTTTACGGATCGGGCCTATTCTACGGACAGACCCTATTCTACGGACAGACTAGAACCAGCGGAAATGGTTTCACGGCCGCCGCCGCCGCTCCGGAATGCTCGATTGCATTCGTTGCCGAATGACGGCTCAGATTTACCGGCCAATGAACGTAGACGGATTGACCGATTTGCCGTCACGTAGCACTTCGAAATGAACGTGCGGGCCGGTTGATCGGCCGGTGGACCCCATCAGCGCAACCGTCTGACCGCGTGTCACCGTTTGTCCCACCGTCGCAACGTTGCGAGCGTTGTGGCCATAGCGCGTAACGAGGCCATTGCCATGGTTCACTTCAACGATATTGCCGTAGCCTGATTTTTCGCCGGAGAAGGTAACGACTCCGGCCGCGACCGCCACGACTTCCGCGCCGGCCTCGCCTGCGAAATCCACGCCCCTGTGAAACGCCTGGTGGCCCGAGAACGGATCCTGGCGTTCACCGAAATAGGAAGAAATAAAGCCCTGCCGCACGGGGCGACCTTCCGGCACGATCTGTTGGTCGAGCTCGCGCGCCAGAATGACATTCTCGAGCGCCGCCATCTGCGCATCCCGCAGGCGCACGCGCTCTTCCAGTCGATCGATCATGGCCGTGAGATCCGGGATCTGGGCGCCGACACCCGACTCGTCGCCTTCGGGACCACCAATCGCGGGTTCGATGTCGAAATTGAATTCGCGGCTGTCGATCTTCGCCATTTCCGTGAGCCGCTTGCCGAGCGCATCGAGGCGGATCACGTGCGCATTCATCTGACCGATGCGCGCGGCGATCGCATCCACCCGATTTTGTACCTCGGAGCGAACTTCGCGCACCTCGGCCTGCTGCTGGCTGAGCTTGTCGCTCCAGCTGGCGGCGCTCGCCTTGGAGCCTTCGGCACCCATGGTCATGCCGAGCGCGAACGCGCCGCCCAGAACCGCTAGCCCCGCGATTGCGCACACGCCCACCACAACCGGCTGGGCCAGGTTGAAATGCCGTGCGCGGCCTTCGCGACGCGAGAATAAGATTATGTTCATCCAGCCAACTCCGGCCGATGACCGCAGGTTAGAAAACACCGACGCACCAGCAATACGCTGGGCGACACCCGCGAGCGGAAGGTCCAGTGACCGACGCTCAATTGTTCAACTGGGGACGATTGTTCGTCATACTGCCCGCCACTTACATGGCTCTGGCAGACAGAGTACGAACCGGCGCCGCGAACTATGCCCAAAAGCCCTCGCCGAGACAAGCAGAAATCACGCCGTCGGAACGATAAGGAACCCTTACCCGCCGGCCGCACGCAATCCGTACAAGATCTGCTCATCACGCGCCTCCCGTTGCTGCAGGAGGTTGCCCGGCAAGGGGCTGCCGCGTCCAGGTGCTCCGTCACAGTAAACAGGAGACTGCCGCACGAGCTGTCTGAACATATCCAGCAAGTGCGCCTGACACGCGGGAGTCTCATTATTATAACAGAATCTGCCGCCTGGGCCGCCAGATTACGTTATGCGCTGGCCGAGGCCGAGGCCGAGTTGCGGCTGGAACATCCGGAGATCCGAAGCGTCGCCGTGAAAGTAGGTCCGGCGACGGGCGCCGCGACGCAATCAGACTGAGGCGGCGGCAGGCGCAGCCGCCTGTACATAGGAAATGGGCGCATCCGACAGTTTTTCGAATACCATCGATTCCCAGGACGACGGATCCGCGAGCAGTGCGCGCAGCAACTGGTTATTGAGTGCATGGCCCGACTTGTAGCCCGAGAATTCGCCGATCAGGCTATGTCCTAACAGATAGAGATCCCCGATGGCATCGAGGATCTTGTGCTTCACGAACTCGTCTTCGTAACGCAGGCCGTCTTCGTTCAGAACGCGGAAATCATCCAGGACGATGGCGTTGTCGAGATTGCCACCCAGCGCCAGATTGCGCTCGCGCAGCGTTTCGAGATCACGCATGAAGCCGAAGGTGCGGGCACGACTCACTTCCTTGAGGAACGAAGTCGTCGAGAAGTCCATCGACGACGCTTGCGTGCGCCGCTTGAAGACCGGGTGGTCGAATTCGATTTCGAAGTTCACCTTGAAGCCGTCGAAGGGCTTGAACTCTGCCCACTTGTCGCCGTCTTCGACCCGTACCTTCTTCTTGATACGGACGAATTTCTTCGCCGCTTTCTGTTCGGCGACCCCCGCTGACTGCAGCAGGAACACGAATGGGCCGGCACTGCCATCCATGATGGGCACTTCGGGTGCACTCACCTCAACGATGGCATTGTCGATCCCGAGGCCAGCGAAGGCAGACAGCAAGTGCTCGACCGTGGAGACGCGCGCGGCGCCCTTGATCAAGGTAGTACCGAGCTGCGTATCACCCACATTCTCGGCATGCGCCGGGATGTCCAGCGGCGGATCGAGATCCGTCCGCCGAAACACGATCCCGGTATCGACCTCGGCCGGCCGCAGTGTCATCAGCACTTTCGTGCCAGTGTGCAGTCCGACGCCCGAGGCGCGAATGGTGTTCTTTAGCGTGCGTTGACCCAGCATACGTTTCAATCTCTCAATCGGCGCGACCGTCGCGCAGCGAGCCGTGAGGTTGGTAGCACCCACCCTCCTGGCGAATCCGGGGAGCAGAGCATCGCAGGCGCGATGCGCCGGACCCGGCAACAGGGGGGGCGCTACCGTACCACGGACACAGGTCGTCAGTCAGCCTGGCGACGCAGGAACGCCGGAATGTCGAGCACATCCTCGGGCTCGGCTTCCGGACGCAGACCGTCGCCGACAGCGCGCTGCCGCTGCACGGCGGGCTTGTCGAGCGCCGCGTAGTCAGCCGCAGTCAGCGGTCGCCGCGAAACGACCCGCATTGCAGGCTCCGCCGCAGCCGGTGCGCGCGCCGCGGCTGCCGCCGTTGCCTCGCGCACGTAGACCGGACGTGCCTGGGCCTGCGCGACGGGCCGTCCCAGCCCGGTCGCAACGACAGTCACGCGGATCATGTTCGACAGATCCGGATCGATGACCGTACCAACCACCACGGTGGCGTCGTCGGAAGCGAACTGCTTCACGACATTGCCGACTTCCTGGAATTCGCCGATCGAGAGATCCATACCGGCCGTGACGTTGACCAGAATGCCGTGCGCACCGGCGAGATCGATATCCTCGAGCAGTGGTGACGACACAGCGGCCTCAGCTGCCTCGCGCGCGCGATTGTCACCGCTCGCCGCACCCGAGCCCATCATCGCCATGCCAGTCTCGCTCATCACAGTCTTGACGTCGGCGAAATCGACGTTGATCAGGCCGGGCCGAGTGATCAGTTCAGCGATTCCCTGCACGGCTCCCTGCAGCACGTGGTTAGCGCTCTTGAAGGCATCCAGGAGTGTCGTCTGTGCGCCGAGCACGGTCAGCAGCTTCTGATTGGGAATCGTGATCAGCGAATCGACATGCTTGCCGAGTTCGGCCATCCCACGATCAGCGGCCAGCGACCGCTTGGCGCCTTCCATGTCGAACGGCCGGGTGACGACTGCGACAGTCAGCACGCCTAACTCCTTGGCCACCTGCGCAACGACCGGCGCCGCGCCCGTGCCAGTGCCGCCGCCCATGCCGGCGGTGATGAACAGCATGTCGCAGCCTTCGATCATCTCGACGATGCGATCACGATCTTCGACCGCCGCCTGACGACCGATCTCGGGATCGGCACCGGCACCCAGGCCCTTGGTGATATTGCAGCCGATCTGCAATGCAGTCTTTACCTTCGAGTGCTTCAGCGCCTGCGCATCGGTATTGATGCACATGAACTCGACACCCTCGATACCACTGGTGACCATATGGGCCACGGCGTTGCCGCCGCCGCCACCTACTCCGATCACCTTGATGACAGCGTTCTGGCTGTATGCATCCATTAGTTCAAACATCGTGTTGCTCCTTACACAAAACAAGCGGGGTTAATCTGCGGTCATTCATCTTTCGTCTGTCAGCTCATCAAAAATTGCCCTGGAACCAGCTCTTCATGCGATCGAGCGCCGTCTTGGCGCTGGTCGTCACCGAGCGAGCTCTATTGCTCGCGAGCTGGTTGTCGCGCGCGTATAACAAGAGGCCGGCACCAGTTGCGTAAATCGGATTCTTCACCACGTCCGAGAGGCCCTTGATGTACTGCGGCAAACCCAGGCGCACGGGCACGTGGAAAACTTCTTCGGCGAGCTCGATCGCACCTTCCATCTTGGCGCTGCCACCGGTGAGGACGATGCCCGCCGCGACAATCTCTTCGAACCCGCTGCGGCGCAATTCCTCGCGCACCAGGCCAAACAACTCCTCGTAACGCGGCTCGACCACTTCGGCGAGGGTCTGGCGCGCGAGCCGCCGCGCGGGTCGATCGCCCACCGACGGCACCTCGATGCTCTCGTCGGGATTCGCCAGTTGCGACAATGCACACGCATAGCGGATCTTGATGTCCTCGGCGTAATCGGATGTCATGGTCCACAGGCGCAAAATATC
>ERZ795053.4519-NODE-4519-length-15024-cov-23.277841_pt1 | contig 15024 bp, 7 predicted proteins | sample MGYA00375137_ERZ795053 | MGnify/ENA primary metagenome ERZ795053 (study PRJEB30182, sample SAMN05720284) | activated sludge metagenome | isolation source: Anaerobic digester | place: Hong Kong | collected 2014-12-17 ... | reverse complement strand
CGAGCTGCTGCTGAAAGGCTGGAAGCGTATCGATGTCGAACCCGGTTCGACTGTCCGCTTCAGTGCGCAGCTGATCGCGGTGGGTGGTGATCACTTGTTGTTGCTGCATGCACCGGACGGTGAAGCCAGCGACATCGAGATGACGCTATTGCCGCCCTAGCGCGTCGCCACGGCCTCGCCCGCCTGCAGCGCGTCGGCCAGCGCCACGGTGCGGTAATAGCCCGGCGACCAGGCGCGCGCGACGCCGAGCATGCGGCCGGCCGTGGCCATGTCACCCAGCTCCAGCGCCAGCGTGCCGGCCACGATGGCCGCCTCGGCTTCGATGTCCAGGACGCCAATGCCGCGCGCGCGCCGCACCACGCCAAGCATACCGGCGAGCGCCGGTTCGGCCTGCCCCGACAGGGCCTGCCGCTGTGCGTCGATCAGGTCATATTCAAGCTTGAGCACCGGATTGTTCCGGAAACCCTCACCGGAATTGAGCACGACCTCGAGTGGTCGTCCAGCGGCGCCGACATCGCCCACTGCTAGGAGCAGCTGTGCCAGCTCCAGTCGCGCTCGCAGCGCGTCCTGGCGTTCACCCATGGCCTCGAAGTCGCGGATCACCGCTTCGTGTGCCGCGATGCTGTTCACGCCTGCCTTGCCTTGCCGAAGCACCAGCCGACCTCGCACCTGGCGCTCCCAGGCCAGACCCAATGCGTCATCATTTCCGTGCGCCACCTCGCGTGCGCTATCGAGCATCTGCGCTGCGAGGTCGAAGCTGGCCTGACGCATGCGCACCTCCGCCAGCTCCTCATAGTTGTCGAAAACGTCGTGGAGCAGTTCCAGCTCCACGGCCGTTTCCAGAGCGCGTTCGAGCTGGACGGCCGCTTCTTCGAAACGACCGCTACGGCGCAGGATGCGCGCAATGCCATAGCGCGATGCGGCAATCAGTGACGGAAAGCCGTGCTGCTCGCGGATCTGCATGGCCTCCTCGTGATAGCGCCCTGCTTCGGCAATCCGACCCATGTCCTCGGCGAGATAGCCAAGATTGGTCAGCGCCATGCTCAGGAAATACGGCCGTTGCTGCTCACGCAGCAGCACTTCCGCCTCCCGCGCGTGCTCCCAGGCGGCGTCGTAGTGCAGCTGCGACTGCTCGGCGAAAGCGAGGCTGTTGAGGATGCGCGCACGCAGCAGCGGGTCGATGCCGGGCTCGACCAGAGCAGCGGCCAGCAGCGAAGCCGCCTGGTCGACCTCACCGGCATACCAGAGCAGGTTGCCCACCTCGAACTGCAGGCGGACGCGGGCGTCGCGTGCCGATACCGGCAGGGCGTCCAGCAGCCCGCGAAAGCGCTGCACCGATGCACCGACATCCGCCGGATCGAAAGCGACCCGCGCCGCGGCTACCTTGAGCGGAATCGAATCCGGCGCCCGTGCCTGTGCCGCATCCAGTAGCGCCACTGCCTGACGGCGATCATCGTGCATGCTGGCTTCGAGGCCACGGCTGTAGAGTTCGACCGCCAGCGGATCGCCGAGGTCCAGCTCGCGCGGCACCCGCGTCGGCAAACGGCCATCAATCGCCTCCAACACCACGCGCGCCAGCTCGCGGGCGATCAGCGTCGCATCAGCGGCTTCGAAGCGACCCTCCGTCGATGCCATCGTCGGCTGCGCCAGCGCCCAGCCCACCACGAATTGACCATCGACCCGCGACACTGATGCCTGCAGGCCGTGCGCGGCACCAACGAATCCGGCGCGACGGGAAAGCTCACCGTCGGGGACTTCGTCGAGTTCGGCCGGACCCAGCACCTCGACATTTGCCGACTGACCGATGAGGTCGCGGGTGGCCGTTGCCAGTCCGGTCTGGAACCAGTCGAAGTCGCTCTCCCCCGTGGCGTTGTCGAACGGAAACACCGCCACGCGTACTGGCGCAACGGCGGGCGACTCGCTGACCGCCATGCCGGCTGTCGATGACTCCGGGGCAGCCGACAAACGCCAGGCGCCAAGACCCACGCCCATTGCCGCCATCAGCACGATGGCCGCAGCCCAGTAGACCTTGTGCTGTCCTTCCGGTGGCGGGACGGGATGTGCGGATGTTCTTGCCGGGGACGAGCTCACTTCGATCACGTCCACTGCCGCTTCGAAGCGCACGCCGCGACCATGCACGGTGCGGATGAAGGTCTGTGCACGGCCATCGTCGCCAAGGGCCGCACGCGCCTTGCGCACGGCCTGCGCGATGGTCGCGTCGGTGAGATGCTGGTTGTCCCAGACCTCCGCCAGCAGGCGCTCCTTGGACAGCACTTCGCCGGGATGCCGAACCAGGAACAGCAACAGGTCGAACACCAGCCCTTGCACCGGAACCGGCTCGCCGTCGCGCAGCAGCTGCTGCGCGGAAGGATCGATCTCGAAATCGCCGAAGCGATAGCGTGTCAGGTCTGGATGCACGGTCTTCGCCGCCGGGGCATGGCCCGAGTATAGCGATGGGGTTTTCCTCGCGACCACCAACCGGGTCCGCGATGTATGGCGGACAGGCAAACAAGAACGCCCCACTCCCGTTGCCGGGAGCAGGGCGTGCCGCGCGGTACCGCGTCGCTACCGGACCAGGCCGGCACCTCGATTCGACACCCCGGGGGTGGTGCCAGAACCGGTGTCCCCCGCGACAGGTTCAGGATGCGCGCCGGTCGCGTTCGGAAAAATCGGAAAAAGCCTGATTCTGGGGTAGGAAAAATCCTACCCCGCGTCATCGCCCGAGGTTGCCAGTCGCCGGGACAACCCACTGACCCGCATCAGGCGACGACTGATCGCCGCATCCAGCACGCCGGGACCGGCCATCACCGCAAGGGTCTGGCGGGCGCGGGTGACGGCGGTGTAGAGCAGCTGCCGGCCAAGCACATGACTGCCCACCTCACCCAGCACGACATCGACGTGCTCGTACTCGGAACCCTGGGCCTGGTGCACGCTCAGCGCCCAGCCCGGCTGGTGGGCCGGCAGCAATGCCAGCGGCAGCGCGCGTGGCTGGCCCTGCGCATCGCGGAACCAGGCCTCGAGCCGATCATCCGCCGCTGCCAGCACCACACCGGTATCGCCATTGGCAAGACCGAGTCGCGGCTGGTTTTCGCGGATCAGCAGCAACTGTCCCGGGTAGTGGGTGCTGCCGAGTCGAGCGGCTTTCGACGCCAGGCCCGCGTCAAGGCGCCGGTTGATCGCGTCGGCGCCCAGCGGCCCCCGTCGCAACGCGCAGAGCACGCGGTAGTCATCCATCAACGACAGCGCCTGCTCGGGGCTGGCTGCAGCCTGCAGGCCGGCGTGCAGCGTCGCGACGCGCGCCGACAAGCTCGACAGGACATGGCCGACGCTGCTGCCTTCCAGACGCAATGCCGCCTCCGAATCCAGCAGTGCCCGTGCCGCGGCGACATCGCCCACGCACACGGCATCGGCCAAGCGACCGATGGCCGAGCTGGCACCAAAGCGATGGTTGTGTTGCAGGGTGACGCGATGCCCGGACAGTGGCCCACCTCCAGCAGCGGCCGAGTCGAGGGCGGACAGCACGTCGCCGGTTTCCACCGACGCCAGCTGGTTGTGATCGCCAACCAGCAGCAGTCGCGCGCCCGGCGGCAACGCATCCAGCAGGCGAGCCATCAGTGGCAGGTCGACCATCGATACTTCATCGACCACCAGCAGATCGGTTGGCAGCGGTCGACCGGCGTGATGGCGTGGCGAACTGCCATCGGGGCGCAGACCAAGCAGGCGATGCACCGTCTGCGTCGACCCCATGTTTCCAGCACCCGCCAGCGCCGCCGTGATGCGGCCGTCCCGGTCGATGGCCGGCAGGCGCTGGCGCAGGCTGTCATCCAGGCGTGACGCCGCCTTGCCGGTGGGGGCGGCCAGGTGGATGCGCTTGACCGACGGATCAGCCGCGACCAGCGCATCCAGCAGTCGCAGAACCGTGTGCGTCTTGCCGGTGCCCGGCCCACCACAGAGGATCAACAGCCTCGATGACAGCGCGATCGCCGCGGCTGCCCGCTGCCGGGCATCGTGCTCATCCGCCTCGTCAAAGCGCGACGACATCACGCCCGCCACGACATCCGCCGCAAGCCCGGTGGACGATGCGCGCAAAAGCAGCGCCTCGGCCACGCCCTGCTCGTAGACCGCATAGCGACGCAGCTGCAGCAGCTCGCCCTGCAGGCAAAGCAGCGCGGTCGTTCCCGGGTCATCGCTGACCCAAGGCGACTGTCGCAGCCGGGCCGCCCAGGCACCGGCGTCCGGCACCAGCTCGGCCAGCAGCAGGCACGCATCAGCCACGGCGTCGAGCTCACCTGCACGCAGCGCATCCAGCGTCGATGCCGGATCATCGAGACGGAGTCCGCTGTGGCCTGCAACCACTGATCGGCTGGCCAGCGCCGCGGCCAGCGCAACCGCATCGCGGACCTCGGGCGCGGCTTCGGGATGGCGGCGCAGCACCAGATCGCCCAGCGCACGATCCACCTCGCGCAGCACGCCGGCGTCGCGGAGCTGCTTCAATGCCGCCGCGCTCATGCAAGATCTCCCGGGCCGCCTTCGAACAGGGCGTCCATGGCGTCGAGCAGCTGTTCAGTCGGTCGATCCGCGAATACGCCCTGCGCTGCCGGCAGGGACGCTTCGCCAGCCACGCGACCACGCATGAAAAGGTAACGCACGCCGCCGAAATGCCGCGCCGGATGGTACGTCGCGCCGAGACGTTGCCGAAGCCAGCGATGCAGGGCCAGCGCATAGAGCAGGTACTGCAGGTCGTAGTGGTGTCCGCGCATGGCCAGTGCCAGCGCCGCGTCGTCGTAGGCCGGCAGGCGGTTGGTCTTGTAGTCGAGCAGGTAGAACGCGTCAGCGTCCCGGTAAACCAGATCGATGAAGCCGTGCAGCAGACCTTCGAGGCGCTCCGCGCGTGCGCCGAACCGCGTCACGCCAACGAGATACCCATTCGCCTGCAACAGTCGCAGCAGGTCTTCGCTACGACTGGCACGCAGCCGCAGCTCGAACTCCAGTTCCGGCTGGCATTGGGCTGGTGGAAGGTCGATCAGCCGCAGGTTTCCGCCAGCGATGGTCGGCAGCGGTGCCAGCAGTGCAGCCACCGCGAGCCGCTGCGCCTGCTGCGCCGTGCTGGTGGCATTCTCGATGCGATCCGCGTCGATGCCTTCGCGCTGCAGCGCCGCCAGCAGGGCCTTTTCGGCGGCCTCTGGCATGCGCAGCACTTCGCCATCGCGCCAGTCAGCGAACGACGCGGATTCCAGCAGCGCGTGCACGGCGTTGCCAAAACCGGGACCGGCCGGACCGGCATTGCCCGGCCATTCGTCCTCGACCATCACGCCAGCATCGACATCGGAGCCGGCCGGCTTTTCGTCCTCCGCACCGGCATCATTGAGCAGCGTCGCATCCACTCCGCGAACCAGCGCGCTGAAACTGTGCCGGCGCCAGTCATCCGCAGGTCGCATTGCAGCCACCCGCGCCGACAGTGCATGGGCTTCACGCGGTTCCGGCAACAGTCTGGGCGATACGCCAGCGTCGACATCCAGTGCCTGATGATGGATCGCCTCCGGGCAGGTAGCGGCCACGGCATCCAGGCATTCGCCGGCATGCGCTTGGGCCAGTCCTTCCGCCGCAAACAGGCGACTGAGCCCATAGTCCGGGCGTTTGGAATACGGCACCCAGAACACCCGCGCGGCCCAGCGCGCACGGGTCAACGCGACGTACGCCAGGCGAACCGACTCGGCCAGTTCCTCCTGCGCCAGCGCCTCACGCGCTGCGCGATCCGCCTCCGATTCGACCGTTCCAACGCAGGCGCGCCATTGCTGCTGGTCGGCCGCATCGTGGAAGCGGAACAGCTTGAGGGTGTCGCGTAGCCCGCCAGCCGACGGCAGTGCAATGAACGGCAGGTAGACGATGCCGAACTCCAGACCCTTGCTCTTGTGCACGGTCATCACCTGCACGCGGTCGGCATCGGTTTCCAGTCGCGGCTGCTGCGCCTCGTCGCGGGCATCGGCATCAGCCATCTGCTGCTCAAGCCAGCGCAGCACGTCGGTCTGGTCGTGCAGCTGGGCACGGGCGGCATCGAGCAGTTCGGCAAGGTGCCGAGTATTGGCGAAACGACGCGCACCATCGCGGCGACGCAGCCAACGCAACGACGCCGTCGACAGCAGGCGATCCACCAGCGCCAGCGTCCCACGCTCGCGCCAGCAGCGGCGCCACTCGCTGACCACGGCAAGATCGAAGTCGGCATCGGCAACGCCCGCCGTGCTGTCGTCCAGCGCTGCGATCGCTGCGGCATCAAGGCCAATCAGATCGGTGGCCAATGCCGCACGCAGGGCGCGACCGTCACCGTCGCGCAGCAGTGCGCGCAACAGGCGATGCAGTTCGACGGCTTCATCGGTCGCGAACAGGCTCTCCTGTCCGGCGCGCACCGCGGCCACGCCGTGGTGCGCCAGGGCAAGCTGCACGCGGGTCGCCTCGATATTCGTGCCGACCAGCACGGCGATGTCGCCGGCTCGCAGCGGACGTCTGCCTTCACCATCGGCAACGGTCGCCTCACCGCGACGCGCTGCGTCCAGCCAGCCAACGATGTCAGCCACCGTGGCGTCGAGCGCGATCTTCGACAGTTCGTCCTTGCGCCGATCCTTGCCATCATCGGTCGATGGTGGCGACCACAGGGTCAATGCCGGCGGCGGTGCGTCGCCTCGCAACAGCGCGCTGTCGTCATCCAGACCGGCCAGCGCATCATGGAAGCTGATTCGCGGGTCGACAAAGGCGTCGTCGCGTCGCGCGCCAAACAGGCTGTTTGCCGCGGCAACCAACGATGGACGGCTACGGAAGTTGCGATCCAGCCGCCATGTCTCACCCGCCTCGCCAGCGGCGCGCAGGTAGGTGTGGATATCGCCATTGCGGAAGCGGTAGATCGCCTGCTTGGGATCGCCCACCAGCACCAGCGTCGCATCGTCGCGACCGGCATAGAGCCGCTGCAGGATGCGCCACTGGCGATCATCGGTGTCCTGGAATTCATCGACCAGTGCCAGCGGCTGCGCGCGACGGATCGCAGCCGCCAATGCCTTGCCACGCCCGCCATCTTCGAGTGCACGATCCAGGTCATCGATCAGGTCATCGAAGCTGCGCACGCGACGACGCTGCTTCAGCTCGGCCAGTCGCGAAGCCGCTTCGGCGCGCAGCTCGTGCAGCAGGTTGATGGCCTGCGCCTGCATGGCCTCCCGTCGCCGTTCGACCGCCACCGCCACCGCGTCGACCGCATCGAACAGCGCGTGGTGCGGTGTTCGTCCATCCTTCTTGGTCTTGTCGGACAGATGCTGCTGTCCGAGCAGGTGCAACGGCTTTGGCCAGTCGTCCGGCGGTAGTGGCAGACGCAATTTGCCGTCCAGCAAACGCCAGGCCGCCGCAACCGACGGCGCCTTGTAGCTCACTCCGTTGAGACCGGGCATGGCGTCCGCCAGCAGGACGACCGCTTCGTCCCGCGACGCGGAATGAATGGCTTGCAGCCGCGCCAGCGCCCGGGCCAGGCTGGCGTCGACATCTTCCGTGACGTCTTCTGCTGGCGGCGACAACGGTGCATCCTGCGCCAACAGGCTGCGAAGGCTGTTCACCATCTCTTCGGGACGACGCCATAGCAACAACATCGCTTCAGCACGGCTGTCATCGGCCTGCGCGATGTCGCGCCACAGCCCGTCGCAGACTTCCTGCAGACGGGCGCGATCATCGCCATCCAGTTCGCCGGGATCGAGCAGATGACCACTGGCGAAGGCATGTTCGGACAAAACGCGCTGGCAGAAGCCGTGCAGCGTGGAGATTGGCGCCTGGTCGAGGTCCAGCAGACATAGCGACAGATGCGCATCCAGCTTCGCCGCGTCACCATCCCCGGCCAGCGCCAGACGCAGCGTGGCGCGCACCAGCCGGGGTTCGGCCTCGAGCGAAGCGTCATCCGTCAAAACGGCGGGATCGCGGCGGGCACTGGCCAGTTGATTCGCGGCCATGGCGAGACGGGCACGCAGGCGCTGCCGCAGTTCGGCGGTGGCGGCTTCGGTGAAGGTCATGACCAGCACCTCGGGCACGCGCCATCGCTCGACCAGCAGTGCGCGCAGGTACAGCGTCGCCAGGGTGAAGGTCTTGCCAGTGCCAGCACTGGCCTCGATCAGGCGCAGGCCGGACAGCGGCAGGTTGAGGCCGACATCGCTGGCCAGCAGCTCGTCGCCGGGCAGCGTGCTCATGCCAGCGGCTCCGGTTCGGACAGACAGTCGAACAGCGGCTCGAAGACGCGGCAGGCGATCTCGCGGAAGCGCGCTGCCAGTGGATCATCGAACTCCAGGTCGGCGAAGCGATACGGCCGGAACGCCAGCAGCACCGCGGGATCATCGGCTTCGTACTGGCTGGCGCCCTGTTCCGACCACAGCCGGCCGAACGCTGTCGGCGCTGGCATGCCTTCGGTGCTTCGCTTCTTCGCCGAGGGACGCAGCGCGCTGACGAATTCCGCAGCCGCCTGCGGCAACAGCGGCAGCGGGTGGCGCTGGCTGTCGCGATAGCAGGCAAGCAATGCCGAAAGCGGCTTCTGTGCTGCCCCCGTCGTGATCGCTGGCAGCTGCCAGCGGCTCGCTGTCTTTTCATGCAGACCAAACAACCAGCTGTCGCCACCGACACCGGCCACCTGGCGACACAGGTGCTGCAGCCAGAACGCCAGCAAGTGACGACCATCGACTCGACCGCCCTCGATCAACGCCGCCTCGCGAGCGCCATCACCGGCGCCCAGCCAGGGCAGACGTCCATGCACACGAAAACCGTCGCAAGCAAAGGCCGGAAGCTCTGCCGGCAATGCCGCCTGTTCGCGACGCCAGGCGTCGAAGGTTCGCCATAGCGGCGCGATGTCGGCAACGCCGTTGGCCAGTACGCGACGCCCGACCGCACCAGCGGGCAGCAGGGCCTGCGCCCGCAGCGAGGCCAGACTGTCCTCCCAGTCCACGTCGCCGCAATGGTCCCAGGCATCCAGCAGCGCCCGGCGCCGCTGCGAACGTTCCAGCGGATCGGCCAGCGCCAGCGGTTCGCGATCCAGCTCAAGTTCATCGATGCGCGGCAATGCGATGTCGAGGCGATCACGCAGGAAGGCTCGCGGTGGCAGACGCGACCACGCCAGCAGTTCGGCAAGATCGAGTTCGAGCGACTCCTCGCCCACTTCTTCGTCAAGAGGCGAAGCGCAGAACGGTGGTGCTTCCAGCGATGGGGCATGGGCAGCACGTGCGGCGTCCAGCCAGCGATGACTGAAGCTGGCGCGACGCGAGTCACTGCCGTCGAACAGTGACGCGTCGAAAGGCTGCAGCGGATGCGCCACGTGGATGGCCTGGCGGGCCTGCTTCGGGTCGTCAAAACACGCACTGGCAGCGTCGAGCAGATCCAGCACGGGCGCAGCCGGCGGCAGCTCGGCACCGCTCTTTGCGTCAAAGCCGACATAGCTCACGTGGAAATGATCCTGCGCCGCGCAGAGAAGCTGCAGGAACAGGAAGCGGTCGTCCTCGCGCACCGAGCGGTCACCGATACGACGACGCTTCGGATCGCGCAGGTCCGCCAGCAGGCGGTTGAGGTCGCCGCCCGGCTCGCGACGCGGATAGGCGCCATCGTCCATGCCCAGCACCCAGATCATGCGGAACGGCACGCTGCGCAGCGGCACCATGCCGGCGAAGCTGACACCACCGCCCAGCAGCGCCTGCCTTGGCCGGACGGCATCGATCTGCTGCCGCAAGGCGGCACGCACGATCTCGCGTGGCAGTCGCCATCCGGGATCAACCGCGTTTACCGAGCCGGCCCAATCCTGGAGCTGCGCCCGCAACATGGGCAGGGCGCGAAGCCCTTCCTCGTCATCGGCGTCAACCGGCAGCAGGTCGTCGATCAGGCGCAGCAGCGCGTCGCGCCATTGCGACGCCGTCTTTGGCTGCGCCAGCATCGCCGCATGGCGATCCACCAGCGCATTGAGCTGCAGGACGGCATCGAGCACGGTACTGTTCGCTCCCTCGATGATCGGCAGCCCCGCAATGCCCGCCAGCCGTTCGCCGTGGGCCGGATCGCCGCTGGCCATGCCGAGCAGCAGACGATCCGTACCGAAGGCCCAACTGAAGGCGTCAGGTTCGTCGCGATTCCCACCACGACCATGGCGCACACCTGCTTCATGCAGCCAGTCGCCAATGCGTGCGGCGCCGGCCGCATCGATCCCGAGTCGACGCTGCAGGGCTGGCAGCGCGAGCAGGTCCAGCGTTTCGCTCAGCGGCTGCCCGGAGCCGGCCAGTTCGAACAGGCGCAGGAACAGGCCGGGCAGTGGGTGTTCGGATAGCAGGCCCTGGTCGGCAAGACTGAAAGGAATGTGCCGTGGATCGTCTGCCTCGATGCCGCCGAAAACCGCGTGGATCGCATCAGCATAGGCATCGATGTCGGGCGTCAGCACGGCGATGTCGCGCGGCCGCAGCGGCGGCTGTCCGTCGTCGCGCGGTTGCAGCAGCGACAGCAGCTGGTCGTGCAGCACTTCGATCTCGCGCAGGCGTCCATGGCAGGCATGCACGCGCAGGCTGCCATCGGCGGCCAACCGCGGATCGGCCGGACCGGGCGCATCGCCAGCATCCGAACGCGAATCGCGCCGCCACAGCACGTCGGCCTGCAGCCGCGACAGCAGCGATGCGCGGGGGTCCGGCTCGCGCAGGGATTCGATCTCGCCGGCCGGCTGCACCTGTTCGTAGCTGAAGATCTGCGCCACCACGTCGCGGCCAGCCCGACCCATGCGTGACAGCAGCGGGTTCTCGTCCATGGGGAACGCATCGATCCCGACTTCGCGCAGGCGCTCACGCTCGCTCTTCACATCGCCCCAGTACTCGGCGCAGGGCGTCGGCATGTAGAAGCGCGTATCGATGTTTTGGCCGACGATGCCGAGCAGGCGCAGCACGTCCGGCGATACATTCAGGCAGCCAAACACGAACAACCGTCCCGGCAATGCCGGCGGCGTGACGACGCCGTTCCCGAAATGACGTAGCCAGCCGTCCAACAGTGCGGCACGTGACGGCGTATCAATGGCGCCGGCAAGACGATGGAACAGCTGTGCCTGCCAGTCGTCGCTTGCATCGATGTCCCCACGCTGCCAGCGCATCACCTCGTCACGCCGCCAGGCCTGGTACTTGTCGTACACCGATGCCATTTCATCGGCCAGCTGGAAGGCGCGAACCGGATCATCACCTCCCTCCGCGTCACGGCCCTGCAAGTAGTCCTGCAGCGAAACCGGCAGCTGCCCGCGATCTTCGAAGTCGCGCAGAAGGCGCCAGCGCAGGCGTTCGGCATCCCAGGGCGAATGTTCCGGCAGCGCGGTGTGCCCAAGTATTGGCGCCGCGGCGTGCAGCAGGTTCCACACCAGTTCACCCGGGCGCAGGAAGCGGATGTTCGCGGCGACGCCGTTCTGCTCCGCCAGCCGGAACTGCAGCCAGCGTTGCAACCCGGCATGTGGCACCAGCACCACTTCCGGCGACAGCACGGCTGCGAGATCCCGCGGCTCGGCCAGGCGAGCGGCGAGATCGATGGCCAGTCCGTCGATGTCGTTGCCGTAGTGAAGGAAGAACATGTTTGGCTGCGATGCGGTGTGACCGCAGTGTGGCCGATCCGGGTCTCGGTGGTCGAGACAACGCGCCCCGCATGCCGATGGCTGCTGGCCGCCTGCTATCCTGCCGACTGTCCCGACTGCTGACCATTCCATGAGCGATACCGCCGCCCTGCTTCCCGCCGTCGAAACCGAAACCGGGCCCAATCCGCAATGGTCGGTGATCTGGCTGCACGGCCTTGGCGCCGATGGCCACGACTTCGAGCCCATTGTGCCGCAGCTGCTGGAGCGCGGCTGGCCGGCGATCCGCTTCGTGTTTCCGCATGCGCCGGTGCGCCCGGTCACCATCAACGGCGGCATGGCCATGCGTGCCTGGTACGACATTCTCGGCACCGAAATCGCCATGCGGCAGGATGAGAAGGGCGTGCGCGAATCCATCGCGCAGCTGGAAGCGCTGATCGCCCGGGAAAACCAGCGCGGGATTCCCGACGAACGCATCATCCTGGCCGGCTTTTCACAGGGCGGCGCGATCGTGATGGCTGCAGCGCTGCGTCACGGGAAGCACCTGGGCGGACTGATGGCGCTGTCGACCTACCTGCCCATGGCCGAGCAGAGCGCCGACGAACAGTCCGAGGCCAGCAAGGGACTCGCCACCTTCATGGCGCATGGCTCACTGGATCCGGTCGTACCGCAGGCGCTGGGGCTGATGAGCCGCGAGAAGCTGGTCGCACTGGGACTCGACGTGGAGTGGCACAGCTATGCCATGCCGCATTCAGTATCCGCCCAGGAGATCGCCGATATCGCCGCCTGGATGGGCCAGCGCTTCCGCAGCGGCTGAACATGGCAACGATGCAGCGCCCGCGCGAATGGCTGCCAGACCTGTGCCGGCTACCGGCGTTGACGGCGATGATGGTGGCAGCGGAGATCGTCGTGCTGCTGCTGGCGCTGGCGCCATCACAGGAAGGCATCTGGGATTTCCCGCGCTTCTACGCCTCCAGTCTGTTCGCGCAGTGGCTGGCGCTGAGCTCGGCCCTGCTCCTCTGCAAGACGCGACCGCTGCTGCATCGGCTGCCGGTCTGGCTCGGTGCGCTGATTGCCTGGCTGGAGCCGGTGTCGATGGCCGCACTGGGCGCCTACCTGCTGCACGAAATCGATACCGGCATCGGCCTGCACATGACACTGCCCCGCGAATACCAGGCGGTATTCGTCGGCGGCGTGGCGGCGCTGGCGGCGGTCATCAGCGCCGCGGCGCTACGCTATTTCTATGTCCAGCAGCAGTGGGCGGAGCAGGTGCAGGCCAAGGCGGACGCCGAGGTGCGAGCGCTGCAGGCCCGCATCCGCCCGCATTTTCTTTTCAACAGCATGAACAGCATCGCCAGTCTGGTGCGGCGTGACCCGGAAACCGCCGAACGCGCCATCGAGGATCTGGCAGACCTGTTCCGCGCCGCGCTGGGCGCCGGCCAGGGACCGGCATCGCTGGATGAGGAAATCACACTGGGCGAGCGCTACCTCGCCATCGAGAAGCTGCGACTGGGTGATCGTCTTGAAGTCGAATGGCAGCGCGATGGCGATCTGCCGCTGGATCTGCAGATGCCACGCCTGATCCTGCAGCCGCTGCTGGAGAACGCCATCATCCACGGCGTGGCGCGCCTGGAACATGGGGGCTGCATCCATATTGGCCTGCATGTCGAAGCCGGGCAGCTGCTCATCCGTATCGGCAATCCGACGCCGCGGTTGCGCGGCGCCAGCGGCAATTCCCATGCGCAAGCCAGCATCGAGCAGCGCCTGCGCCATCACTTCGGCGACGCCGCGCGGGTGACGATCGACCGTCGTGACGATTACTATGAGTGCACGCTTGCCCTGCCACTGGCGGCGGCCGCCTGATCACGTCGCCCCGGTACCCGTCACCACCACTGCAGAGGAACGACATGTCCATGAAAGTGTTGATCGCTGACGACGAACCGCTGGCACGTGAGCGCCTGCGCGACCTGCTGCGCGATGCCTCCGGCGTTCAGATTGTTGGCGAAGCGGCGAATGGTCGCGAGGCGGTGGAAATGGCGAGCGAAACTGGCGCCGACACCGTGCTGCTCGACATCTCCATGCCCGTCGTGGACGGGCTTGAAGCCGCACGTCACCTGGCCACGCTGGATCCTCCGCCGGCAGTGATCTTCTGCACCGCCTACGATGAGCACGCGTTGGCCGCGTTCGAAGCCCGCGCGATCGATTATCTCGTCAAGCCGGTGCGCGCCGAGCGCCTGCTGCAGGCACTGCAGCGCGCCGCGCAGCTCAGCGGCGACAACGTCGTGGCGCTGGGGCGCGAGATCAAGGGCGAGGAGAAGCGCCGCAGCCATCTCTGCGCTCGCATGCGCGGCAGCCTGCGACTGATCCCACTGGAGGAGGTCTACTACCTGCAGGCCGAGGAGAAGTACACGATCGTCCACCACGCCCGCGGCGAGGACCTGATCGAGGAATCGCTGAAGTCACTGGAAAAGGAGTTTGGCGACATGTTCCTGCGGATCCACCGCAACTGCCTGATCGCCGCCGACGAACTCATGGAATTGCGCCGCGATGCCGACGGCCAGGCTCGCGCCGTATTGCGCAGCGTGGACGCCGAACTCGAAGTCAGCCGCCGCAGCCTGCCTGGCCTGCGCCAGCGCGTTCGCGGGCACTGAGACGTCGCCGATGGTTGCACGGTTGCGTATCGCCACGCGCCAGAGCGCGCTTGCCCTTTGGCAGAGCGAGCATGTCGCGGCGCGTCTGCGACAGCTTCATCCTGGACTGCACATCGAACTGGTTCCGCTGAGCACCCGCGGCGACCAGGTGCTGGATCGCCCCTTGGCGCAGATCGGCGGCAAGGGGCTGTTCCTGAAGGAGCTGGAAGTCGCGATGCAGGCCGGCCATGCCGACATTGCCGTGCATTCGCTGAAAGACGTGCCGATGGAGCTGGAAGACGGCTTCGCCATCGGTGCCATCCTGGATCGCGCCGACCCCTTTGACGCCTTCGTCAGCAACCGCTTCGAACGCTTTCAGGACCTGCCGCAAGGCGCCTGCGTTGGCACCTCCTCGCTGCGTCGCCAGGCCCAGCTGCGCGCACGCCGTCCGGACTTGCGGCTCCTGGACCTTCGCGGCAACGTCAACACCCGTCTGGGCAAGCTCGACAACGGCGACTTCGACGCCATCATCCTGGCTGCGGCCGGCCTCGAACGCCTCGGTTTCCACGAGCGGATCCGCGAGCGCCTTTCTGCCCCCGACTGGCTTCCGGCTGCCGCACAAGGCGCCATTGCCATCGAGATCCGCGATGGTGACGACTCCATCAACAAGCTTCTCTCCGGCCTTCATGATGCTGAAACCGCGACGCGTGTCGACGCCGAGCGCGCCATGACCCGTCGCCTGCAGGGCAGCTGCCAGGTACCGATCGCGGCGTTCGCCGAGCGCAACGGCGATCAGCTCCACCTCACCGG